>Ga0308157_10008348_pt1 | contig 11804 bp, 8 predicted proteins | sample PhyBR1_FD_201035 | JGI IMG/M metagenome (GOLD analysis project Ga0308157, IMG submission 201035) | Phyllosphere microbial communities from UC Gill Tract Community Farm, Albany, California, United States - DLSLB.R1 | ecosystem: Host-associated > Plants > Phyllosphere > Unclassified | place: USA...
GCGTTCTTGTTCTCGAACGGTGTCGCTTGGAGCATCGTCACCTGGTTGTCGTCTGCCCACGTCTGTGCGAGATCGTACGTCTGCTCGGCGGAGTCCATGAGCTTTTCCTCCCCCATGAAGCTGACGACCATGACTCCGGTGTACTCGGGGTAGAGGTCGATCTGGCCTGAGAGCAGGGCGGTACTGATGATGTCGCTGGAGCCGACGTTCGTCTTGAGATCCACGGTGTATCCGAGGTTCCTCAGCCCCTGAGCGTAGAGCTCGCCCATGATCCAGCTCTCGGCGAATCCCTTCGACCCGACGGTGATCGACCTCGTGCTCTTCTTCGCCTCCGGCTGGTCATTGAGCTGGCTGCTGGTGCATGCGCTCAGTGACGCGCCAGTCGCCCCGAGCGCGCCCAGCCCCAATAGCCCTCTGCCGAGCCCGGAGAGCGCCTGTCGTCTGTTGAGATGTACTTGTTGTCCGAATATGTCCATCCCGCCTCAGTTCAGATGGCGAGGAATGCTCGCCGAAGTGGCTCGAGAGTGGAACGGCTTTCCGTCAAGATAGGCGACGAGCTCGTTGGTGACGAGGAAGTTCTCGTCGTCACCGCGCATCGTCGATCGAGTTCGCAGTTCGACGTCCCAACCCGAGTCGGCAGAAGCGGTCGCGGCGGCCCGCGCGTGATTCGCTCCGACTTCCAGAGCCGGGCGTCGGTAGATGATCGTCCTATCACACGTCGCCACCGGAGACAGTGGGTCGTTCTCACTGCGTGAGTAGGAGTCGCGTTCATTGGTGTAGTAGAAGAGTCCGTCGCTGAGGTCGGTCTGCCAATCCTCGGTCACAGTCGTCACCGTGGCGCTGCGCTCAACGAGGTCGCAGCTGAGCTCACGTGTCATCGGTGCGCCGTCGGACTCGATAACCGACACCGGAGGAGTCGGCGCAGTGCCCAGCTGTGCGGTCACCTCGGCGGAGACGCGGGCGTCGCCTTCCTCAGAGGCCACAGTGCGGATAGGCAGTGTCAGCTCGGGGGTCGAGTCCACTGTAATGAATGTGGTCTCCGGCGAGGGCCAGAGGTTGGGCCAGAAGCTCGCGGAGATGCTCAAGCGCAACCGATGCCCGGGAGCGAACCGGTGCGCCGTGGCCAGCAGCGGGAATTCGACGTCGACGGGAGTGCCCGGCGTAAGTGCCTCGGGGTGTTCATGGCTCGAATGATGGGTGAGGTTGAACAGTCCGATCGTGACGAGCCGGGAGCTGCCGTCAGGTGCGACATCGCATAGTCGTGCTGCGATGGCTCCACGGTCGCGGTCGGAGGTGAGCGTTGCCCCCACGGTGGGTGTGCCGACGATCTCCAGCCCGTTCTCGAGCTCCCAGTCGCAGGTGAATGATCGTGCATCGTCGGCGGCTTGGTCTCCAGCCATTCCGGCGGCTTCGCCGAACTGCAGCCAACTTCCTCCTTGGTAGCCCAGCAGCGCAGTGGAATCGAGCGGGGACCGGTCGGCGATGTGTGCTTCGGCGACGGGGAGCACTGTGTCCTCGATTTGCGGACTCGGCCAGGTCGCCTCGGCGATCCATCGACCCGGACGGTGTTCACGGTCCGAGTAGATGGGGGTGCTCTCGGGAACGTAGGCGCGCAGCTGCGGCTGTTCGTCAACACCGTTGTCGATCCCGCTCATCCACTTGTCCCACCACCGGACTGCTTCAGATATGAAGTCGATGCCGGGGCCGGGAGCAGCCTGGTGGGGATAGTTGTGAGCCCAGGGGCCGAGCAGCGCATGGACCGTCGGGGAATCGGGGTCGGTGCTCCTGCGACGATTCGCGTTGTCCAAGAGGCGGAAGAGGGTGGTCCGGTATTCGTCGAGCAATCCGCCGACTGCCAGCACCGGAACCTCAATGGTGTCCGGTGTCTCGCACACCGAAGCGTGTTTCCAGTAGTCATCACGCCGCTGGTGTCCGAGCCAATCCTCGATGTTCACCGGGGCTTCGTCGATGCGTCTCTTCCAATCGTCTTTCCACCCTTCGCCCATGATCGCGGGGTCCTGCGGACGGGCGTTATAGGCCCACATCGTCGAGGCCCAGGAAAGCATCTGGTCACCGACGATGGTTCCGCCGTTGTAGTGGACGTCGTCGGCATAGCGGTCATCGGTGGAGCAGATGGTGATGACGGCGGCGAGTTCCGGTGGCTGAAGTGCGGCAAGCTGAAGACCGTTGAATCCGCCCCACGACTTGCCGATGACACCGACTTTGCCGTTGCACCAGTCCTGCGCCGCGATCCACTTAAGTACCTGCAGTCCGTCGTCGAGTTCTGTCGCCGAGTACTCATCGGTCATGACACCGGTCGAATCACCACAGCCGCGCAGATCGACACGGACGCTGGCGTAACCGGCGCGGGCGAACTCGGGGTGGATCGTGTCATCGCGACCGGCGGTCATGTCGTTCTTGCGGTAGGGAATGTACTCAAGAACAGCGGGAACAGCATCATCACCGAGATCTTCGGGCAACCAGACTCGAGCCGCGAGTTCGACCCCATCACTCAGCGCGATGCGTGTGTGTTTGATGATTCGAACCGGTCGAGGATCTTCGCGGTAACGATCGGCCGGGGCGAGCAATTCGGTTTGGGTGTCGTCGGGAAGTGCAGAGTTCTCAGTATTCGATGACATGGCATGCCAGTGTAGTGACGCTACTGCACCGCTGTTCAGTTAGCTCAAAGGCTGAGATGTAGCTAACAGCACTCCCACCAATAATGGCGGTGAAACATAGCAGCCGTTAGCTCGACCCACAACGACTATTCCGGAGTGCGTCCCTCATCCCGTGCGAGACGCGTCCTGTCTCCTATTCCCCGGCGAGGAAACGGATGCCTCGCAACAGTGGCCGCTAGATTTCCATCATTTTCCTCGAGCCTGGAATACGCCCACCTTTGAACCACGCCCGCGGGTGAGATCGGTACATGATCCGATCTCACCCGCGGCTATTATTGGGACCATTACCGTGTGACCTGACAGAGGAAGTGGGACTGCCATGGCCAAGCTGACGAAGATGGTCTCTGCCATCGGTTCTCTCAAGGACCTCAACGCCGCCCGCGCCGAGTTCGATGACGCGTCGAAGACCATCCCCGCCGAGGCGGCCTTCCCGCCCGCAGATATCCGCCCAGCGACGGACGATTCCCGCACACTGATCCTTCGGGTGACGAATCCCGGAAACCTCGCCGAGACGGACCCGCAGGCATCGAGTCAAGGTGACACGTTCGCGGTCATCCACGTTCCCGCCGCCGGCGATTTCGCAGCAGCTCTTGTTCTCAATCCCTCCACGCAGATAGAGGCCGGTCAGACGTTTGCAACCATCGCCGACGAGGGCGAGTGGCCGGTTGTCGTTGCCATGGTTGAGGAGTTCCTCGGCATCCGCATCGATCACATCGCACAACTGGATGCAGACGCGCTCGGCCGCGTCGTCGACGAGCTCGGTGGTTTGCAGGTCTACAGTCGCGCAGCGTTCAGCGCTGGCGGTACTGACTTCGTCGAGGGGACGAACAACCTCGATGGAGCAACGTCGGCAATCTTCACTGCGGCTGACCCCGTCGATGATGCCGGCCAGACGCGAACCCGTAACCAGCGTGCGGTCGTGCGCGCCCTCGTTCAAGGATTGAAGTCAGGCGGCTTGGTCAAGGATCCGAACAAGGGCGCGGCCGTGCTAGGACATTTCGCATCGGGCATTCAACACAAGGCGGAGCTCACGACGGGTGAACTCGTCAAGATCGCCAATGGCCTCCGCACCCTGCAGACGGACGACATCGCGGTGGTCACGGTGCCCACGAAATCGCGTCGTGAGGAAGACGGCACAGTCATCATAGACTTCGACCCGGAGGCCGTTCCGGCGCTCAAAAACGCATTGACCAGCAACGACCTCGCCGACTTCTTCCGCTACCTAGTTTCGCTAGGGTACTAGCTCAGAGCACATTAGCTTTTCTACCTGATTCAATTAAGTAGGCAACGAAAGCTGAGCATGCCACAAGCATGTACTTAGCTAGCGCCTGGTCCGATTCTGAACGTTCAATAGCTGCATGACGAATCCCCTCAGCATCTGATGTCCACCCGTACATCTTCGCCCACGCATGTTCGAGCACTGGATGTACCTCAACACCTTTGGATTTCAATCGCTTCAATCCGCTACCAAGAGTGCGCTCGTTCGTGATCGTTTTTACTATTGACTCTACAGCAGAAATAGATTCCTTCACCGAGTTTGGATAGTCTGGGTTCTTTCGGTCCGCCAGTAATTCACTCGCGCGTTCAAGATGACCGCGAGCACCACTGAACTCTCGGGAGAGTTCATTCGCAGAAGAAATTGCAGCCACTTCACGTTCCCCGTCGACGGGCACTATCTGCCGATCAATGAATCTAAAGCCGACCAGAAAGCGCTCAAAACAATCATTGAATGCATCAGTAGCTGCCGAAGCTACCCCAGATACCTCTCCGCCACGCGGACGATTGAGATGGCGTACGAATGACTCAACCACATCCAGCACAACAAACCATTCGTCGGTAAGGATCCTCTCCTTGACGAGCCCCCACACTTGATTAGTAGAACGTTGCTCGTCCCGAGGCATACTGAAAACATTGGCCCAGATCACAGTTGCCAGCGCTTGATCCACATAAGCGTCGTCCTCGTAGTTACGCCACACATCTAGCGTGATGTGCACCAAATTCCATATTGCCGTGCGTGTCTCAAGGTCAAGCGAGTCCGTCTGAATCACTGTGCGCACAGGGCTGAGCCCCATACGCTGAGAGAACGATGTCATAAATGCAGAGTACCGAACTCGGGAGGGAAACGCATTCTCGAAAACTTTTCCAAAATTTCGCCATCAAACCCCATCAGGGCAGATAAGCCCGCTATCGAATGCATTGGAGTTTAGATATTTGCGGCGCGTTAGCTGATACGCTAGTACATACTAACGGCTAAAGATCAGCTTGTCGGCAATACACGCATTAACCGTAATGCATCCCGGCAAAGCGAGCGTACTGGTCTTATTGTAGTCTCGCATTACTATTTGGTGTTCGGCGAAGACATACCTTGGTCTTCGACCAGACTCAGAACACCTTTCACGATTGACCGGTAGTCCTCGTCTCGGTAATGAAATGGTTGCGGCCCCCATTTGTGGTCTCTGTTGATCCGGACTTGACTACTGGACCTGGCGACGATCGATTTGACCATCGACTGAGCGAAACTGCGGTACCGGACAAAATCCGCATTGGCAGCGGCGGCCCTGTCCGCATACTCTTCCGCTTCTGTAGGTCTGACGTTTCGCAGGCTAGTCAATGCTTCGGCGATCCCTTGCCCACGCGTCAGTCTGCGGCTAGCCTCGCGGCTGCCACGTTGCAGTCGGCGCCAGCTGCGCCCCAGCTTCGCCAAACTATCGCTTTGTGGGTGCTGGGCACCGTCGAGGGCCCCAGCCCATTCGATGTCGAGGAGGATAGTCTTTTCCCACAATTCGCCATCCTTGAGGCCCTGAATGAGAGTGGTGAAGCCTGACTTCCACTGGTCGAAGTGTTCGTCACTGCCGAACTCGACAAGCCGTGCACCGCTGCGGCGCGCTGCGCGGGCAGCTCCACAGGACTCGATTTCAAGTGAGTTCGTCATGGTCGTGCCGTCGGGGAACATCCAGAACCCTCGTCGTTCATCGACTAAGTCAAGCAGAACAACGTCGAGGTCCTCTGCGTTCCTGGCGATCCGTTTGAAACCGGTACCGGTGAGGTCACTGGTAACCATTCGCTTCTGGAACGCCGAATTCAGGTCGCTGAGATCGATTCCCGCTGTCCCGTGCGGAGATTCCAGGCTCGTCACCGAGTGGCGGGCGACGTAAGCCACGACCTCAACTTCAGGCATAAATTCTGCAGTGTCACGGCTCACGCAGGAGCCGAAGATTGCGATCTTCATCGGTTCGAATCCTGGTGAACGACTGGAGAATCATCTTCCTGCCGCAGGCGCTGCCGCTCCTCGTAGCGTTCATCCGCGATCTGGCGGGCGCGAGAGGCAAGCCTGCGGCCGGTGAAGTCGTCCGCGGCGGCAACTGATGACGCACGGTCGCTCGGGTTCGCTGCTCGCAGAACGACCCGTTTTTTGCTGGGGTTCAGTCGCAACGGAGGCGAATCGGTAATTCGTGGGGCGCTCACCGCCTGAGAGGCAGGTTTGGGCAACGACGGGAACTTGGCCTTCGGCATCTCAGCGTCGAAGGATTTCGGCCAGACCTGTTCTTCGGCAGCAGCCAGCATCGGAGTCGGAGTCTCTTCGACTTCGTCGACCGTGTCCTGTCGCTTCACATGACGTGCAGGAGCGGCCTTCTTCTTGGACGGGCGCGCTGCGTGCCGCGGGATGGGGTTCTTGATGAGTTCGGGCTCGAGGATGTTGATCTCCTCTTTGACCGCGTTGCTCACCACATCGGCAAGGAGCTTGTCCGCGATGTCTTCCTTGCCCTTGGCAACATTCCATGCCCACCAGCGGTATTTCTCTGCCACAGCCTCGGCAGGGCCGTTCATGAGGATCTCGCCTCGGTGCATCCAGACTGCGCGAGTGCACAACTCCTGAATCACCTTGGCAGCGTGATTGACGAGCAGAACCGTTCCAGCTTCAGCGAGAAGCTCATCCATCGCACGTTCACTGCGCTCGGCGAAGGTCGCGTCGCCTGTCGATAGGGCTTCGTCGATGAGCAGAATCTTCGGTCGCGCAGCCAAGGCGATGGCGAATCGGAGTCTGGCCCCCATACCCGAGGAGTAAGTTCCCATCGGCCGGTGGATCGCCGATCCCAGCGCCGATAGTTCAACGACATAGTCGAAGGCTTCGGTCGCTTCTTCAGGAGATAGGCCCATCGCCAGACACCCGAGGCGCACGTTTTCGCTTCCCGACAGCGCGGGTTGCAGGGCAGCGCTGACGCCGAGCAGAAGCGGCTGATATCGGACGAGGATGCGGCCTCGATCTGGTTGCTCGACCCCGGAGACGTTGCGCAGGAAAGTGGATTTTCCGGAGCCGTTGGCCCCGACGATTCCCACCATCTCTCCTTCGCGGGCAACGAAGTTGACACCACGCAGCGCCCGCACAGTGGTCTGACCTTGCCGCCCGACAATCTTGTTCGTCAGACGTCGGATACCTGTTGCCCTGCTTCCTGGATCATTGGTGTTGACGGTATAACGGACCTGAACGTTCTCAGCAATGATGTTCGGCTCCTGCAACTCAGAGTCGGCCATAATTCTCCTCCCCTCTCCAGAAGTACAGAAATCCGACGAGGAGAAGGCCAAACGCCCAGACCGTGCCGACAATCCACATCTTCGGATCTGAGTCAGCTCCATACAGCAGGCAATCTCGCGCAAGAGTCAGGTAGGCGTGCATTGGGTTGTATTGCATAGCTTCCAAAAGAGCTGGGTGGCCGCTCAAGCGCCCTTCGATTGAAAAGAATACTCCTGACCCGTACAGCCAAAATCTGCCCGCAATAGCTACGAAATTGGTCAGGTCTGGAATCTTGTGCCCGAGACGAGCCAGAGAACAAGCCAGACCGACGTTAAAGAGCGTCTGCAAAATGACAATTGGGACGATAAGGAAGACCCGCCAAGTGACAACTTCCAACGGAGGCACAACTGCAAGGACAATGACCATCACTAGCAGAGTCGGTATGAAATCTAGGAAGTTGCGGACGACGATAGAGATCGGAAGTGCAGCTCGAGGAAATTGAAAGCCCTTGATCATCGACGCACCTGCGCGAATCGCCCCTGTCCCGCCAGACATGCACCTGTTGGTGTAGCCGAAGAAGAATACCCCGATTACTAGGAATCCGAGAAAGTTCTGAATCCCTCGTGACGTCTGCAGGATAAAGCCGAAAATAAACCAGAAGGCGAGCACTGAAAGTAGTGGGTTTAGGAATAGCCAGCCATAGCCAAGCAGGTTCTTCCGCGTTGAGCTCGACATCTTGGCACGTGACTCAGCGACTATGAAGTGACGGCGACCCCACAAGGCCGCCAAATAGCTGCGCAGACTCGTCCGCCGTCCAACGGGGACTAGGCCCTCGCTCGAAACCGACGGTATCGACGTCAGTCCTAGAGGATTCTTCGTCTCACTCATTACGCGTCAGCTCCCATGAGTTGAGAATAGACCTGCCCATATCGACGTCCGATTTCCTTCCACCTGCGCGCCTCCAAGACGTGCGTTCGTCCATTGTCTCCGAACCTGAGCCTCGCAGCATCATCACAAGCGAGTTCTGACAACAACTCCGCGAGACCACGCGGGTCTTCGGGAGAATTCCACACGCCGGCGTTGCCCGGAACCAGCTCACGTAGCGCCGGCAAATCCGAGATGACGACCGGTCGACCCAACCCCATCGCTTCAATTGGCTTGATCGGAGTAACCAAACGACAGACCGGCTCGTCCTTGCGCGGCACGACGACGGCATCGAGTGCGAGCTGGTACTCAATTGCCTGGGCTTGGGAGACTCGACCGGTGAAGACTGCATTTTCCCCCAGAACCGCGGCGCGTGCCCGCAGTACCGGCAGGGCGACACCGTCTCCGGCGATCAGCAGCCGCAGGTCCGTCCCTTGGCTCCGGGCAAGGATGACGGCATCGACAAGGTCGTCGAGTCCCTCGTATCCGACGATCGACGCTGCCGCGCCAACCCAGATTCCGTCTCCGGGCAAACTGAGGCTCTTTCTGACCTCGGCCGGAGTGCGGGTGACGTCGGCGTCGACGACTGCTTCGGAGACCGAATTCGGAATGAGAGTGATGATTTCTGCCGGCACTCCCCCGGCGATCAGGTGCTCACGCATCGTCTCGCCCAGAGTGATGACTGCGTCGGCTGACGATGCCACTTCAACCTCCTTGGCCCGCATGAGTGCGAAGCGTTGGCTGTTCCGTCGCGCGGAACGCTCTTCCGGGCTGCTTCCTGCTGCCGCCCACGTCTCTTCCAAGACTCCGCGGACTTCGTAGACCCATGGCAGGCCCGCTGCCTTCGCGGCCGCACCAGTGGCCAACCCGTTGACGTAGTGCGTTGTCGTGTGGAGGATCTCAGCACCACGTTCGTGGGCTTCAGCAGCGATGTGATTCGCCTGCTCGCCCAGCCGTTTGGAAGGCGTGGGTCGCGGTCTCAAAGGCACGTCGCGAATGTACTCGACCCCGTCGACGAACTCGACCGGCCCCTGGCTCAGTCGTCCGATGGTCACGGGATACGACGGGCGTGTGATCGCGGCCGCTCGATGGCCTGCTTCCCGCAGAGTGGTGAGGATGGCATGCGAGCGGTACGCATAGCCCGAGCGGGTATGCGGCAAGGAGTTCGTCAGCACGTGCAACGCTGTCGGATGCTGAGTTCGGTCAAGGTCGGCATTGCCGTGTGCCCGACGAGCCGTGACATGGCTCGACACCTCCGGCCACCATTGAGGCTGCAGAGTCTGTCGCTCATCGAGCAGTCGTGTCCGGCGTGCGCCGTCTGGCAGGACTGCGATGGCTTCGTCGATGTGACCCCTGGTCCACTCGATACGTGAGCTCAGTGCCTGGGCACCGGGAACAGCCGCTGCGATCGACTCGGCCTCGTCGAGGAGTCCCAGATTGAGAGCGATCTCGCCGAGCAGGCGTGAAGGGGAGGGAGATCCGGCTACCAATGACTTCGCTATCGTCTCTTCTCCGAGCAGCCACGCTGATGCCGCCCGAGTGGCGTCGCCCGGCAAACGTCCGAGTGCTTGTCCGATGAAGTGCGAGGCAGGACCCGGCAGTCGACGTGCCAACTGCATACCGAAGAACACCCGGTCGTCGTTGATATGACCAGCCGTGGTCAGAACAACATTCGTCAGCTGTCGCGCGAGGAAGCGCAGGTTCACGAAACCACCTGCTCAAGGAGCCGTTCGTAGGTGCGGCCCATTGCGGCTGCCGAAGCATTCCGAACCACCCAGTCGCGCGGGTTCAGACCTGAGGGCGGATTCGATCCGAATTCCTCACGGGATTCGACTCGTTCGCGCAACCTCGTCATCGCCGCGGCTACGGAATCGACGTCACCGGGAACCGCAACTTCTCCTGCCGCGGTGTAGGTGATGATATCGGCAGCTTCACCGGCGACGACTCCGAGGACGGGAATTCGACGGGCCATCAGTGAATAGAGCTTCGACGGCACTGTGCATTCGTAGGAGTCGAGCGAGCTGAGGCTGACCAGACCGGCATCTGCCCACTCCCAATGGGCAGCGAGTTCGGCACCGGCGATCTGGGGATGGAATTCCACCGACACACCGGACGCGGAAGCGACGGTCTTGAGTTCGACAGCATCGACGCCATCGCCCACGATTCGCAGTCGCACACCCTCGGTGCGGGCCAAAGCACGAATCGAGGTGCTGAGATCCTGAGATCGCCCGACCGTGCCCACGTACAGCAAGTTCAGTCCACTGCGATCGGCAGAGACCCTGCCGATGACTTCGCCGCCGACAGTGCCCGCCTCTTCTGCCGTGGGGACGAGGGGAATCGCTCCCGTTGCAGTCAGCCCGGACGCGCCTTCCAATTCCGCAGGCGAGACTCCGCTGCGGACAACCTCGGCGGTCACCCCACGCTGCTCCAAGCGACGTTTGAAACCCTCCGTGGTGACGACAACGACCGCTGCACGCCGTTGAGCACGCGTGAGCAGGTCTGGCAACAGTCGATGTTCGAGCCGCTGCGTCAGCGTTCCGGGAAGATACTTCCCAACGGCTCCCGTCACCAGATTCATCTCCGAAATGAGGTCGGGCCACGCATCGCGGACTTCAGCGACATGCGGCACCCGCAGCAGTCGCGACAGAGTGTCGCCGGCCAGCAGAAACGGCAGTGCAGGAGTCGTGGAGACGATGACATCGGGGCGCATTTTGCCTCGCAGCCGATCGATGACCGCCGACATCGCGCCTGTCGCTGACACCGTCTGGTCGAGCAGCTGACGAGCCATCGACGATCCGCTGTGCAGGTACGGCACGCGGAGGATCCGCTCACCGTCGATTCCGGTGTCCCAGGTACCGCCGAGGCGGATGTCGACTCGACGGCGCCCCCGCCCGACATTGGAGCCGAAGAATCCGTTCCGGTCGGAATACGGGTAGTGCGGGTGTGGTGCCACGGTGATGACGTCGTGTCCTGCGGCGCGCAGGTGATCGACGAGTATCCGCCACCGTCGCTGTGGTGCGCCGACCTCGGGGTAGTAGTAATGACTGAGCAGCACGATTCTCATGCGGTGACCGCCTCCGTCCGGGCTCGACGGTTCAACCACATGGGCAGAAGCGCGTAGAGGGCGAGCAATCCGACCCAGAACACATGAGCCGGGTACGTCGTCGCCGTATTTCCGCTGATGAGGGTCGGAATGGCCATAATGCAGGCAAGGACGCTCAGCGCGGCGTGGAAAAGCGAAACGGAGCTGTGCGGCCACCCTGCCTGCTGAATACGCTGGTAGATGTGTTCCCGGTGAGGCAAGAGAATGTTCTCTCCCCGGAAGAGTCGCATAACCAGAGTGAGTCCGACGTCAAAGAAGACGAAGATCATCGGGGCGATGATGACGACGATCGGTACTCCCTGAACGAACAGCCAGACTGCAAGAGCGAAGACGGCCGCTCCGATTCCGTAGCTGCCCGTGTCTCCGAGGAACGCCTTGGCTCGACCGAGGTTGAACGGAAGGAAACCCACAGCAGCACCGGCCAGCGCCAGAGCCAGCAGAGCGATATCGTTCTCGCCAACCCAGGAGCCGACGAAAGCGAACCATCCGGCCGTGACGATGGTCCATTCAGTGACATAGCCGTTGAGTCCGTCGACGAAGTTCACGGCGTTGACCGTGGTCACTCCGATGACGGCGAAGGCGATGA
>Ga0308157_10008349_pt1 | contig 11802 bp, 8 predicted proteins | sample PhyBR1_FD_201035 | JGI IMG/M metagenome (GOLD analysis project Ga0308157, IMG submission 201035) | Phyllosphere microbial communities from UC Gill Tract Community Farm, Albany, California, United States - DLSLB.R1 | ecosystem: Host-associated > Plants > Phyllosphere > Unclassified | place: USA...
CGGGTTCAAGCTGTCGAGCAACGAGAACCCCTTCGATCCGCTGCCAGGCGTGCTCGCCGCGGTCGCCGAGGCCTCGGCCCTCAACCGCTATCCCGACGCGACGGCGGGCCGCCTGCGCGAGGCGCTCGGCGCCCGGTACGGCGTGGGCGCCGACGAGGTCGTCGTGGGCGCCGGCAGCGTGGCGCTGCTGGCCGCGTTCATCCAGGCCGCGGCCGCGCCCGGCGACGAGGTCGTGTACGCGTGGCGATCGTTCGAGGCGTATCCCGGGCTCGTGCGCGTCGCCGGCGCGACGAGCGTCGAGGTGCCGCTGGCCGCCGACGGCCGCCACGACCTCGAGGCGATGGCGGGCGCGATCACCGACCGCACCCGGTGCATCCTCGTGTGTACCCCGAACAACCCGACGGGAACGGCCATCTCCTCGGCCGACGTCGAGGCGTTCCTTGCGCGGGTGCCGAACGATGTGCTCGTGCTGCTCGACGAGGCGTACATCGAGTTCAGGACGGATGACGAGGCGGTCGACGGATTAGCCGAGCGCATTTACGAGCGCCACCCCAACGTCGTCGTGCTGCGCACCTTCTCGAAGGCGTACGGGCTCGCAGCCCTGCGCGTCGGATACGCGATCGGGCATACGCGCGTGCTCGACGCCGCGCGGGCCACACAGATCCCCCTGTCGGTCACGCAGCAGGCCGAAGCGGCGGCGCTCGCGAGCCTCGAGCGCGAGGCGGAGATCCGCGACCGCGTCGCCGTCATCGCCGACCGGCGCGGCCGCCTCGTCGCCGACCTCCGCGCGGCGAGGTGGGACGTGCCGGACACGCAGAGCAACTTCGTCTGGCTGCCGACGACCGACCCGGCGCACGCGGCGGCCTTCGATGCCGCCGGGCTCGTCGTGCGCCCGTTCCCCGATGGGATCCGCATCTCGGTCGGCGAGGAAGAATCGCTCGCGCGCGTGGCCGAGGTCGCCCGCACGCTGCGGTGAGCGTCAGGCGATGCGCGCCTCGCACTCGCGGGCGAGGTCCTCGAACACCTCGGTGTTGAACCGGTACGCGGTGAGCACCTCGGCGATCACACGCTCCTTCTCGACCTCGTCCCACGGCACCGCATCGAGCTCTTCGCGGTAGACGTTCTTGAACTCGGACGGGTCAGCGATGTCGCCGAAGAGGTAGAACCCGATGCCGTTCGTATCGAAGTCGAACTGCCGTTTCAGCACCCGACCGATGTGGATGCCGCCCGACAGGTCGCCGAGGTACCGGGTGTAGTGGTGGGCGACGAAACCGCCGACCCATGTCGCGCCGACCTGATCGATGCGGGCCGCGTACCGAGCCGTCGCTGGCAGTGGCGCGATCCGATCGCGCCAGTTGTCGCCGATCAAGAACGACAGGTCGGCCTCGAGGGCGGGCAGGCGCGTGAGGCGGTCGCTGATGAACCGCGCGGCGATGGGCTCATGGCGCATCCGCTCCGTGGCACCCTCCAGCGCCTCGTAGATGAAGTAGTGCTGAGCCACGAGCGAGATGTAGTCGTCGCGTGTGCGTTCGCCGCGCAGCAGCGTCGACATGAACGATGCCCCTTCGCTCGAGGAATGGGCCTCGCGTGTTCGTTCGCGGATGACCGATGACAGCGCCGTGACGTTCTCCATGGAAGAAGTGTAAGGCTTAGGTTCACCTAACTTGCGATCGGCTGCGTCGAGCTCGTCAGTTGTGGGGTCGAGGCTCGACGTCGAGTCGGCGGCATGACTCGTCATAGAGGGCGACGATCTCTCGGCGCACGGCCATCCGTTCGGCGATCGGTCCGGCCGGCCACGGGATCGTCGTGTCGGCCGTGCTTCCGGATCCTGTTGTGAAGCGCCATTCGCCGCCGTCTCCGTCGAGATCGACCATCTCTGCCGATACGGCGGTGCCGTCGACGAAAGCGCGCACGATCAGCAGGTTGTCGTCGCGGTGGTCGTCGTTCATGTGGCGAAGGATTGCAGCGACGACATCGGGCGAGAAGGTGTGGGGCATGGCGGAAAGCTTAGGGCTCATCGTTCGCCGGTTGAAGCGGACACGGCAATGACTTAGTATTCCCTTAGTTAGGCAACCCTATGTAAATCGCCGCGAGGCGGTGATGCGGCCGGATTGCCAGCGCCCGAGGCCAGGAAGCCCAGCCTTCCTCGGTGAGACGGAGCGAGCGCTCTCCCTACCAAGAAGCAACGCTCGCTCCGGACCGCCGGCCTTGGGCTGACACGCGCCATTGGCGCGCACGAAAACAGCGTGGCCGGGCGGTCACGTTGATTCTACTTGCAGAGGAATCACGAGACACATGACTGAGACAGCATTGGCCGCGCGCCGCGCGCGGGGAGACGGCGGTCAGTTGCGGAGGCGGGGAATCCTCGCTTTCGTCATGACCGCCTTCGTGGCCGTAGGGGGTGTTATCGCTGCGCCGATCGCCGCCCAGGCCGCCGAAGAGCCGAGCATCATGGTCGGCGTGACCGAGGTTGCGAACGAGCGGGTCGTCTTCGCGATCGAGGGCACCGGCTTCGGTGACATCCAGGCTCTGCCGGGGCAGACCGAACCGCACGCGTACTTCAAATTGAACGAGGTCGGCTCCGACCTCTCGGAGGTGGCGCAGGACGACACGTCGATCTCGGCGTCGATCGCCGAGGGTGGCACTCTCTCCGATGAGCTGTCAGTTCCGATCGGCGAGCTGGACGCGTCGAAGTCCTACGAGGTCATCTCGTGGCCGTCGCGGTCGTTCCCGACCGAGGAGAACGTCTACGCGCGCACGGCTGTGACGATCGACTGGGACGCGCTGTTCCCGAGCGATGAGGCCGCGGTGCCGTCGTTCACGGCCGAGGCGACCGAGTTCGCCGACGAGCGCGTGGACTTCGCGATCGAGGGATCTGGATTCGGCGATGTGACGGCGCTGCCGGGTCAGACCGAGCCGCACGCGTACTTCACGCTGATCGAGGTAGACGCCGACCTCAGCGAGGTCGGTCAGGCTGATACGGCGATCTCGGCGTCGATTGCGGAGGACGGCACGCTCTCCGATGTGCTGGAGGTTCCCGCTGACGATCTGGACGCGACGAAGTCGTACGAGGTCATCTCGTGGCCGTCGCGGTCGTTCCCGTCCGATGACAACCTCTACGCGCGCACTGCCGTGACCATCGACTGGGACGCGCTGTTCCCCGAGGAGCCATCGGAGCCCGCGGAGCCGAGTGAGCCTGCCGAGCCCGAGGAGCCCGTGGGGCCGACGTTTGCGGCGGAGGCGACGGAGGTCGCGAACGAGCGTGTGGACTTCGCGATCGAGGGATCTGGATTCGGCGATGTGACGGCGCTGCCGGGTCAGACCGAGCCGCACGTGTACTTCAAACTGAACGAGGTCGGTTCGGATCTCTCCGAGGTCGCGCAGGACGATACGTCGATCTCGGCCGAGGTCGCCGAGGACGGCACGATCACCGACGTGCTGCCCGTTCCCGCGGGCGAGCTCGACTCGGCGAAGTCGTACGAGGTCATCTCGTGGCCGTCGCGGTCTTTCCCGACCGAGGAGAACGTCTACGCACGCGCCGACGTCACGATCGACTGGGACGCGCTGTTCCCCGAGAGCGATCCGTCGGAGCCGGCCGAGCCTAGCGAGCCCGCTGAACCGGGTGAGCCGGCTGAGCCGACCGATCCGGCTGAGCCGACTGAGCCGGCTGAGCCGACCGACCCGGCCGAGCCCACCGACCCGACGGAGCCGAGTGAGCCTGCTGAGCCGAGTGAGCCTGCTGAGCCGAGTGAGCCTGCTGAGCCGACGGAGCCCACCGACCCGGCTGAGCCGACGGGCCCTGCGGAGCCGGCTGAGCCCACCAGCCCGGCTGAGCCGACGGGCCCTGCGGAGCCCACCAGCCCGGCTGAGCCGACGGACCCTGCGGAGCCCACTGATCCCGCCGAGCCCACGGAGCCGGCTGCACCGTCGGAGCCTGCTGCACCGACCGCAACGGCCGAGCCCACGCAAGAGACGGCGATCGAGCTCACCGATGGCTCGGGGAACCCCCTCGACGGCGTCGCACAGGGCGGCGATGTCACGTTCCGCATCGCACCGGTTGAGGCCGGCACCGAGTTCGCCGTGACGGTGCACTCGGATCCCGTCACGCTGCCGACCGCGGTCGGTGACGCGGACGGCGTCGCGACCTCGTCGTGGACGGTGCCCGCTGATTTCCCGGTCGGCGACCACACGGTGCGGTTCGTGTCGGACACGGACACGTACGAGCTGACCTTCACTGTGCTGGCGGCGGACGCTCCCGGTGGCGGAAGCGGTCTGGCGCCCACCGGCTCGGGCCCTGCAACGGAACTGCTCGCGGGTGCCGGAATCATGACCATCCTCTGCGGAGCGGTCCTGATCCTCGTCCGTCGACGCGTCGTGTCGGCCTCGGCCCGATGACGACGACGCAATGAACGGTGCCGCGGGTCGAGTGAACGTCTTTCGGAGGCGGGCGCCCGACCCGCGGAGCCGTGTTGAACAGAAAATCGCGAGCCGGACGGCTCGCAGGAGATGAGAGTGACGAGAATGGCCCGACGTCAATGGATTCAGAAGGCCGCGGCCGCGGTCGCCGCGGCCGCCCTGGCGGTCATGGCGGCGCCCGCCGCGGCCGCCGCGGAGCCGTACTCGTTCACGACCGACGTGACCGAGGTCGCCGACCAGCGCATCGACATCGCGATCGACGGCACCGGCTTCGGGGACGTCAAGGCGCTTCCCGGCCAGACCGAGCCGCACGTCTACTTCACGCTCATCGAGGACGGCGCGGATCTGTCGGGCGTTGGTCAGGCCGACACAGCGATCTCGGCATCGGTCGCTCCGGACGGCACCATTTCTGATGTCCTGACGGTTCCGGCAGAGGAGCTGGACGCGTCGACATCGTACGAGGTCATCTCGTGGCCGTCGCGGTCGTTCCCGACCGAGACCAACCTCTACGCGCGCGCCGACATCGACGTGGACTGGGCCGCACTGTTCCCGAGTCAGTTCCCGACCGAACCGGCGGAGCCCTCGGAACCCGCAGAGCCGAGTGAGCCCGCCGAGCCGTCGGTACCGGCGAAACCGTCAGAACCCGCGAAGCCCTCCGAGCCGGCCCAGCCGACCGAACCGGCGCAGCCGAGCGAACCCGCTGAGCCGTCAGAACCGGCGGATCCGCCCGCGGCGGAAGAAGGCACGCTTGTCTGGGGCATCAGCGAAGCCTGGCGCACGTACATCACCGGGCCGATCGCGAACGGCGAGTTCCTCGCCGTCGAACCGGCGCAGCTGAACGACGACAACACCGTGACCTGGGTGAACGGATCCGGCGACGTCGACCTCGAGAACGGCTCCGGCATCATCGAGTACGCGGGCGGTTTGACCGCCCGCGGCCACAACGGTCTCGGTCCGGGCGGCGGATGGGCCCTGAATCAGACATACAGCGACATCCAGGTCGAGCTCACCTCCACGACCACCGGCGTGATGTCGGCGGAGGTCGTTCAACCTCCGACGGACTACGCGCCCGAGTACGCGGGCGAGCGGATCGAGATCGTCGACCTCACCTTCGGAGAGGGAGACCTGCTCGACGGCATCGTCACCGCCCACGGAACCCTGACGGAGGACGGCGCCGACATCTACTCGCGCATGAACGAGGACTTCCAGCCCGGAGCGCCCGTCGACGACGTGATGTTCGGCATCGGCGTCGCCGCCCCGGAGCCCACCGCTCCCGTCGAGACCGCCACCGAGATCGCGCTCACGGCGACCCCGACGTCGGCGGAGCAGGGTGAGGCCGTGACTCTCTCGGCGCGCGTCGCACCCGCGGCCAAGGGATCCGTGACGTTCTGGGACGGCTCGACCCAGCTGGGCGAGGACGTCGCGGTGTCGGCCGGCAACGGCCGGGCGACGTTCAAGACGACGGACCTGCCGTCGGGGGAGCACCGCCTCACGGCGCGCTTCGCGCCGGCGGAAGACGGCTTCTCACCCGCGACGTCCAACGAGGTGGTCGTCACGATCGTCGAGGCCGCGCCGGCCAAGAGCCCGGACACGGGAAGCCTCGAATGGGGAGTGAAGGAGAGCTTCCGGAACTACGTGGTCGGGTCGATCGCACACGGAAAGATCACCGCCGCGGAGGGCGCGACTCAAGGCTCCGACAACGGCGTCTTCAGCTACCCGCAGGCCGCGAGCGGCACCACGTGGGACGAGGAGAGCAGAACCGGCACCGTGCAGTACGCGGGGCAGGTGACGTTCTACGGGCACGACGGCGTGCTGAACCACACGATCGCCAACCCGGCGATTCGCGTCGCAGACGGGAAGTCGGCCGAGCTGGTCGCCTCGTACCGGGGCAACGTGGTCGTCTTCGCTGACGTCGATCTCGGATCGGCGGTGTCGCAGGATCTCCCGAACGGCGCGATTCGTTTCAGCGGTGCCGGCGCCGCACTCACGCACGAGGGCGCGGCGTTCTTCTCGTACGGCGAATCGACGTTCTACGAGCCCGGCACCGAACTCGACCGTGTGACCTTCACGGTCGGCGGTGCGAGCGACGTGCCACCCGCGGAGGAGCCCGGGGGCGAGACGCCCGCGGCTCAGCAGCAGCCTCCCGCCCCCGCCCCCGCAGCCGAGCCCGCGCCCGCGCCCGCCGCGTCGGGTGAGGCATCCGCCGGATCCATGACCTGGGGCGTGTCGAGCGCGTTCGTCGCGTACACGACCTGCGCCGGCAAGGAGAACTTCGGCTACTCCCACTGCGCGAACGGCAGCGTCGCCACGAGCGGTGTGGGAGACGGCTATCGCTTCCCGCAGGCGTCGGGCGGCGACTGGGACGCTGAGACGCAGACCGGAACCGTGGCGTTCTCCGGGGTCGTGAGCTTCAACGGCTACGACATGACGATGTTCTCCGTCGCGAACCCGTCGATCACCGTGTCCGGGCCCGATCAGGCCACGCTGAACACGGGCAACACCGCGAACTTCGGCTCCGCCTCGTACCCCCTCGACCTCTCGAGTGCGAGCAGATCGGTCGGTGAGAACGGCGAAGTGACCTGGACGGGCGTGAGCGTATCCGGATCCCTTTCGGGGGGCCCCGGCGGCGACACCTCCAACACCATCGGCTTCGACGACCTGAGCTTCACCGTCGGTACGGCGAGCGCGGAATCGTTTGCGGCGACCGAGAGCGGCGGCGACGATGAATCCGCGGCGTACGTCGCAGCGGACACCGCACCGACGACGGAGGGACTCGAGGTCCTCACAGATCCGGACGACATCCGCGACGGCGGTCGTATCCGCGTGCGTGCTTCGGGCTTCGACACCGGAGACGCCGGCGTGCTCGTCGTGCTGTACGACGGCAAGGGCGAAGAGCCGGTCGTGCTCGATGAGAAGGCCGTGGCCGATGACGAGGGCACCGTGTCGTGGTCCGGCACGCTGCCGGGCGGCACGACGGGCGACCACGTGCTGACCGTTCAAGGAAGCGCCGCGGCCGGTGCCGAGATCGAGATCCTCGAGGCGAAGACCGCTCCGGTGCTCGCAGGGGTGAGCGCCGACACCTCCGCGGTCGTGGCCGCGCCCGCCTCGAACGTCTCGCCCCTGCTCGTCGCGACGGGCGGCCTCAGGCCGCTCGAATGGTGGGTCATCGCGGGAGGGCTCGGTGCCATCGCCCTGTGCATGATCCTGCTGTCGGCGCGACAGCGCTCGCTTGCTCAGGCCGCCGCGTGATCCGCACCGCTCGAACGAAGAAGAAGGATCCACTGACGTGAAGACTCGAAACATCATCGGCACGGGCGTTGTACTCGCGGCCGCGATGCTCGTCCCCGCCACCGCTGCGAGCGCGCAGGCGACCGCGGACGCGGAGGCGTGCGTCGTCACCGACGGCACGTTCTCCTGGGGGGTGAAGGAGAGCTTCCGCTCGTACATCAGCGGCACGATCGCGAACGGATCCTGGGAGGCCCTCGACGGCGCGACCTACGAGACCCCGAACTTCGAGTGGACCGGCGCGACGGGCAGCTACGACCCGGCGACCGGAACGGGATCCGTGTCCTTTCCCGGCACGGTGCACTTCACCGGGCACGACGGTGTCCTCGACCTGACGCTCGGCAACCCGACGATCGAGTTCGAGGGAGAAACGGCGGCGCTGCTGCTCGACGCGCACAGCAACGATATGGAGGGCGAAGCCGCGGTCGATGCCGAGCAGGAATGGGTCGGAGACGTCACGCTGCCTGCCGCGCCGGACTCGATCGGTGACACGCTCGCCGCATCGGATCTCGAGACGACCCTCACGAACCCCGGCGCCGCGGCGTTTGCCGGGTTCTACGAGGCGGGGGAGGTGCTCGATCCCGTCTCGTTCTCGCTGACCACGGAGAACTGCGACGCAGGCGCTGCACCGCAACCGGCTGCCGAGCCCACGGAGGAGCCGGAACCGGCCGCCGGCGCCGTCGTGGAAGAGCCAGCGGCCGTGCAGCCCGTCGAGGTGCGCGCCGACATCCCGTGGGCGGCGATCGGCGTGGGCGGCGTCGCTCTGCTCGTGATCGGGTTCACGGGCGGGCTGCTCGTCGGTGGGCGCAGAGCGCGCCCGGCGCGAGGGGTCGATGCGGAGCCCGACACCACGGGCGGCGCACAGTGACGGGTGCGAAGGCTCGACGCTCGACGGCGATCGTCGCCGTCGCGGCCGCGATCGCCCTGCTGGCGGGATGCGCGGGCGGAGCGTCGGCCGATGGCGATGCCGGAGCGCAGCCCGACCTGTCGCAGCTCGAGCCCGCGGCGGACCCGCGCAGCATCGTCGGGCCGTCGACGGCCGTCATGCCGGACGACGAGATCGAGGTCGTCGCAGAGGATCCCGGGCAGCAGCTGCCCGCGACCGTCACGTCGTATGCTCAATCCGGCGACGAGGAGCAGATGACGGTCGCTGCGACCGACCGCGTGGTGGCGGTGGACCTCGCCGGCTCGATCGCCGCGACCGCCTGGGCCCTCGGCTTCGGCGACACGCTCGTCGGGATCGATCAGTCGACGACGTTTCCGGGCACGGAAGGCATCGAGCAGGTCACCTCAGGCGGTCACACGATCAACGCCGAGGCGGTCATCGGTCTCGACCCCGACGTCGTCATCACCGACGGCACGGTGGGCCCGCGCGATGTGATCGAGCAGCTGCGCGACGTGGGGATCACAGTGGTCTTCGTTGATAACGATCCGTCTCTCGAAGGCGCTCAAGATCTCGCCCGCCAGGTGGCGGCCGTATACGGTGCGCCCGAGGTCGGCGAGCAGCTTGCCGAGCACATCGCCGACGACGTCGCCGCGACCGCTGCCGAGATCGCGCGTCTCGTGCCGGAAGACGAGAGCGACCGCGTGCGGATGGTGTTCCTCTACCTGCGCGGCAACGCCGGCGTCTACTACATGTTCGGCGAGGAATCGGGCGCCGACGAGCTCATCGAATCCCTCGGCGGCATCGACGTGGCGGCCGAGCTCGGATGGGAGGGCATGCGTCCCATGACCGACGAGGCGCTGCTGGCGGCGGATCCCGACCTGATCCTCACGATGACGGGCGGCATCGAGTCGACGGGTGGCATCGACGGCCTGCTGCAGGAGAAGCCGGCTGTCGCGCTGACGGCCGCCGGTCAGAACGAGCGCATCGTCGATATGGACGACGGCACGATCTTGTCGTTCGGGCCCCGCTCCGCTGACGTCATCGAGGCGCTCGCGCGCGCCGTATACGCTCCCGACAACGCGCACGCCGGCGAAGCCGCCGAATGACCACCGGGACCACCGCCGCCGCGGAACCGGCAGTTTCTCCGCATGCCCGGAAGCGTCGCGCCGGTCGCGGGGCGATCGTCGTCGCCGTCTCGTCGCTGCTCCTCGTGGGCGGGGTCGTGTTGTCGGCCGCACTCGGGCAGCTGCCGATCTCGGCACAGGACGTCGTCGGATCCGTTCTGCGCGCCGTGGGCATCGATAACGCCTGGGCACCCACTGACGATCTGATCGAGCAGACCCTGTGGAAGATCCGCTTCCCGCGCGTGGCGATGTCACTCCTCGTCGGGGCGGCCCTCGCAATCGCGGGCGCGGTCATGCAGGCCGTCTTCGGCAACCCACTCGCCGAGCCGGGCGTCGTCGGCGTCTCCTCCGGCGCAGCTCTGGGGGCCGCCGCCGCGATCAGCTTCGGGCTGTCGTTCCTCGGCGGGTGGACGATCGCGGCATTCGCGTTCCTCGGCGGCCTCGTTGCCACGCTGCTTGTTTACGGCACGGCGCGCGCGCAGGGGCGCACCGAGACCGTCACACTGCTGTTGACGGGCGTGGCGATCAACGCCTTCGCCGGGTCAGGGCTCGCGCTCATCACGTTCCTCGGCGATACGCAGAGCCGTGAGCAGATCGTGTTCTGGCAGCTCGGCTCGATCAACGGATCCCGATGGAACGAGGTCGTGATCGTCGCCATCGTGGGCGTGTGCGCGACGGCGATCGTGGCGTCGCTCGCGCGGCAGTTCGACCTGCTCGCGCTGGGGGATCGCACGGCGTCACACCTCGGCATCAAGGTCGAGCGGCTGCGCATCGCGTCGGTCGTGCTCGTGGCGCTCCTGACGGGCGTCGGTGTCGCCTTTGTCGGCATCATCTCGTTCGTCGGCCTCGTGGTGCCGCACCTCGTGCGCATGCTGCTGGGTCCGGCGCACCGCATGCTCTTCGCCGTCTCGATTCTGGGTGGCGCCGCACTGCTCGTCTGGGCGGACCTGCTGGCGCGCACGCTGGTGCCGGCCTCCGACCTGCCCATCGGCATGCTCACCGCGCTCGTCGGCGGGCCGTTCTTCTATTGGCTCATCCGCCGCAATCGCCGGCAGGCCGGGGGATGGGCGTGACGGCCGAGACGGGCGCCGGGCTGAGCATCGTGAACGCTTCCTACCGGATCGGCGGAACGACGATTCTCGACAAAGTGAGCGTCGATGTGCGCTGCGGTCGGGTGCTCGTTCTGGTCGGCCCGAATGGCGCCGGCAAATCTACCCTCCTGGGAATGCTCGCGGGCGATGCCGATCCCACGGGCGGCGACGTGATGCTGCACGGGCGTCCGCTCGGCCAGTGGCCTCCCAGGGAGCGCGCGCGTCGCCGCGCCGTGCTCCTGCAATCGAACCAGCTCGTCTTCCCGTTCACCGCGCAACAGGTCATCGAGATGGGCCGGGCGCCGTGGATCGGCACGGAGGAGTCGGCCGATGACGACCGGGCGATCGCGCGGGCGATCGAGGCGACTGATTCGGGTCACCTCCTGACGAGGGCCTTCCCAACGCTCTCGGGAGGCGAGAAGGCCCGCGTCTCGCTCGCGCGCGTGCTCGCGCAGGAGACGCCGATCGTTCTGCTCGACGAACCGACGGCCGCTCTCGATCTGCGCCACCAGGAGGACGTGCTGCGTATCGCACGTGACCGAGCAAGGGCGGGTGCCGCCGTCGTCATCGTCCTGCACGACCTCTCGCTCGCGGCGGCATATGCCGATGAGGTGATGATCCTTGACGCGGGGCGCGCGGTGGCGAGCGGCTCGCCGAACGAGGTGCTCACCGCCGAACGCATCGAAGCCGTGTACGGGCTCGCGGTGCGAATCCTGCGCGACGACGACACGGGACGCCCCCTCGTCGTGCCGCGACGAGGCAGGATCCGGCGGCCGCATTCCGCGGACGGACGCACGGCCACCTGATCGATGTGCGTATGTGGATTCCCACCACACGATCCGGCGATCCGTTGTCGAGCGCGTCATGGCCTGCGCATGAGCGATGGGGCCTAGCGTGGACATGTGACTTCGGCAGAAACTCCTATCGTGCGCATTCTCGAGCCCGACGGCTCGTTCGCGCCCACCCCCGAGGCCGAGCCTCTCCGCGAGATCGTCGAGGC
>Ga0308157_10008350_pt1 | contig 11802 bp, 10 predicted proteins | sample PhyBR1_FD_201035 | JGI IMG/M metagenome (GOLD analysis project Ga0308157, IMG submission 201035) | Phyllosphere microbial communities from UC Gill Tract Community Farm, Albany, California, United States - DLSLB.R1 | ecosystem: Host-associated > Plants > Phyllosphere > Unclassified | place: USA...
CCATTATTCCCGATGTTACTTGGAAACGCTGAGCAATATGCACGCCGCCAACCGCTTCTATCGCAAGCACGGCTTCCGCGAATTGGACGCCCCGCTGGAAGGGTCGGAGCATTTCGCGTGCGATGCCTGGTATCTCCTGGATTTGCAGGACGCTCCCGTTTCAGCGGCCCGCGGGAAAAAGCGTTCTTGGAAAGCCGGCAAGCTGGATTCCATGGGGTCTTCGATCTTCTCGGAAGCGGCGGGTTGGCGGGAAGAAGCGGAACGGGCCGGCAAAGAGATCGTCAATTTGGGAATCGGAGCGCCGGACGAAGCGCCTTCGGAAAGCATCCGGCGCAAATTGAGCGATGCGGTCATGCGGGCGGACGCCTATAAGTATCCCGGGACGCGGGGGACGGATGCTTTCCGCGAGCGCTGCGCGCAGTGGATGATGCACCGTTTCGGAGCAAAACTGGACCCGGCGACGGAAATCCTGCCGCTGCTCGGTTCGCAGGACGGTTTGGCGCATTTGGCGCAGGCGGTCTGCAATCCCGGCGATTTGGCGATCCTGCCCGACCCCGGTTATCCGATTTATGCCGGATCGTTGGCGATCGCCGGCGTGACGCCTTGGCTGCTGCCTCTTCGGGAGGAAAACGATTTTCTCCCCGACCTGGATTCCGTTCCGGCGGAAGTCTGGGAAAAAGCGGTTTTCGTTTTGTTGAATTTCCCGGGCAACCCGGTCGCGGCGTTGGCCGATTACGCCTTTTTCGAAAAGCTGGTCTTTTTGGCGAAAAAGTGGGACGTGCTGATCGTGCATGATCTCGCTTATTCGGAAATGGGTTTTGACGGCTATCGCCCGTGCAGCGTGCTCGAAGTTCCGGGAGCGGCAGAAACGGCGGTCGAGCTGCATTCTTTTTCGAAAAGCTTCAACATGGCCGGCTGCCGGATCGGCTTTATCGCGGGCAATGCCGAAGCGGTAGGCGCGCTGCGGGAACTGAAAGGACATATCGATTTCGGCGCATTCGAGCCGATTCAGGAAACGGCCGTGTTCGCTTTGGAACAAGCGATGTCGGCGCCGGAAGGAGACCGGGGCGTGGCGCCTCTCTACGAGGGCAGGCGCAATGCGTTCGTGGAGGCTTTGGCCGCGGAAGGATGGAGCGTGCGCAGCCCCGGCGCGACCATGTTCGTTTGGGCGCGGCTGCCTGGAAGCTTCACCGAAGCCGAACCGCGTTGGACGTCCAAAGCGTTCTCGCGGGAATTGATGCTGCAAGAAGGCGTCGGATCGATTCCCGGCAGCGCGTTCGGCGCCGAAGGAGAAGGATACGTCCGCTTCTCGCTCGTGCGCGAAGAAGAAGCGCTGCGCAAAGCCGCGCGGCGGATCGGACGGTTCGTGCGAAGCATCGGAGGGTGAACGGAAAGCCGAAATTCAGGCTGTATTCGCATGGGGAGAAAGCAAATTCGTATTTTCCCGAACATCAAAAAGAAGGTTTCGCGACCGCTTTGGCGACGCGAAACCTTCTTTTTTTGCGTTCATGATTGTTGTTCGCCGCGGAATTCGCTCGGCGTCATGCCGCATTTTTCCCGAAACAGCCGGTAAAAATACTTCATGTCCTCGATTCCGACTTCCCGGGCGACTTCCTGAACGCTCCAATCCGTGTTTTGCAGCAGCTCGCAGCTCTGCCGGATACGGATTTCTTGAAGCATGCGGATAAAAGTCAGACCGGTTTCCGCTTTGAACTTTCGTTGAAGATGGCGGGGACTGATCGAGACTTTCCCGGCGATTTCTTCGAACGGGAGCGGAGTTTTGTAGCAGACGGTCAGATGGTCGACCGTCCAGCGTACCGGATCGTCCGGCGGATCGGAAGAGGGAATCGGACGATCCGGGTCGGACAATCCCGCCGCGGAATGAATCCGCTCCAGAAGATCGATCAAGATGACGAATAATTTGTAGCGATAGCCGGTCGGTTTATGGTTCAGATTCAACTGAAGCGCATGCAGCGCCCTGCCCAGCTCGCGCGAGCGGTCGCGAACGCACAGGCAGCGGTCGAGACTCAGGAACGCCGAAGTCAGCTCGCCGAGTTCGCCGAACAGCGGATGGTCGTTTTCCGCGAAGCACAGCAGTCGCTGCTCGAAAATGCAACTGATCAGCCGCAAATGCCGCTGCTGCGCATCCGCCGACGGCCGGAACGCATGCGCTTGGCCTGCCGGAATGAAAAAAAGATCGCCGTCGCGTGCGGGAAGGGTATCTTCGTTCAACAGGAGCTGTCCTTTTCCGCGCGCCACGTAGACGATTTGGCAAAACGAGTGGGCATGCTCGGGATAACGGTCCCGGACGTCGACGGATTTCATATGGATCGGCAGTTCGCGGTCGAACGGATAATCGATAAAGACGTTTTTTTCGGCGCGTTCCAAAATTCTCCTCCTTCATGTCGCAATTGCCCAATCATAGGCGCGCTTCCCCATATTTTCGCGGAGAGCGATTAGTTAAAATTTGAAATACATCACCCCGAGGAGGAATTCATATGACACAACTTCAAACGACACTGCCGAAAACATGCAAGCCTTACCTGCTGCGCCGAGGCGAAGGCGAACGTTATTCGTTCGGCCGCCAGGTGGCGACGATCGTCGCCGACGACGCCGCTACCGGGGGCGTGTTCGAACTCGTGACGCTGGCGGGCGGCAAAGGCGAAGAGTTCCCCGTCCATGTCCACGAGAAAGCTTACGAGTCCGTTTTGGTTCTCGAAGGCCGCGTCGAGCTGATGCTGGACGGTATTTATTACATGCTGACGGCCGGCGATTACGCGCATATTCCGCCGGGCACCAAGCATGCTTACCGGATGGCGGGGCATCGAAGCGCGTTCGCTTCCTACACGATTGGCGGTCAAACGGCGAATCTGTACCGGTCGATCGGCAAAGCGCATGCTTTTGTAGAGCCTCCGGCGGAAGCGGTTCATGTTTTCGATGCCGAACATTTGGGCCGCGCGTCGCTCTCCGCCGACGTCGTCTTTACGGGAGAACGGCCGCTTTGGGGTTCCGCCGTCGTCGGCGATCATTCGCGCAATCCCGGAAGCGTCGCGCCTTACGTGCTGGAAAACGGGGAAGGCGATCGCCTGCTGACGGGCGACCAGCTTCACCGGATCGCGGCCGCGCAGAAAAATACGGACGGGAAGTACATTTTCGTCGTATCGGACGGGCCGAAAGGCGATCCGATCGTCGAGCATTACCATGATCATCATACGGAAACGTTTTTCTGCCTCCAGGGTCAGATGACGATGTGGGCGAACGGGGAAGAAATCGTGCTGTTCCCCGGCGATTTCCTGCATGTTCCCGCGGGAACGGTGCATTCCTACAGATTGGACACCCATTATACCAAAATAGCGGGCATGCTGGCATCGGGACTGTTCGAACCGTTTTTCCGCACGCTCGGCGAGCCTTACGAACACTATGCGTTCCCTTCGGTTCCGGGACCGCTGCGCATGGACCGGCTGATGGCGAACATGAAAGAGCTGGACTTGAATATCGTCGCCAAGTCACCGCTCGAACGAAAGTAGGACGACCCCATGAAAGATATAATCGTTTCGCAAAATCGCGGACCGTTTGCTTTAATCTGGGTACTGGCTTTCGCCATGGTCGTTTCCGTCATGAACTCGACCATGTTCAACGTGGCGCTGCCGGTGCTGCGCCGGGAATTCGCTCTGAGTTCCTCCCAGGTCAGTTGGGTCGTGACGGCTTATATTATCGTGTACGCGATCGGCTCGGTCACGTACGGCAAGTTGGCGGACAAATTCGGGCTCAAAAACATGATCACGTTCGGGCTGCTGTGTTTTGCCGCAGGCTCGGTAATCGGCATGTCGGCGACCGGCTTCGGGATGATTATCGCCGGACGCGTTTTGCAGTCGATCGGCGCCTCGGTCATTCCGGCTTCCTCGATGTTGATTCCGATCCGTTACGTTTCCGCCGCGCAGCGGGGAAGGGCGCTGGGAATCACCTCGGCCGGCATGGCGCTCGGCACCGCGATCGGACCGATCGTAGCGGGCTTTCTGCTCGGCTTCGCCAGTTGGCGCTTCCTGTTCGCGATCTCGCTGCTCGTGCTGATCGCGCTGCCGTTCTTCCGCCGGTATCTGCATGCCGAGCCTTCGGCAGCCGGTAAAGCCGATCTGCCGGGCGGGCTGCTGCTGGCCGCGTCGATCGCGCTGCTGCTGCTTGCGATTACGGGACGCAGCTGGGGCTTCGGCTTGGCCACGATCGTCGCGTTTCTTCTGTTCGCATGGCGAATCCGCAGCACGGATCAGCCGTTCATCGATCCCGGCATCTTCCGAATCGGACGTTATACGACCGGATTGATCGTCGGCTGCATGGCGTTGACGTTGAATCTGTGCGTACCTTACCTGATCCCGCAGCTGCTAAGCGGCGCGCACGGATTGGATTCGCTGCATACGGGATTGGTTATGTTTCCCGGCGCGGTCGTCGCGGCTTTGCTCGGTCTCGTCGGCGGCCGGATCGCCGACGCGAAAGGCAGCGCATTCCTGTTCGGCTGGGCTTTCGCGCTTCAACTGCTCGGATATGCTGCGCTGTTTCTGTGGAGCGGCATGGGGGAGTGGAGCGTAGCCGTGCTGCTGATCGCCGTGAATACGGGATTGACGTTCGCGCAGATCACGCTTGCCAATACGGTCACGCGCACGCTGAACGGTCCGCAAACGGGAGTCGGCATGGGCGTGTACATGATGTCCAGTTTTATCGCCGGAGCGGTAGGCACGTCCGTGCTCGGATCGGTATTGGACGGAAAAGCGGGCGATTCCGGCACGTTCGGTTCCATTTTCGGCGTGTTCGCGATCTGGATCTTGGCAGCGGCCGCCGTGTATTTCGCGGTCTTCGCGAAAAAGCCGGCTTCCGGATCTTCGGTCTGAAGCGCGGCTGCGGATGACCGGCCGAGCATGAGAATAAGCGAAAGGACGAGATCCCGGCTGAAATCGGGATCTCGTCCTTTTTGGAATGAGCTTGATTCTTCGCTATCGATCAAGCTGCGGACGGTTGAGAAGCCGCAGGCTGCGGAGGGAAAATTTTCAGGAAAACGGCACGCGTCAGCGGACCGACGATAACCAATTGAAGCGGCAGGGCGCAGATGAAGTTGACCCATAGATTATGCGCGTAAGCGGCGCCTAATCCCGGACCGAATCCCGCATGCGTCACGGCGCCGTAGAAAGACATGAACAGCACCATGCCCGCCACCATCAAGCAGGAAATGGCCAGCACTTTTCGAATCATCGGGCTTCCCGGTTTGACAAGCCGTCCCGCGATGCTTTTGGCAATCGCGCCAACGACGAAAATATCCAAAATCAGCGCGACGGCGAATGCCGGAACGTAGCCGATCGCCATCGTTTTGAACGCTTCGCCCGTAAATCCTTTCAGCAGAAGCACGTTGTATACCGTCATGCCCAGCACCATCAGCGCGCACATGATCGTGGTGAAAATCAAGCTTTCTTTTTTGTTCTTGCCCATTATTCCGACTCCTTGTCCCCGATCGGGGTTTATTTTTATTGTCCACTTGGTTTACAATATCATTGAGTCAAACATAATGTCAACTCAGTTGACATTAAATAATAAACGATATTTATTTCAGCGGATAGGGGAGCAGGCCCGTGAACGTTACCGATCCAACATCGACATCTACGAATCTGATCGATCTGATGAGCGACAAGCATCTCTTTTTGCGCCGCAAGGTAGCGGAGCTGGACGGAGAAGAACTCAACCGCACCGAAACGCATATTTTGGCCGTAATCGAAGCCGCTGCGAAAATCTCCATCTCGGAGATCGGCAGAGCGGTTAGCCTGACCCGCCAGGGTACGCATAAAAGCGTGTTAGGCCTGATCGAACGCGGGTACCTCGAAGAATCGCGGGACGCCGACAACCGTCGCGACCGCTATGTGCGACTGACGGACAAAGGCCTGCAGGCCTGCGACAGCCAACTGGCGATCAAGCGGGAGCTGGAACGCCGAATCGCGGAAAAGCTGGGAGAAGAAAACGCGGAGCTGCTTAAGCGGCTGCTTGCGGAAGACTGGATTTAAGTTTTCGTTGCCACTTGGCCGACGCTTCCGTCGATCTTCAACCGTCTTCCGCGATCCGGTTTGCTTGAAGCACCGATATGAAATAGTCGTCAAAACAGTTCCGTCTCGAAACGAGCCGGGACTTTTCGGCATGCGGCATGAATTTATATAAAGCGATTTCGATAATTGCATTGACAAAGCCGCATCGGCTGGGCAATATAAATAAAGGATCTTTATAAAGTCGACAAAGAACGGAGGAACCATGAAAAAAGCGGACACGACACTGATGAAGGAAATCAATATGAACACGGTGCGGCGAGCGCTCAAACGAATGGAGACCGCAACGAAGCCGCAGTTGGCGGCGGAAACGGGCCTGAGCGTGGTCACCGTAGCCGCGCTCGTGCGCGATTTGGCGGAGCGCGGAGAGTTGAACGAAGAAAAGGCCGGCACGTCGACAGGCGGCCGTCCTGCCATCGTGTACCGTTTCGATTATACGCATCGGTTGGCGTTATCGCTGCATTTGCATGAACGCGACGGTGTCGATACGGTATTCGCTTCCGTGGTCGATCTGCGGGGCGAGGTGCGGACGCACGAAGAGAGGCCTTTCGATACGCTCGACCGGAACTTGTTTTTGGATTGGATCGAGACGTTGATGCAGGCGTATCCGCAAATTCGAACGATCGGCTTGGGCATTCCGGGACAAGCGGTGGAAGGCCGGATCGAGGTCAGCAGTCACGACAGGCTGCGCGGAACTTATCCGGCCCGATGGATCGAGGAGCATTTCGGCATGAACGTGCTGCTGGAAAATGACGTGAATGCGGCATTGCGCGGTTATCTGCTTGAAGAAACCGGCGGCGAAGATCCGGAGGACGGGATGGTCATCGGTCTGTATTTTCCGACGAAATATCCTCCCGGCATGGCGATCTCCTGGAACGGAACGCTGATCGGCGGCAAGCGCGGGATGGCGGGCGAGGTCAAATATTTGCCGCTGGATATCGATTGGAGCCGGCCGCCGGCGGGAGACGCTTGGAACGAGATCGTCTGCCGGATCGTGCACACCGCTTCCGTCGTGTTGGCGCCGGAACGCGTGGTGCTTTACGGCGAGCAGACGGATACGGCGTCATGGAACGCTTGTTGGGACGCTTATGTTCGCCGTCATCCTTTGCCTGCGGATCCGGATATTCAATGGTCGGAACGGTTTGCGGAGCATTTTGCGTCAGGATTGCAGGACTTGGCACTGAAGACGTTGGAACCGAAAGTACGATAACCGTATCGGAAACGTAAAAAAGGAAGGAAGATGTTTATGGCAACCTGGTTTCTGATCGTCATTTATTTGGCTTTTATCAGTCTCGGCCTGCCGGATTCCCTGCTCGGGGCGGCTTGGCCGGTAATGCGGCCGGATCTCGGCGCGCCGCTGGAGTCCGCGGGAATGCTGGCGATGATCGTGGCGGCGGGTACGATCGTATCCAGCCTGGCCAGCGGCAAGTTGATCGCGAAGCTCGGCACCGGACCGTTGACGCTGATCAGCTGCCTGATGACGGCGGCCGCGCTGCTCGGTTTCTCGTTCGCGCCGTCGCTGATTTGGTTCGCGCTGTTAGCGATCCGCTCGGACTGGGAGCCGGAGCCGTCGACGCCGCTTTGAACCACTATGTCGCTACCCATTACGAAGCGCATCATATGAGCTGGCTGCACTGTTTCTGGGGACTTGGCGCCACAGGCGGACCGCTGCTGATGTCGTATTTTATCAAAGAGCATGATTCATGGAGATCGGGATATACGGCGGTCGCGATGATTCAATTCGGTCTTGTGATCGTCTTGCTGGTCACGCTGCCCCTCTGGAAAAAGATTGCGGCGCGCCGCGCAGAGAATCCGACAACCGAAGCAGCTATCGACGCGGCTAATCATGATTCTGCTGCGGTGCCTGAACCTTTAGCGGGCGAGCAGCCGGCCAAACAGCCTCTTCGCCTGCCGGGTGTAAAAATGTCGCTGCTTGCGTTCTTGTTCTACTGCGGCGTGGAGACGACGGTCGGCCTCTGGGGCGCGAGCTTCCTGGTTGGCGCGCGTGACGTATCCGCGGTAACGGCTGCCGGATGGATCTCGCTTTACTACGGCGGGATTACGATCGGACGTCTGATTACCGGCTTTATCACGCTGAAAGTCGGCAACCGGGCGCTGATTCTGGCGGGGCAGATCATATCGGTCATCGGCGCAGTGCTTCTCATGCTTCCGCTGCCGGACGTTGTCGTATTGGTTGGATTTGTGTTGATCGGCCTTGGCTTCGCGCCGGTCTATCCGGGATTGATCCACGAGACGCCCGCCCGGTTCGGCCGTGCCAATTCGGCCAAGCTGATCGGTTACCAAATGGCTGTTGCGTATACGGGCACGACATTCTTGCCGCCGCTGTTCGGCGTGTTGGCTTCCCAGGCGGGGATCGGCTTGTTCCCGATCGTGACGCTGCTGCTCGTCGTGTTCATGCTGCTCAGTTCCGAACAGGTCAATCGAGCGATCAAGCGGACGAGAATGACGGGATAAGTAGGAAAGGGCTGTTGAGAAAGTTGTGTAGGCGGAGGAAGCGAGAAGACTGCGAGAGAAATTGCCAGCATAGGCTTCCGAAGTGCATTTCTTCGAAATGCTTCACAATTCGCTGTCTCACTCGGAAAATGGATGGGATTTAAATAAGGAATTTTCCGAGTTCAAAGGCGGCAACATAGAACTGAATGTTACCGCAGGTTTTCTTCGAAACCCTGTATTTCACTGAATTTCTCTCTCCGTCTGCTCGCTTCCAGCTACGTTAGATTTTCTCGACATGTTAAGGTCTTATGAAGACGACCTGATCGTGATTATTGCGATACATGCAGAACTTCGTAGGTCGTGACCGTAAAAGAAGGATACGCATCGAGCCGAGTTAGGCGCTGTGCTTCGTCACTCCATTTCTCGGGGAGCTGCTCGTAAAAAGCGAATTGGCTGAAGCCCCATTTATCCGGGTTGTAGATCAGTGCTTCGCCTATTGCATCTTGAGTCTTGGGCAATTGTTCGATAAGCTTTCCACCGAAACCGTTCAGCGAAGCTGCCTGAGGAATACGTCCGGCGATCTCTACGGCCCAGCGTACTTGCGGGAAATTCGGTTCGATCCGTACCGAAAGAGGGACGCCGATGTTTACTTGCTGCCAGCCGAATGAATGCAAGATGGCGTCGTAAGGCCCGTTTAGCAAAAATTCGTTCATGCCGTTGTGATCGTTCCAAAGGTAAAAAGGAGCGTAATGATTCGAGACGTTCCCGAGGCTGTCTTTTTCCGAGATTAAATAAGCTTTAAGTGCCAAATCCCGAAATCCGTCGGTTCGATGTCCATTCGTCTGTACTCTTTGGCGAATGATCGACATCTCGTAATCGGCGGGAAGCGGGATTTTATACTGCATGGCGATCATGATGAATCATCCTTTCGTTGTCGGCTTGAAGCTCGAACACGCATTGCTTCATATCCATAGCGTACAGCATCAGGCAGGGAAGACCGTAACGACCGGAACTGAACAGGGCTATCATTAAAAATGAGAGGTGCAAAATGGAACTGAACGATCTTGATATTTTTCGCTGCGTCGCGCGGCTCGGTTCGATGTCGAAGGCTGCTGCCGAGTTGGGTTATGTTCAATCCAATATCACTTCTCGCATCCGAGCGCTGGAGCAGGAATTCGGCGTCGCGCTGCTAGACCGTTCGCCGAAAGGAATCCGTTTGCGACCGGAAGGGGAGCGACTGCTGAAATATGCCGAACAGATCCGTCAATTGGTCGAACAAGCCAAGCTTGACGTTCCTGCCGTACAGGTTCGCCCGATGCGACTGGGAGCTTCCCAGACGTTGACCGCCGCTTACTTGAATCCGCTGATCGCGGATCCGGATTCGGAAATTCAGGTCTTTACTCGTTCGCCGGAACAGCTTGTGCATCTATTGGAAGCCGGGGAATTGGACGCCGTTTTGCTCAATCGAGAGCCGGAGCAGACGAATCGGTTGGAAAAAGTATTCGAAGCCGTTGAACCGGTTGCCTGGATGGTCGGCGGGAAGGTGCACGAATCCGTCGCTTCGGAACTGCCGCTTCTCGCTTCTCGCGATGTTCGATGCCCTTATCGGCTTCAAACGCTGGAACAGTCAAAACGATGTGATCCGCCGCGCCGCTTGATCGAAGCCGATACGCTGGAGAGTCTTGTGACAATCGTCGAGAGCGGACATGGACTTGCGCTCTTGCCGATCGCGCTGCGTACTCCGTCCATGCGCGTGATCCGGCTGCCGGAATTTCGCGCGGAAAAGGTGCGGATTGCCTGCTATCGACAACATTCGCCTTCGGCATCGTTGACTCATCCCAAACCCGAAAGAGCGGACGAATTCGAACGCCTCGAGTCGCTGTTTGCAAGGTAAGGACGCCGCTCATTTTCATGTCGGGAAAAACTCCTTGCTTCGTTGCGGCGAAGCGGATAACATATAAACTGCTGTAAAGAAGATAAGTGAGCGGTAGGGAAACGGAAGTCCTGCTTCCGGATCGGACTTGCCCAATTACTGGAGGTTGACGTGTGTACGCTGCATTGTGGGCAACTCTCATCTTTGTTTTGACTTTATTCCTGGTGATTCGGCGTCCGTACGGACTGCCGATCGGATGGTCGGCCTGCGGCGGCGCGGTGCTCGCGCTGTTGACCGGCGTCGTCGATTTACAGGATGTGCGCGATGTAACGGATGTCGTTTGGAACGCGACGCTCGCCTTCGTGGCGATCATTCTGATCTCGCTCGTGCTTGACCGGGTAGGACTGTTCGAATGGGCGGCGCTGCATATGGCCCGTGCTTCCAAAGGCAGCGGCGTCCGCATGTTCGTTTACCTGATTCTGCTCGGCGCGGTCGTGGCGGCGCTGTTCGCGAACGACGGAGCGGCACTGATTTTGACTCCGATCGTGCTGGCGATGGTGCGGGCGCTCAAGCTGGACGAACGTCAGGTATTTCCGTTTATTATCGCGGGCGGTTTTATTGCCGATACCACTTCGCTGCCGCTGCTTATCAGCAATCTGGTGAATATCGTTTCGGCGGATTATTTCCATATCGGCTTTATGCAGTATGCGGGACGGATGTTCGTGCCGAATCTGTTTGCGCTGGCTGGAAGTTTGGCGGTGCTGTATTTCTTTTTCCGTAAAAGCATTCCCAAGACCTTCGACGATTCGCAGCTCAAAGCGCCTTCGACCGCGGTTCGGGATCTGAAGCTGTTCCGAATTTCGTGGGTCGTCGTCGGCCTGCTGCTGGTCGGGTATTTCGCGGGCGAACTGCTGGGTATTCCGCTGTCGCTGACCGCAGGCGTCATCGCGATTCTGTTCCTGGTTTTGGCTCGTCGCAGTCCGTCGATTTCGGTCGCGGCGATCGTCAAAGAGTCGCCGTGGTCGATCGTGTTTTTCTCGGTCGGGATGTATGTGGTCGTGTACGGACTTCGGAACGTCGGATTAACGGATCTGCTGGCCGAAGGCATACGCGGGTTCGCCGGTCACGGTCTGTTCGCGGCGACGATGGGCATGGGCTTCCTGACGGCAGTGATGTCGTCGATCATGAACAATCTGCCGAGCGTCCTGATCGGGGCGCTGGCGATCGATACGGCGGACGCGGGAGGCCGAATTCAGGAAGCCTTGATTTACGCGAACGTCATCGGCGCGGATCTCGGTCCGAAGCTGACGCCGATCGGGTCGCTGGCGACGCTGCTGTGGCTGCATGTATTGAACAACAAAGGCATCCGCATCACGTGGGGTCAGTATTTCCGTATCG
>Ga0308157_10008352_pt1 | contig 11800 bp, 16 predicted proteins | sample PhyBR1_FD_201035 | JGI IMG/M metagenome (GOLD analysis project Ga0308157, IMG submission 201035) | Phyllosphere microbial communities from UC Gill Tract Community Farm, Albany, California, United States - DLSLB.R1 | ecosystem: Host-associated > Plants > Phyllosphere > Unclassified | place: USA...
TGTCAGATCAGGTCTGAGCTAGTACACTTAATATCCGCCCCATGATTGAATGGCGGGTTCATGACGATCCGGTCATAGCTATTCGCCCGGAATTGCAAAAAATCGCTACAAACCACGGTGGCACCCTCAAACTCATTTTGCAGGTTCAGGCACAGTTGGGCGTTAATTTCCACTGCCTCACACCGCGCCGCCGGTGCTGCCGTCCTGATAGCCCGTAATATGGCGCCGGTACCTGCGTTCGGCTCCAAAATGACATGATTCTCCTGAATGCTGGCAAGAGAGACCAACCGGCCGCAAATATCGTCCGGGGTGACAAATAATTGAGAGCTACCCGGAAGCTCAATGCGTGAGGCGCAGCGGTCAATCTTGCCGCGCATCATATCAATGCGTTGTTTCAGCGCTGTATGCATTTTTTACCTCGATAATTCCCCGGATGTTAATCCGGGGAGTAATGTTTATTTATTTGGGATTTCAATCACTTTCATATCACTGATATACACATTGGACAGGCTATAGGCGTTACTCATCACCTGGCGGTAACGATAAGCACCGTGTTCATCGTTACCGCAACGCCCCGGACGCATTTATAATCACGATGTTTTGCAGCCCATTCGGCCTTGGTCATCGTTACGCAATCCTCTGAGGGGTAATTGACGATCGGCGAACGTTTTGCCGCCGCGCGGGCCGCTTTCGCTTCTTCTGCAGTAGGAGCCTTGTAGTCTTTGATACGGTCAACGGTGATTTTTATTGTCCCGCCGTAACCTAAAAAGCTATAGCACGGCGTTTCTACAGAACTCACCTCACCATTGCTTTTATTGATGCGGATAATTTTCAGCCATTCGCCACGGCTTAATACCTCACCGCCAACCTGAAAATCCTGGGTACACGTAATAACGCCGCCATTTTCTGCCAGCATCGCTTGTTCATAACTCAGGCGGTGACGGTAATGTGTTGCCCAGCGTTGGTAATGGCTGATTGTTCTCTCATGGCAGGGGATCGCAATATCACGGGCCTGCTGAAATGTGATAATTTCGTCTTCCAGCGCTGAATACAGGCTCATACGCCCGTCGTATTGGCTTTTTTCCGGTGGCCGTGGGTATTTTTCGAGACTAAAACAGGCTGAAATACGGTCATGACAGCTGATCACTCTGGCCATTTTGGGATCGAGATTTTCAGAGCGCCATAATTTTGTAAACTTCTCGGCGTTGGCGATTTCTTTCTCAGCCTTGCGTAAATCGGCCTGAATCCTCTTGATGCGACGATAACGCACCTCCGGCAGCTCTTTAATACTTCGCATGGCGAAGTGACGCCGCCGCCCTCTCCTCCCAATATTCGGCACGCTCAAATAGCATCACGGCCTTTTGCATGCCATTTTCAATTTTTTTGGCATGGTTGCGCGCTTTGCGCTCGCTGTGGTGTCCGACAAGGATCGGCTGGCCTAATGGGACTGACGAGGCCAACGCGTCAACGTAAGACAATGTTTGCTCAGATTCGCTTGCCCGTTTTTCGCTGTAATTACCGAACCGCTCCGCCCGTTCTTCCTGACGATCAAACAAGGTATTGTCTTCATCCCCAATTTCCCCGGCCAGCACGATCAACAAATCTTCGCGGCCCGGAGTCCATGCAGGGGCAACGAAAAGGTTTTGTTTCGGTGCCCACTTAAAGCCGGCGCGGCTTACTTTCGCGTAGGTGTCTTCATCCAACCGGCAAGAGGCATACAAACGCAATTTGTTATCATCCGGGGAATAGGTTGCACGATATTCCTGCATCTGGTTTTCAAGAGATGCTTCTGTAGGCTTCGCTGTCGCGCAGTTGACGTTTTGTTGTGACATGTTTTGAATCTCCTTATGTGGTTAGTGATGCTTCTGTGAGTATTCGCCGTCGCAAACTGGCTCGGACCACAGTCAGGAGCGCTGGCAAGGCCGCCGCAGGCGTTCATTTCAGCCTTGCCAGAAGGAGCGAAAGACTGTGGTCTACTGCACAGCGACGGTCGAAATTACTCACAGGAGTTCACCTCCACAGCTGAAGATGAAACAGGACACAATGCGGTTCGGCGCCGCGAAAGCAGAAGCCGCACCGCGCATCAGCGTCCTGCAGCCTGGCTGCAGGACAGTGAAGGCGGCGCCGGCGTAGCCGGCTGCAAGCTGAGTTGCGTGAGGATGGAAGCCCGAAGGGGGGAGACGGCGCGCCGGCTCCCTGCGCAGCACGACAGCCGTCCCCATCGGGGCACGCCCAGGAGATGGTGCTTCACTAAAAATGGGCAATAGCACGGCATTATCAATGCAAACTTAAATGTTATGTCACGGCGTCACTTCCTCCCCATATCAATGCATTGAAAACCCTACCGTCATTGGTTATCTTGTGAGCATGTCTAGCTAAGGATATAGGTATGGATACTGTTGAAGAATTAGGTGGGACGTACTTCTATGGAGGACTGCCCAACCTGTCTGCCGGGGAGCTTTATTTCTGGATCTTTGTCGACGTTACCGCTGAGCATTTTACTGGAACCAGTGAGGTTTCTCGTGACTTGTTCGCTGCGGCATCCATCTATCTGGGGCGAAACACAATACACGTCCCGGGGAAACTAGCAGGTGCAAAACCAGGTACGTCTGTGGCCTCAAAACTGGCAAGAAAACACCTTAAGGGGATATATATGCCGTTTCGCTTGCCATCGGTTGTGGGTTTCCCTCCCAATATGGATATCATAATGACAAAGAAATTAAGTGCCTTTGTTGGACGGGCTGTACCCGTTGTCGGCTGGACTGTTGCCGCCGCAGATGTCACCTACATAACGTGGAAAGCGACAGCCAGGTATAACACCATTGCTCGAGGGAGCGATAAGATATGGTGAACAACATAGAGCAGGCCGTATTCAATCTTGTCGAAGAGTATAATGGACGTAGCCTGCTGACATTCAAGCGTTTCAAGCTACAGAATGATACGGATCTCAAGACAGACTTTCGCATGGATCCCGATGAAGCTTATGAGTTGTTGGAGCGATACGCAGAACAGTTCAACATTAACCCCAAAGACATTTTCTTTGATAAATACTTCCCTGCAAGCAAAAAGGCCCCCCGCTCCCCGCTCACAATAGGAATGCTGATTGAATCCGCCAAGGCAGGCCACTGGTTGTACTGATAACGCCGCCTCCTGAGTTGACCGCGGCGGTATTAATAGCTGAGTGTAACGCATCCTTTTACAAGCTGACCAGGCGGCCACTAATCGAGATGAAGAATGTGGCCGTAAAGATGCCGGGAGAAGGCATCAGCTTTTGCGGCCGGCTCTGGCCAGCGCGGTGGATCTTTGAGTAACAACCCCAATGTAGCCATGCCCTGGTGCTGATTGGCCTTTCGTTCGACATAGTCATCATCGGTATATCCCATAGTTTCGATGACCAGCTGCGTGGTACGCTGTTTTCCTGGATGCCTGACAGTCAGCAGAAAATCGGGCAACACGTATCCTTCTTCATCGTCGATGGTCACTTTGATATCGAATAGCGGTTTATTCAGCGCAATCTCAAACCCAGCGCTCTGCAGCCATTTTCCCGTGTTAATTACCGACGTAATGGTATCGCGTTCGAGATTACTGTCGACCGGGACCGGGCAGGCATAATCGTACAGTGCATGCGCATAGGCGTCCCGGCAAACGACCTTACCGGCATCATTACGTTGGTACATCAGGATCACCCAGTATTTTCCGCGTCTACCGTCAATTTCGCCGTTAATACTGACGCGTTTTTCAGGGTGGAACACGATTGGGTCGTACTGGCCGGAAAAAACTACCTCGTCCTGGGTCACGTTTTCGGAAAAGAGGATCTGATAAAAGGTTCGAGCACGACCTGCAGGCCAGGCTTTACCGTCGGTTTCCAGTGTTTTCATGCGCTCTTCAAGCCGGGCCTGCTTCAGCCATGGTTCAAAAAAGACAATTTCATTCAGCGGACGATCCTGAGCGAACAACTCACGCTTGGTGACCTTTTTCACTGCGTCAAGAGCCTGTTTTTTCGTCCCACCTGGTTGTGGGTATACCGGATCAATGCGGTTTAACTCGGCCAGATCTATCAATGTAAGCAGCAGTCGTGCTAGCGCCGGCACTCGGCGACGGCTAATTTTATCCCCCACTGGGTTTCGGCTAGCGGTTGGCTCTGAGATACGAGCACCATGGTCGTCACGCGGCAAAAACGAACGGAAATCAACGGGCAATATCCCTGCGTTCCGGCGGCTGCCGCCCGGCCCGGCGTTATCCCCTTCACGTTTTGAGCGATGCAATGGGCATGCGTTATGGTGTTCACCACTGAAGTTCACCAGGAACAATGTGCCATCAAGATTTTTTGCTGTGTTGAGAGGCCGTTCTTCAATGCCTTTGCAGTCACAGGCCAGCCATAAATCATGATCGCGCATCGCTCTGAGTACCGTTTCGGCAAGTTGCTTCTCTGCTAATGACGTCACCTCTCCCCGGCCGCAGACGTTCTCTACAGCTCGGGTTTCTTCACGTGATAACTCCCGATACAGGCGGCCACGTGGAGCTTTTTTGGTTACCAGTTTCAAACGCACCTCCTTCCGGTTTCAGTTTCGCATGCGAAACTATTTTCGGCGATATAACTTCAGCACTGCAGGTGTCAGACGATAATACGGTATTGACCATTTGCCATTGCGGATGGTCGACAATACAGGACTGTCAGATTTTGTATCCCAGTAAAGAATGTCAATAATCCCCTGTTCTGCCAGATAGCGTGCTACTGTTGCCACGTTGGTTTCCGTTATGCCAGTGGTATCTGCCACCACACGTTTTTCCAGTTCGGTTTTATTGCGGTCATATGCATCCAGCAAACAGCTCAATACCGCGCCGGCATAGGAACGTCGCCCAGTGTTTGTCAATGCGGCCTCTATTGCCGAGAAAGTCTTCATGTCTTCATGACCTTTTTCCTTTCACGCCAGCGCGCCGCATTTTCTGACGCAGCACAAAGCCAGCCGGCAGCGATTTCAGTATCGATGCCGGCCGGCAATTTTTTCAGGACAAGTTCCAGAGATTCACCGCCGTTCGACATGATAAACAGCGCTGCGAAAGCAGCCCATTCGGTGTTATCGTCAGGAAGCCAGCCGTCGGCCAGCAACATGCTCATGGCGCTTTGCATCGCCCACCGCGGAGCATCCTTGTTCCGTCCCCAGCTATTGAGCGTACTGCCTGGCAGCAAACGCCCACGTTCCCGCAAAAAACCGCTTTTGACAGCATGCTGAACCAGCACGTCTGCCGCTTCGGCAGACGTGAAGGTAGTGCGCATTGCCCATGTCTTTACGACAACTGATAGAAACTGCTCAGCTTGTTCAGCAAACAGCGCTTTACTCATTCAGACCTCTTTGATACCTAGAATAGAAATATCGGCAGCGTCGACACAAATCGTGCCAACCGACAGTTCTACCCAGACCTGCCCGAATTCCTCAGGGATCTGTTCTGTTAGCAGGTAACCCTCGCTGTCTTCAAATTTAACAACAATGCGGGGTACTTTAGGCACCTGGATATTGCCTGCAGGTGTATGGTCGGCCGATTCTGTAAACTGCTGAGTTCCTTCCGCCCCCGCGCGCAGAACATCGTCTGCTGCAGCTGATGATGAGGTTATAATGGTCGTCTCAGATGACTGATTTTCAACACCAAGTGGCTTACCGTCTGTCGTACCGTCAGAAACCTGGCCAGAAGGTGGTTCAGGTGGCTTTTTGTTTTTATCCGGTTTCCCTTTCAGTACGTTCAGTTCTTTTATCGCCGTCTGTCGCGTCAGCTTTCCGGTTCTCGCCATCGTTGCCAGTTTTTCAACACTCTGAGGGTTAATGTCGTTGATCTGACACAAGGTGTAGACCAGGTCGACATCTTTCGTCACCTTGTCTTTCAGTAGTGCGATAACGGGTTCAGGCGCATTAACCAGCCGCAGATATTTGCTGACCAGTGCTTTTGGCATACCGAGTCTGCGTGCGATCTTCTCTTGTGTTTCACCATGTTCGTCGCGCAGATTCTTCAACTGAATAGCTGTCGCGAGCGGCTTAAGCCCAGACTGGTGAATGTTTTCGATAAGCTGACCATAAATGCGCTTTGTCTCGTTTTCGGGGGGCAGACCGACATAGATATCGATAAACTGATCGCCATGACGCTTCGCCGAGCGCCAACGTGTTTCCCCCATCCAGATCCGATAGCCGCGTTTATCGCGGGGAAGGCAGCGCGGCGGCGTTAGGATGCCGAATTCATCATAACTCTGCGACATTCCCTCAATAGTCTCTTCTTCGAAATCCTCTTCGGGACGAACCTGTTCCTCCGCGTAGACTTCATCGATGCCGACGCGGATGATTTGACCGGCCGGTTCATCGGCCGGACGGTTTACCTTCAGCTCTGACTGCTGCAGGTCATTTTGCGGCAGTTCCAGCTCACGTTCGTGTACCACGGTTTCCGCCTGTTGCTGGGGTACCGCGGCGCCTTCGCGTTTTTTCCGCATCGCGGCTTTAAAGTTCTTCGCCATGGTCTTAGCCCCCTGTCCGAGCAATGATGGTGTCAACCAGCGCATCATAGCGCGCTACCAATGGACTACTTGGGGCATATTCTTTCATCGTGAAGTTCAGCTCGATGGCCTCGCGAACCTTGGTTTGAACATACGGAATGATTTCGAGGAGATGCTCTTTACCAAACCCGTTGTCCTCGAGTATCTCCAACAGCATATGAAGGTTTTCGGTATCAACCGTCGCGTAGCGTCCTTCGAGCACATCCTTTTTATAGTTGGCCACAGTCGCCTGGGTAACAACGATACCGAGCAATTTAAGGTCGGGGTTATACCGCTCCTTGATTTTTTTCAGGGTACGGAGATGCTTTTCTGCCCCCAAGCGCGATGTTTTTTCCAGCAAGGTTGGTATCAGCAGATAGTCCGCAACCAGGTGGTTAGCCATCAACAGGTTAGACCAAACCGGGGATGAGTCGATGAGAATATAATCATACTGATCACGCAGCTCCGTGAACCGCGCCTTAAAATCGTAGATGCAATCTGAGTTGCGGTTGTTGATGTCGTTCAGCTCCTCTGTGGCTCCCATAAATCCACGGCCATCTTCCAGCCGCAGCGGCTCAAACGCTTCTTCGCCGTAGATCCGGTTTACATGTGCTGTGCCTGGCGTTAACAAACGCCCTGTAGGATTAGCGTCGATTTCTAAAGGGAGACCATCGGGGAATTGGCGCGATGTCAGGGCGCTCATCCAGTCGCCATCTACGGCGCATGTACGGTAGCTACGACGCTGCAGTTCTGCAGCAATTTCCGTGGTGGCGAAGGTTTTCCCAATGCCGCCCTTCTGAGAACAAATCGTGATAACTTTTGCTGCCATGTCTTCTCTCCTTAAAGTTTCGCATGCGAAACTTTGACGTTTAATGTTCGCTTTGCCAGCAAAGCCATCAGGACATGTTCTTGAACGATGAAATTAGTGATCATCTGAACTCCTTTGAGTGTGGCTTGACGCCGGAATGTAGATGGCGGTCTGCCGTCATCTGTATTCAGTATAATATCAGGCAAAATTAAATTATCAATAAAGACATTTAAGAGCAGCCATGTTTCGCATGCGAAACATGGTGTTTGCTCATGCACGTCCGTTACTCTTCGCTGCTCGCCGAGCCTTTGTTCGAAGCATAGAGCGGCGGTGAATAATTTTCGCCGTATGCCGCAGATAACCGACGCTATACGCCGATTTTGCACTGCGCCACATATAATCGGCAGCCAGAGCAAATAGTGCCCCAGCGAGACCAATGCCCGCAGCAGCCAAGACAATGATGCCGACGATCATGGCCAACACGCTCACATATTCCATCGCACATCCCCTTCGAAATTATTGCTCTCCATAAGCGAACTCCCTATTGATGTAATTGGCGACAGGCGGTCGCCATCAGTACAGAAACAATATCCGTAAATAATTATAATATCAATATAGATATTTAAATGATTAACCTCCGCGTACCCGGTATGGCTGAGGCGGAGCGGAACGAAGTGAGTACCGAACAGTCTTATCGGGTAGGTGGTTATAAAGGTGTTTCTCTTTGGGTGGTCAGGCTTAGGTGGCTGAAATGGTTGATTAGTTTCGCATGCGAAACTACTCGTAATTACTCAGCAGATTTTTACTGGCAACCCCTCGGACCATCTCAACCGCATCTTGGGATGGCATTGAGAATTGAACCTGGCGCTCCGCGACAATATCGAGAGCAAAGATCCGCGTGTAAGCCTCGGTGCTCTCCAGCTTTTCGTGCCCCATTAACCCCTGCAGGACTTTCAGTTGAGTGCCCTGGTACAGCATGTGCACCGCATAGCTATGACGAAACGTGTGCGGTGAAATATGCAGGCTGAACCTGACCTCATCCTGCTCTGCCAGCTGCACGGCAGCATTGATCCAGTTACGTACTGTTCGCGCGCTGACATTCCAAATAGGCAGTGGCGACTTCGCGCCGTTTGTGCCGATTTCGACCTCTTCTTCCGTGCTGGCAAACAGCCGGCGTAGCTCATCAACAAACAGCATATCCGTCAATGGGATGATGCGGTTGGCACTTTTGCCCTTTGCCGGCCGTCCAGGACCAGAACGCCGCTGCTTTGCTGTCCTGACAACCACATAGGGGACATCCACATTCAACCGAAAATCACGCCGGCGGAGAGCCAGCGCCTCATTTACCCTACAACCGCAATTCCACATCAGATTAATCAGAGCATGGCGTGACCAATTGGGAACATAGTGGAGAAGAGCCGCGACCTCTGGTGCCAACAGATACCGCGGGAGGTCATCGTGGATAAGCGCCATCTGACGCAATTCCAATGCACGGGGAAACGCCTGCGGTGACAGCATTGGTAGGGAATGAGAGGAACCCATACTCATTCTATGTTTCGCATGCGAAACTTCATACTTGCTCACGAATAATTTTACTCACTATGCGAAGATGCATTAACGCTACGTATAAATCATCAAGTTTCGCATGCGAAACTTATTAACGTGCTTTGTTTTTTTGACGTTGGACCAACGCAAAGAGAAGAACAAATACCCCCACGCCCAGTTCAACCCCTCCAGCAGCTGGGGTATTTGGTACACGCAGAGTGATAAAGTCCAGTTGTTGCGTTAACTGGTTAAGCCCAACCAGGTACCCATCTGAACTTGTAAAAATCCGCCAGGCGCCATCATAGAGCAAAAGCGTTCCAATAATATATCCAGCCACTTCGGTGATTTCGTCAATCACCCTTATGAGAAATTTTTGCACAGTTACCTCCTGTAATCTCTAAGCGATAAAAGTTTCGCATGCGAAACCTCACCCGGTACCTGGCTATCCGCCTGTGGACATACTTACTCCCCCGATAACCATCACGCAACCGAGCAGAACAAATACCCCCAGAGCTAAGCGGCCATTTGCAAATCTCCAGACAGTCCCCCCTATCACACACAATATGACAAGAGCGATGACAACGTTGAACAAAGACAAGCCATAAACCATAAACAACTCCTCTTTTTAGGCAGATCGCGCTACGCAAAATCTGTCGACTGACACCCCTGTAAGTTTTCCAGATTTTACGTAGCGCAATTTTCTCTATTTTCGCCCCAAATTCCCGCCAATCCATCGCCGGCAATCGTCCGATGCATAAATTATGACCGAGGGCAGGGCGCGGGTCACGGAGAATAATTCGTTTTGCTGATCGGTCATTGGGTCGTGAATATTTCCGCTTTCTGGAAATATACCATAATGGGGAATCATGTACAGACATACAGGACACGAAAAAGGATCGCCTGACGATCTGTGTATATCTATATGTAGTAGCTCTCTCAGCTGATCTTGCTACCATATATAGTGCTTTAACGGGGGAGGGCGGGGACGATCGCCTTTTGCCGAGAATTGCAGAAAACGGAAGGGCGTTGTGTCACATCCAAACGGATGTATAAAAGTTGCGCGTATTTAAGATTTGCATTTAAATGCATTTTATTAAATCTTAAACACACAGAGACGAGGCTATCATGACAACACTGAACATGACCAAACCGGCCCGTGCTCCCCGGCTCAGCCCTGAGCACGTTGAAAAAGCGTTGATCCAGTCGCGCATCGACAACGTCGGCAAGAAATTTGTTGCCGCACTCGGTGCCGTGGATGAAAACAAATTACTGTCCTTATTAACCCTGTCCGACGATGAGTTCTGGTCGGAAGTTAAAATCATGGCCCTCACTCAGTCGCTGATTAATAACGTCAGCGAGGAAAAAGAGGAGCAGGAAGATTATGCCGAAGCCCGGCTGGCATTCTTGAAAAGTCTGGAGAAATATGGCGGCGTTCATAAATCAACGGCCGTGAAAAATATACTGGGTATGTCGGTACCGACCGTCCACAAATATAGCAAGCAGAACAAGCTGATTGTGTTGGACTGGGGTGCTGAAAAACTCTATCCGGTATTTCAGTTCTCGGTTGATGAAAAGAACAGTGAAAATGGCATGCTTAAAGGCGTTCCGGAATTATTGGCATGCATCACCCATAACGTGAGCAACCTGCGTAAATGCAACTTCTTTACCCGTCAGGTTGAAATGCCAGGCAGCGGTGAGAAAATCAGCGTGCTCGATATTTTGCGCCGTGGCGCTACCGATGAAGAAATGGCGCACCTGCGTATTCTGGCCGCAAACTTCGGCACGCAGAACGCAGTGTAATAAAAGCGGTGCCAGTCATCCCTGGCACTGCTTTTCCTTATTTATCCGGCGATCCGGATATTGCAATCAGCTCTCAGGATCTGCCTTGCGGTTCTCCCCCGGTGCTCATACTGACTCAGTGGTATCACTGACGCCGTCGACAGGATGCCATCCCCGTCTACCTTGTCTGACCAAAGAGCAATGCACGGCTTACCGGTGTGTCTGGACAAATACTCAACGCCATCTGCATACTGCGCCATTTCCGTTGCCAGTACCGGTTCTGTCGCATTAAGGCGGAGTCAGATAACATTCTATTTCTTTATAATGTTACCTGCTCATGCCTCTGATACGAAACGCCTTCAAACGCCTGCATTACCCCGCCGATGTTATTGCTCAGTGTGTCCGATGGTATCTGGCTTATTCTCTGAGCCTGCTAAATCTGGAAGAGATAATGGCAGAGCGTGGGGTTGTCGTTGATCATTCCACGCTTCACCGCTGGGTCATCCGCCTGGTACCGCTCCTGGATAAGGCCTTTCACCGACATAAACGCAAGTTGGGTCGCCGATGGTGAATGGATGAAACCTACATAAAAATCAAAGGCCAGTGGAAATATCTGTACCGTACTGTCGATACTGCAGGTCAAACCATCGACTTCCTGTTGACCGCCAGACGTGACGCTGCAGCTGCCTTGCGCTTCTTTCGCAAGGCCATTCGCCACCACAGTGAGCCAGAGGTCGTGATCATCGATAAAAGCGGTGCCAATACGGCGGCGCTGGCCACACTCAACGCCGGGAAACCTGATGAAGAAAAGATCACCATCTGGCAGAGTAAATACCTGAACAATCTGGTGGAACAGGATCATCGAAATATCAAACGGCGAACTCGACCGATGCTGGGGTTCAACTCATTCCGGCGCGCACAAACGATACTGGCAGGCATTGAGTTAATCCACATGATACGGAAAGGGCAGTTTCAGCACCCGCAAAGGCCGGATTGGCCGGCATCAGCATCGGCCGGGGCAGCAGCTGCAGGCGCTTGCAGGTGAACTCCCCGTCGACGGTGGCGATGACGATGTCGCCGTGCTGCGCCCGGTAATTGTCACCTAATCCTTAACAACCAGCTATAATCGCACAAGGCGTATCCTGTTTTTA
>Ga0308157_10008353_pt1 | contig 11799 bp, 8 predicted proteins | sample PhyBR1_FD_201035 | JGI IMG/M metagenome (GOLD analysis project Ga0308157, IMG submission 201035) | Phyllosphere microbial communities from UC Gill Tract Community Farm, Albany, California, United States - DLSLB.R1 | ecosystem: Host-associated > Plants > Phyllosphere > Unclassified | place: USA...
CTACACCGATGACGAGACCACGCACGAAAGCGGTATCTACACCACGGCGCGCTGGAACCTGCGCGATGACCTGAAGCTGATCACCGGTGGGCGTTTTTCCAACTACAAGAACAAGGTGCAGGAGCAAGACGAAAAGAACGTCTTCACGCCCTATCTGGGTGCGGTGTATGACCTGAACGAAAACTATTCGGTCTATGCCAGCTACAGCGGTATCTTCAAACCGCAGTCCGCCCAGAACGAACGGGGGCGCACGCTGGACCCGTTGGAAGGCACGAACTACGAGCTGGGTGCCAAGGCGTCATTTTTTGGTGGCCGCCTCAATGCCAGTGCTGCCGTCTTTCAGATAAAGCAGGACAATTTCGCCGTGGAAAGCGGTGGCACCACGCCCAGTGGCAACCCCGCCTACCGCGCCATTCAGGGTGTGAAGACCAAGGGCTGGGAGGCCGAAGTGTCTGGCCAGATCACCCCGGCGTGGCAGATTCAGGCGGGCTACTCACACGGCGTTGCGCGCAAGGGCGATGAGCGTGTATCCACGCTGACGCCTGCCAACCAGTTCAACCTGTACACCAGCTACAAGCTGGGCGGCTCCATGACGGGGCTGACGCTGGGCGGCGGTGCCCGCTGGCAGGACAAAACCTGGGGCACGATCAGCGTGCCCACACGGGGCAAGACGGTGCACACCGTGCAGGACTACTGGGTGCTGGATGCCATGGCCCGCTATCAGTTCAACAAGCAACTGTCGGCGTCGCTCAACATCAAGAACCTGCTGGACAAGAAGTACTACACCATCTTCAGCCACTACAGCACCTACACCTGGGGTGAGCCGCGCAGTGTCAATGTCAGCATGACGTACAAGTTCTGACGCTTCAAAGGCGGCCTCGATGCCGCTTCAATTCTTTGAATACACCACGGGCCAGTGTGGCCCGGCGGTGTTTTTTATGCCTTGGTGCAGGGCAGGGTGGCTTGCTTCACAGTTGCACCATCCACACGGCAAGTTGCTGGAGCGCGCCAGCAACGGTCAGCAACGGCCAACTGCTGCCAGCAGCGCAAGCCCGATGCCAGCGCGGGTTTTGGGGGCCGCCTACGATGAGCGCATTCGTTTTTTCTGGACTCTGCCATGACCAGTGCGCCTGTTACCTTGAAGATTGATTTTGTTTCTGACGTCTCCTGCCCGTGGTGCGTGATCGGGCTGAAATCGCTGCAGCAGGCTGCACAGCGTTTACAAGACCAGGTGGCGCTGGAGCTGCACTTTCAACCGTTTGAGCTGAATGCGCAGATGGCCCCTGAGGGACAGGACATGGCGGAGCACCTGATGGAAAAGTACGGCGCCACGCCTGAGCAGTCGCAGCAAAACCGTGATGCCATTACACAGCGCGGTGCGGGGCTGGGCTTTACTTTCAATATGGGTCAGCGCAGCCGTATCTACAACACCTTTGATGCACACCGGCTGTTGCACTGGGCCGGGCAGGAGGGGGCACAGGGGCAGCAACTGGCACTGAAGATGGCGCTGTTTTCAGCCTATTTCACGCATGGCCAAAGCCCGGCAGACCATGCGGTGCTGTTGCGTGCAGCCGAGTTCGCAGGGCTGGACGTGGAGCGCGCCCGTGAGGTGCTGGACACGAACATGTTTGCCGACGCAGTGCGTGAGCGCGAAGCATTTTACCAGCAGCACGGCATTCACTCGGTGCCAGCCGTCATCATCAATGACCGCCACCTGATTCAGGGCGGCCAGCCGGTCGAAGTGTTTGAGCAGGCCCTGCGTCAACTGGCCGCAGATGCCTGATGGTGCTTGATAGCGCTTGATAGCGCTTGATAGCGCTTGAGGGTGTTTGAGGGTGCTATGAGTAGTAGAGCTGCTAACGCTTGTGTGTATTGATTTTTAGATATAAAAGTATCTGAAAATCAATCAGGTCAAGCGCTGGCAGCTATCTTATTGAATTCTTGGTTTATTCAGTGCTTGGTGCGCCCAGTGGATTGGCTCAGCCCGTGATGCAATCGCACGCAGTGCATGTACCACAGCGCTGTGGTGCTGGGGCAATGGCTCAAGTGGCCGTCGCTACAGAGCCCATCTGCTTTGAGTGCGCAGCGCAATGCAGGGTGCGCGCACTGTGGCTGCTGCTTCACCGGTGCGGTGCCGCGGGCTTGGATTAAAAGCTCAGCCATTGCAGCAACGTGCCCAGCCAGCGCAGCAGGGCCAAAATGGCTTCCAGAAAATTGGTTGGGGCAGGGTCGGCACTTGCAAACATGGTGGCGCCATTGTGCAGTGCCCGCAGTTTCCACGTTCAGGCAAACGCCTATGATGGCGGGCTTAGCGCTGCGCACACGTACTCCAAAAATGCCCTTGTCTGGCCTGCCGCATGCACCGCATCGGCTTGCTGCGGTGGCACTTTGGCTGCCCACCGTCACTGACAGAGGTGCGTGCGCTGTGGCTGCAAAGGGTAGCGCGGCTGCCGTTTCGTTGATTGAACACAAGATTTTTATGCCAAGCAGCAAATTTACATGGGCGCTCAAGTTGAGCGCATTGGGTGCGGTGGTTCTGACTTCGGGCTGCACCTATGTCAAAGGCTTGTATGGTGGAAAAACCGCCCCTGCGCCGGCAGCTACGGCCACTACCTCGCAAGTGATGTATGCGCCCGAGCGCCATTACGCCGGCGATATCAGTGCTGCACGTGCCTATATCGGCACGCAATTGCCAGTCAGCCAGAGGATGGCTCTGCTGGATGTGCGTGATGCCACGGAATACCGCCTGGGCCACCCCGAAGGTGCACGCCACCTGCCGTATCCGCGCATGTACCAGCAATGCCAGCCGCACCCCAGTGGCGCTCCTGAGGCGCAGATTCGCTCGGATGACGGCAGCCAATGCCGCTATGGCGTGGTGCAGGGCAGTGAAGTGCGCACCAGCGCAGAAAGCTTCTGGCAGGCGGTACAGGCGGTGCTGCCGTACAAAGACGCACCGGTAGCCATTCTGTGCCGCACAGGAGCTTGTGCAGTCGATGCCGCCAATGTGATGGCACGCCCAGATGTGTTCGTCGACAAACGTTTTGCGGGTCAGGGCTATACCGAGGTGTACGTCATCAAGGAAGGTTTTGTGGGCGAGCCCATGGCCGCCATTGATGCACCAACGGGCAAACTGCTCAGTACCGATAAAAAGGGCGAAAAACTCAAACTGGCCACCTCCAGCCACACCTTCTACGGCACAGCCCCTGTGGCCCTGGATGTGAACAAGGATGGAAAAATCACACAGGCGGACTGGAGCGGCTGGCGCAACTTCCTGGGTTTGCCTTATGGCGTGAGCATGCAGCCCAATTTGCTCAGCGAGTCAGCGCACAACTATTACGACAAGCCCTGAACACGTGCGCTTTCTGCCTTCTTCCTACACGCAGGTTGAGGGTGCACCGATCAAGATAACGCTTTCTTTCGCAAGGACATGAGCATGGCTGGTGGTGGACTTTTAATGCTTCTCGATGACATCGCCGCACTGCTCGACGATGTGGCGCTGATGACCAAGGTGGCGGCACGCAAATCCGCCACCATGGCCGATGATGTAGCCGGAATGACCAAGGTGGCCATGCAAAAGACGGCGGGTGTGCTGGGCGACGATCTGGCACTCAATGCCGAGCAAGTCTCTGGTGTGCGCTCCAACCGCGAGTTACCCGTGGTCTGGGGGGTGGCCAAGGGTTCGCTGGTCAACAAGGTGATTTTGGTACCGGCGTTCTTGCTCATCAGCGCTTTTGCCTCCTGGCTGATTACCCCGCTCTTGATGATTGGCGGGGCATTTTTGTGCTTTGAAGGGGTAGAAAAAATTGTGCACTCCCTGCACAAGCGCAGCAAAACGCACGACCCCGTACAAGAAGCCCTTGAGGCCCAGGCACAGGGCCTGGCTCCGTCTTCTGTGCGCCAGAGCAAAGAGCTGGGCATTGACCCTGCCACTTACGAAAAGCAAAAAATCGGCGGCGCTATTCGAACCGACTTTATTTTGTCGGCAGAAATTCTGGCCATTGCGCTGAGCACCATTGCTGATGAACCACTGCCCAAGCAGGTGGCGGTGCTGGTGGCAGTCTCGATTGCCATCACCGTGTTTGTGTACGGTTTGGTGGCCGGCATTGTGCGGATGGACGACGTGGGCAACTGGCTCATGCGCCAGCACAGCAGCGCGGTGCAGGCCATGGGCCGAGGCTTGATTGCGTTTACCCCGTGGCTGATGAAAGGCCTGTCGATCGTCGGCACAGCGGCCATGTTTCTGGTTGGAGGCAGTTTGCTGGTGCACGGCATCGGCCCCATTCAGGGCTGGATTGAAAGTGCGGTGATACCTCAGGGTGGTGTGGTGCAGGCCGTCGTACCCCTGCTGGTACACGTGGTGGTGGGCGCCGCCATTGGTGGCGTCATCGTGCTTTTGGTCACGCTGTGGCAGCGCCTGCGAGGCTCGGCTGCGGCCCACTGAATACGGCGTGTTGCGAAATTCCAACATTTCTGAAAGCACTGAAATGTGCCTTGGTGGTGGATTGATATAAGGCAAACCCTTGGGTGGGGCGCAGTGATGCAATGGGTTTCACGGGGGTTGTCCCCGGACTTTTACTGATCACCCATTATGAAAAAGACTCTGCTGGCTGTGGCCGCTCTGTGTGCAATGACTTCCGGTGCTGCAATGGCGCAGCAGCAAGATGGCAAGTGGCAAGTGCGCGTGCGCGCTGTGCATTTGGATAGCGCTAACAAAGGTGATGCTGGTGCCGCAGGTGTAAGCATTAACGACAAGGTGATTCCTGAGTTGGACATCAGCTATTACTTCACACCTAATTTTGCAGCTGAACTGGTTTTGACTTATCCACAAAAGCAAGATGTTCGCTTGAGTGGTACAAAAATTGGCTCGCTCAAGCACCTGCCACCTACACTTTTGGCTCAGTACCATTTCACTAACTTGGGTGCTTTCAAGCCTTACGTTGGCGCAGGTATCAATTACACCCGTTTCTCAAGCGTAGACCTGCCTACTGGCTTGGATGTGAAGAAAAACAGCTGGGGCGGAGCTTTGCAAGTGGGCTTTGACTATGCTCTGGATAAGAACTGGTCGTTGAATTTCGACGTTAAGAAGGTTTACATCGACACTACGATCAACGCCGGTATTGGCAAGTTCAAAATTGACCCAGTGCTGGTCGGCGTGGGCGTTGGCTACCGTTTCTAATTTCCAACTCTCCTCCTCCAAGGGGCTTTTAAACCGCTGTGCTTCACAGCGGTTTTTTTTCGTCTGCTCTTTGTGTTTGTCGAGGGTATGAAAAAAGCCCGCACAAGGCGGGCTGCTGGTGGGGCTGAGCAGATTAAACCTTGGACAAGGCCTGCTCCAGATCTGCCTGCAAGTCATCGATGTGTTCAATGCCCACAGACAGGCGCACCATGCCTTCCGTGACACCAGCCTTGGCCAGCTCTGCGGCATCCAGCTGGCGGTGGGTGGTGGAGGCCGGGTGTGTGGCCAGCGACTTGGCATCTCCAATATTGACCAGCCGCGTAAACAGCTGCAGCGCATCCAGAAAACGCGCACCTGCGGCGCGTGCATCGCCTGCCGTGCTTTTAAGGCTGAACGACAAGATGCCAGAGGCACGGCCAGCGGATTGCTTTTGCACAATCGCATGGTCGGGGTGGTCTTGAAGGCCCGCGTAGCGCACCCATTCCACCTTGGGGTGCTTTTGCAGCGTTTCGGCGATCTTTTGCGTGTTCTCGCAGATGCGGTCCATGCGCAGCGCCAGCGTTTCAATGCCTTGAAGAATCTGGAATGCATTCGGCGGCGAGATGGCGGCGCCCATATTGCGCAGCGGCACCACGCGGGCGCGGCCAATGTAGGCAGCTTCGCCTAGTGCTTCGGTATAGACCACGCCGTGGTAGCTCACATCGGGCTCGTTGAGGCGATTGAAGCGTTGCTTGTGCTGTGCCCAGGGGAATTTGCCGCTGTCCACTATCGCGCCACCCACACTGGTGCCGTGGCCACCCAGGTACTTGGTCAGCGAGTGCACAACAATGTCTGCGCCGTGTTCAATGGGGCGCAGCAGATAAGGCGATGGGACGGTGTTGTCCACAATCAGCGGCACACCATGGGCATGGGCCACATCGGCCAGTGCACGGATATCGGTCACATTGCCCAGTGGGTTGCCGATAGATTCAATAAAGATGGCTTTGGTTCTGGCATCAATCAGCTTGCCAAAGCTGGCCGGATCGCGGGCATCGGCAAAACGCACTTCGATGCCTTGCTGCGGGAAAGTGTGTGCAAACAGGTTGTAGGTGCCGCCATACAGGGTGCTGGCGCTGACGATGTTGTCACCTGATTCCGCGATGGTCTGGATGGCCGCCGTGATAGCGGCCATGCCCGATGCCAGTGCCAGCGCTGCAATGCCGCCTTCCAGTGCAGCCACCCGTTTTTCCAGCACGTCGGTGGTTGGATTCATGATGCGGGTGTAGATATTGCCCGCTACCTTCAGGTCAAACAGGTCCGCACCATGCTGTGCACTGTCAAAGGCGTAGGCCACCGTTTGGTAAATAGGCACGGCCACAGCTTTGGTCGTGGGGTCTGGGCTATAGCCCGCGTGGACAGCCAAGGTTTCCAGGCGCATGTTCTTGTCTCCGATGGTTGGTTTTGATTGCCAGCCATTGTGAGAACAAAAAACGGTTGCGCCAACTACGCAAATGCTATGTGCTTATGTCACATCAAACAAAAGCAGCCATTGTTGGACATGGGCTGCTGATGCCTGCAAGACAAGCGTTTAGCCAGTGTTTTTCTTGCCTTCTGGGGCGCGCAGCAAGGCAGCGCGGTGTGGCCGGTGCGTGGGTTCAGTCGATGCCTGGCGCGGCACACGCGGTGCACGCTGGGGTTGCGGTGCAGCGGCAGGTTGTGCCGCTTCCCACGCGGGTAAGGCGGCATAGACCATGGCTGGACCATGGGCGTCATTGGCCGCATAACGGATCTGCGCGTCGTTCAAGATCTTGACGGACCAGTTGCTGGTGGATTGCTTTTTGGATTTGTGAAAGTTCTGTCCCAGCACCAGCGCAACTGCTGCACGAACACCGGTGGATGCCCCAAAACCGTAGCGCTTGAACACGCGGTCGAGGTCGAGGATATTGGCCAGCTCTGCCCCCAGACGTTTGGGCAGGGTGGATTTGTCATTGTCCAGCCCAAAACCTACCTTGCAGATGCCCGGATGGGCGACGATTTCGCGTGCCAGCGCCATGGCTTGCGGTTGGTGCAATTGCAAGATCCAGGCGGCGGTGGGTGTGGCCAGCTGCACCACATGGGGCCCGGTATCTACCTGAGCCACATGAAAAAGTGGCTTGCTCTCCGTGTCAAATCCCAGGGCTGTCTGCGCCAGCAATTGCGCCCGCGCCGCATCAAACTGCTCAGCGGTGGCTGGAATGAAAATGGCAGCATCAGGCAGTGCTGCATACGAGGGCAGCAGCAGACTTTCTTCTTTGGATGGTGGTTTGCGGCGCGACATGTGCAAAAGGTACAGCGTTCAACGAAGCTGCCATAGTCAGGCAGGTATCGTTTTTTATTTCAATCAGACGGTTTGCCAACGTCAAGCCTGCAGCGGCTGGGAGTGCACCAGTGCTTTTTCTCCCGCCATCACTACAGAATCACGCTTTGGCTTGCGGCGGTGCAGGGCGTGTGCGGTAAAACTGCATGGGAGACTCTTGCATCTCTTTGGCGTGCTGGTTCAGTACCGAACGCTTCATCTTGCCAACAACGTGCATTTCGCAGGGTTTGCAGTCAAAGCGCAGGGTCAGTTTTTCTTTGCCATTGATCAGTTGCAGCGGCTCGGCCTTGATGGTGCCCTTCACGCCAATCACTCCCTTGGCCTGTTTGGGGCACAGACTCATGGAAAAACGCACGCAGTGCTTGGTGATCATCAGGCTGACTTCACCTTCTTCTTCCTTGCTCTCGTACGCAGCATCAATCACCTTGACGCCATGCTTGACATAGAAGTCATGGGCTTTCTGGTTGAAAACGTTGGCCAGGTAGGTCAATGTTTCCTCAGGGAAAGCCACAGGCGGCTCGACGGGCTTGGCGCGGGGCAGGCGCACAAGGCCTGAGAGGCGGGCTTGCTCCAGTGCGTCCAGCGCGTCACGGCGCAGCTGGTTCAGTGCCGAGGCCGGCACGAACCATGGCTGGCTGATGGCCAGCGAAATATCGTGGACCGTAAAAATAGATGCGCCAAAACGGCCCAGCTGCTCACGCAGCGTGTCCTGTGCCTTGCTGGGATCTGTTGCGGGCTGGTGCTGCTGGGCAATCGACGATGTGCCCACAAAACCGTCTTCGTCTGTCAGCGTCAGCGAAAAACCGTTCACGGTTTCCATGAACTGGGCCCACAGACCAATGCGGCGGTCACTGGATTTTTTGTCCAGCATGCGCACCCAGTTCATGTCTCGATTGCGGTTGACTTCCAGTCCCTTGCGCAAGTCTTTGAACTCGGTAATTGCGTTCTTGGGGAATACGCGCCAGATACCTTTTTTGGCATGCATGCACTCGGCACGGTTGATGTGTACGCCCACCAGTTCTTTTTGCAGGTCGTAGTAGCACAGACCGTCGCCGTTGTTGATGATGGCGCTCTTGTCATTGGTCTCAAACTCAAACCACTTGTCACCCACCTGCGTGACCCAGCCAATGGCCCGCCCGGGCGTCTTGGGGGAGTCAAAAGCACCGATGTCGTCCTTGCGGCCGTTGACGAAGTAGTCGGTGAACTCGCGGTTGAAATTCTGGTCAGGATCGGGGGTGAAGGTGAACGTGGTGGTGCCAGAGGACGAGCGTGCCAGCGGCATGTCAGAGAACTCGCGCTCTTGCATGATGCCGTCCAGCAGCTTGCGGTAATGCGCCGTAATGTTCTTGACGTAACCCAGATCCTTGTAGCGGCCCTCGATCTTGAAACTGCGCACACCGGCATCTACCAAGGCACGCATGTTGTCGGACTGGTTGTTGTCCTTCATCGACAGCACGTGTTTTTCGTGCGCGATGATGCGCCCGCTTTGATCCAGCACTTCGTAGGGCAGGCGGCAGGCCTGGTTGCAGTCACCCCGGTTGGCGCTGCGCCCCGTGTGGGCATGGGTGATGTAGCACTGGCCCGAATACGCAACGCACAGCGCGCCGTGGATGAAGTATTCAATGGTGGTGCTGGGGTCGATGGCCTGGTGAACGGCCTTGATCTGCTGCAGATCCAGCTCCCGCGCCAGCACAATCTGGCTTAACCCCGCGTCTTGCAGAAAACGGGCTTTTTCGGGCGTGCGGATATCGTTTTGTGTGGAGGCGTGCAACTGGATGGGGGGTAAATCCAGCTCCAGCAAACCCATGTCTTGAATGATCAGCGCATCGGCACCAATGTTGTAGACATCCCAAGCCATCTGGCGTGCGCCTTGCAGCTCATCGTCGCGCAAAATAGTGTTGAGCGTGATGAAGATGCGGCTGCCAAAGCGGTGGGCATGTTTCACCAGTCGCTCCAGATCGCGGATCTCATTGCCCGCAGTGGCACGTGCGCCAAAGCCCGGGCCGCCGATGTAGACGGCATCTGCTCCGTGGTTGATGGCTTCAATGCCAATATCGGCATCGCGGGCCGGGGACAGGAGTTCGAGCTGGTGGGGCAGGAGAGACATAGGGGGCGAATTATCCCCGCGTCGACTGCTTTTGTGGAGACCGGGGGATATTGCAAGTGCTGGCCGCTGTGTTGGGGCTTGACCTGCAGCTGGCTGCGTGCTGGCTTCGTTTTTGTCCTATAGCTATTTCAAGTGTTTCAGGCAGGGTAAAGAGTTCGCTCATGCCATGTTGGACTTCAGGCAGGAATTTATGGATATTCAATTCAACACCTACTACACCCTGATCTGGGCGGCTTTGGTTTTGTTGCTGGGAAAGTTTCTGGTCAGCCGCATACGCTGGCTGCGGGACTTCAATATTCCGGAGCCCGTGGCTGGAGGCTTGATCGCAGCTACGGGTTGCTACGTGCTGTACGCGGTCATGGGCTACCGCTTGAGTTTTGATGGAGAGCTGCAAACAGCGTTCATGCTGGTGTTTTTCTCCTCGATCGGTCTGAGCGCCAACTTCGCCAAACTCAAGGCTGGGGGGCGCTCTCTGTTTGTCTTTTTGCTGGTGATTGCAGTGTTTATCGGCCTGCAAAATGCGGTGGGTATCAGCATGGCGAGCTTGCTGGGACTGGATCCGCTGATTGGGTTGATTGCGGGTTCCATGACGCTGCTCGGTGGCCACGGAACGGCGGGCGCCTGGGGCAGCATTTTGGAGTATGAGCATGGCGTGCAGGGTGCCATGACGCTGGGCATGGCGTGTGCCACCTTTGGGCTGGTGATCGGTGGACTGGTCGGAGGGCCTTTGGCCAAATGGCTGATCCGGCGCAATCAGCTGCAGGGGCCTGAAGGTAACAGCGAAGACATGGTGGACGCGGCCTCACCCAATTTTGAGTCACCGCGCAAGACGCGTCTGATAACCACCGATGCCACCATTGAAACCTTGGCACTCTTTGCTGGGTGCCTGGCTTTTGCACAATTGATGACAGAGTTGACGGCAGGAGCCAGTTTTCAGTTGCCCACCTTTGTATGGGCGCTGGGGGCAGGCGTGCTGATCCGCAATGCACTGGACTATGTGTTTCACTTTGAGGTGTTTGATCGCGCCATCGATGTGTTTGGCAGCGCCGCATTGTCTATTTATCTGGCCATTGCGCTGCTGTCGCTCAAGCTGTGGGAGCTGGCGGGGCTTGCTGGTCCCTTGGTGATTATTCTGGCTGTGCAGGCGGTGGTGATGGTGCTGTATGTGGCGCTGGTGACGTTTCGTGTCATGGGGCGCGACTACGACGCTGCAGTACTGAGCGCAGGCAACTGTGGTTTTGGCATGGGCGCTACCCCGACGGCGGTGGCCAATATGCAGGCTATTACCAACCAGTACGGCCCTTCGCACAAGGCGTTCTTGATCGTGCCCATGGTGGGAGCTTTCTTCATTGATTTGCTCAACGCCATCTTTCTGCAGTTCTTTATCAAGCTGCTGGCGTAAATGGCATGGCACATGCCACGGGATAATGTGCGGTTATGAGTGTTGCAAGCCCTGATCATGACCACTGGATGCGCCATGCCTTGCGCCTGGCCCAGCAAGCTGCTGGCGCAGGTGAAGTGCCTGTGGGCGCTGTGGTGGTCAAAGATGGCCAAGTTGTGGGGCAGGGGGCGAATGCTCCACTGGCAAGCCAAGACCCAACAGCCCATGCGGAAGTTGTGGCCCTGCGAGCTGCCGCACGACAGCTGGGCAACTATCGGCTGGATGGATGCACTCTGTATGTGACGCTCGAGCCGTGCACCATGTGCAGCGGAGCCATGCTGCACGCGCGCCTAGATACGGTGGTTTATGGAGCTGCTGAACCCAAGACGGGGGCCGCAGGCTCTGTGCTGGACGTTTTCAGCTATCCGCAGATCAACCACCAGACGCAAGTTGTACGCGGGGTGCTGGCCGAGGAATGTGCCGCAATACTGGCTCAATTTTTTCAGCAGCGACGTGCCGCCAACAAAACGCTGGCACTGGCCAATCACCCTTTGAAAGACACTGCGCTGCGCAATCCAGACAGCGCTTTTTGTGATCTGCCCAATTGGCCGTACCAGCCGCAATGGCACAGTGGCTGGCCCGTGCTGGCTGGGCTGCGCATGGCCGTGATTGATGAGGGCCCCCGCCACGCTCCCATCACATGGCTATGTTTGCACGGTGCCGCCAGCTGGGGTTATGCCTTTTGCCATTGGTTGTCGCCATTGCAGCAGGCGGGGCACCGCGTGGTGGTGCCGGATTTG
>Ga0308157_10008354_pt1 | contig 11797 bp, 12 predicted proteins | sample PhyBR1_FD_201035 | JGI IMG/M metagenome (GOLD analysis project Ga0308157, IMG submission 201035) | Phyllosphere microbial communities from UC Gill Tract Community Farm, Albany, California, United States - DLSLB.R1 | ecosystem: Host-associated > Plants > Phyllosphere > Unclassified | place: USA...
CTTGGAATTGATCGCGGAGAAGTGCGCGAAGACATCGGCGCTGCCGTCCTCCGGTGAGATGAAGCCAAATCCCTTGGCGTCGTTGAACCACTTGACGGTACCGTTCGGCATGGTGATGCGAGACCTTCTTCGATGAATGGATTGATGTACGCTGAATGGCGTACAGGCTGAGTATGCAAAGCTTGGGCGAGGATGACAATCACCCCCGGGCCAATTGACCCACCAAAGTCGGCAAACCGGACGAGGCGGCAGCCACGTTTTCCAGGACTTCCTCCATGGTGATCTCCCCGGCATCGCCACAGCCGGCGGCCCAATTGGCCACAATCGCCAGGCAGGCGTAGTCCAGCCCCAGCTCCCGCGCCAGGCCCGCCTCGGGCATGCCGGTCATGCCGACCAGATCACAGCCATCGCGGCGCATTCGCGCGATTTCGGCATTGGTCTCCAGCCGCGGCCCCTGGGTGGCGCCGTAACAGCCACCGTCCTGCAACGGCACACCATGCGCCTGCGCAGCCGCCACCACCTGTGCACGCAGCGACGGGGTGTAGGGATGGCCGAAGTCCACATGCAGCACTTCGCTGCCCTCTTCCTCGCTGAGCGTTGAGATGCGCCCCCAGGTGTAGTCGATCAACTGATCCGGGCAAGCCAGCACGCGCGGGCCAAAGTTGTCAGTGATGCCACCGACGGTATTGAGCGCCAGCACGCGGGTGGCCCCGAGCTGCTTGAGCGCGGCCAGGTTGGCGCGGTAGTTGATCTTGTGTGGCGGGATCGAATGTCCCTCGCCATGCCGCGCCAGAAACGCGACCCGCTGGCCCTGCAGCATCCCCACCCGCACCGGGCCGGACGGCGCACCGTAAGGGGTCTGCACCTCGTGGGTCTGGACATCGTCCAGCGCGGCCAGCTTGTACACGCCGGTGCCGCCGATCACGGCCAGGGCGATAGGTTCCATGCTCATTCCTGATGATCCTGTGGGACACGCGCAGGCCACGCACCCGGCGTGACCCACCCGTTATCAAAGCGCTGGCCAGTGCGCGGCACCGGCCGGCGGCCTTACTGCTTCATGGCGTAGATGGCAGGCAGCGAACGCAGCGACTCGTTGACGTCCATGCCGAAGCCGAAGACAAAGCGGTCCGGCAGTTCCAGACCAGCGTAGTCGGCCTTGACGCCCGGCAGGCAGCGGTCGTGCTTCTTCACCGTCAGCACGGCGATGCGCACGTCGGTCGCGCCCTGCTCCAGGCACCACTCGCGCACGCCCTGCAGGGTGAAGCCCTCGTCCAGGATGTCGTCAACCAGGATCACCCGGCGACCGAACAGCGAGGACACCGGGCGGTGCTTCCAGACCAGTTCGCCGCCGGTCTCGCCGTGGTAGCGGGAGGCCTGCATGTAGTCGAACTGCGCATCCTGGCCACGTACGCCCAGCTCCAGCGCCAGCTGGCCAGCAAACGGCAGCGCGCCATTCATGATCGAAATGAAGACCGGCACTTCGCCCTTGTAATCGCGCGCGAGGGCGTCGGCGATAGCGGCGATGGCCTTGTCGATGGTGGGACGGTCGACCAGCAGGTCGGCCTGGGCCACGGCTTGTTCAAGAGTGAGTTTGGTGGACATCAGACGGTTCTTCCAAGGTTTTCAAGCAAAAGGTTACGGGTATCGCCATGGCGGGCATCGGCCAGCAGGCCACCCCAGCCCATCGCACCGCGGCCGATCAGGGCCAACACTGCGGCGGTATTCAAACTGCGGCCGGCGACGGCCTGCAGCGATTCTTCGACCAGCTCCGGGTGGCATACCAGCACCACGTCGCAACCGGCATCCAGGTGCGCATCGACGCGTGCCTTGACCCCACCGGCGGCGAACGAGGCCGCCATGCCGATGTCGTCGGAAAACACCACGCCGCGGAAACCCATCTGCTCGCGCAGGATCTGGTTGATCCAGCGTGGCGAATAGCCGGCCGGTTCGGGCGCGACCTGTGGGTAGATGACGTGGGCCATCATCACCGCATCGGCGCCGGCAGCGATGCCAGCCTGGAACGGTATCAGGTCATGCGCCTGGATTTCATCCAGCGTCCGCGGGTCCACGGCGGTGTCGACATGGGTGTCTTCGCGCACCGTACCGTGCCCCGGGAAATGCTTGAGCGTGGCGGCCATGCCAACCGAATGCATGCCGCGCACATACGCGGCGGTCAACGCGGCGACCACCTGCGGGTCTTCGCCGAAGGCACGGTTGCCGATGGCCAGGTTGCCATGCCCGACATCCACCACCGGCGCGAAGCTCAGGTCCAGCCCACTGGCGCGGATCTCGCTGGCCATCAACCAAGCGTGCTGCTCGGCCATCGCCAGCGCTGCGCCCGGGTCGCTCGCGTACAGCCGGCCCAGACCGTCCAGTGGCGGCAGATCGGCATAGCCGTCGCGGAAACGCTGCACCCGTCCGCCTTCCTGGTCCACCGCGATCAGCAGCGGACGCGCGGTGGCGGCGCGAATGGCGGTGGTCAGTTCGACCACCTGGTCGCGCGAGGCGAAATTGCGCTTGAACAACACCACCCCGGCCACGGAATCGTGCTGCAGCCAGCCGCGCTCCTGGGCAGTCAGTTCGGTGCCGGCAACGCCGATCAAAAGCATGCAAGGACTCCAAGCCGCCGCAGGCTGCGGCGTAGCGGAGCATTGTCGCAGATGGCGCCTGTTGCGTCAGAGCCCGCGTTCAGACGCTGCAGCCGTCCGGACCGCAAGCCTGTTCATCTTGCGCAGCGGTCGGCGCCTGCTCGGCGGCGATCTTCTGCAGGACCTGGGCGAACACCTCCGGGGCCTGCCCACCTTGCACCGCATACTTGCCGTCAATCACGAAGGTTGGCACCGACTGGATGCCCAGCGCCTGCGCCTGGCCAATACCCGCACGGACCTCGGTCAGGCCCTCATCCGATGCCAGCATGGCCTGCACCCGTTCAGCCGGAATCCCACCGGCAGCGGCTGCCTCGGCCAGCACCTGCGGGTCGGCCAGGTTGCGGCCTTCGGCGAAATGGGCGCGGAAAAGCGCCTCGCCGACCGGCTCCTGCACGCCACTCTGCCCGGCCAGCCACAACAACCGATGCGCCGGCAGCGTGCTGACCTTGACCTGGCCCTTGCTGAAATCCATGGGCAGGCCCTCGGCCTGTGCCGCGCCCTGGGTCTGAGCCAGCATCTGCTGGGTACGCTCAGCCCCGCCGAACTTGGCGGCATATGCCTCCAGCAGCGGCACCGGCTTGGTATCCGCGGTGGGGTCCAGCAGGAACGGGTGCCAATGCACATCCAGTTGCGGGGCATCGGCGCCCAGCAGTTCAACGCCCCGTTGGAAGCGATGTTTGCCGATCCAGCACCAAGGGCAAACCACGTCGGACCAGATATCGATGCGCATGAGCAATTCCTAATAGCGAATGTAATGCCGAGCCATGCTCGGCATGGGCTGTAGCGACCCTACCAAGGCGATGCCGAACGATGCTCGACTGAGGCCTTGTCGGCAGAGCATTTGCCGAGCATGGCTCGGCACTACCGCGGTTTCACCACTGGCTGAAGGGCTTGGATGCCAGCGCCAGATTGTAGTAACGCAGTTCGTCGGTCACTTCCGCGCCCGCCCAGTCGGGTTTGGCGAACACTTGATCGGCGCTTTCCAGCTCCACTTCGGCGACCACCAGGCCAGCATTGTCACCAAGGAACTCATCCACTTCCCACACCAGGCCCTCGTGCTTGACCAGATGCCGGCGCTTGTCGATCAGCCCGCCCACGCACAAACCCAGCAGCTCGCGCGCTTCGCTGACCGGCACCGGGTACTCGAACTCCTGGCGGGTATGGCCCAGCTCGCGCGACTTGATGTTCAGGTAGGCCTCTTCGCCCTGGATGCGTACCCGCACCGAGGCCTTCTGCGCACCGCTGTCCATCGCGGCCACATCGTTGATATAGCCCTGCGCCATCGGGATGACCGCGTACGCAGCGGCACGCCAGCTGTCGCTGCTGACAAGGAATTTACGTTCGATTTCCAGAGGCATGGGATTGCGGCCGGTATTGATTATTCGGGTTTGGACATTGGTGACGCGACGTCGTGCGTGCTCGGGTCAAGCGGTGGGACACGGGATTCGGCAAGCGCGCATGGCACACTTTTACGAATCCCCCATCCCGCCATCGCCAATCACCGCTTCTCGAACACCGCAATGCTTTCAACATGCGCGGTGTGCGGGAACATGTCCATCGCACCGGCCGACACAAGCGTGAAGCCCTGCTCGTTCACCAGGTAACCCGCATCGCGTGCGAGCGAACCCGGGTGGCAGCTCACATAGACGATGCGCTTGAATTGTTTCAGCGGCAGCTGCTGCAGAACATCGATCGCACCGGAGCGCGGCGGGTCAAGCAACAGCTTGTCGAAGCCCTGTTTCATCCACGATGCATTGCGCTGATCCTGGGTCAGGTCGGCTGCATGGAACTCGGCGTTGTCCAGGCCGTTGCGCACGGCGTTTTCCTTGGCACGCGCCACCAGGCCAGCCTCGCCCTCCACGCCCACCACTTCACGCACGGTACGCGCCAGCGGCAAGGTGAAGTTGCCCAGGCCGCAGAACAGGTCGAGCACGCGCTCATCAGGCTGTGCGTCCAGCAGGGTCAGCGCATGGGCGATCATCTGCTGGTTGAGCTTGGCATTGACCTGAATGAAGTCCAGCGGGCGGAACGCCAGTTCAACATTCCACTGCGGCAGGGCGAACGACAGGGCCACGCCTTCGGCCGGCCATAGCGGCGCCACGGTTTCCAGGCCACCGGACTGCAGATAGATCGCAAAACCGTGCTGCTGGCCGAAGGCCGTCCATGCCTGCTTGTCAGCATCGCTGAGCGGCTGCAGATGACGCACCGTCAGTGCGATGGCCGCGTCCCCACCAATGAACTCGATCTGCGGAATATCGCGCTTGCCATCCAGCGTTTCGATGAACTCCGACAGCGCCGACACCTTGGTGCCGATCTCCGGGATCACCGTCAGGCACTGCGACAGATCGGCGACAAAACGCGGGTCCAGCTCACGGAAGCCGACCAGCGTCTTGTCCTTCTTCTCGACGCGGCGCACCGAGAAGCGGCCCTTGCGACGGTAACCCCAGCTGTCACCCACCAACGCCGGCAACACCGTGCCCGGGGTGACGTGACCAATGCGGGTCAGGTTGTCGGTCAGCACCTGTTGCTTGGCGACAATCTGCTGCGACTCTTCCAGATGCTGCAGCACGCAACCGGCGCAGACGCCGAAGTGCGGGCAGCGCGGCTCAACGCGATGCGGTGAAGCCTTCAACACTTCAACCGTCTTGGCTTCGTCGAAATGGCGGCTCTTGCCGGTCTGTTCGGCCATCACCGTTTCATGCGGCAAGGCGCCACTGATGAAGGTGACCTTGCCGCCCTCTCCTTCGCGACGCGCAACGCCACGGCCATCGTGGCTCAGGTCGAGGATGTCGGTCTGGAACGGGGTCTTGTCTATGCGGGGGGATCGGGATCGGGCCACGTGGCAACAGGCTGCGGGCAATAAAAGGGGGGCTATTGTCGCAGATGCGCGCAGTCAGGTAGTTCTCCGCTTGCAGATGACGGACGCATGGCTAATATGCGTTTGCAAGCTGACATGGAGGCAGCAGATGAATACGCACATAGCCGGCTCACCACCGCGCCTGTTGCTGGTCGAGGACGACATGACCAGCCAGGGCTTTTTCCAGTTTGTGCTGGAATCCCTACCCGCCATCGTCGATATTGCCGATTCCCACGCCAGCGCACTGCGCTTGGCAGGGGCCGCATGTCATGATCTGTGGCTGATCGACGTCAACCTGCCAGATGGCGATGGCCCCAGCCTGCTGCAGAAGCTGCGCGCGCACTATCCGTCCACACCCGCACTGGCCCACACGGCAGATGTAAGCCTGGAAGTTGAACAGGCCCTGCAACAGGCCGGTTTCAGCGCGACCATGGCCAAGCCAATCAGTCGCGACACGTTGCTCAGGACAGTTCGCCGGGCCTTGGCCAGCACGGTTCCCGGTGAGGAAGCAAACGCGGAACCCGCGCCTGACTGGGATGAATCGGCGGCACTGAATGCGCTCAACGGTCAGCAGGCACATGTACGTGCACTGCGCGAACTGTTTCTTTCGGAACTTCCGGTTGCACGTGACGCGGTAAGCAAGGCCCTGGTCAAGCACGACGACGCGGCGCTGCGTGCGCAATTGCACAAGTTGCAGGCCAGCTGCGGATTTGTCGGTGCCTCACGGCTGGCACGTGCGGTACGCCAGCTGCATCACGACCCAGCGTCGCAGCAGGCCCAGCAACAGTTCGGCAGTGCGGTCAGCGCGCTGCTGCGCTGAAGGATCGGGATACAGCGCTACCTGCCTGGCAGCGCTGGACCTTGGCGGATGGGCTTAACCCCGAGGCCGCCCCAGATCGCCCAGCATTTCCCAGGACTTCAGCCCTCGCCCCCCCAGATGGTGCAACAGCACGGCACGCATCTGCGGGCGCAGGCTGGCCAGATCGGCCGCATCTGGTGGCTGATCCGCGGCCATCGCCAGCAGCGCCGCACCGGTCGCCAAACCACGTCGCTCGCTGCTGCTGCGTTCGCTGAGCAAGCGCAACGGGCCTTGTTGCGGGTCCAACCGGTAGCGTGCAGCGGGATCGATCGCCTCACCGTCGGCAGCATGTGCCCAGTCAAACCCGACACCCAGCGCGTCCAGCAGGTCACGTTCGAATCGCCGCAGTGACCAGGCCAGGGGGTGGCCGGCCTGCCCCAGCCCTGCACGCAGTTCGCTATAGGCAAAGTACAGGTCAGGCAGGGGATCAAGCCGCGGTGACAGCCGCATCACCAGCTCATTGATGTAGAAGCCGGCCAGCATGGCCTGGCCTTGCAGGCGCGGAGCGACATCCAGGCTTTCGGCGTGGCGCAACTGCGCCAGCTCCCCCCCCAGGACAGCGTCAAACCGGATCGACTGCAGCGGCTGCAGCGCCGCCCGAAGCAATTGTTTCTTCGGGCCCTGCACGCCACGGGCGAGCAGGCCCATGCGCCCATGGTCCAGGCTCAGGACTTCGACCAGCAGACTGGTTTCGCGCCACGGCCGCGCATGCAGGACATAAGCCGGCTGCTCCTCAATCCGCATCGCACTGGACCCTGCCGAGGGCTGCGGTGATCAGTTCTCGCCGTAGCCAAACGCCTTGAGCGCGGCTTCGTCGTCGGACCAACCTTCGCGCACGCGCACCCAGGTTTCCAGGAATACCTTGGCGCCAAACAGGCGCTCCATCTGTAGTCGCGCCTTGCCGCCGATGTCCTTCAGGCGGGTGCCGCCCTTGCCAATGACAATCGCCTTCTGGCCCTCGCGCTCGACCCAGATCACCGCGCCGATGCGCAACAACGCACCGTCTTCGGCGAACCGCTCGATCTCCACCGTGGTGGCATACGGCAGCTCTTCGCCAAGCTGGCGCATCAGCTGCTCACGGACCAGTTCGCCGGCCAGGAAGCGCTGGCTGCGGTCGGTGATTTCGTCTTCGCCGAACATCGGCGGTGCTTCCGGTACCAGGCCGATCAGGTCGCGTACCAGCGATTCCAGGCCGTTGCGCTTGAGTGCCGAAATCGGGTGGACGGCGGCGAACTCACGGCCAACGGTGATCTCCTGCAGGAACGGCAGCAGCGCACCCTTGTCCTTCATGCGGTCAACCTTGTTGACCACCAGCACCACCGGGATGCCGGCGTCGCGCAGCACGTTGAATGCCAAGGTGTCTTCTTCGTCCCAGCGACCGGCTTCGATCACCAGCAGACCGGCATCCACGCCTTCCAGCGACGCGCGCGCGGCGCGGTTCATCACCCGGTTCATCGCGCGCTTCTGCTGGCGGTGCAACCCGGGGGTGTCAACCAGGACCAACTGGCCTTCCGGATAGGTAGCGATGCCGAGCAGCCGGTGACGGGTGGTCTGCGGTCGGTTGGAGACAATGCTGACCTTGGCGCCGACCAATGCGTTGGTCAGGGTCGATTTGCCGACGTTGGGGCGGCCAATGACGGCGACGCTGCCACAGCGATGAGAAGAGGTGTCGTTCACTTGGAATCCAGTTGCTGTATTGCGGCGGCTGCCGCCTGTTGTTCGGCCAGCCGTCGCGAAGTGCCTTCGCCTTCGGTAGTAACGGCAGGGTCAGCCACGCAACAGCGCACATGGAAGTGCTTGGCGTGGTCGTCGCCGGTCTCCGATACCAGCTCGTACACCGGCAACGGTTTCTGCCGGGCCTGCAACCATTCCTGCAGGCGGGTCTTGGGGTCTTTCTCGGGCTTGCCCACCGGCACCGCCGACAGCGAAGCCTCGAACCAGGGTAGCACCCGGGCACGGCAGGCCTCGAATCCGGCGTCCAGATAGATCGCGGCGACCACCGCCTCGACCGTATCGGCCAGGATGGAATCGCGTCGATGCCCGCCAGATTTCATTTCACCCGGCCCCAGGGTCAGGCGCTCGCCCAGCTGCAGGCTGCGGGCGATCACGGCCAGCGCACCTTCGCATACCAGGGATGCCCGGGCCCGCGTCAGCGCGCCCTCATCTGCCTTGGGCCAGCGCAGGAACAGCGCTTCGGCGATCAGCATGTTGACGATGCTGTCGCCGAGGAACTCCAGGCGCTCGTTGTGCGGAGCGCCGGCACTACGGTGGGTCAGGGCCTGATCCAACAGACCCTGATCCTTGAATGGGTGGCCGATAAGGTCACCCCGATGAAACGTCTTAGTTACCACTGCCTGATGTCAGATCCTGGGAGTTTGAAAATTTGCCGACGATATCCAGGTTACCCACCAGAGACCGCCGCACTTCGTAATCCACGTTCATCCGCCAGCCGCCCTCGATACGCTCGAACTTGATGTTTTCGCGCTTGACGCTTTCGGAGTAATTCATGTCCATGCGCTTGAAAAACGCTTCACTCACGGTGGCAGGGCTGACTTCGCCGGTGGTTTCCTTGGCCATTGCCTTCATGGCCGTCTTGATGGCGTAGAACTCCTGGTACATCGGGAACAGCTTCATCACGCAGAACAGCCCAAAACCCACCACTGCCAGCACCATCAGGAACGAGGTCAGCGTCATACCGCTTTGCTTGTACTTCATTGCGATCTCCCCAGATACGCGTTGTTTATTGGATGCCCGACCCGATACGGGACGGTTCAAAACTTGCCTTGCAGAACCAACCCGAACAGTTCAGCCAGATCATGAACGCCTTGCCACGCAGGTTTTCTTCCGGCAGGAAATGGGTTTGGGTCCAGAAGCGGCTGTCTTCGCTGTTGTCGCGGTTATCGCCCATCACGAAGTACTGCCCCTGCGGCACCTCCCAGTCCCCCTGCCCGCTCGGATTTGCCGAACCCAGCAACTCCAGCACCGTATGGGTACGCCCCGGCAGCATTTCCGTCAACAGGGTCGCACCGGTCATGCCGTTGCCGACATATTCGCCGTTGACCTTGTACTCCAGCGGCTGGCCATTGATGGACAGCGTATCGCCATGGAAGCCGATGCGGTCCCCGGGCAGGCCGACCACGCGCTTGATCCAGTTCTGGTCCGGCGCATGCGGCGGCTTGAACACCACCACGTCGCCGCGCTTGGGCTCGGCCACCGGGATGATCTTGGTGTTGGTGATGGGCAGACGGAAGCCGTAGGAGAACTTGTTGACCAGGATGAAATCACCGATCAGCAGGTTGGGCATCATCGAGCTGGACGGGATCTTGTACGGCTCGGCCACGAAGCTGCGCAGGATCAACACCACCGCCAGCACCGGGAAGAACGCGCGCGAGTAGTCCACCACCGCGGGCTCTTCGCCGTCCAGCAAGCTGGCCTTTTCGGCGCGGCGCTTGCGCAGGTACAGCTTGTCCAGCAGCAGCACCAGGCCCGAACCCAGGGTCAGCACAACCAGGATGATTTCAAACCACTTCATTCGTATTCCTTCGGAATGGGATTCGGGATTCGGAATTGGATATTCGCAACCGCGAGAGCGCATGCCACTCTTGCGAATCCCGGATCCCGAACTCCCAACAACTGTTACTTATCCATCTGCAGCACAGCCAGGAAGGCTTCCTGCGGGATCTCCACACGGCCCACCTGCTTCATGCGCTTCTTGCCTTCCTTCTGCTTTTCCAACAGCTTCTTCTTGCGCGAAACGTCGCCACCATAGCACTTGGCCAGCACGTTCTTGCGCATCGCCTTGACCGTGGTACGGGCGATGATCTGCGCGCCGATCGCGGCCTGGATGGCCACGTCGAACATCTGCCGGGGAATCAGGTCCTTCATCTTTTCGCACAGCTCGCGACCACGACGATCGGCGTGGCTGCGGTGGGCGATCAGCGACAGGGCGTCGACCTTGTCCCCGTTGATCAGCACGTCCAGGCGCACGAACGGGCCGGCCTCGAAACGCACGAAGTGGTATTCCAGCGAGGCGTAGCCACGGCTGACCGATTTGAGCTTGTCGAAGAAGTCCAACACCACTTCGGCCATCGGCAGTTCATAGCTGATCTGCACCTGGCTGCCCATGTAGTTGATGCCGATCTGGGTGCCACGCTTCTCTTCGCACAGCTTGATGATGCTGCCGATGTATTCCTCGGGGGTGAGGATGTTGGCGCGGATGATCGGCTCGCGGATTTCTTCCACCTGGTTGACCGGCGGCAGCTTGGCCGGGTTGTCCATCATCACGATTGTGCCGTCGCTCTTGAGCACCTCGTAGATCACCGTCGGGGCGGTGCTGATCAGGTCGAGGTTGTACTCACGCTCCAGGCGCTCCTGCACGATTTCCATGTGCAGCATGCCGAGGAAGCCGCAGCGGAAGCCGAAGCCCATCGCCTCGGAGCTTTCCGGCTCGAAGCGCAGCGCGGCATCGTTCAGGCGCAGCTTGTCGAGGGCTTCGCGCAGGTCCGGGTAATCCTCGGCATCAACCGGGAACAGGCCGGCGAACACGCGCGGCTGCATTTCCTGGAAGCCTGGCAGCGGCTCGGCGGCCGGGTCGGCCAGCAGGGTCAGGGTGTCGCCGACCGGCGCACCGTGCACGTCCTTGATGCTGGCGTTGATCCAGCCCACCTCGCCGGCGCGCAGGGAAGGCATTTCCTTGCGCTTGGGGGTGAACACGCCGACCTTGTCGACCAGGTGCCAACGGCCGGTGGACATGACCTGGATCTTGTCGCCGGCCTTGATCTCGCCCTGCATCACGCGCACCAGCGAGACCACGCCCAGGTAGTTGTCGAACCAGGAGTCGATGATCAGCGCCTGCAGCTTGCTGCTGCCTCGGTCGGCCGGCGGCGGGATGCGGTGCACGATGGCTTCCAGCACCTCCTCCATGTTCAGGCCGGTCTTGGCACTGACGGCCACCGCGTCGGAGGCATCGATACCGATCACCGCCTCGATCTCGGCCTTGGCACGGTCGATATCGGCGGTGGGCAGGTCGATCTTGTTCAGCACCGGCACCACTTCCAGGCCCTGCTCAATGGCCGTGTAGCAGTTGGCCACCGACTGCGCTTCCACGCCCTGGGCCGCATCGACCACCAGCAGCGCACCTTCGCAGGCGGCCAGCGAGCGGCTGACTTCATAGGAGAAGTCGACGTGACCGGGGGTGTCAATGAAGTTCAGGAAGTAGGTCTGGCCGTTGCGGGCCGTATACGGCACCGACACCGACTGCGACTTGATGGTGATGCCACGTTCGCGTTCGATCGGGTTGTTGTCCAGGACCTGCGCTTCCATTTCGCGCGCGGTCAAGCCGCCACACAACTGGATGATGCGGTCGGCCAGGGTGGACTTGCCGTGGTCGACGTGGGCGATGATGGAGAAGTTGCGGATCATCCGCATTGAATC
>Ga0308157_10008356_pt1 | contig 11795 bp, 10 predicted proteins | sample PhyBR1_FD_201035 | JGI IMG/M metagenome (GOLD analysis project Ga0308157, IMG submission 201035) | Phyllosphere microbial communities from UC Gill Tract Community Farm, Albany, California, United States - DLSLB.R1 | ecosystem: Host-associated > Plants > Phyllosphere > Unclassified | place: USA...
TCTAAAGAAAAGGGCTTGGGAAGATAGTCGTCTGCGCCCGACTCCAGTCCTTCAATGCGATCATGAATGGCATCCCTTGCCGTGACCATCAGGCAGGGCGTTGCATTGCCAACGGCACGCAGGCGCCTGACCAGGTTAAGGCCATCGCCGTCCGGCACACTGCGATCAATCACGAATACGCCGTATAAGCCGGGTGTCATGGCCGGCCAGACGGAGTCCAGGCGTTCGAAAACGTCTGCCTCAATGCCGGCCGCAGCCAGGGCTTTGCACATGAGCGCGGCCATGCGCGGATTGTCTTCCAGGATTGCAATACGGTTAGATGACATGTCTTCTTCAGAATCTATACAGGTAGCCCATTCGTAGCGATGGAGAGGTACTGCGCCGCACCAGCGGACTGTCGGTGACACCGGAACCCCAGCGCTCTACCCCAACGTCCAGGAACAGATTCTGATGGCTGGTGAGGGCGTAATCTATTCTGATACCCGCGTTTACATTGGTGCTGGATTTTCCCTCGTAACGAGCGCGCTCAGCATTGACTTCGCTGTCTTTGACGCCGAAGTAATAATCCATATCCTTGCTGTCGGACCATTGAACGCCGGCGTAAGGCGTGATCTGAATCCGATCGCCGGCTTCGAAGGACCGTTCCACCGCCAGTTTAATACGATTACCCTTGCTCTTGCCCAGAGCGCGCATCCATTCGAGTGAAACGTCGGCAACGCCGCTATGCCAGGTGGTGGCCAGGCCCAGCCACAACCCGCCTTCGCGCTTGTCCATACCCGAAAGGTAGGAAGAGTCAGACGATTTATAACCATCGCCCAAAGCGTATCTGGCCCGGATTGAAAAATCGACAGGGCCGGCAGAGGGTAGTTTGGCATCGAAGGTCGTGCCGAAAAATCGTACGTATCGATTCTGAAATCCCAGCAGGGGGATGGCGCTGGTTTCATTGCCCACGCCGCGATACGGACTACGCTGTATGCCGATGCCTGCACCCAGGCTCCATTGCGATTCGTTTTCCTGTGTATATTCAGGGGTTCGCAGGCCTTGGGCCTGGGCCGCCGTCGAGCCTACGCAGGCCAGCAAAGCGGCTGTCAAAATTCGTGTGGTGCGAGCGTTTCGCAGTTGCATATATTTCCCCTGATCAACTTGGAGTGCAGATTGTCTGGCTATTTCTATTACGCAATCCTTACTGCAGGAAAGAAATTTGCAACAGGCGGGCGAGCATCAAGGCCGGTTGAGAACATGGAACGTACCAACGCAGGCTTTGTTCTGTTTGTGACAGATTGATTGAGAACATCCTGTAAAAACGAATTTTGCTCGGTTTTTCAGAGGCGAATTAACCCGCTCTACGGTCGCGAGCAGGTGTGGGCAGTTATGTTATTGATCGTCTCAAATATTTCAGTTGCAAGAAAAATGAATGTTCACATGGGCATGGCTGTTGCTGAGCAAGAAAGAGAAATAGGGATACCCGCCCCGTGGCCTTAGCACTGAACCGCACCCTGCGCGCATCTTGATACCAGGCGGGCGACCGTTTATGATGCCTGTTTTGAGTTAACAGGAAGACTTCATGACAAACGGCATTATTCTCGGCGCTCCATCGTCAACACCGGCGGCAGTGGTAGGAGGCGGCACCATGGGGGCAGATGTCGCTGTTGTTTTGCTGCGCGCGCGTTGCCCGGTACATCTTATCGAGACCCGTGGCGAGGCGCATCAGCAAATCAGGGAACGCATTGCCGCCAATCTGGAGCGCATCAACTGCGCCGACAATGTGGAACTGTTGACCATGGCGGCGACGCTGGAGGAGCTCGATTGGCAGAACATCCAATTGGTCATCGAGTGCATCCCGGAAAAACTCGATTACAAACGTGAACTGTTCAAGTCTCTGTCGGCCCTGGTACGGCCAGATACGGTGCTGGCCAGCAATAGCTCGAGCTTTCCCATCAGTCAGATCGCTGAAGGCCTGCCGCAACGCCAGCGGATGATCGGGTTGCATTTTTTCATGCCGGCGCACATCGTGCCGCTGGTGGAGGTCGTACTGGGCCCAGATACGGATCAGCAGGTGGCCGATGGCCTTGCCACGCTTATGCGTCGCTGCGGATCGGTGCCGATCATGGTTCGCAAGGATGTGCCCGGCTTTGTCGCCAACCGTCTTCAGCATGCCTTGGGTCGCGAAGCGTTTTCGATGATACAGGAAGGCATCGTTACGCCGCAGGACATCGACAATGCAGTGCGGTTCGGCTTTGGCTTTCGCTATATCGCGGCTGGCCCGATCATGCAAAAAGAGCATGCAGGCCTGGATGTGCACGCTGCCGCGGCTGCTACGATCTACCCGACCCTCTCCAATGTAAGCGAACCGCCCCCAGTGCTGGCCGACAAGCCCGGCCAGGGCCAGTTGGGCATGAAGTCCGGCCAGGGGTTTTACGACTGGACACCAGAGCAGATTGCTGTCGAGCGGGCTCGCTACGATAAAGCCCTGCGTACCGGGTTGAGCATTCTTGCCGCAGACCTGCCCCAGATCGAGCCCTGACCGGTTAAGGCCACGCCTGCCGCGAATGCGGCTGGTCAGACAAATGCGCCTGTATGCTTGTATGCCAGTATGGGCGGCACGGCGTCGCAGGCGCTGCGACAATGACAGTCGTGATCGTGGATCGCCATGCACGATTTGTACGCTCGCAGGCATTGCACTCCCGGTTTGCTCTATACCCGAACCGAACAGGCGGGCTATCCAGGGGACGGCGCATCAGCGCTGGCGCTTACCGCGGCGTGCCCAGCGTCAGGTTCATATGCCGGTTGACATCCTTGTACAGCAGGTAGCGGAATTTGTCGGGCCCGCCAGCGTAGCAGGCCTGTGGGCAGAAGGCGCGCAGCCACATGAAGTCGCCCGCTTCGACCTCGACCCAGTCCTGGTTCAGGCGATAAACGGCCTTGCCTTCGAGCACATACAGGCCGTGTTCCATGACATGCGTTTCGGCAAACGGGATCACGCCGCCGGGCAGGAAGGTCACGATATTGACATGCATGTCATGGCTCATGTCGGTGGGATCGACGAAGCGCGTGGTAGCCCAGCGCCCTTCGGTGTCCGGCATGGCCACGGGGGTGAGCTGTTGCTCATTGGTGACAAAGGCGCCAGGGTAGGCAATACCTTCGACAGCCTGGTAGCGCTTGCGGATCCAGTGAAAACGGGCGTTTGTATCGCTGCTGTTGCGCACGGTCCAATCCGAGGCGGGGGGAATGAAGGCATAGCCGCCTGGGGTCAGGGAGTGCTCGGTGCCGGCCAGGGTGAGCGAGAGCTGGCCTTCTACCACAAAGAGCACCGCTTCGGCCTGGGGATCCTGCTCGGGATGGTTGCTGCCGCCGCCGGGGCCAACTTCAACAATATATTGGGAGAAGGTCTCTGCAAAACCAGAGAGCGGGCGGGCCAGCACCCATAGCCGGGTTTTGTCCCAAAAGGGCAGATAGCTGGTGACGATATCGCGCATGACGCCTTTGGGAATGACGGCATAGGCTTCGGTAAACATGGCCCTGTCGGTCAGCAATTCGGTCTGGGCCGGATGACCGCCATGAGGCGCGTAGTAGGGAGTCTTTGACATGGGAAAAGGTCCTCGTGTAGTGTCAGTTAAAGCAGAGCGGAGCAAGGCAAGCGGGACGCCGCTTTCAGGGGAGCGGGCCGATCAGGCCGCCAGGCGTGAGTGTGGCAATATCGCAATTGTGTCCTGGCCCGCTGCGGTCGATGACCAGAAAGTCCGAGATTGCCTCCAGCGCCAGTAGCGGGTGATGCCAGACGCCTGCTGCGTAGTTCACGCCTTGCTGGCCCTGGCATAAAAACACGCGCACTTGCCCAATGGTTGGTGCCTCACCGGCAGTAGCGACCGCGACCAGATAGGGACGCGAAGACAGCGGCATAAAGGCCTGGCTGGCCAGCGGATGGCGCTCCATCATGGTGATTTCGAAGGGCAGGGTACGTGGCAAACCACGGAAAATAGACACGATCGCCTTGCCCTGCGGGCCTGGCTCAATATGGGCCAGATCGTGATAACGCTCGGTGTTGCCGTCGTTGATCGTAAAGTGCTGCACCGCATCGCTGGCCTCGATTACCTGGCCAAAGGGGGCGAAGGCCTTGCGTGTCAGCGGTTCTATGGTCAAACTTCTGAGTGTCATGCTTGTTGCTACCTTTAATCCTCGTTTGTTCTGCTCTGGCCATTGAGCGTATTATGCGCCTGTTGCCGGTCAATATCGCCTTCCCAGGCGCCGATAACGATCGTGCCGACACAGTTGCCGATCAGGTTGGTCAGGGCGCGGGCGATGCCCATGAACCAGTCAACCGACAGCACCAATACCAGCCCGATAGCAGGAATCGCCGGAATGGCGCTCAGGGTTGCAGCCAGGATCACGATGGCCGAGCCAGGCACGCCGTGTGCGCCTTTGGATGTCAGCATTGAAATGGCCAGGATAGTGATCAAATCGGTAAATGACAGGGCCGTATTGGTCGCCTGCGCAATGAAAACCGCAGCCAGGGTCAGATAAATGGAAAATCCATCAAGATTGAATGAGTAGCCGGTAGGTATCACCAACCCTACAGTGGAGTTCTTGACGCCCATGCGCTCCAGTTTATGCATGACTTGGGGTAACACGGCGTCTGACGAGGCGGTACCCAGCACCACCAGCAATTCTTCGCGCAAATAGGCAAGCAGTTTGAAAATATTGAAACCGGCAAGTCGCAGAATCAGGCCCAGGATGACCACGACGAATATTGCGCAGGTGACATAGAACAGGACTACCAGCATGCTTAACTGGCCCAGCGTACCCACGCCATATTTGCCGACGGTAAACGCGACTGCACCCAGTACGCCCAGTGGCGCCAGGCGCACGATGAAACCGATGATTTTGAAAAACACATGGGATAATTGATTCACCAGCGCCGCAACCGGCCGCCCGCGCTCCCCCATCACGGCCACTGCCGCTCCGAACAGAATGGCAATGAGCAGCACCTGCAGGATATCGCCGGAGGCAAATGCATCGGTAAAGGTTTTGGGGATCACCCGCATCAGAAAGCTCACGGTATCTGTTGCATGCTCCGCCTGGGTCGCATAGGGCGCCAATGCGCTGGCATCCAGTGAGGATGTGTCCACATTCATGCCGTGGCCGGGCTTGAACAAATACGCCAGGCCAATGCCCAGCGCCAGGGCAAAGGTTGTGACGATCTCAAAATACAGCAGGGCCTTGGCGCCCACCCGGCCCACTTTCTTCAGATCGCTGCTGCCGCAGATACCGTGCACCACCACGCAAAATACCAAGGGCGCGATGATCATTTTAATCAGCTTGATAAAGCCGTCGCCCAGTGGCTTGAGTTGCTCGCCAAAATGTGGCCAGAACACGCCGATAATCGCACCCAGAATTAACGCTACAACCACTTGGCAAAAGAGACTTCGACAAATAATACGCATTTTAAATCCACTCCCCGGGAGCACCGTTGAGTGCGCCAGCGTGTTGGTTGTTCGTGAAATTCCATCTGAAATGTCAGATAACATTTCAACTATAATTAGAATGACATAAACTGCGATAGTCGTGAAAACCCTAAAAGGCCTCTCTCTTACCATGCGAACTCCCACCCGCTCTTCGGACCAGTCTTTGGCGCAACAGGCTTTTGAAGCCTTTCGGGATTTGCTCGCTTGCGGCCAAATACGCTCGGGCCAGATGATTTCGATATCAGAACTGGTTGAGGTGACCGGCCTGCCGCTGGCCCCCGTGCGGGAAGCGGTAAAGCGAGCCGCCGCCGCGGGGTTGGTGTCAATTTTGCCCCAGCGGGGCGTGTTGATCCTGGAGACCACCGCCGAGGCGCTGCATGCCGGTTTTCACCTGCGTTATCTGTTTGACCAGGAAGGCGCCCGTCTGTTGGCGCAGCAGGCGCCGGATCGTGAATTGGCGCACTTGCGCCAGGAACATGAACGCGTGCTGGAACAGGCTTCAGAAGGCGCGATATCAGCTCAATTACAGATCAAAGCCATGGAGGTGGACTGGTCACTGCATGCCTGGCTTACCGGGGCATTGAATAACCCGGTTGCACTGGCGGTCTATGAAGAAAATCGTTACCGCCTGAGTGTCATGCAGCACTCGCGCCGCCCCTTGCCTGAAAGAATCATTCCGGCCATGACCGAACATTTGCAAATCATCGATCATATTCAGACCGGCGCTCCGGAAAAGGCGGTGCAGGCGGTCAGAAGCCATTTACAAAAAACCCTGCGCTGGTGGGGTATCGTAGACAATAACGGCCAGGTATTCAAAACGGCCAGATAAGCGCAGACAAGCGTGGACTGCATGTGGCAGCGCTGACACGCCCATGCCTGCGTGGCAACGTTACCCGTGTTGTGACTGGCTGGTACAGCGTACACCGTCGTTGCTTTGCCGGAGTGGCACATACAAGGAGAGAATATGACAAATGTTTTTATCGTTGGTGGTTCAGGAAAAGTGTCCCGGCATCTTGCCCGGCAGTTGAGCACGCGCGGGCACAAGCCCCAGTCACTGCATCGGGATGCCATGCAGGCCGAGGAACTCAAAGCCCTGGGCGCGACGCCTGTTTACGGAGACCTGCTCCAATTGGACACAGCCGAGCTGGCCCGGCTTATGGCAGACAGCGATGTGGTGGTGTTCTCGGCGGGGGCAGGTGGGAAGGGCGGAGCCCAGATGACCAACGCCATTGATGGGGATGGGCTGGTGCTGGCCGTCGCGGCGGCCATGACAGCGGGCATCCGGCGCTTTGTCCTGGTGTCGGCGTTCCCGGAGGCCGGTCGCGGCAAGGCAGTGTCCGAGACCTTTGAAAATTATATGGCAGTGAAAAAGCGCGCCGACGTGCATCTGGCAGCAACGGATCTGGACTGGGTCATTCTGCGACCGGGCACATTGCTCGATACACCCGGTACCGGTAAGGTACGCGCGGGCCTGGCCATTCCCTATGGCGGCATACCGCGTGCTGACGTGGCGGCTGCGCTGGTCGAAATCATTGAACATCCTGAAGTAAACCGGATCATTATTGAACTGACCCAGGGCGATACGCCGGTGGCCCAGGCCGTGCAGCAACTGGCGCACCTCTGACCGACGACGGTGGGCTTAGCCGGGCTCACTTTCGGCAGGCACCGGCATTGGCTGCATTGGCCGACCGATCACACTGGAGCCCGGTTCAGCCAGCATCTGGGGAGAATCGGCCAGTGCATGAAGACCCCGGCTTTCCTTGCGCTGGGATGCACACGTCGCGATCAGCCAGGCACAATCCAGACGATTGCGCAAATCCAGCCGCGTTGGTGTCCAGGCATGTCCAGAGGTATGAGCCAGCAGCGTGCGCCAGCGCCCTAACTGGTCAAGTGCCTGACCAATGCCCGCCGTTGTGCGCATGATGCCCAGATTTTCCCCCATGAGCTTCCGGATGCCTGCTGCATCAGGCATCACAGGCCCATCAGGCAACGCGGATACATCAGGGCTGTCAGTGAGCGTTTGCTGCCCGTTACCGGCAAGCGACGCTGTGGTAGCGGCCGGTTGCATACGGTCCCCTTGACTGCATTGCTCGATAATGGCTTGTGCGCAATTTCGCCCAATCACAATGCATTCAAGCAGCGAGTTGCTGGCAAGCCTATTGGCGCCGTGCAGGCCGGTATCGGCCACTTCGCCTACGGCATACAGCCGGTCAATATGGGTGCGACCGTTCAAATCGGTAACGATGCCACCGCAGGAGTAATGTGCTGCCGGCGCAACCGGAATGGCTTGGCGGGTGATATCCAGCCCCAGCTCCAGGCAAGTCTGGTAAATCATGGGGAAGTGCTCGCGTATAAAGCTGGCCGGACGGTGAGAAATATCCAGCCATACAGGTTGCCCTTGTTGCCTGCTTATTTCAGCGTGGATGGCCCGTGCCACAATATCGCGCGGCGCAAGCTCGGCGCGCGAATCATAATCAGGCATGAAGCGGCGCTTGGCGTCGTTCACCAGCACACCGCCCTCGCCCCGGACGGCTTCTGAAATCAAAAAGGAGGCCGCGTTCGGCAATGCCAGTGCAGTGGGATGAAACTGCACGAATTCCAGATTGGCAATTTGGCAACCCGCACGCCAGGCGATGGCCTGGCCGTCACCAGTGGCGGTGGACGGGTTGGTGGTATAGGGAAACAGCTGCCCCAGTCCACCCGTGGCCAGGACAGTGTGGCGGGCGGTCAGGGTTAAGGTGTTACCTGAAGCCATATCCAGGGCCTGGACGCCCCGGCAGGCTGATCGATCTGTGCGTCCCTGCGAGGCCAACTCGTGCGCGACCAATTCATGCGTAGTTAATTCATGTGCAATTAATGCATCGATGCACACGGTATGCTCAAACACGTGCACGTTGGGCCGCTGCCGCAACTGTGTCTGCAATACAGATGTGATGGCTGATCCGGTGCTGTCTGCTGCGTGAACGATACGGCGATGACTGTGGCCGGCTTCGCGCGTCAGGTGTAATTGATCCGGGCCGGCAAGGGTAAATTGGACGCCAAGGCGTCTTAGCCAGTTGATCGCAGCCGCTGCGGCTTGCACAATGTGGTTGACACTTGTGATATCGCACAGGCCGGCGCCGGCAACCAGCGTATCACGAATGTGGTTATCGGTATGATCTTCGGCGTCCAGCACCGCTGCTATCCCGCCCTGGGCCTTACTGCTGGCGGTGGTCTCCAGCGACAGTTTACTGACAATGGCAATGCGCATATTGTCAGGCAGGCTCAGGGCAACCGACAAGCCAGCCAAACCGCCACCGATAATCAATACATCATAGTCATGTGCTGTGGCTTTCATCATGCAGGTCCGATTTGGGAAAATAAATGAACATCGCGGCTTATGTCGCCGCTGGCCCGGATGTTCTTTTTGTAGGCAGCAGCAAAATCGAGCATGCGGGCGATGGGTTGGAGCGCCCGATATCCCAACTGTGGATCCAGCACGATTTGTCCGCTATGCGTTTGCAGGCAGTTGGCCACGCCGGCAAGCCCGTTCATTGCCATCCACGGGCAAAAGGCGCAGCTCTTGCAGGTGGCGCTCTCGCCCGCCGTGGGGGCGGCGATGAAAGTCTTGCCTGGCGCCTGCTTTTGCATTTCATGCACGATGCCCTGGTCGGTTGCCACGATAAAGCTTGTCGCCGGCAACTCGGTAACGGCCTGGATCAACCTGCTGGTGGACCCGACCACATCTGCCAGGGCCACCACCGGGGCCGGTGATTCGGGGTGCACCAGCACGCGCGCTTGCGGGTTGGCTTTTTTCAGCTCGGCCAGTTCTTCGGCCTTGAATTCATTATGCACCAGGCACGAACCCTGCCATAGCAGCATGTCCGCGCCGGTTTGCTGTTGTATGTACTGACCCAGATGGCGGTCGGGTCCCCACAGAATCTTTTCACCCCTCTGGTGCAGATAGGTCACGATTTCCAGGGCGATCGAAGAGGTCACCACCCAATCGGCCCTGGCCTTGACCTGCGCGCTGGTATTGGCATATACCACCACTGTGCGCCCCGGGTTAGCATCACAGAAAGCCGCAAAAGCATCGGGCGGGCAGCCCAGATCCAGTGAGCAATTGGCTTCCAGGTCAGGCATTAACACCTGCTTTTCGGGGCTCAGGATCTTGGCAGTCTCACCCATGAACCTGACGCCGGCCACAACCAATGTGGTGGCCGGATGATCCCGGCCGAAGCGGGCCATTTCAAGCGAGTCCCCGACGCAACCACCGGTCTGTAACGCCAGGTCCTGTAGTTCAGCATCAACGTAGTAGTGCGCAACCAGCGTTGCCTGCTGCTTTGCCAGCTGATCGACAATTAACTGCCGATAGGTGTCCCGATCCTTTTTATCGAGTGGCGCGGGCACGCTGGCCCAGGCCTGCTTTACCTGACAGGCCGAGCCTATGCCTGCGTGGGATACCGGCTGGTTCAGCGTCGGAAAATCAATGTCAAATGTCTTGCGTACAGAGAAGGAGGTCGATGTCATGTGTCTGCATCCCGGGCCATTTTCAAAAATATATTATGCTCTGATTGAGTATAAATCGTAAAGTACTTTTTATTTCCCCGGCGTAAGCGTTGTGGTGCAAATGCCATCAGGGCCGTTCTGATAGAATCCATACATCGTTGAGGGATATGTACAGGTATGGCTTCAGGTTTTTCCGTGTCGAGCACTGCAGAAGGCGCTACCGAGGTTGTCGCGGTATTGATTGCGATCACCAATCTGAACGCGAGGGTGTTGACCGTGGAAAACGGCAATATCTTGCCCTACGGACCGCTATCGCCCGTACATAGCTCGTTGCAGGCCGGCGTACGCCAGTGGGTAAAGAACCAAACCATGCAGCCCATGGGCTACGTCGAGCAGCTCTATACCTTTGTCGATACGCTGCGTACCCGCGCCTCGGGGCAGCCCGTGCTGTATGTCAGTTACCTGGGGCTAGTCAAGGAAGCCGATGAGCGCCTGCTTCAAGTCAACGCCAGCTGGCACGACTGGTACCGTTACTTCCCCTGGGAAGATCATCGCGAGGGCCGGCCCGAATGGATTGCCCGCGTGTTTTACCCTCATCTGAGAAAATGGGTTGCCTTTGCGGAGGATGACGCGGTTCGCCAGAGTCGGCAGCGCCGCGTGGATCTGTGCTGGGGTCAGGGTGAGCACGCCTGGATCGAGGACAATACCCTGTACCGCTATGAATTGCTTTACGAAGTGGGCCTCATTCCAGAGTCGCCCTTGTTTGATGGGGCAATCCCTGAGAGCATGACCGGTAAGGCTATGGAGCACAACCATCGCCGGGTGTTGGCCATGGCCATGTCAAGGCTGCGGGCGAAAATCAGATACCGTCCGGTCATATCCGAGTTGATGGCCACTGAATTTACGCTGCTGCAATTGCAGAAAAGTATCGAAAGCCTGGCCGGTGTAGAGTTGCACAAGCAGAATTTCCGGCGCCTGATGCAACATCAGGACTTGCTCGAACCGACCGGACAAAGTACGGTCCAGGAACGGGGGCGACCGGCACAGCTGTACCGGTTCAAGGATACGGTTTTGCTCGAGAGCTTGCTGTCCGGCAGCAAACTGCCTGTCAATAAATAAACTTTTCAATAAGCCATTGTCGGTTTTTTATAGCTGGTATATACTCATTTTGAGTATATACCAGCTCCTATGGGGCAAATTTTGAACAGGACCTGCGTGCTTATGAATTCCGCTGCTTACCCATTACCCGACGTTGTTTTAATACCCTTTGTGCAGGCAGCGCTGGCAGAAGACATGGGGCGAAAAGGCGATATTACTTCCCAAGCGATCATTCCTGTTGGCAAGCAGGGGCGCCTGCATCTGGTCTCGCGCAGCCCGGGTGTGATCGCAGGAATGGCGCTGGCCCAGCTGGCCTTCGCGCAAATTGATCCAGCCATCGAAGTGAACATTGTCCAGCAGGATGGGGCGCATGTTCAGGCAGACCAGTTACTGGCAACGGTTTCCGGGGATGTCCGCTCCATGCTTGCGGCCGAGCGGACGGCGCTCAATTTCCTGACCCACCTGAGCGGCATTGCCACGCAGACCGCAGACATCGTCAAACGGGTTGCAGGGACGAAAGCACGCATTACCTGCACCCGCAAGACTATTCCGGGTTTGCGGGTACTACAGAAATACGCAGTTCGCGTCGGGGGCGGCTGGAATCACCGGATGGCGCTGGATGACGCCATGCTGATCAAAGACAATCACATTGCGCTGGCTGGCGATCTGCGTACCGCCATTGCCCAGGCCCATGCGCATGCAGGACACCTGACGCCCGTCGAGCTTGAAGTCGATACCCTGGAGCAA
>Ga0308157_10008358_pt1 | contig 11795 bp, 12 predicted proteins | sample PhyBR1_FD_201035 | JGI IMG/M metagenome (GOLD analysis project Ga0308157, IMG submission 201035) | Phyllosphere microbial communities from UC Gill Tract Community Farm, Albany, California, United States - DLSLB.R1 | ecosystem: Host-associated > Plants > Phyllosphere > Unclassified | place: USA...
TCGTTGATCGAGCCGCAGCCCGCCACCTCGATTGCATACCTGAGCTGCTGTAAAGTCAATTCCGTTCCCCCGCTTTCCGAGGCCCATGCTCCCGGTTATTCATGGCGTTCATGCGCATTTAGCTGACGCCGTATTTCTTGTCCCACGAGCCTTGCTGCTTGCGGATAAATACGATTTGGCCGATATGGTAAGCATTGTGCATCGTCAAATGAGTCAGGTCGCCGGCCCATTTTTCCAAGTTGCCGTCTTCGGCCTGTTCCACCGCTTCGATCCAGCTTTCCATCGTGGCGTCGTAGGCTTGCAGCGCTTCGGCCCATGTGCCTTCTGCGCCGTCCAAAGGTTCGAACGTATCGTCGTTGTCCCCTTCGAAGGCCGGAACGTCCTGGCCGAGAAACCGATTCAGGTACCGTTTATTGTAAAAGTCCAAATGGCGCACGGTCTCGTGCACGCTGTTCATTTCCCCGTTGCTTTTCCAATCGGCCTGCTTTTGCGTTAATCCTTTGATCGCGGCGGCCATCGAAGTGAACCATCCGTTTTTGTTGCGGCAAACTTGAAGCTGTTCCAGAAAAATCTCGCGTTCCGTCATGAATTGCCTCCTTTTTGATCGTTACAAGCGCTCGGCCAATTCGAGATGATAATCGCCGACCGCATCTTTTTCATACAAATTATCAAGCGACGTCGAATAGTTATGCATGTCCGTCTCGCCGTCGAATGCAAGTTGCGGAATGCGCAGGCGAAACGTTCCCTTGTACAACAGCGTCGCCACGTCATGGTACTCTTCATGCGTCACCTTAAAATCGAAAGCGAACGCCCGCCGCTTGCGACCATCCGGTCCTTCGACTGCAAATTCCCGCAATCCGGTCACGTCGAATGTTCGCTCGTCGATCCGGATTTCGATGTTCGTGCTTTCGGTACTCATCGGATCGCCTCCTCGGTACTCGAATTATGTAAAAGCATTTTTACTATAAAGGATTTGCGGCCGGGATTCCATAGCTTTACACTTGAAGAACAGATCCTATTCGAAAAAAGGAGCCTTCTTATGCATTTACGAACCGAAGCGATCACCAAGCAGTCTCCTGTTCTTCCTACGATCAAAATGTTATACGAAGAAGCTTTTCCCGCAAACGAAAGGGCCCCCATGTCGATCCTTCTCAGGAAAGCACGGAAGCCCTTCGTCGATTTTACCGCTTATTACGAAAATGATGCGTTCATCGGATTCACCTATCTGTCCTTGTCCCGCGATCGGGATCTGGCATTCGTCATGTATCTGGCGATCGATCCGGCGCTCCGGTCGAAAGGCTACGGCAGCCGGATTTTGGAACAGCTTCGCCTGACGTACGCGGACAGCCGGATCGTGCTCAATATCGAAGCCGCGGAAAAAGATTCGCCGAACGCGGAAGAACGATTGCGCAGACGAGAATTTTACGTGCGCAACGGCTATGCCGGCTCCGGGTTCCTAATGAAAGAATTCGGCGTTTGGTACGAAGCTCTCGTGATCGGAGGACCGGTCGGGCGCGCAGAATACCTGCGGCTGTACAGCCGATTTATGGGGTTTCCGCTCTCCGTGCTGGCGCGTCCGAAGATCGTTCCAATGCCGGACGCGCCGCGCTCGACTGACGGATCAGGAACATAGACATGCCCGCCAATACCAGCACGCCGCCCACGAGTTGAATCACGGTCATATGCTCTCCGAGCAGCCATACCGCCAGCAGCGAAGCGCCGACCGGCTCGCCCAGGATGCTCATGGAAATCGTCGTCGCGTTCACGTAATTCAGCAGCCAATTGTTAATGATATGCGACAGCGTCGGCACGACCGCGAGCAGCGCGAACACGCCCCATTCCTTGGCCGGATAAGCGAAAAACTCCTGCGTCGTCGCGACATTGAAGATCGTCAGAAAAACAGCCGCCGAAAAAAATACGCTGAAGCTGTAGATCCAATGCGATACTTTTTTCACCGCATTCTGTCCGATAAACAAGTAACCCACTACCGCGATAACGCATAAGAACGACAAAATATCGCCGCGGATCGCCTGCGCGCTCAGCCCGATATCGCCCCATCCGATCAAGCCGACTCCGAACGTCGCCACGGCGAGCGCCGCGATCGAGGCCCGCGTGGTGCGTTCTTTGAACAACAGGAATCCGACCAGCAGCGAGACGAGCGGTTGAAGCGCCAAAATGATCGTGGAACTCGCGACGGTAGTCAGCTTGAGCGATTCGAACCATAACGCGAAATGCATCGCCAGAAACAATCCGGAAAAGATCAGCAGAAAAGCTTCTTTCCGGCTGAGCTTTTTGAACTCTCTCCGCTTGACCCAGACGATCGGCAGCATCAGAATGCACGCGAACCACATGCGGTACATGCTGATGATCGAAGACGGCGCGTCCGACCATTTCACGAAAATGGCCGAAAACGAAATCGCGATAATCGAGATCGTCAGCGGAATTGCAATTGATTTTTTCATGCGCTCTCTAGTCTCCCAACCAAATTCTCTCTTTTTCGGCTTGCGCCGACCGAATATAATAATATCAGCGTTACGAAGAAAAATGTACATGGATATCGCTTAAAAATATCGAAATATCTTCATTTTATAAATAGCATGCAAAAAAACGGCTCCGGCATCGTCAGACGCCTGAGCCGCTTTGCTATACAATCGGGAACATCAATTCGAAGCGTTCCGCTTCTCCTGCTCGCGCAGCTCGATCCGGCGGATCTTGCCCGAAGCGGTCTTCGGCAGATCGGTCACGAATTCGATCTTGCGAGGGTATTTGTAAGGAGCGGTCCATTCTTTGACATGGGTTTGCAGTTCTTTGACCAGTTCCGGCGTGCCTTCCGCGTCTTCGCGCAGGACGACGAACGCTTTGACGATGCTGCCGCGAATCTCGTCGGGACTCGCGACCGCCGCGCATTCCTTGACCGCCGCATGCTTCATCAATGCTTCTTCCACCTCGAACGGTCCGATGGTGTAGCCCGAACTGATGATAATATCGTCGCCGCGGCCTTCGAACCAGAAGTAGCCTTCTTCGTCGAGACTCGCGCGGTCGCCGGTGATAAAGTATTCGCCGCGCATGGACTGCATTTTGCGATCCGGGTCTTTGAAGTATTCGCGGAATAAAGCCGGCAGCTCGCTGTGTACGGCGATATTTCCGACTTCGCCCGGGGCTACAGGAATGCCTTCGTCGTCGACGACCAGCGCCAGTCCTTCCGCCATCGATTTGCCCATCGCGCCGAGACGAATCTCCGAGCCGACCAGATTGCCGATGAGCAGCGTGCTCTCGGTCTGGCCGTAGCCGTCGCGAATGGTCAGGTTATGATGCTTGCGGAATACGTTGATGACTTCCTGATTGAGCGGTTCTCCCGCCGATACGGCGCTGCGCAGATTAGTCAGGTCGTATTCGTCCAGTCCGTGCGTTTTCGCCATCAGGCGATATTCGGTCGGGGTGCAGCACAGCACGCCGACTTTATAGTCCTGAAGCAGGTGCAGATAACGTTTCGGTTCGAACGAACCGCTGTAAAAGAACCCGGTCGCCCCGCTTCCGAGCACGGACAGGAACGGACTCCAGATCCATTTTTGCCAGCCCGGAGCTGCCGTTGCCCAGACCGTATCGGTCTCCTTGATATCCAGCCACGAAGCGGTGATGCGCAGATGCGCGAATCCCCAGCCATGCGTATGCACGACCGCTTTCGGATTGCCGGTCGTTCCCGATGTATACGCCAGGATCGCCATATCGTCGCGCGACGTCTCCACGGACTCGAACGTATCGGCTTGGCCTTCCATCAAAGCATTCAGGTTCAACCAACCTTCCTGCGTCGACAGGTCTCCGGCTTCCGTAGCCAGAATGCGGTACTTCAATTCAGGCAGCTCTTCTTCGATCCGATCCACTTCGCCCGTCACCGACGGCCAAGAGATCACCGCGCGCGCTTCCGAGTGGCGCAGGCGGTACGAGAGGTCCTTGGCACGCAGCATTTCCGAAGACGGAATGATGACCAGACCAAGTTTCAGGCAAGCGAGGTATGTGACGTAAGCGATAATCCGGCGCGGTACCGTAACCAGCACCTTGTCGCCTTTTTGCAACCCTTGCTTCGCAAGGCCTCCGGCCAGACGGTTCGCCTGCTTCAGCAGCTCGCCGTACGTGATCTCCGCCTTCTCTTCGGCTTCGCCGAGCCATTTGAGCGCAATCTTGTCCGGTGCGTGGCGCTCCATTTCTTCCGTCATGTTATAACGTTCAGGGGCTACCCATTCGTTGTAGTTCATCCGATCCTTCTCCTTTGTGAAAACTTAGTGGTGAAATTGACACTGATAAGCAGCTGTCCGCTCTTAGGAGTGAATGGTTTTTAGTATAGCATGTATTAGGACCAGGTGTTAAGTGACAGGTGTCATCTGCGGAAGCAGAGAGCGATTACATTTCGAATTAAAACGTTTGCAATTTTTACGATAGTTTGTGATGTGGTTCACAACGTAAAATCTTAAATCTGTTTTAATAGACATGTAACCTATTTTAATTGGAGGCGAATAAGATGAGTTTTGACGGCGCAGTGATGGAACGGCAGGGCGGAAAGTTCGCGGTGGTTGCGGTGAAGCTGCACGTGCTCGGATTTTCCGGGACCTGCGAGGAAGCAGCGGCGAAGTACGAGCCTTATTTTCCGGACATGCCGATCGTTCTGATGTCGCAGGATGCGGACGGCGTTCCGAGATATTGCGGAGATTCGCAGTACGTGGCGTATCTGGATGAGCTAGGCGCAGCATCTATTCCGTGGAAGACTTATACTTCCGTTCCTGAAGAGGAACTTGCACTCCGGTGATTAAACTGTACCCTTTGTAAAGGACATTTTAAAAAAAGTCAGGATACGTGAAGAAGCTGTTGCCTGTATCGTTCAGGCGGCAGCTTTTTTTAGGTTCCATTGCCCACGCTCCCGATTGTAATACGTCATGTAACGCTTGACCTCTTGCTTCACTTGTTGGAGTGTTTGGCAAACTTTGAGATCGGTCTCATCTTTGAAATGGCCAAAGAAGGATTCCTGCGGGGCATTGTCCCAAACAGTTTCCTCTTCGCGACATGGATTGTCCGAGCTTCATTTTCTTTACGCGTTTTTGGAATGTCGGATGCGTGTAGTGAAAGCCCTGGTCCGAATGAATGAACGCTTTGCGTGTCAGATGGCGATACTTTTTCAGTTGTTTAAGCGTATCTAGCGCCAAAGAAAGTCCCAGCGAATCGGAGACCTTGTAGGCTAGGATTTTGTTCGCTTGCGTATCTTTAATGGTGGACAAATACGCTCGGCGACTGGCTCCATAACGCAGATAGGTAATGTCCGTTAACAGAGCTTGGCCCGCGACTCCAGGCTTGAATTTCCGCTCTAAGGTGTTTGGGCATGTGCGGTGTTCCTGCGTTGCTTTGGCCATTCGGCGCATGGGATTCGCTCGTCGGATCGGGCAGACGAGGTTGAATTTTTTCATCAGTCGGCGAATCCGTTTGAGGTTGTAGGTGAGGCCAAAATGAAGCTGTAGCGTCATTTGAATCTGGCGAGCGCCTTTCGTTCTCTGCTTGTACCGATACGCCTTGAGCAGGATCTTGTAGGCTTCTTCGTCTTGCTGCTGCTGGTTCTGCCGATTGCAGATGGCGTTCTCGCTAAGGGACGTATAATAACCGGAACGAGAGACCTCAGCGAGATGGCACAGCCACCGGACTTTACGTTTGAATCTCGGCTGATTCGTGATCTGCTGAATCCATTCGAATTTTTGACCCGTACTTACTTGGATTTTGGTTTCTTCGCCTGCCTTTCGAGCCAGTCGAGCTTTTTTAGGAATTCATTCTCCACTTCGAGCCATTCCAGTTTAGCTTCCAGCCTGGCGATCTTCTCTTCGGGGCTGAGTTCGCGTGCCAGTGGACGCCCAGAACCTTGCTTTCTTCCGTCTGCAAGACCGAGCATGCCCTTCTTCTCGTAAGCTTGGATGAAGTGTTCTTAAAACGCATCCTTGTAGGTGTTGGATTTGTCGCTGACCTGTCTCACATACGGATGATGTTGGAGTTCTTTCTGTTGCTAGGTTGTGAATAATTTTTTGGACATTTGCTTCATTCTCCGCTCATTTTTTCTTTATCGTACACAAAAAGACCCTACAAGATGACTTTTTTCAAAATGTCCATCTTGTAGGGTATAGTTTACTGCCGGTTCTCTTCTTCTGTTTCTTTTGACCTTGGCTCCGTAGACGTGTAAAGCGAAGAACAGGAACATACAGCCCCTTTGCGGCTTGCCGCTTAGGAGCTGTAGTTATCGCCCGCAGTAGCGTAAGCCATACATAACTTGAATTTTTAAAATATCAAACTTAAAATAAGCTTCTCAGTCTATTTTCGAATGATTAGTACTGATTGATTTCTTTGTAATTTCAACGTTAATCTGGGTAAGGAGAGGCATCCCAACCGCCATTTTGTGTACTCGTTAGTCGATAAAACTCACTTCCCAAAAGCAATCCACCATGCGTAACAGTGACCTCTATCGTATATTTCGCATCGTGACCATGATGTGCCATATATTGTGTATCTAAAACTTTAGTAGAACCCACCGGCACATTAGTCAATACGAATGGTTTGGTTATCTGTTTTATATAGCCACCCCCAACATTCCCAGCTGGCTTATTAAAACCTTCAACCCTTCCTTGGTAACGATCAACCTTGAAGGGTTTGTAATTATATAACATCGGATGTACACGATATGCTGTCGAGTCTCGATCAGACTCTACTAAACCAACGTATGTATTTGTCGCAGCCATTATCGTAAAATCATTAGAATAAATTTGTCCATTTCTTTTATAGTCTTGTTCTTTTCTTTTATAGTCTTGTTCTTTTCTTTCAAAATAATCTTCATAATAAACTTTTACATTTTCCAAACCTAATTGCTCGATTACATCCTCAAGCGTAATAGATGCATCTTTTTCTTGTTCAGCGACTAAAGTATCTGAAATCAGTTCAAATTCTTCCGGAGAAACCGCTCTTCCTTCACTACCACTTGAAAGCTCTACGGATGAAGTCGAATCTTCGAGCCCGCTTGCACCAGCAACATTCGGAAGTAACATGATAAAGCACAAAACGAAAATGAAGAGTGGAAACTTAGTTTTCATTTTTCCCTCCTACTACTTTTTTTAAGAACTTCTATACCTTAAACCATTTATATACATTTATCGAGTATTTTGATCGGATTTTAAAAATTTTCGTTTGCAAGTTTTTGAACATTTTCTTCTTTGCACTGCTTCCTTAATGAACTTAATCTACATTGTGCTTCCAACCTTCACTTTTATAATCTTCATATTCCTTTCGATCTACGAAAACATACTCGGAATCTTTTTCCCTAAGGAAGCGCAATGTTCTTATAAATTTTTGAATAACTTCTTCAGAAGACTCGTAGAAAGAAAATATGTCTCCATATTCGAAAATCACTATATTTTCAGAAACACGTAGGATATCAGCTACGTTTTCTTTTTGAACATGTTCAAAAAGATAAATACTATATTGGATCGCTTTTAATTCTTCAATGCTGATGTTTGGATTTCGAGTACATTCCATCATCTTCGCGTCAAAATACATCTTCAGCACAGGTGAAAAAATAGATCCCGTTTTGAGCAGGTTGACGCCAAACTTAATGAAGCTGGCAACTTCTGGAGAAGTCGTTTTTTTTAAATATAATTCGACTTCATCTTCTGAAATCGCAATAACCCCAATTGTCTTCCTAGTGGCTGTCAAATAACAAAGCTCCATCGCAACTTCACTCAAAACCGCAATACTTTTCATTTAATCATCTCCTTTTATTATTCATTTTAGAATATTAGCATTTATTCCGATCAGCAATTCTTTTCTACAATAAAGTAATTGCTTTTAAATGACCGCTTCTCACTATTAACAGCCTCTTGTATGCAGTCTACGATTTCAAAATTCTGATGTTTTGAATGTATCCAGGACAGCATCGCTACTGTTCTGCTCTTCGATCTCCATTTCTTCCGCAAGCATATACAGAGCCAGTGCGATTGATTCGCCGTCGATCTCATTTTCAACGGCTACGCCGAGCTTTTTCGCGTTGTATGCTACGTTGCTTCGTAGACTATCAATCAAGTTAGGAAGAATGACGGTCCACTGCGCTATTTGCGCTTGACCAAAGTATACGTATCTACCGGAATTTCTTGCATTGCCGTATATAATAATGATCGCTTTCGTACACTGTATATCGTTTGGTTTCGCCATTCCACTCCATCTGCGGCCGGTCATTATTAAACTGTACCCTTTATACAGAACACTTTGAAAAAAAGATTAGGACACGTGGAGAAGCTGTTGCCTGTATCGTTCAGGCGGCAGCTTTTTTAAGTTCCATTGCCCACGTTCCACATTGTAATAGGTCATGTAACGCTTGAGTATAACCTTTTTACAAGCCGATGTCTGAAGCTGCATTTTCTTGGAACAGAGAACCTTGACGGATATACTTACGAACCATCATCTCCGATCGGTGTCTTGTTTGACTCATTATAGATCTTTCGCTTTTACCACTTATAGCTGCTGTAGTCGCTAATCCTGATCGCAAACTGTGTCCGGAAAAGTCATCAGCATCGTAACCAGCTTTCGAAGCATACTCTTTAACAATTAATGCTACTGTCTGAGAGCTCAGTCGTTTCTTTAATACTTGCCCATGCCGATTGATAGGCTTAAAAATCGGACCAGACTCACTGAGGCTACGATCTATCCAGGCTTGCATTGCTAATACTGGACACGTTAGATGTGACATACCGTAGGGTATACCTACCTGCTCCCCCTTCCCCTCTTGATCTGTCTTGGATCTTTTTAACGTTACCACCATCCCTTTTGAATTGAACTCAATGTTTTCTCGATCAATATCGACTAATTCGCTTCTTCGAAATGCTCCTGTAAATCCTACAAGTAGGATCGTTTTATCCCTCAACCCTTTATTCGTATCTGGAATAAACGAAATCATCACTTTCAACATTTCCACCATCACTGGTTTCTTTACTTTTTCCACAGAACCATTTAAACGTCGAATCCCTGCCATGATCGCTTTTACTTTTTCAGATGTTGGCGAATTTTGATTGGCTGCGCGGTGAGCTTCAGCAATAGAACTCATTCTTCGTGTAATTGTGCTAACTTTGTATCCTGTAATTGCTAAATTCGCAATATAGAGCCCATAAGCTTTATCGCTTGCCGGCAACGGATCAAATCCATGCGATTGACACCATTCTGTGAAATGCCGCCAGTCAGATTCATAACTCTTTACAGTATTGAATGCTTTTGAATGCTCGATATACCGATTCGCTTGGCTTAGCAGTTGCTCCACCACTGATGTAGCTGAATCCAGTTCATGCTCACTATTTTGTATAATTTCATTCATTTTTTCTCACACCTCTTTCTAGGGCGTGTACGCAAACCTATTTAAGCCAAATCCGAATCGAAATTAAAGCTAAAAAAGCCTTAAACATGCTCGCTGTCTTGTCATAACGAGTCGCTAGGCGTCGGTAGTTCTTCATTTTGTTGAACAAGCATTCGATGAGGTGACGTTCTTTATACACTGTACGATCGTACGCATACTTCACTCGGCGATTCTTTTTGCTGGGAATTACAGCGACGGCTTTTTGTTCGCTTAAAAGAGTCCGAATCGCGTTGGTATCGTAAGCCCGATCCGCTAGAACTTCACGGTTTGACAGGTCGAACTGAGTCAGCATTTCGTATCCTTTAACCGAATCGTGGGCTTGTCCAGGCGTCAGTTCAAACCGGAGTGGATTGCCCAGCGCATCGACAATCGCATGGATTTTAGTGGTTAATCCGCCTCTGGAACGTCCGATGGCTTGCTTGTCTTGCCCCCTTTTGCGCCTGTTCCGTGTTGATGAACGCGAACAATCGTCGTATCGACCATCACCTGTTCGAAGTCAGGCTCGATCGCCACATGCTCCAAGATTTTCTCCCAGGTTCCTGACTTTTGCAGGCGCCAGAAAAAGCTGTACGCGGAAGACCAAGGGCCATAATAGTCAGGTAAATCACGCCAAGCCGCTCCAGTACGCGCAACCCAAAGTACTGCATTTAGTCGATGCCTCCGGTCTTTCGAAGGCCGTCCTCCTTGTGTTTTTCGGGCAGGTGGCAGGAAAGACTCAATCGTGTTCCACTCTTCATCGGTTAAATCGTATCGTCGTCTCATGCCTTTAATTTAACAGATTTTAGGGCGCTCTTGAAGTTTGCGTACACGCCCTAGTTACGTTGGATTTTCTCGGAACATTGAGCGTTTGAACGGAAAAAGCTTCCGTTTGAACGCTTTTTTGCGTTCTGGCGGAAGCTTCGTAGGCTAAAGAATAATCAACTTGTCCGAAATCTCACATAAAACGCCGTACCTTCCTTGCCTGTCGACAAGTCGATCGAAGCGCCGTGTTTGTTCGCGATGCTGAAGCAGACGGCAAGGCCGAGGCCGGAGCCGTTTTCCTTCGTGGTATAGAAAGGCTTCCAGATCTGTTCGACGACGTCGGCGGGGATGCCGGGACCGTTGTCCTCGATGACCAGCACCGCGCGTCCGTCCTGCATATACGTCTTGAGCTGAATCCATCCGTTTTCCCCGGTGGCTTCGAGCGCGTTGCGAATAAAGTTAAGGATCAACTGCGTAATTTGCTTGTTATCCATCTCGATCGACTCGACATCGGTCAGATGCGTCGTGATGATCTTGCCCGTGACGGAAGCATCGGCTTCGATTAGCGGCAGGATTTTGCGGATCAGATCGTTCAGATTCTCGCGCTTGAGCTGCACCATATGGTCTTTGGCCAGCGACAAGAATTCCGTGATAATCTGATTGGCCCGGTCCAGCTCCTCGATCATGACTTGAAGATAGGCCGGTTCGAGCGTGTTTTTGCCTTGCATGAGCATGAGTTGAAGGAAACCGCGCACCGTCGTCATCGGATTGCGAACCTCGTGCCCGATGCCCGCCGCGACTTCGCCGACCAGATGCAGCTGGGACAGGCGCTGCAGCTCGTGCTCGTACTGCTTATGCTCCGTCAGGTCGCTAATCATCGTAAGCAGCAGCAATTCACCGTTAAAGTCGAGTCGTACGGTGCGCAAAATGCAGACCCTCTCATCCCCGGCATGGTTGGTAAACGTCACCTCGCGGCTGATCCCTTCGGGAACCGTCGAATGTTCGTCCGGCTCGGGAATCTGAAGCATCAGTTCGTTGCCGCGAATCAACTCGCCGTACTGCGTGTCCATCTGAAGACGCGTAATGCCGAGCAGCAGCAGAAAAGCATCATTTGCTTCTATGATCTCACGGTCCTCAAGCGTCGTAATCAGCATCGGATGCGGACTGGCAGCGAAGATGGCGGCAAACCGGTTTTCCGAAGAAGACAGGAAGCGATTCGTTTCCGCCAAAGCCGCGTTCTGCCGTTCCAACTCTTCGAATCGGCCGATTCGTTCAAAAGCCCGTACCAGATGCGAAGCCATCAGATGCAGCACTTCAAGCTCCGTCGGGTCGAAAGCGTCGCCCGTGCGCGAACCGAACCCGATCGCGAACGGACGCGTTTCATCCACCACGACAATCGGGAAGCATACATAACGCCGCAATCCCATTTGTCGCAAAATGCGCCCATGGAAATCATTCGTCTCCTGCAAACGCTCGCAGATATACGGCTGCATCGACTTGATCGCGGCCCCGCAAATCGTCTGCCCTTGATCCAGAGAAAGCAGCGCGTTCGCTTCCTCGGCCGTCACGCCGCGATGATGGATCAATTGAAGCCGATACGGAAACCGCTCCTCCACCCAATAATTCAACAAAAGAT
>Ga0308157_10008363_pt1 | contig 11791 bp, 8 predicted proteins | sample PhyBR1_FD_201035 | JGI IMG/M metagenome (GOLD analysis project Ga0308157, IMG submission 201035) | Phyllosphere microbial communities from UC Gill Tract Community Farm, Albany, California, United States - DLSLB.R1 | ecosystem: Host-associated > Plants > Phyllosphere > Unclassified | place: USA...
CAGTCCATGGTTCTACTTCGTCAATAGAAATTGGATCTAAATTGTTGAATTCGAATAAACCTCTAATGGTCATCAAGTTTTCACTTTGTTCGTTAACCATTTTAGAGTATTCTTTATAACTTTCTGGACTATTCAATCGAACTGCTTGTTGTAGTTTAGAGATAGTAGTCGGGTTAAACATGTGTTTTTCACCGTTTCTTCTCCATCTGTAAATTCCGCCAATTTCTAAAGGCAATAAGTTTGCAATTTTCGATTTTGGAAATGCATTTTTATGTCTTTTCTTAACTTCTCTTTCAATTTCCATTAGTCCAATACCTTCGATTCTTGAAGGAGTGTAAGGGAAATATTTAGAAGTGAAGGTTTTGTTTAAACCTAAGATTTCAAAAATTTGTGCCGCTTTATAAGAATGTAAAGTAGAGATACCAATTTTATTCATAATTTTTAGAATCCCTTTGGCAATTGCTTTATTGTAGTTTGTAATTGCATAATCTGCTTTTACACCTGTAATAAAGCCTTGTTTCACTTGGTCATGAAGAATTTCATTTACCATATAAGGATTGATAGCACTAGCACCATATCCAAATAATAAAGCAAAATGATGAGGTTCGCGAGGTTCAGCTGATTCGATTATAATACCAAATTTAGAACGAACTTTTAAAATATTCAAAGAATGGTGAATATAAGAAGTTAATAATAACATTGGTATTGGAGCCATTTTTTCGTTCACACCTCTGTCAGAAAGAATAACGATATTACATCCTTCAGAAACAGCTTTGTATGTTGCTTGTATGCATTTCTCTAATGAACGTTCCAAGCCATTCACTCCTTTTTCTATTTTATATAAAGCAGAAATAGTAACAGATTTGAAGTCTTCGTGTTCAATGCTTCTAATTTTTTCCAAATCCTCATTAGAAATAACTGGATTTTGAATTTTAATTTTTTTACAGTGAATATCAGTAATGTCGAAGATATTATAATCTGCCCCAACTGCTAAGCTAGTATCAGTAATTATTTCTTCACGAATACCATCCAATGGAGGGTTAGTTACCTGAGCAAATAATTGTTTGAAATAGTTATATAATAATTGAGGTTGGTCTGATAATACTGCAAGAGGCGTATCATTACCCATAGAGCTTAATGCTTCATTACCTTGAGCACCCATTGGATTGATGATAGTTTTTAAATCCTCAATAGTATAACCGAACAAGCGTTGTCTGGTTTCGAAATCAGTTTCTTCCGTTGGAATTGGATTGTTAGTATAAGGAATTTGTGCTAACTGCAACATGTTCTTATTTAACCATTCTCTGTAAGGACGTTTGGTTACTATTGAATGTTTAATTTCTTCATCTTCAATAATACGGCCTTCGTTCATGTCAACCAAGAACATTTTTCCTGGTTCCAATCTTCCGTGTTGAACAACATCTTCTGGTTTGATGTCTAATACACCAATTTCTGATGACATAATAACGAAACCGCTTTTTGTTAAAGTATAGCGAGAAGGACGTAAACCATTTCTATCTAATAACGCTCCAATTACGTTTCCATCAGTAAATGGAATAGATGCCGGACCATCCCAAGGTTCCATGATACAAGCATTATATTCGTAGAATGCTTTTTTCTCATCAGACATGGTTTTGTGTTTTTCCCATGCTTCAGGAACAACCATCATCATAACTTCTGGTAAAGAACGTCCAGTCATTAATAATAATTCAACTACCATATCCATAGAAGCTGAATCTGATTTTCCTTCTAATATGATTGGGAATAATTTTTTCAAATCTTCTCCAAAAACATCGCTTTTCATTAATTCTTCACGGGCACGCATTCTGCTCACGTTTCCTCTTAATGTGTTGATCTCACCATTGTGACACATATATCTAAATGGTTGTGCCAAATCCCAAGATGGGAAAGTGTTGGTAGAGAAACGTTGGTGAACCAATGCTAAACGGGTTACCAAATCGCAGTCTAATAAATCAGTGTAGTATCTACTGATGTCTTCTGGCATCAATAGACCTTTATATATAATAGTAGTAGTAGAACAGCTTGAAAAGTAAAACATATGACTTTCAGAAGTTCTTGAATTTCGAATCGTATGCTCAGCAATTTTTCTAGCCATAAATAATTTGGCATTGAATTGTTGCTCAGTAATGTCTAAACCGTTCTTGCCAACAAATACTTGTTTAACGGTTGGTTCTTTTTCTGCGGCTATTTCTCCTAAATTAGAAACATCTACAGGTACATCTCTCCATCCTAAGATAGATAAGTTTTGATCTTTAATGGCAGATTCAAAAGTTTCTTTGCAAAAGGCGATTTGGTTTGGGCTTTTAGGCATAAAGGTCATACCAACAGCATATTCTCTGACTTCTGGTATTTCAAAATCACAGACTTTTTTGAAGAAATCATGTGGAATATCAAATAAGATTCCAGCTCCATCTCCAGTTCGTCCATCAGAGCTTACAGCTCCACGATGCTCCAACTTTATAAGAATGTCCAGAGCCTTATGGATAATGTCATTAGACTTAATTCCATTCAAATTACATATAAATCCTGCGCCACAGTTGTCGTGTTCAAATTCGGGTAAATAAAGACCTTGTTCTTTAACTCTCATGCTTGATATTTTTTTTTACAAAATTAAAGATTTCATAACATATAATGAATTAAACTCGTGTTAACATCATATTTTTGCTATAATATTAAAAAAGTTATGAATAATTGCTAATAATGTTGATTTTTTTGTTCGGAATTGACATTTCAGCAATAAATGTTTTTGTGTTTTACGAATGAACTATGATTTTGTAATAAATATATGGTTATACTTTTTTTGTTTATTTATTTTTAACAAAATACATGATTATTTTTAAATTTAACCTACTATTACGATTGAGAGGTTACGTTTCGAAATTTTTATTTTTATGTCGTATATTATTTAAAAAAAATTTCAATTAAATTAAATTTTGCTATTTTTGTCGCACTTTTATTCTGAAATAAATTCAGGATCCAGACAAATTCTATATTATGAACATACACGAATATCAAGGAAAAGAAATTTTAGCTAGCTATGGAGTTCGCATTCAACGCGGAATTGTAGCTAATAGTCCTGTAGAAGCTGTAGCTGCTGCAAAACAATTAACTGCCGAAACTGGTACAAGTTGGTATGTTGTAAAAGCACAAATTCACGCCGGTGGTCGTGGAAAAGGTGGTGGAGTTAAACTTGCCAAAGGAATTGACAAGGTAGAAGAAATTGCAGAACAAATTATTGGAATGCAATTAATTACCCCTCAAACTTCTGCTGAAGGGAAAAAAGTGCACAAAGTTTTAATCGCTGAGGATGTTTATTATCCAGGTGAAAGCGAAACTTCTGAGTTTTATGTTTCTGTTCTTTTAAACAGAGCAACAGGTCGTAACATGATCATGTATTCTACTGAAGGTGGTATGGATATTGAAGAAGTTGCAGAACATACTCCTCATTTAATTTTTACAGAAGAAATCGATCCAGCTGTTGGATTACAAGGTTTTCAAGCAAGAAGAATTGCCTTTAATTTAGGTCTTTCTGGAAATGCTTTCAAAGAAATGACTCAGTTTATCGACGCTTTATACAAAGCTTACATTGGTTCTGATGCTTCTATGTTTGAAATCAATCCAGTTTTGAAAACTTCAGACAATAAAATTATGGCTGTAGATGCTAAAGTAAATATCGACGATAATGCTTTATACAGACAAAAGAAATATGCTGATATGCGCGACATTCGTGAAGAGAACCCAATCGAAGTTGAAGCAAAAGAAGTAGGATTAAACTATGTTGACCTTGACGGAACTGTAGGTTGTATGGTTAACGGTGCTGGTCTTGCAATGGCAACTATGGATTTAATTAAATATGCAGGTTTTGAACCAGCTAACTTCCTTGATGTAGGTGGAACTGCTGATGCAAAACGTGTTGAAACTGCTTTCCGTATCATCTTAAAAGATCCAAACGTAAAAGCGATTTTGATTAACATTTTTGGAGGAATCGTTCGTTGTGACCGTGTTGCTCAAGGTGTTGTTGATGCATACAAAAACATGGGAGACGCTATAAAAGTGCCAATCATTGTTCGTTTGCAAGGTACAAATGCTGAAATTGCTAAAGAATTAATTGATAATTCTGGAATGCCAATTTTATCTGCAGTACAATTTCAAGAAGCTGCAGACCAAGTTCAGGCTGCACTTTCTTAATATTACATGTAAAGATGCATTGCGATGCATCTCAACTATATTGGAAATCCTGAGTGAAAGCTCAGGATTTTTTTAGGTCCTTATTTTTATATAATAAGATAAATAGAAAGTGGATTTATTTTACCACATAGAATCATAGATTTCTTTGTATTGAAAAGACATTTCATTTTTTATAGAAAACATAGCTATGTGAAAAAGTTTTAACTTCTATAAAAGATTATTGATTTTATACCTTTATAAACAAAACGATATTGACAATAAATTAAAATTATGTCGTGATTTCAATTTTGTTTAAGGTATAGAGTACCTTTGTTTTATCCTAACCTATAGAAAGATGAAACTTAATATTCAAAATAATTTTACTACCGAATTACCTGCTGATCCTAGTAATATTAATGTTCCAAGACAGGTGGAGCAAGCGTGTTTTTCGTATGTGAATCCGAAAAAACCTTCGAATCCTTCATTAATTCATGCTTCAGAAGAAGTCGCTAATTTGATTGGATTGTCGCAGGAAGATATTCAATCGGAAGATTTTTTAAATGTTTTTTCTGGGAAAACAATTTATCCTGAAACCAAGCCTTATGCTATGCCTTATGCCGGACACCAATTTGGAAATTGGGCTGGACAATTAGGGGATGGCCGTGCTATTAATTTAACAGAAGTAGTTCACAATAATGAGTCTTATACTTTGCAATTAAAAGGGGCAGGACCAACACCATATTCCCGAACCGCCGATGGGTTTGCGGTTTTGCGTTCATCAATTAGGGAACATTTATGTGCTGAAGCTATGCATTATTTAGGAGTTCCAACGACACGATCGCTTTCTCTTATTCTTTCAGGTGATGAGGTAATTCGAGACATATTATACAATGGAAATGCTGCTGAGGAAAAAGGTGCCATCGTTTGTAGAGTTGCCCCTTCGTTTATCCGATTTGGTAATTTTGAGTTGTTTGCTTCGCGAAAAGACAACACAACATTGCAGTTATTAGCAGATTATAATATCAAACATCATTTTCCAGGAATAAAAAGTAATGGTGTCAAGAAATACCTTGATTTTTTTCAAGAAGTAACTCAGACAACCTTGAACATGATTGTGCATTGGCAACGTGTAGGGTTTGTTCACGGAGTTATGAATACCGATAATATGTCGATTCACGGAATTACTATTGATTACGGCCCTTATGGATGGCTGGAAGATTATGATCCAAATTGGACTCCAAACACTACTGATAGGCAATATAGAAGATATCGATTTGGCAATCAGCCTGAAATTGCGTTGTGGAATTTATATCAATTAGCTAATGCTTTATATCCTTTAATTAATGATGCGAAACCTCTGGAAGAAATTCTGAATGGTTTTAGTATTAATTATCAAAAGGAATATTTGAACATGATGCGAAACAAGCTCGGATTCAAAATAGATAAAGAAGAAGATTCGATTCTAATTGAAGGTTTAACTGAATTACTGCAATTGGTTGAAACGGATATGACTATTTTCTTTAGAAATTTGAGTAATGTTCATAAAACAGCTACAGCCGAAGAAGCTTTGAACGTGATTAAGGAAGCGTTTTATAATGAAAAAGATCTTAATGAATCCGTTTTGAATAATTGGCACACTTGGCTGAATCATTATGTTAACCGAATCAATCAAGAAGTTCTTTCGGATGCGGAAAGAAAGTTGGAAATGAATTTGGTAAATCCTAAATATGTGTTGCGAAATTATATGGCTCAACTTAGCATTGATGCTGCAAACGAAGGTGATTATTCATTGGTAGATGAATTGTTCGAATTACTCAAAAAACCTTATGATGAGCAACCAGATAAGCAAGATTGGTTTGCTAAAAGACCCGATTGGGCCAGAAATAAAGTGGGTTGTTCGATGTTAAGTTGTAGTTCTTAAATTTTAGTTTAAGCTAATGTTACCAAAAATTTGACCGAATTTATTTGAATAAAATTTTGGTTTTGTTCTTTTTTTATGAATTTGGCTCGGTTAAATTGATGACTTTCGTTTTTTCATTGCATTATTTCTAAGTTATGGATATATTATAAGTGAAATAGTTTTTATGTGGCTTTAAAAATAGGTTAAATAATTGATTTTTAGTATTTTGAATTGTATTTAAAAGTAATTTTAACATACAATCTTAAAACAAAAAACATGAAAAATTTATTAACCTTAGTAATTGTGTTATTGATTAATACAACATTTGCTTTTGCAAAAAATGAAGAGCCTAAAAGAGTTTTAGTTGAGACCTCGAAAGAATTAAGTCATTTGTTGAATTCGATCCATATTGATGGTTTTTTGGAAAAAGAGGAAACTGTGAAAGTTCTTTTTTATGTTAATGATTTGCATCAAATTGTAGTTTTGAAAGTGGGGTCTCAGAATTCAGATATTCGTACTTATATTATGCATTCTCTAAATTATAGAAAATTGTCTACTAGTGAATTGACAGTTGGTGAGAAATATTTTTTTGACGTTGAATTTAAATTAAAATGACATAATCTTTATTGTCAATTGTATTGAAAAAAAATAGGCTGTCTTTTTTAGACAGCCTATTTTTTAAAACAGTAAAGGTTTACGATTTTTTGTTTTTACCAAAATTAAATTTTACTTTTTCTACAGGAGAAATTTTGCCATTACCTTTTGGGAATTCTTTTTTGCTAGTTTTTTTTGCACCAGAACCAGATTTTGAAGGGCTTTGATCTCCTCTTGATCTTTCTGAATCTTTTGGTTTAGCTTTAAATTCAGGTCTGTCTTTTGTGTTTTCTTTCTTCGGGATTTCTGCTTTGTGTTTAGCCAAGACTTCATTTGGGTTTTTAGGATTTTCTTTTGTTCCTCTCAAATGAATTACCAATCCGTTTAAGAAATTACGCAAAACCTGATCACCGCATTCCATGTAGTTTGGGTGTTTTTCATCACGGAAAAAAGCACCTAGTTCAGATTTTGAAATTCTGAAATCTACTAATTCTAAAATTTCTACGATTTGGTCATCGCGTAACATCAAGGCTACCCGAAGCTTTTTGAATATATCGTTATTTGTCATTTTCTATTATTTAAAGGGCAAAGATACGATTTTATGAATTAGTGTTGTTTTTGCTTGACACGAATTGTACGAATTGGCACTAATTAAAATTGGATGAAATAATTTCACGAACTGATTGCATAAATGCCGACACGATTTACACGAATTGACACGAATTAAAATTGTGTAAAATAATTGCACGAACTTTTTGATTAAATAAATGATAGGACTGATTGGAGGATTTTATGAAAACAAAATGTTGTATTATAGCCCTGATCGCAGTGGAAATCCTTGTGGGCTGGGGTTCAGCCCACAAGATTGTAGCGTAGAGCAGGACTAATGATTATTAAAATTCCTGATGTTTCTGCTCCTTAAAATAAATAGTGAACGTGGAGTTGAAATTAGATTTTAATTCTATTAATTTTGGACAGTTAATTAAAATTATTTTCAAAGATTAATTGTTTACCATGAAGAAAAATCTACAATGTTTTGTTTTATTTTTTTGTTTTGCGTTTGCACAAGCTCAGACAGGTCATGAGATTAAAATTAACCTGAAGAATTGTAAAGATACTGTTGCTTATTTGGCTTATTATCAGTTTGATAAGTTGTATATCGCTGACACTTGCAAAAAAGTTGTTAATGGCAATATAGTGTTTAAGGGAAAGAAAAAGTTGGACAAAGGAGTTTACTTTGTTTACAGTCAGGACAAAGGGAATTATTTTGATTTTATTGTGGATGATCAATCCCAGAAGCAACAAATCAGTTCGGATAAAGCGGATTTGCTGCAGAATTTAAAGGCAATGAATTCAAAACAAAACGAAAATTTCTTTAATTATATTCGTTTTGTATCATCAAAAAATAAAGCATTTGATGGTTTCAAAAAAACGGTGAAAGCTGAAAAAAAAGCCGATTCTACTATATTGTTGACTAATGAATTCAAAGTTTTGAATGAAGCTATTTTGCAAAATGATTTGAATTGTATCGCACAAAATAAAGGAAAGTATCTTTCTGAAATGATCAATTTGAAGATGGATAAAGTTGCTAAGGATATTCCAAAAGCATCTAACGGCAGACCTGATAGTATTTATGCGTATAATTATTATAAAAAACATTTTTGGGATGGTGTCAATTTTCAGGATGATTCGATGTTGAATAATCCTTTTTTTGCTAATAAAATAAAGCAATATTTTAATACTGTTGTGGTGCAACATCCTGATTCGGTTTGTGTGGAGATTGATAGAATGATGTTCAAAACCAAAGAAGGAACAAAAATGAATATGCTTTTGTTGGCTTATTTTACTTCAACCTATGAAATTCCAAAAATCATGGGAATGGACAAGGTGTTTGTTTATATGGTTGATAATTATTTTAAAACCGGAAAAGCTAAAGGGGTTTACGATGATAGTGTCATCAAACTTATAATTGATAGAGGTAAAGTTTTGGCTCCGTTGCAACTTGGAAAAACTGCTCCTGATTTGTATATGATTGATATTCCGGGTCACGATAAAATTGCCAAAATGGGCTTTGACACTGCTAAAACCAGCGAAGAAATAACCAAAATTTATTACGATAACAGACCAGAAATTGAGAGATCATATGTGACTTTATCCGGTGTGAATGCGGATTATCTGGTTCTGCTTTTTTGGGATGTAGATTGCGGTCATTGCCAAAAAGAAGTTCCGAAAATACTTGAATTGTACCATGATTTACGCAAAGAAAATAAAGATGTTCAGGTTTTTGGAGTGTATACTCAGAATGATTTTGATAAATACAAAAAGTATATCGTTGATAATAAAGTGGATTGGATTAATGTGTATGATGGCGTTCATATCAATAATCTAAAAGATAAATACGATGTGGTGACGACTCCGGTGATTTATATTTTGGATAAAAATAAAGTAATTAAAGCCAAAGGAATTGGTTCCGAATCTATAAAAAGTATCATTACTCAGATGGAAAAAGAGTATGCTAAGAAATTGTAATTATTTCGCAAAGATTCACAAAGCAAACACAGAGATTCGCAAAGTTTTAAAATTCTTTGTGAATCTCTGTGTTTTACTCTGAGTTGCTTTGTGTAATAGCATCAATCAATATCCCAACCAAAGAATCGCATTTGTAAAACCATCACGCCATAATTTTTCGTTGTGATGACCACCTTTTACAATTACTTTTTTGTTGAGATGCAAACAATAACAACGGTTAGTATTTAATAATAACTCAATGTTATTAAGATCTTTAACCATACTATCGTCGTCGCCTTCAGAATCTCCGCAGAGAAAATAAATTTTAGCTTTTATTTTTTTACTATTAGTAGTCAAATCATTTATTTCTTTTCGGTTAATCCAAAATGCAGGAGAAAAAACGCCGGCTTTTCCAAAAACTTCAGGATATTTTAAAACGGCATAATAAGAAGTTAATCCGCCAAGCGAACTTCCCATAATAGTGGTGTTTTTGGCATTTGTTTTCGTTCTGTATTTTTTGTCGATTTGAGGTTTCAGAGTATTCACAATAAAGTCAAGATATTTGTCAGTATCTCCGCCGCCGTATTTTTCATTTTTATAAGGAGTTAATTCGTTGATGCGTTTGTCTCCGCCATTTTCAATTCCAACTACGATCACCGGAGCTTTTAAACTATCTAATTTTTCATCGACATTCCATTCACCAGCGAAAGAAGTTTTTGCATCAAATAAATTCTGAGCATCGTGCATGTAAATCACCGGATATTTTTTGGTCGAAGTTTCGTAGCCAATTGGTAAATACAGCCAAATTTTTCTAGTCGTTTTCAATTGAGGAACTTCCATTGTAAAAGTTGAGACTTGTTTGGAAGCGGTGTTTTGCTGGGCTGTTGTTATGCCAAAAAACAAAAGAAACAGAATTTGAATAAATTTTTTCAAAGCGAATAATTTTAGATTTAGAAAAAATCAATATTTTAGCTAAAAATACAATTTTGATGGATACTCAGGAAGAAAAAATAAAGTTATTGGCGGAGATGATTGCTTTTTCAGTTGTTGATGGGAGATTGCACGAAAGAGAATATCAATTTGTTTGGATTGTAGCTCAGGAATTAGGGATTAACAAAGATGAATTTAATGAATTATTTCATCAGGAATTGCCTTCTGGGGTTATTAAATCTGAATTTGAAAGGATTCAACAATTTTATCGTTTGGCATTATTGATGCATTGTGATGGCGTTTTACATTCAAAAGAAGAAGAAGCCATTCGTCAGATTGCTATTAATATGGGACTAAATCCCAGCGCTACCAATCGAATTTTGAAATTAATGCAAAAATCTCCCAATGCGATGATCGATGCAGAAGTGCTGTTAAGTATTTTTCAAGAGCAACTTAATTAATGAATTTGCTCTTGTAATTTCTTGATTTCATCACGAAACTTAGCAGCTTGCATAAAGTCTAAATCTTTAGCTGCTTTCTCCATTGCTTTTCGTTTTTCACGAATCAATTTTTCTAAATCAGGTTTGGACATATATGCAGTTTCTGGTTCGGCTGCAGTGGGTAAAATATGTCCCAGTTCATATTCAACCAATTTATTGTTGGTAAAGGCACTTTCGATTTTTTTGTTTAATGCTTGAGGAACAATATTGTTTTCAGTATTGAAATTGATTTGTTTGGTTCTTCTATATTCAGTTTCATCGATAGTTTTTTGCATGCTGGCTGTGATTTTGTCGGCATACATGATGGCTTTTCCGTTCAAGTTTCTTGCCGCACGACCAATGGTTTGAGTTAAAGAACGATGGCTTCTTAAAAATCCTTCTTTATCAGCATCTAAAATTGCCACCAACGAAACTTCAGGTAAATCTAAACCTTCACGTAATAAATTCACTCCAATTAAAACATCAAATATTCCTTTTCGTAAATCCTGCATAATTTCAATTCGTTCCAAAGTATCTACATCGGAGTGAATGTAACGGCAACGAATGCTTACTTTGGTTAAATACTTAGCTAATTCTTCAGCCATTCTTTTGGTCAAAGTAGTAACTAAAACACGTTCGTCTAATTCGCATCTTAACTGAATTTCCTCTATCAAATCATCAATTTGATTTAAACTTGGTCTGATTTCTATAATTGGGTCAATCAATCCCGTTGGACGAATGATTTGTTCAACATAAACACCATCAGACTTTTGTAATTCATAATCAGCCGGAGTTGCCGAAACATAAATAACCTGATTTTGCATCGCTTCGAATTCCTCAAATTTCAAAGGACGATTGTCCATTGCCGCTGGTAATCGGAAGCCATACTCAACTAAATTTTCTTTACGGCTGCGGTCTCCACCGTACATCGCGTGAACTTGTGAAATCGTTACGTGACTTTCATCAACAACCATCAAATAATCTTTTGGAAAATAATCCAATAGACAGAAAGGTCTTGTTCCAGGCTCACGGCCATCAAGGTAACGTGAATAATTTTCAATTCCAGAACAATAACCGAGTTCGCGGATCATTTCCAAATCAAAATTGGTTCTTTCTTCGAGACGTTTGGCTTCTAAGTGTTTGCCAATTTCTTTGAAATAATCGACTTGTTTGACCAAATCTTGCTGAATTT
>Ga0308157_10008366_pt1 | contig 11785 bp, 7 predicted proteins | sample PhyBR1_FD_201035 | JGI IMG/M metagenome (GOLD analysis project Ga0308157, IMG submission 201035) | Phyllosphere microbial communities from UC Gill Tract Community Farm, Albany, California, United States - DLSLB.R1 | ecosystem: Host-associated > Plants > Phyllosphere > Unclassified | place: USA...
TTTTATCGTAAATACTGTAATTCCCAGCTGTGTCAGGGAAATCATTGAAAGTTAATTTGACCTTATTGTTCAGGATCTGCTGAATCGGAATAAACGAATCTTCTGTTCCTTTGACTTCTAAAATAGCATCTTTACTCAATAATACATCCACAAAATAAGGCTGATTATTGCCAATTGTCAACGCATTTACACCTGTTTTTTGATTGGTTTGCCCTATTTTATAAAATAAGGGAACAATTAACGGAGATTGCTGGAAGTTAGAATTGGTGCTGTTTATTGGTGCTGAAAAAACAGTAATTCCCGCAACCAGATTCTGAATCATAGTTATAAACGGACTTTGATCTTCATAAGATAAAACTGCCGGATATGGACTGGAAATATCAAAAGAAGAATTGGTTTTTGGATATTGGAAATTCGTGATTTTATTCTCAAAAACGCCTGAAAACAGTGGATGATCAAAATTAATTTTCGTAATCAGCTTGTTTGCTGTTTTTAGACTGTTGAATTGAATTTTTCCAAAATTCCCTAAAAAAGTATTTAGATTTGAAACGGAACTTTTTTCAGACGGAATAATAACCAGATTACCGCCTTTTGAAACAAAAGCTTTTAAAGTCGTCTGTAAAGCCTGCGGAATTTCGGTTAATTCATTCAGGATTATAGTGTTTTGTTTTTCTAAGCTATTGTAATCTAAAGAGGTGATTGGATAATTGTTGTAATTGAATTCTGCAGGAGTGTAAATTCTGGATAAGAAATTGCTTTTTTCTGATTCCCCGATACTGATCACATTTGTCTTTTTAGCTTTCGAAATGCTGAAAAAAAGTTTGTTGTCGTAAGCCAGACCGTTGTCTTCGATTGTCACATAACCATGAAAGGCTTCTTTCGGAATGGTGAAATTGACCTTCTTTTTCTTCGAATCAAAGTTAATAATTGTTTTGGCAATTAGCTTTTTCTGATTGTACAATGCTATCGAAACAGGTTTAAAATCCTCACCGTATGCCGATAAATTGATTCCTATTTCGTAGAAATTTTCTAAAGTCTGATTGATAAAAACGCTGTCAATAGAAATGTTGTTTTTTTGTTCTGCTTCCGGAATGATAAAATAAGGTTTTTCTTCGAAATCCATATTTTTCACCTCTTTTTCGGCTAAACCAACAGCATCAGTGATAATAACAATATCCTTTTTATGGACGGATTTGTGTGCTTTTATTTTTGCAGTTATGGCTGAAAGTTCAAATGGAGTAGCACTGTATTTTAAATTCTGGAGTGCACTTTTAGCCGATTTAATATCTGTGTTCCATAAATTTTCAGTGTTGGTGAGTAATGAAAATTTAGTAGTTTCTGGTGTGTTTTCCAACAGTTCCTGAACAGCACGTTTTAATAATTCGCCTTTTTTTCCTTTAACCTGCATACTGAATGAATTATCCAGGACAATGTACATTTCGTTTGAGGCTTTTTTACTGTCTTTTGCTTCAAAAAAAGGCTGGGCAAAAGCTATAATAGCACATGTTGATAGTAATAAACGTGTAGCTAATAATAACCGTTTTTTGATTTTTGAACTTTTACGGGTCTGAACCGCAAGTTCTTTTAGAAACCGAACATTTGTGAAATAAGAAGTTTTAAAACGTCGTAATTGAAATAAATGAACCAAAATTGGCACAATCAATAAGAACAGAAAGTATAGAATTTCGGGATTTTTAAAATGCATTCAGGTTTTGATTTATTTCACTGCGTTATATTTTGCAAATGTGCTTGCCAAAAATACAAATTTGTTGAGAGTTTAAAGCTTTTCAAAGCAGGATTTTTTATTCAAAAAATATTTGAATAATATAAGTTTTAGAAATTCATTTATAAGTGAAAAATCTGTAGGAAAAGATATTATTACCTATTTTAGCTAATTCAAAAAACCACTTTACAATATGAAAAAAATGTATTTAATACTATTTTCAGCTTTAGTAGTCACCACTTCAAAAGCTCAAAATAAGTTTAACTTGTTGGTAGGAACTTATACCAATACCTGCGAAAGCAAAGGAATTTATGTTTATGAGTTTGATGCTAATTCAGGAGATTTTAAATTGAAAAAATCTTCGGAAGGTGTTGTAAGCCCGAGTTATTTATCGGTTTCGGCAGATAATAAATTTGTTTATGCTGTAAATGAAAACGGAAAACAAAGTGCAGTAAGTGCTTTTAGTTATGACTCCAAATCGGGTGCAATAAAATTAATAAATAAGAACGATGCTTTGGGTGCAGATCCCTGTCATTTGATTAATGACAGCAAAAATGTAATTACTGCTAATTATTCGGGTGGAAATATTGCCGTATTTAAAAAAAATGCTGACGGAAGTATTACAGAAGGGCAACAGCTCATTCAGCACGAGGGTAAAGGCCCGAATGAAGCACGTCAGGAAAAAGCGCATATGCATATGGTTGCTTTTTCTCCAGATAAAAAGTTTGTTTTAGCCAGTGATTTAGGTTTAGATAAAGTTTTTATCTATAAATATAATCCTGGTGCCGCACATGAAATTTTAAAATTAAAAGAAAGTGTAAATGTAAAAGCAGGAAGCGGACCAAGACATTTGACTTTTAGCAAAGATGGAAAGTTTGTGTATTTGCTGCAGGAATTGGACGGAACCCTGACTACGTTTTCTTATGACAAAAGCGGCAGTTTAAAACTTTTAAAATCAACCAATATTATTCCGAAAGATTTCAAAGGGGTAAACAGCTCTGCTGCCATCAAAATTTCACCTGATGGTAAATTTTTATACGTTTCAGATCGCGGTGATGTAAATATGATTACGGTTTATAACATTCTTAAAGACGGTAGTATCACTAAAGTAGAACAAGTAAGCACACAGGGAAAAGGCCCAAGGGATTTTGCGATTGATCCATCTGGAAATTTTCTTTTAGCAGGACATCAATACACCAATGATATCATTATTTTTAAAAGAGATAAAATTACCGGAAAGCTTACTGGTACAGGGAAGAAAATTGAGTTATGCTCGCCGGTGGGGCTAGTTTTTACTAAAATATAGTTTTATCAAATTCAAAAAAAAACAAATTCCAATTTTAAAAGTCAATTGGAATTTGGATTTTTTTTTATTGGGATTTACTACCTGTTGCTATTTTTTCTTCTTCTTCTCATTTCTCGTCTTTAGCATATTTCTGTTAACAGAACCATGAGTTTTCTTTTTTGTTTTTGAAGGTCCGCCCAAATTGACTTTTTGGTTCTTTTTAGATTTTTCGTGAAAAGCACCTTCTCCTTCCAGCTTTACTTTTTTCATCAAAAACTTAATCGGCTGTTTGTCTTTTTCAGGTTCGATTAGTTTGGCTGAAATTTCAACTTCTTCAGGCAAATCAGTGATTTCAAGTTCCTGATCCATCAAAAGTTCAGTTTCGATTTTAAATTCTTCTTCTCTTGGAGAAACAAAACTAATGGCTGTTCCCGTTGCATCTGCACGACCTGTACGGCCAATTCGGTGCATATACAGTTCAGGTTCTTCAGGCATTTCGAAATTAATTACGTGTGTGATGTTAGAAATGTCAAGACCCCTTGCCATAACGTCGGTTGTTATTAAGCCACGAAGATTTCCTTCCTGAAATTCGGCCATCGTACTCAAACGGTAATTTTGCGATTTATTAGAATGAATTACACCAAATTCACCTGCAAAAAGCTCATCAATTCGATTGAAAAGCATATCCGAAATTTTTTTGTTGTTTACGAAAACCAAAATACGGCTCATGCTTTCGTCAGTCTCCAATAAATGTTTTAACAAATTTACTTTTGTATTGAAATTCGGAACGTTATAGGTAATCTGGGTAATTTTTTCAAGCGGCGTTCCTGAAGCAGCAAGAGTAACTTCTTCCGGAAAATCAAAATAATCATTTAAAATATCGTCAACTTCATCTGTCATTGTAGCAGAGAACAAAATATTCTGACGTTTTGTTTTCATCATAGCTAAAAGCGAAGTAAGCTGTGGTCTGAAGCCTAAATTCAGCATTTCATCAAATTCATCGATAACCAGTTTTTGTGTTTCATCAAAACGAACAACAGCATCAAGCGCTAAATCCATGGTACGACCCGGAGTTCCCACTAAAATGTCAACACCTTCATAAACCGCTTTTTTTTGAGTATTGATGTTTACGCCACCATAAATTCCCAAGGTTTTAACGGACATATAAGTGGTTAACTTTTCAACTTCTTCCACAACCTGAACTACTAATTCGCGGGTTGGTACCAGAATTACGATTTTTGGCGTATTGGTATTGGTGAATTTATATAATTTTAAAAGAGGCAGTAAATAAGCAAATGTTTTACCGGTTCCGGTTTGTGCAATTCCCATCATATCTCGGCCAGACATAATTACAGAAAAAGATTTTTCCTGAATAGGAGTAGGTGTAACAAATCCTAATTCGTCAACAGCTTTTTGTAATGATTTTGGAAGATTGAATTTTTCGAAAGTACTCATTTGCATTAATTTTTTGCAAAGATAGCATTAAATCCTCTTTGAAACAGAGAAATACGAAAAACATCTTGAGTTAGTGATGTCTTTTGTGGTAAAATGTTATTTTAAATATCTTTTTACCCGAAATAATAATTCGTTAGGACTAAAAGGTTTAGCGATCGTCAACGCCTAATTTAAAAGCATCCAAAACTGTAGCTTCCTCTTCACCTGGGGAAGACAAAGCAATAACAGGTGTTTTAGTGAAGTTGTCTTTGATGAATTTTATAACTTCAAGACCTGATTTCATAGGCATTAAAATATCTGTCATAACCAAATCAGGCTTTTCTTCCGGAATTCTTTCAATAGCATCTAATCTGTCTTTTGAAATTATAACTTCGTACCTACTATAGAAAAGATATACTTTAACATCTGTATGGTCATGTTATCATCTTCAATAATAAATATCCTTTTTGGCATGGGTGATCTTTAGGGCTATTATTTAAGTATTATTTCATCTATCATAAGCATGGGTTTTTTGTTTTTTCTTTCGCGCCATGCAGGTAATTTTTGTTCCGGGACTAAAATGACTTTGATTCTATCAAAATTACGGAAACTAATGTTGTTAAAACTGTATTTTTTTACAGTAAATTCATAATTTTCAGTTAAATATGATTCTTTTTTCTCCTTTAAAGTTTTCCATTTATGATTTTTGAATCCTTTTATGATAATTTTTGAGGGTGGAAAAATCCAGTGACGCTGATCTTCCAGACATTGAAATTCTAACGAGTTGAAATCTGTATTATTGCAATTAATAATTATTTCGGCATTTTGGCCATACCATCCTGTCCAGTTCAGATTAAAATCTTTATAACCTTTTATCCCGTCTTGTAGTCCGTTTTCTTTTTTTAGGTTGAATTCAGCTTCGGGTTTTGTCAGAAATTCATATTTCAGGTTTTCCCCTACATGATCGACAACATTGTTTTGAGCGATATAGTTCCATTGAGTACTATATTCTTCAGGACTTAAACCCTCTTCACTAAGTTCATAAATTCCGAAATCAGTACAATTTTGTACAAAATTTTGAACCCTCTTCTTCAGATGATCTTTAACAAAAAATGAATCGCCATTTTTTTGAAACATACCGTGGGGCTCTTTTCCGTAGAATTTTGCCTGTTCGAAATAGACATATTCTAATGCCAGTCTCAGTTTTAAAACTCTCTTTGCAATTACAGGTTTGTTTTTTGAAACCATTTCTGCCTGGCTTATTAACTGATCGTACTGATCCATTGCTGCAGGGGAGAGGAATGTGTTCCGGCCTTCTATCGGGCTGGTATAAATATCAAGATAGCGGTCGCTTTTTTCCTGATTTTCAATAAGCAAATCAATGTATTTTTTAACAAATGGTGCCGCATCGTCATAAAATCCATTTATAAAATCATTCGTGACAGCTTCAGCATCAGTATTAGTATCCCAAATTATTTTTGCCAGAAGATATTGTCGTAATTCATATAAATCTCCGGCAATATCAGCATAGCCCTGTACAAACAGTCCTTTGACCTTGTTTTGTTTGTATAATTTATAGTTTTTGGAAAAAGTATGAAAGTTCGGAAACGGAGAAAGATAATTAGTAAACTCTATCGTGTAGTCCCATAAATACAAGTGGTCAGTTGTAGTATTCCATTTGTTGAGAATATTTACAAAACTGTTATTGTCTGCTGTTTCTTCGATAGGTTTGCCGCGATTCATTTCTATTGGACAAAAAATCGTATATATATTAGGCTCAATTTTTATGTTTTTTGGCGCCTGATAAGTGTGAAGATAAGCTAAAGTTGTAATGTTCGTTTTTGGGAATTGTGCTGCAATTTTGTTCAGGAAATGATATAATGATCCTTGCGGTCCTCCATGTTTTTCGTTTAAAGCTTTGCATTTATCACATTCACAATAAACCACATCATCGTTTTGGCTTACTGAAAAGAAACGTGCATTAGGATTTTTATTTATAATATCCGTCATTTTTTTTGAAACAATTTTGACTACAACATCATTGGTCATGCATAATGATCCGGTGTTTCTCCTGCCTTCGTATAGAGCAAAAAAGTCTGGGTTTGTTTTAAAATATTCTTTGGCACTTACTAATTTATAAAAGGAGTGTCCCCAAATACCAAAATCATCGATATGCCAATCCAGTTTGTGCCATTCCCTAAAATTTTCATCGTAGCAATCAGGATAAAATAAAGCACGGTATTCAAAAGAAGGTTTGTAAGTTTTATTGAAATTTTTTGGAAAAGTTACTTCTGTAAGCTTCGGAATAAAACTGTCTTTTGCAGTATATTTTCTAAAGCTCCACGTTTCCAGTAAAGTATAAATAGCGTAGCGTAACGTCTTTTCATTAGAACCAATTAGATAAATATTTTTTTCATCGCTTTTGATAATAAATGAATCGTTTTTACCAGAACTTCCTTGATTAACGTCAAGAATTATTTTTGAACTCTCAGTGTTTTCTGATTTAGCATTCTGAATTAAAAATGGATTATCAAAAGCCTGATCTAAGTAGGTTTTTAAGAGTACGGCAGCTTTTTGAGTATTTTCATCAGAAGAAACAATAATCACCTTCTGTCCTTTCGTATTTGCTAAATGTAAGGAGTCTTGAGCCATAATTTTGCAGTTTAGAAAAGATAGGAAAACAACAATGTAAAAAATAATGTGTTGTTTGATTTGCATTTTTAGAATTGATATTGAAGCTCCAGATGAGCCTTGATTTCTCTTTCTTATTACAAAATTGACTTCAAACGATTTAAGTATAAATGATTCACTTTTAATTTTCAAATGCAATTACCTGAAGCGGATTTCCCAGGACAATGCAAGGGTAGAAATCCAGAAATAATTTCCCTGATCAAAAGGAATTTCCTGATGAATGATTCCAAGTTGTGCGCCCCAGGCATTTTGTTTGTTATGGGTCGAGAAATAATAAGAGACATTCAGTTTTTGCGATTGCAGGTTTACGATTCGGTTATCATTTTCAAAAAAGTAATTCTGATTGAGTTCCGGTGAAATTCCGGCGCCAATATTGATTCCGAAATAATTATCAGCATCAGTCCTGTATTTTCGGTACGTTAAGGTTCCTGATGAGCTCAAGCCATTATCTCCCGGAGTAAAATAAGGACGGAAAGACCAGTAATTATTTCCATTATACCAAGTTACAGAACCCGTATAAATCATGGTTGTAGTATCGTATTGTAAACCTCTGAGCCCTGCTGAAATTTCAAAACTTCTTGGCAGCGATTTATAAATTTCTGCACCGTATCTGTAATCAGGGAATAATGAAGAGCCTGATACACCAAAGTTCAGATATGCATACGTTCCTTTGGCAATTTTAGGATATAAATCGACTTCATACTGAGTTCCGTACTCACCAAGTCTTCTGTCGATGTTTACTCTCCCAATAATACTTCCATATTTGGTTTGGCGTGCATATTTTACAGCATTGTAAAACATAGGATCAAATACATCAGAGTAAATATTCACTTCTGAAGTGACGCCAATAGTATTGTTTCGTACTTTTTTTCTCAATTCCGATTCCGATTCTTTGGATATAGAATCCTTCGGGATATCGCTCGATAATGTTTGTACCCCTCCGGCAGTAGCGGTTGGAATCATCGTACTTTCCTGTGCACTTTTCTGCAACTCTAATATTTCAGTGTCATTTGGAAATTTTTTCAAAGCTTTTTTAGATAATTTTAGAGCAAGAAAAGGAAACTGACCCCAGATTTCATTTTTAATCGCAGCAACCCAAGTGGTTTTTCTGTGTTGGTCTTTTCCTAAAATTTTTTGAAATTCGGTTCTTGCTTTTTTATAATCCCCATCCCAGGCATAAGTTGAGGCTAAAAATTCACGAACATCATGATAATTGGGATATTTAGTCAGGATGTACAATAAAGTATCCTGTGCCTGTTTTCGGTTATTATTAAAGGCGAAATCGCGGGCCTTTGCAAATGAAACGTCTGGGTCGCCACTATACATCTTTTCTTGTCCAGTCATCTGAAACGATGCCGAAAATAAAGCTATAATGAGAAAAATATAGATTTGAAAATTTGTATGTCCAATTTTTATAAGAGTCCCCATTACTTATTTGGTATTTGAATTGTTGATTGATTTTTGAGATCTTTCGATCTTTATTTTGATTTCGGGATTTTTCACACCGTTTGAAAGCGCTAATTTACCTGTTTCGATTGATTTTTTATTCTGATCAGACCACCAATAAACATCCATCAGGGCTAAATAAGCATCATCATACAAAGGCATTCTTTTGATGACAATCAGTAACTCATTTTCTGCTTTTTTATATTCACCGTCCCAACCAAATATCCGGCCTTTTAAAGTTCGTACATCTGAATAATTGGGTAATTCATTTAAAATATAATCACATAACAAAATCGCCGTTTTGTGCTTTTTATTGAAAGCTAATTCCCTAGCTTTGAAAAACATCTGGTCCGGATTTAATCCTTTGGTTAGTTTGTTGATCTCTATTTGCTCATCTTTAGTAAAATGGACGCCCTGTTCTTTGCTTAAACTCAAAGATTTTGGAATAATTTTGTCTTTTTGTGTCAAATAAGCATTCAGCTGTTTAAAAGCATTGAATTCGCTGGTGATCTTATTCAAAATGGCATCGTCATTGATGCTTTCTACATCAAAATTGTCTTTTATTTTGTACAATTCACCACTTGAGTACAAATATTCTTTATACACATAATCATCAATTGTTCCTTTATTGCGCGTTAAAGGTATACCCTGAGTGTTTCTGAATTCTTTTGCCGTATCAAGACCTTTTCCCATCCAGGCCGTTTGATCCAGTCTGTTGAATTTGTAATTATTAAACAAAAAGGAAACCAGACTCGGTGTCACATCCCAGTGTGAAGAAACCGACTTAAACGATTCAGTTTTTTTCAGCATTGGACTAAATATATACAAAGGTACATGAAAGCGGCATAATTTGTCTTTTTGTGTAATAGGAATCAAACGATGGTCGCCTGTAATTATAAAGATAGTATTTTTATAATCAGGTCTTTTTGCATACGCTTCCATATAATTTTTAATGGAATTATCAGTGTAATTCAAACAGGCAAAAATATCTTTATAAGAGCTAATATTATCTTTTTGTGATTTTAAATTTTCATGCGCATCAATAATGCCGTCAATTTTTTTCAGATATGCATTTTTTTCCGGAAAGTCAAAAGGTTCATGATTGGTAAGGGTTTGTATGATATCCAGTCTTGGAACCTTCATTTTGTTAGTTTCGATAAGTGCTTTTCTGAAAATTTCAGCGTCAGGATACCCCCATGAAAAACCTCCTGAATTGGCTTTTGTCTCAATATATTCAGGGCCATAGCTGCTTTTGTCTATTGTGTTGTCGATACCGTTTTGATCCAAAAAGTTAATTTTTCTATCAAAATTAGCGTTATCGCCTGAATAGAAAGATGTGGTATATCCGTTTGCCTTTAACACGTTTATCAGCGAAAGGTGTCTTGGATACGGATTTAGTTCTAAAAAACCTTTTTGACCGTAAGTCAATGAACCCAATAATGACGATAGTACAGCAAAAGTCCTTCCTCCGTTGCTTAAAAAATTTTCCCAATACAATGATTTTGGGATCATTGAATCTAAATAAGGTGTAAAGCCTGCATATTCATTTTTGCCAATAAATTCGGCTCCCAGGCCTTCGACTACAATAAAAACAATATTTGGTTTTTCATTTGTAATAGTAAAATAAGGTGCTAAAACGTCCGGAGTCTCTTTAAATGGTTTTAGCATCGGATATTCCGATTTGAATTTAATGCTTTGAACGTTTTCGGCTATACTTTTATCTCTTTCAAACCTGATGATATCTTTGGTTATAAAGGCAAGTTTGTTTTCATACTTAGAATCAGACAGGCCGGAAACAAATAGTTTCATAACTCCAGCTATAATCAATGATGCAAATGTTGATGCTAAAACTATCTTTCCTTTGCCTAATCTGGTAAAAGCAAAATTGATTCCCAGGTAAACCAGAGGAATTATAAAGAAAGGCAAAAAGAACATAAACGAAAGAGATTCTGATGCTGTGACAGTTGTGTATATGTCTGAAAAAGAATAGCCCAGCAAGTCGGCTCCAAGGTTAACAAGTGTCGTAGAACTGTATTTTACCAATGCAAACTGTATGAGTCCGACCAGGGTAAAAAGTACAGTCATAAAGCGTATGGCAAACGTTTTATTTATGTATCCAACGATTATGAATAAGGGCAAAAGCACTAAACTCACTGCGATGGCTGATAAAAAATCATTAGCTAATTTATAACCAATCTCAAGCCACATGTTTGGAATTGTAATACCATTTGCTATTTTTAAATACGTTTCTGCAAAACTGGATAGCCAAAAAATAAGTACTAAAGACGTGGTGAGATATAAATATTTTAAATGGTGTGTTTGCATTTGTTTTATTTTGTATTGTATAAAGTTTTCTTTCTCTTTGATTGTTACAGGATTATCAAAACCTTGCCGCTGCATATTTCCCTACTTTGTTCTTTATAGATTAAAAAAAATATAATATCCTTTTAGGTATGCTTCCATTTAATAAAAGTCGTTTGGTGTTACTATAAAACTTAACGAATAATCTATTCTGTTTAATTGAAGATTACATAAAGATAACGAATATTTTAAATGTTTAAAATAGCGAAACCTTTCCTTTTTTCGGAATTAGTAATTAAATGGAAAATAGAAATTTTAGCACTTGTAAGGTTTAAAAAGTTGCAAAATTGATTTTGATCAAATTTTTAAAACCCTTCAAAAACTCCTAAACCGAATAAAGCAAAGTCATATTTTACCGGATCAGTTGGGTCTAATTCGCGTAATTTTTTATCTAATTCGGCTAGTGCTTTTCCATCATTCTGCTTGCGCAAAAGAAGTCCTAACTTACGCGCCACATTTCCGGAATGAACGTCAAGAGGACAGGAGAGGGCCGATGGGGTAATGGTTTTCCAGATACCTAAATCAACTCCTTTTGTGTCCTGGCGTACCATCCATCTCAGGTACATGTTGATGCGTTTTGCAGCAGAATTATTTAGCGGATCCGAAATATGTTTCTGGGTACGAGGCAAATGATCGGTTTCAAAGAATGTTTTTTTGAATTCATGAATACTCTTCTGCAAGCTGTCCTTTTCCTGATGTTTAGCAAAAACAGTTTCTAAGCCATTATGATTTCTGTAAATATGCTGTAATCCTTTAATAAAACCTGCAAAATCTTTCCCGTTAAAAGTACGGTGGACAAAATTTTCTAATCGTTGCAAATCTGAATCAGAATGTGACATGACAAA
>Ga0308157_10008367_pt1 | contig 11784 bp, 11 predicted proteins | sample PhyBR1_FD_201035 | JGI IMG/M metagenome (GOLD analysis project Ga0308157, IMG submission 201035) | Phyllosphere microbial communities from UC Gill Tract Community Farm, Albany, California, United States - DLSLB.R1 | ecosystem: Host-associated > Plants > Phyllosphere > Unclassified | place: USA...
AGAAAATCTTAAAAACACAACCGGAATATCTGGTACGTGGCACAAATCATCTCAATCAAATGAAGATGGAGAACTAGTCATCAACATAAATGACTGCGAATTAAATATGGTAGTTGAAATAAAGAATGAGCTTCGTAGCCATCAGCTAGACAATATCTTAAAAATGGATCGAAAATATCCATCTTTCATCGTTGCTGCCACAAGAATATTTCCAAAAATAAAGGAAGAATTAAGAAGATTAAAAATTTCCTATATCGAAAGCAACGGAAACATTTACCTCAACGAAAAGAACATCTATATCTGGATTGAGACACAAAAACCTCTTGTCACAGGCAATGAAAAAGTAAACCGAGCATTCACAAAAACAGGGCTCAAAGCAGTTCTGCTTCTAATAATTGATGACGGATTTATTAACGCGCCGTACCGCGAACTTTCAAAATGGACTCAGGTCAGCCTGGGAAATATAACCAATATAATGAACAGTCTGAAAGAAACCGGATTTTTAACTAACTTGAATTCTAATCAGTTACGTTTGACAAATACCAAAGAATTGATTTCCAAGTGGGCGTCTGCATACACCGAAAAACTAAAGCCAAGTATTCATCTCGGAAATTTCAGCTTTCTGGACAAGAACGATTTTAGCCGGTGGAAAAATATGTCTTTTAATGAAGATACAGTTTGGGGTGGAGAACCGGCTGCTGATATAATTACTGAACATTTGAGACCTGAAACATTAACGATTTATACAGAAGAAAGCAGAACAGATTTCATGAAAAAATACAGGCTGATACCAGACGAGAAAGGAGATGTCGAATTCTACATGAAATTCTGGAAGTGGAATGAACATAATGAATTACCTACCGCTCCATGGCTGATTGTATACGCTGAGCTGATGGCGAAAGATGACAAAAGAACACGGGAAACTGCACAAATGATATATGAAAAGCATGTTAAATAAGACATATAAAGAACTTGCAATTCCTTATTTCAATGAGGTGTTTGATATCATTGACCAGACACTTTCAAATCTAAAAATTCCTTTCTATTTGGTTGGAGTCAGTGCAGTTGCGCTTGAACTTTTAAAAGGCGGAATTAAACCATCGCGAGGAACAAAGGATATTGATTTTGCAATTATGATAAGCTCACTGGCAGAGTTTGAACAGGTTGTTACACATTTGGAGAAAGCCGGGTTCAATAAAGTAAAGGCCCCTTGGACGCTTTATCACCCTGAGTATAACACTGCAATTGATTTATTGCCCTTCGGACAGATTGAAGAGAATGACACTGTAAATTTTAGCGATAGATATACAGATCTCCACGTTTTAGGCTTCAAAGAAGTGCTCCAGCATGCTATACCCGTGGCTATTGAAGAGAAATTTGCACAAATACCTCCTCTCCATGGTATGATAATCCTAAAACTCATAGCTTGGAATGACAGACCAGAAGATCGTGATAATGACTTGAAAGATATTCTCTTAATAATAAAGGAGTATTTTGATATTAACAGCGAAGAAATTTTCGACGAACATTTCGACACTTTCCCTGAAGAATTTGATAAAATCATCGTGGCGGCAAGAGTACTTGGAAGAAAAACAGCTGTAATAATCAGCCAGTCCAAAAAAGTAAAAGATAGAATTATTCAGGTGCTTGATAACAATACTTCAGACGTTAATAAGACTCCCATTGCTGAAAGATGGGCTAGGGAAAACAATTGGACCATCGAATATGCAATAAAAGTACTAAGCCAGATTAAACTTGGAATAACAGAAACAATTGAGTAATATTTTTTTTACAGAAAACAAAATATACGTTTTTAAGATATTTAACATATCATAAATTAAAATTACTATGAAACTAAAAAAAGATATTATGAAAAAAAACATACTTCAATCGGAAAGCTTCAGAAAATTAAATATCTTCATGATAGAATATCTTATATTTTACTCCAACATTATTGCTGCATTATTAATCTCTTACATAGCTGTCAAAAAATCATTTTCCCATAGAATAATCTTTTTTGGTATCCTTCTTTCAGTAATTTTGTATTTAAGAAAAGGACTCCGTAAAACTAGTTATATCGCAGCTTTAAGAATAGTTAAATAAAATATCCCTTCCCTACTTAAAATCTTAAGACTTGAAATTAACGTGAGGGCCCCCAATTCTTCTCCAATCAAAGAATAAATATAACTTGGACTTCATATTTTTTTTACATAAAAAGTTAAGAAGAATTTTCCTCCTGAATAAGTTTCATGCGATGATTGTGACATAATGATTTTTGATAAAATAAAAAGCAGTAAAATCGTTAGCTTCGGAGTTCAGGTTCGAATCGGATGTATATTTCTTTTTTTTAGGAAATTAACCAAGTTATCTTTATGTTGCGGAGTCTGAAGTTCCTAAATAGAATGTTTCTCCAGCTAAACTTCCATACTAATCAAAGTTTGTATGAATGGCTTAGTCTTCTTAAAATTTCCATGGATCTATGAATCCCTCAAGTCTAATTTACCCCCCAATTAAACTGGACACAATTTAAGCTTCTTCTATCAATTAATATTCAAAAAGAAAGTTCATTGATTACTGTTCAACTGCTGCTAAAATTCGGCTTATTTCTATTGACATGCAACAAAATAAAGTCTAAATTTTATTTTGCATTTTACATTGTAATTATGTGAGATTAACCCAAATTATCCCAAATACAAATACCAGACAGAAAAAAAATATCCACATTATTTTTTTTGCTTCATTTTCAAAAATTAATTCTTTTCTTATCTTTTCAATTTCAAGCATTCGATTTTCGTAATTGTGAACACTTTTATCTAAATGTTTATTTTTATCTAGAAAATTTATGGCCGCCAACCTGCCGGATTCTAGTAAAAATTCTCTCTCAATATCATTTAATTTAAACTTTAAAGTTGAGATAGGACTAGGATCGATTATAATTATTTTGTCTTTATATTTTCTAAGAATTTCGGGATCAGTAGATTCTGTCCAAATTTTAAACGCATCCCAAAATACCGAATTTTTTTCATGCTTATAAGTTATATTACCTAAATAGAGACCGACAAAATTAGCATCTTCTTCTTTTAAGATCAAATCAACTGGGAAATTGTTTTTCATACCTCCATCTAAAACATTTCTACCATCAATTTTTTGAGGTGTAAAAACATAAGGTATTGACATACTACATCTAGCTGCAAAAGCCGCTATCGATTTTTGGGAGTCTAATTTATGCGAGTCGAAAACTTGAACACTCTTATCTTTCCTACTTGCAAATACAGTGGTACGGGAAGTTAAATCTCTCATTTCTACTGAAAAAGAAGTGTTTAATTTTTTTGCCAGTAATTCTTCTAACCAAACATTAAAAGTTTCTGCTTTATAAAGGCCACTACTCGTAAGTAAGTTAAGCAAAGCTTTTAATATGTGTGCATCTTTAAAATCTTTAAAATTCTTTGTACCAAGAATATCTTTTAAATCCTCAACAGTATAACCCGCACCTAAGAGAATTGCTGTAATAGCTCCAGCAGATGTTCCTGCATACCAATTAAAAGTATAAAACTCTAATAGTTCTTCTAAAACTCCTACATAAGCTACTCCTTTTATTCCTCCGCCTTTCATAATTAAGGCATTATATATAATTCTTGATTCTCCTTTAAATTTATAGATAGCTAGTAATACAACATCTTGAACGCCAGAATAAATAGCTTCACTATTATATTTTTTTTTGATTTCCTCTAACCACAGATATCCTGTTTTTACTAAATCCTCAAGTGATTTACATCCTGCTTTAATTTCGTTATGAAATTCATTTAGTAAATCGATTGTTATCAGTAGTTCTTCTTTACTTGCTTCCAATATACTCCCTATTTATTAATTGAGTAAAACGGCACAATAAAAACATCATCTATATCCTTTTTTTCTCCAGACATAGTATTTAAGACATTAGGTATCTCTTCTATAGTATTAAAATCTTTTCCGATTTTAGATCCATCTTCATCTAAAACGCGATATATCGTATTTAAGATTTTTGTTTGTTTCATAAGTATAAAAGCTATGCTTATACGATTTTCGGAAAAACCATAATTACTTGAATAAAATGTATCCATAGAAATTGCATTTATTTTAGGATGTTTTTCAAACCATACTAAAACAGCGTCAAAAATTTCCGAATATTCTGGGAATTCTCTAACTAAACTCTGCAATTTTTCTTTTGACATATCTATATTCTTGAGGTTTGATTTTTGCTGGAATTATTATCTTATTAATAGCATCTTTACCAATTATAACGCTTAAATCACTTTTAAGCTCACCATTTGACCCATCCGCTAAGAATCTAACGGCTATTCCATCCGCTCTCCCTCCGCCTTTTTTATAAGCTTCTATTGCTTTTTTTCGCGAACTATCAGATAATAAGTCACTATCTTCATCAAGACATCTGATGAATGCTTTACCGAATTCCGCATCTAATAAATTAACACTTAATAAGGTGTAAGTTTTTTTATTTGCAATTGAATTATCTAATATATTATTAATACAAGAAGTTAAATCCAAAGGTGTAACTTCATTTGCCATATCAATACCAGTACCATTATTGTAAATACTTTTTTTTATTAATTTTATGGAAGATCCTAAGCTCTTATTAGAATCAAAAGAAGTACGGCTAATCTTGATTTCAAGCTGCTTTGCATCATTCCATTCAACCAAATATATTAATCTACTTTCAATTGTTTTATATGTAACATATCGCTCACGGATTGCATAGTCAAATTTTTCATCTGCTTTAATTTCTCGAACTTTCTTATCGTAAATTTTTAGTAGCCATGATTCCGAAATCCCTCTATAAGGATAACGAAAATCTGCCCATTCAAACGATGTTGCAGCAAGATTCAACTTTGGAAATCTGGCACGTACTGAAGGATGAATAATCGAATCTGCTATTTTATCTCCATCATTGTACTTATTAATTACCGAGTTATCAATAGGCTTGAAAAAATATATATACTGATCTCCAAATTCTTCAGAGTCCTTAATTAATGATTGAACTTCAAATTCAGTAATTATGCCACTATCAACTGCTTCTAAAAGATTATTTACAAGAAAACTTTTATTTCCAGTTAATTTTATATCTTCTTTATTTTCGTCTTTATACTTTTTAAGTAATTCATGAATATCAGATTGATTAACAGAATCAAGTAAAGTAATGTAATTATTTTTTTTTGCTCCAGTCATTGGTTATATTTCAAGTTAGATTAGTCGTTTGGCAATAGTATTAATTGTTTTATTTTGATAAACTTATGTTTGTTTAAAATATTTTTTTATTTCCAAGTGTTTCTCTTCTTTAACTTACTTCTAACTATATTTGATATTGAATTAGTATCAAGATTAGCTGCTAATGCCTGACATAAAAGCCAATTCCTATCCTTTTTCCTGAATTTTATATTATACTCTTCTAAGCATTCTATTAATTCTTCTCTCCACAAAAGTTTAGCTATATATATTGATTCTCTATTTTGATTTTTAATAGGCTTACGCAATTCTTTAATTGATTTAACACCATTTTTTTCATCACAAATCAAAATTCCAATCCATTCTGGTACAAAATCTAAAATTTTTTGACAATATTTCCCTTCTGTTACGATTGAAAGATAATCAAAAACTTTTGTATAAGCCTCAATTTGCGCTGGTAATCTTTTAAGAGTATCTGAAGCACTTTTGATCTCATACCCATGTAATGAACCATTAATAACAGCTACATCAATTCTAGCTTTCGCAACTGGCAAACTCAGTTCCTCCACAATTTTAGAATTACCGTCATCAATATAATGCTTTAATTCAGTAATTCTAAGCAATTCGCGAATACAAGGATCTTTCATTTTAATCGTAGTTTTATGAATTACAAAAGTAAGTAGTTTAAAGGAATTGAGAAGAATAACAATCTTATAAAATAGATGTTAGTAGAGTTATATGATGATTTTGTGAGATTTCAACCCAACTTCCGGCATTTCCAGTTTTCCTATTAGGATCGTTAAGTAATTGCGAAGCAAAGAAATCAATTCTTTCATCCCCCCAAGAAAATAATGCTCCACTGTAATCTGTACTTGCTACAAGCCGGCTTGCAAAAGTTACATATTGACCATTACCATCTAAATGATTACTAGATTTTTCTCCACGATAAATTACATATTCATCAACAACCGTATATTTAATACTACAACTTCCCTGGAAATTAGCTTCACTATAAACAGGGTGTTTAGTACCATAGTCGCTGTATTTAATTGTTCCAGTGATACTTGTTTGCGCTTGTAAATAAGACCATAATTGCCATTCAAATCTTGGCAAACGATAAACTCTACCTGCCGGATGCAGACTCCCCAAATTATCCAAGAATGAGCCTGAAGAAATAATTATATTATCGTAATCCTCTCTATTTTGGATCGAATGAATAACATTTACTGCATTTGCTTCAATTTGAGTTAAATTCAGTGATTTAATAAATCCAAAGTCTAAAAGTAATGATGCTTGCTTTGGAGTTGCTCCCAATCCACTAATCAATGTTCTTATTGTTGGATTAATATTGAAAAATCCTCCATTATCATTTGAAAAGCGGATACAAATTTTATTTATTTCTGCGTTATTAATTAAATTTCTAATTAAGGTTAAATATATTTGATTGCTATTTTCCTGAACAACCGGAACTACATTTACACCATTAGCCTGTAAATGTCTTATAAGTGCAGAAACAGACCTTATATTAAAAGGATCTGTCAATGAAAAATCTAAAAACAATTCATTACCAGCAAAATTCCAATGAGAATAAAAACTTTCAATTTTAGAGATATGCTCCTCCAAGACTTGCAGAATTGGCACTGTATTATTTTTTGATGTTTGATCTAATTTAGAAAGCGCAGTAAGTTCACCTGCCTTGGAGAGAAGTATTGGATAATATTTTTTCATCTTTATTGCTTATGATTACTTGAATGGCTAAAATCTATATAAAATCTTAAACATAATTACGGAAATCCATAAGTAAAAAGAAAACTAGATTTAAACAAAGCTATTGATTGATAAACAATTTGAACTAGGTATAATTACCTGTTTTAAAAAATAATAGGACAAATTATTAAAAAATTACTCAACCTTAAAAGTTAGAGGTTCCCGAAGCTTATTACTTCTAATGAAAAGTTATTCGTAGTGTTCAAAATATTTTCCAACAAACCTATCTTTTTTTTCTTTACAAATACTTTCAAAAAAATTTTCGCAATCGAAAAAACATTCTATCTTTGCACCCGCAATCAGAAAATGATTGCGTCTTACTGGAGGAATGGCAGAGCGGTCGAATGCGGCAGTCTTGAAAACTGTTGACTGTAACAGGTCCGGGGGTTCGAATCCCTCTTCCTCCGCCAGATGAAGTCCGAAAATCGACTTTAAAAAACAAAAAGCCTTTAAACATTAATGTTTAAAGGCTTTTTCATTTGGAGTGGTATCGAACCCTGCTTTAAAAAAGTGGTTACCTTTTTGGTTACCCTCGAATATCTTAAGCTCTTTTTTCAAATCTAGGTAACTAATTACATACTGCATTATGATTCGTTGCTTCTGAGCATCTTATCGATCTTTCCGCTGTCATACAGATATATATCCCCGAGTCTGGTGTAGGGCAGAATTCCGGTCTGCCTGTATTTTATGATCGTATTATTGGACAGCCCGAACATCTTTTTCAAATCTTCATTTCTGTAATATTCAGGCCTCAGGGTTTTCCCCTGGCTTATTTTTGAATCAATCTTTTCCAGTCTTGTCGACACAAGCTCTATCAGCTCCTTCATTTCCATTACATAAGATAACCACTTTTCCTTCTTCATCATCATTAGTCTTTTACATATTATTAATCTTCTTTCTTATCCATTCTACCAGTTTTCCAACCTTCTTCGACGTTCTTGCATTAATGCAATAAACTCATCTAAAAATTTTATCTGCTTCATCTTATAAGTATATCCTTTACATTCAGAAAACTGCCTACTTATTGTATTTATTATTTTCTGGCCTCCTTCATTATCATTATAAGTAAAATTTTCGCTTATAAATTCCTGGAAATCGCCTCGATTTTTTTTTGCATCATTTGAATCAAAATATAAAATACCTTCATCCATTAAAACATAGAAAAGATTTGCAAGCTCAATTTTATTATAAGAACTTCTACATTTATTACTACAAGAGAAGGTTTGGTTCTGAACATTCCCAAATCCATTTGTTTGTACTAGACTTTCTATATTTTTTAATCTCGTATCGAGTTTAAAAAAATTATCTATAATATCATATGTTTTAACTTTTTTCATTTTTACTCACCTATTAGAAATGAAAATATATAGTACTACGTTTTTGCTTATTTTTAGTTGGAACATAAGTTAAATAACCGTATGCATGCAATTCTCTTATACATCTATAATAAGTCTTGGGTGAAGCAATTTTAGCTATTTTCTGAATTTCAAAGCTGCATACTTGTATAGGATTTATTGAACCACTATTTATTCGAAATTGGATAAGTGTTGCAAATATTGCAATATGAGTAGTATTGATTCGAAAATCTCTTTCGATAGCCCGAAAAAAATCTGATAAAGGTTTTGAATAATCCATTTTACTTCTCTTTGATTTCAACGAAAATCAAAGTAACAATTAATCAAATTTATCCACAAGTACAACTTTGTTGTACCCCAGTTGTACCCCCTTTATTTAATTAAAAGACTGAAAATAAAATTATGAGTCAAATGAGCAATAAAAAAATATTTAGATATTTTTTTTTTAAAATTTATTTTTGAAAAAATATCATTAATCAAATCGAAGAAAGAACCGAAAAAAGGAGTTGATTTAAAATTTCAAAAACTGTAATCAAATAATCAGATAATCTTTTTTTGTAGTAATTACTTAAATGTCTAATAATTTAAAAAAATCACACAACTTAATTTCTTTCGCTTCACAAATTCTAATTAAAGTATTTAGACTTATGGCGTAATCTTTATTATATTTTATTTCTCGAACAGTTTTTTCATCGATATTATGTTCCCTAGCAAATGAGCTTTGAGATTTGGCTTTTGATACCCACTCAAGTGCTATGTAGTCAACTATTATACGATTCTTGTCCTTCATAATTAACAAAGTAACTTTTTAAACCTCAAAATAATTCGGATTAAAATCCGAATTATAGATTATTTTGTTATATTTGTCACTGAATTAATATATTTGCGATTCTTCATTTAAAAAAATATGAAGCATTCGCTTGGAGTCTCGTTTCCGAAAACTGCTAATTTTTAATCACACGAGATGACTAAGTGTAAATGCTCACGCCTCTAATAATTGGCGTGGGCTCTCTTATTCGTGTGAAAAGGTTCTTAGCAGTACCTCGGAAGCGAATATGTTGAGTTCCGCGCCTCTTTTATTTTTTTGAGATCCATTCTACTTAACCTAAATTCTTAGCACTGCTTTATTTTTATTGTCTCGCTTTTAGATTTATTGTCTAACAAATAAACCTACATGCTTATGAAATAAAAAAAGCAGAATTAAATATAGTATAGATGTACCTTTTTTATTTCTAATACTATAAAAAAAGCCCTCTAACCCGCGATCAAACAAGTATAGAGAGCTGAATTAATAAAAACTTTCGTTTCAAATTAACTAACCCAAAATTATGAAAACTTATTCATTGAAAAAAGGGTTGGCAACGCTTTGGTATCCGTTTATTTTCGGATTTTATCTCTTTTGCACGCCAGCCTTAGCAAGGAATATCTTGCACTCTCCCCTTACACAACAACAAAAGCAGATCTCTGGTATTGTTACCGATGGTACTCTTCCTCTTTCAGGAGTCAGTATTTCAGTGAAAAACCAAAAAAATACTGTAATAACAGACTTTGACGGCAAATTTGTAATAACAGTGTCCACAAATGACATTCTTATTTTTACATATATCGGCTATAAAACAATAGAAATCCGTGTAGGTAAACACTCAGAGCTAAATGTGCAGATGCAAGAAAATACAACAGCGCTTCAGGAAATAAAAATTAATGCAGGCTATTATTCGGTTAAAGAAAGTGAACGTACTGGTAGTATAGCAAAAATCACCGCAAAGGACATCGATAAACAGCCGGTTACCAATATACTTTCTGCAATGCAAGGCCGCATGGCAGGAGTTACAATTACCCAAACCACAGGAACACCAGGGGGTGGATTTGATGTACAGATAAGGGGGACTAATAGTTTACGTACTGATGGAAACCAGACTCTTTACATAATCGATGGAGTACCTTATGCATCGAATTCTATATCAAATAATAATATTTCGTCAATTATAATTCCAAGTTCTAATGTTAGCCCATTAAGCACAATTAACCCCTCTGACATCGAAAGCATTGAAGTTTTAAAAGATGCAGATGCCACTGCAATTTACGGATCCCGTGGTGCTAACGGAGTTATATTAATAAATACAAAAAAGGGCAAGGAAGGAAAAACCAGATTCACAATCAATACAAACACAGCCGTAGGAAATGTAACTCGCTACATGAATTTAATGCATACGAATCAATACTTGGAAATACGAAAAGAAGCATTTTCAAATGATGGAATTGTAAAATATCCAGTGGCAGCCTATGATATAAACGGCACTTGGGATCAAAGTCGCTATACTGACTGGCAGAAAGAACTTATTGGAGGCACGGCTCAAATAAATGATGGTCAGATATCAATAAATAGCGGATCTGCTCAGACGCAATTTCTTCTTAGTGGTAATTATCATAATGAAACTACCGTTTTCCCTGGTGATTATAAATATAAAAGAGGTGGAGCAAGCTTTAATCTAAATCATCAATCAGCAGATAATAAGTTTAAGATAAATTTGTCTGCCTCATATTCCTCACAAAACAACAATTTACCTGCAACTGATTTTACAAGAGAGGCAAGATCACTGTCTCCAAATGCTCCTGCCCTCTATGATACTTCTGGAAATCTCAACTGGGAGAACGGTACGTTTAATAATCCCTTACGTAACCTCGAAGCATTATACAAAGCCAACACAGCTAATCTTATTGCAAATACAATTTTATCATACCAGATAATCCCAGAGCTGGAAATTAAAACAAGCGTAGGATTTAGTGATCTCCGTTATGATGAAATCAGAACTTCACCATCAACGATATACAATCCCTCACTTGGGCTAGGAAGCGAATCTTCATCATTATTTGTCAATAACAGCAACAGAGAATCGTGGATTATTGAACCTCAATTGAATTGGAATAAAAAAATTGGGAATGGTAAAATAGAACTTTTGGCTGGTGCTACTTTTCAACAGCAAAAAACCGCACAGCTTGTACAAGAAGCAGATGGTTTTGCAAGCAACAGCTTGATTTATGACTTAGCGTCAGCCACATATCTTTATGTATTTACAAATCAGCAGACACAATATAAATATCAAGCATTCTTTGGCAGGGCAAACTTTAATTGGAAAGATCGTTATATTGTTAATCTTACAGGAAGAAGAGATGGCTCAAGCCGCTTTGGTCCGGGCAATCAATTTGCCAATTTTGGTGCCATTGGAGCAGCTTGGTTATTTTCAAAAGAACCATTGCTAGAAAATAAAATCTTAAGCTTTGGAAAATTGAGAGCCAGTTACGGAACTACTGGCAATGACCAAATCGGAGATTATAACTTCTTAGACACCTATAGTTCTGCAGGTAATAATTATCAAGGAACAGTCGGCCTGCAGCCCAATCGCTTATATAATCCAAATTTTGGATGGGAAACCAACAAAAA
>Ga0308157_10008371_pt1 | contig 11779 bp, 20 predicted proteins | sample PhyBR1_FD_201035 | JGI IMG/M metagenome (GOLD analysis project Ga0308157, IMG submission 201035) | Phyllosphere microbial communities from UC Gill Tract Community Farm, Albany, California, United States - DLSLB.R1 | ecosystem: Host-associated > Plants > Phyllosphere > Unclassified | place: USA...
CTTTTATCCATTGATCGGCTGCTTTGATGTTGACGTAGAGGCGACGGTGAACGACAGCAACCTGAGCGCCTTCGCGCCAGGTGCCAGCCTTCTTGCGTTGTTTGACTGTCTCTCGTGTTACCCCTGTGAGTTCCTCGAACTTGGAGGCGAGGACCCACTCGGGAGCGTTGACGGACTCATCATTGGCGGCAAGGTTTACTGCTTGTGTATCTGAATGTTTCATGAATCAAGGCTCAATTCAGGGGTTGTGGCGGGGCTGGACGGCGGCTCGATATGGGCGCGGGGCCTGCGGTTGTGCGTGGGCATCAAAGGCCTGGAGATAGGCTTCCCAGAGCTGCAGTCCATCTGGACAGCGCGCTTGCTTGCCGCCGGATAAGCCGGCGGCGCAGCAGGTAGGGCAGTTGAAGTGGTGGGCTATGTAGGCCTTGTCTTCTGGCAGGCCCACGGTGCTGGCGCTGGCTGCCATGGTCATGGCCTCATGAAAACGAGCCAGTGAGTCATTCCAGAGCGGCCACTGACTTGGCCGAACAAAGGCTTTTCAGATGTCAGGGCTAGGATTTCCTTCACTTTCACCTGCGTTTCGTTCCACTTGAACACCAAGGTTCCGCCTGGCTCCAGCACGCGGAAGCACTCGGCAAAGCCTTGGCGCAAGTCTTCGCGCCAGTCTGGTCCCAGCTTTCCGTACTTGGCTCCAAGCCATGATTTCGGTCCCGCATGGACAAGGTGAGGCGGATCAAACGCCACCAGCTTGAAGGCTCCATCTGGGAAGGTCAGAGCGCGAAAGTCCATCAGACAGTCGGGCTCGATGCGCAGCACGCGCTAGCCAGGCGCATTGCCGCGTGAGTTGTCGGTGACGGTGATGGTTTCGCGGCGCTGGTCTGCGGGGTGGCGGCAAGCGCGGCGCGGGAGGCCTTCCAAACAGGCCACCAGTCTTTTGCTAATGCATAGCGGTACTCATCGCCGTCACGCGCCAGATTGATTTCTGCATATTGGGTGGGAGCCCACGCCTCAAACGCTGCGCGCTCATCAGGCACTGCCACGGCTGCGGGCGCTGCCTGGGGTGAGGAAAGCGCGATCAAGTCCTGAACGAAGGCTTCAAACTGATGCTGCTCGGCTTGTACTGCGCGAAGCTCGCGCGCCGGTTCATCTTCCTCGAGCAGTGTGGAGTGCTCGATCCAAATGCGATGCCTTCGCATCAGCGCTTTGATTTGTGCCTGATCAGGCACTGCCGCGCTCTCCTGCACGGCCTCTGACAATACGCCGCTGTAGTGCGCGAGTGGGTTCTTATCTGTCATCTTGGTGGCTCCCAGAATGAGAAAAGCCCGCGGCGGCGGGCTGGGGGGTGGTGGTCAGGGCATGCAGCTCATACCCGCTTCGATGAAGATGTGCGCTTGTTCTGCGTTGATGGCATTGCCGTAGGCACGCAGGCGTCCCACTCTGGCGGGAGCCCTATGAGCCGGTGGCGGAATGCCGGGTTCAATGAGCCTGAATCGCCAGTCCCGTCCCTGTACAGCCAAACCACGCGCCCAAGGAGAGAGTTCAGGGGGGCGTTCGCGCCTGCTGTCGCCCCGTCTTTCCAGACGCTCGTCGTTGGCGTTGGCCATCCAATAAAGTCGGTCTCGGATTTGAGCGGCGCTGACGCCCGCAGACGGAAACGGGACCGCCCCGACCCTGTATCCCAAGCCTTCCAGGTCATCTTGTATGAGGTCGATCCAGGGATCTGCGTCGCTGCTCGCAACATGGTGGGCATGAAGAGTTAGGGCTTGGGTGGATGTCGAAATCCCTTCAGGGCTGTTGCCGCTGGCACTCAGGTAGTGAGCGTCCGCGCATTTGCTTCTAGGTCGTGCGGGTTCTATCTGCACACGGCCTATATGAAATTAATGAACTCACTATCAATTGAAAAATATTTATAGAGAAAAAATAATACATTGAAACAAATTGTAATATATGATTAAGAGAGCTCATTTGTAGGTTGGCAACATCTACTTGGTTTAAAAGCGTGGAGTAATTTAAATTGGTAGATGCTGAAAATAAAGAGAAGGCGCACTATAGAGAAGTGGAGTGGCTGGGGAAGAAGTTTCCGAAGAGTGATCGGGCCATAAAAATCAGACTGCTTCTGCTGTTGAATACTCTGGTATGTACCTCGCTCGGAATTTTCTGGACTATATGCTATTCATTCTTCTCAAGAATTGATCTGGCTTTAATTTTTGCAGCTTTGTTTTTTGTCGGCATCTTTTCTTATTTTTCGGCCAAAAAGTTCAGCTACCAATATCTTGCTGCTATAGCGCATGCATTGCTGTTGATCGTGATGGCCATCTCTTTGATTGACAGTCCTATCGCAGGTGTTCCGCGTTCTGCCCATGTATATTTTTTGCCATTGGCAATTGGGGTGGTGTTTGTCTTCAATCAGAAAGACAAATATATGGGTATCATCTTCCCCAGATTGTGCTTGTTTCTTTTTGCAATCTTCGGTGTCGGACTCATGGATATGGATGTGTCCAGTATTTCTCCGCCTGAGAATATTCGATGGATAGGCTGCATCAGCAATTATTTATTTTCCACACTGGTTTTGGCATGCATCCTGAAAATCTATATTACCAATTTGAATGAAAAGGTCGACTTGGCATTTAATCTGGCACAAGCTGTTTCGAAGAACGAGATAGTGGTTCACTATCAGATTCAAGTGGATAAATATGGAAAGTCTTTAGGGGCCGAGGCTCTTGTCAGGTGGATGCACCGAGAGCGTGGTCTTTTATCGCCGGACAAATTTATTCCATTGGCGGAAGAGAGCTTTTTGATCAGAGATATTGGCCTGGAGGTTCTACGTCAGTCCTGCAATCTGCTGAGTGAGTGGTCTGAGGATCCATTGCTGCAGAACAAATACATTGCGGTTAATGTGAGTCCGGTGCAGCTGATCGATGATGATTTTGTGTCTGATGTCATCCAGGTTGTACAGGCTGCTGCGGTCGATCCTGGTCTGATAGAGCTTGAGTTGACAGAGTCGGCTCTGAGCATGGATGCCGAAAAGGCAAGCCTGAAGATTCAGCAACTGAGAGACTTTGGCATCCGGTGGGCTCTCGATGATTTCGGCTCGGGGTTCTCATCACTCGCCATACTGAAGTCTTTGCCCGTCCAGAAAATCAAGATCGACAGGCAGTTCATCAAGGATGCCAAGTCAAGCGAGTCCTCGAAGAACCTGCTGAAAAAGATCCTGGAGATTTCCGAGCTGATGGGGATGGAGGCCATAGTGGAGGGCGTTGAAGACCATAGCCAGCACACCATGCTCGTTGATCTGGGATATTCGCAATTTCAAGGCTATCTCTTCGGACGCCCCAATCCGGCTTCAGATGTGACCGATTCCATCAGGTTACGCAGTGCCTGATTGGCTGGAGCGAGCTTCTCCTCCCAGTGCATCCATCAGATCGGGAATCAGGCGCGACAGCTCGCCGGTGGCAATGGCGACATCGGTATCAAAGCCGCTGTCATCCTGGCTGTTGCCATCCATGACCGCATCCAGCAGCGTGATGTTCTTGATCTGCAGGCCTTCGGTCAGCACAAAGCTCACTCGGTCGTCCCAGGTCATCGCCAGCTTGGCGGGCAGCTTGCCGTGCTCGATGTGCTGGCGGACTTCATCAATATCCAGCGGGTGACGGGCGTAGCGCACCACAGCCTTGGACTCGTCCGCAGCCTTCAGCTCCGTTTCGCGGTCGGCGGTGAAGCCGGCGGGGGGCTCTTGCGTCATCAGCCAATGTGCCATCGCTGCCTGTGGGCTGGTCTGGGTATCCAGCAGGGCCACCGCAAAGCCCGGCAGGCCCTCCACCAGCAGCGTCACCACCTCGTCGGCGCGGCCCTGGGCGCTGGTATCGAGCACCAGCGTGCGCGCCTGCGGGTCGATCCAGACCCACATGCTGCCTTGCTTGGTGAATGCCATGGGCAGCAGATCCAGCTTGGCCTCGTCCTTGAGCTCTCGCTTTTCCTTCTTGCCCGGCTTGCGGCCCTCGGTCTTTTCGATGTGCTCGGCCTTCTCGGTGACCTTACGATTGAGCACGCTCGCCGGCAATGCCTTGGCCTCGGTCATAAAGCGCATGACCCACTGTCCGGCCACGGATTCGACCAGCGGGCCGTGAGCCCCTCCGCGCGGCGGCACCCAGCCCGCGGAGCGCTCTTGGGTGGCGGCGCATGCCTCAAAGACTGTCTTCTGCAGTGCATCCTCCAGCAGCTGCAGATCGCATTGCCAGCTATCGGCAATGCGGTACATGATCATGTTCTTGAACATTGGGGCTCCAGAAAAAGCAAAGCCCGCTTGAATGCGGGCAGACATACGAATTGGGTAGGCGAAGGGGCAGTTCAACAAGAACTTACAGGCGGCATGTGCAGCAGGAATAGCCTTAAGGCTTCACTGACTCATGGAGTTGCCATGAAAGCGCTACTTTTAATTGCGGCAGTTGCCAGTGCGCTGGCGGGTTGTTCGATGATGCCGGGGCGTAGCTCCGGGTCGATGCCGGCTCAGGGCTCCAATCAGACCATGGGCTCAATGAATATGAGCGGAGACCGCGATCGCTGGATGGTTGGCGACAATGAGCACCCTTGGGCTAGCGGTGACGGCGCTTTCTATGGCGCTCAGAACAGGTAGGTGAGCAACAGGGCGTCAGGGCTTTTCTTTGAGGCACTGCACCGTCTTGCTATCCAGCCACTCGGCATGCATGCCGGGGCAGGCGAACTCATCGCGCAGGTTCTGGGCGATGGTCTGAGGCTCATCGGCCTGGGCATCTGGCACGGCCAGCCATGCAAGACCCAGGCAGATGGCAACGATCAAGATCAGGGCTTCAAGCAGCTTTGTCATGGTTTCGTTCCTTGGCACTTATCCAGAAAGCGCGAGCAGCTATCAAAATTGAATGATCAGACGGGCCATGCCTCGGGCGTGAGAGCTACGACCACGACCGCGCCGACCAGGCAGAAGAGGCCGAAGCCGGTGAGTGCCCATTGCGCTGCGAGCAGCAGCTTTGTGGTGTGGGTAGTGGATGGAGTCGAATGCATGGAATCTCCTGTGGGCAAAGAAAAAGCCCGCGAGCGGTTGCTGCGGGCTTGAATAAAGAACTGTTACGGATGACGGAGCGGGGAATATTTGTTTACAGGGCAGTCCGTCTATGAGTCATAGACTGAAAGCAACAACTGACAAGGAGTTGCTATGAAAAAGCTGACCGCTCTGGCTGCTGTTGTGGCCGTTGCTGCATTGCTTGGTGGATGTGTCGTTGTTCCGTACGATGGGTACTATGGTCACGGGCACAGAGGCCGCTACTACAACGATCACTGGGGGCGCTATTCCTACGATCAGGGCCACAGGGATAACGACCGAGGTTCGATACCCAATTGGCCGGACAGACGTCTGGATGAGCGTTGGGAGTCGTAGTACTGACCACAGAGGCAGTGCTGCTGAATGAAAAGCCCCGTCTGGCGGGTGAACTCACTGTGAGTGAGGGAGGAGTAGGTAGATGACGCAGCAGTTTGCCCGATGAGGGTCAGGCAGAAGAAATGCGCACTTGGGTTAATAAAAGGTGCTGCGCCATCTGGCGTGACCACTGTCGCCACGACGCAAAGCGCCGAGTTCGTGACTGCCGCCAGCCCAGGCGAATTCCTGAACTGACGTACCTGCTTGAGTGGTCACACCGGATGGCCCTGGCACGGTGGCCAGGCCTCGTGGTGAAGGTCATTCGCCACCCTTACGGGGGCGATAGTTATGGCACTGCACGTTCTCGCGCTGGCCGACTTGCTTGTGACAGCAGGTGCTGTGTTCGCAGTCGCGTGGGTCTTTGGGGGTTGCCAAGGCGCAGGTACTGGCCTTGGATTCCGCAATCTGCTCAGGATGCGGGTTGAAGTATATGACGGTCATGATTTCTCCTTGTGAAAAAAGAAAAGCGCCTTCGGGTGAAGACGCTTTTCTTTTTGGCCCAGCTTAGCCCTGCCGGGGTGCTTTGCTCATGAAAACAATAGTTCACAAGGCTCAGTCGGCGGCTAACTTAGACTGAATGCAGCTTATTTTCGAAAGGTTCCAAATGAAAAAGCTGTTCGCACTGGCCGCTATGGCTGTGATGCTCACAGGGTGTGTTGTGCCTCCCCCGTACTACGATGGTGGGCCTAGGCATCACCGAGGCCATGACCGTGATGATGACCAAGGCCAAGACTACGACGGTGGTCGATATCACTGCCCTCCGGGTCAGGCCAAAAAGGGAAACTGCTAAATCAAGACCCGCTTCGGCGGGTTTTGTTTTGTCAAACCGCAGCCCTGCACGCAAGGCTCTGGTTTCCCTACTGGTGACGCTCAGGAGGACGCGCCGATTGCTCGGTGGGCTTTTCTGTTCTTGGTATCCCTGAATACCTCAACAGGTTTCTGCTCTTGGCACCCCGTCTGCCTCACCCCGCACCGTCCCAGGGGCTGGACTTTCAACATCGGCACCTTCTTCTGCTGGTGCCACATCTCGTTCGCGTTGCCTGATCCCACCCAGGGGCAGAGCGCTACTGGCCTTGTGTGAGTGACCAGCGCTCAAGAGACGGACTTCTTGATTTCTTGGAGCTGCACCTCAAGCCAGCACACCTTGGTGACCAGCTCTTTGCACGGAGAATACGCAGCGCGGAGACAAATGGAGGATGAATCGCGATGCGCAAGCGGCCAGTGATGTTGAGCGTGGTGTTGGGGTTAGTGGTTCTAGTTGGGGCCTTATGGTGGATTAGCGACGGAGATGATCGTGGAGGATTCGATCTGCACGAAGAGACTCAGGCAGCTCCCCCTATCTTGCAGATTCGTTCCTTGGAGGTGGTAAACGACATAGTCAGTCCATCTCAGGCTTTGCCAGATGCCCAGGGGCGGCTGTGGGTGTTGCAGCAGTACGGCGGTGATCGTGTATCGCGACGCGAGTTGGATGGCAGCTGGGTTACCGTGGTGGGCACGGGGGAGCATGAGAGTGACAGCGGCCTGGCTCTCGATGCGAATGTTCAATCACCCGACAGCATCGCCTTTGCGCCTGACGGCACTCTGTATGTGGCAGATACAGGCAACCACTTAATCCGTGCAGTGGACCTGACGACTGGGCGCATTCGTCACGTAGCTGGTGATGGCAAAGAGAATAATGCCCGTTCGTTGGCACAACCGGAATCGTTACTACGCACACCAGATGGAGCCCTATGGTTTATTGCCGGCTCGTTCCGTTCACGCAAGGTCTATCGCCTGGAGCCTGGGACCGGCCAGTTTGATGTGGCTTACGACCCAAAGAGTGCGAGCCCGCAATGGGGGGGCAATGAATGGGGTGACTACATGGCCGACTTGGCCGCAGATGAACAAGGGCGCATCTACATTGCTGACAACGGAAATATGCGCCTGCTTCGGTTGGATGCCTGGAACGGCCCACCCGCCAACCCACGCGCGCCTGCGGCCACTGTACTGGCTGGCAACGGCACATTGGGCGTTCTGCAAACCGACCGCCCATCCATAGACAGTCCGCTCGGATACATCACCAGCTTGGCTCTTGACCCCTATGGCCAAGTTTATGTGTATGAAGCCGCCGTTGAGGGGCACCTAGCTAGGCTGGACACCAGTACGGGCCGCTTTGTGACTGTGTTGCCACCCGAGACTTGGGTTAAGCCGCCTGAACAGGCGCCTATGCGGTTGAATCTGCAGCAGGCGCACCTGCGCGTGGGGAATGAAGGAGTGCTGTATCTTGCCGATCGTCTGAACGACCGCGTGCTATTGCTGGCACCGTGAATGAGCGCTGGCAAACGCATCGGGACTCCAGAAAGCAAAAAGCCCGCTCTTCAAGGCGGGCTGGTTGGTGGATGGTTGAATGACGCTTTCAACCTTAGGACACAACAATGCGTTTTTCGAGAAGCTCTCTAATTCGTACTGCTGCGTTGACCGTGGTTACAGCGGGGGTTGCTGCGCTGTATGGCTGCGCTGTCTCGGTGCCTAAAGGCGTACAGCCTGTGACTGGCTTTGATGCCCAGCGCTACATGGGAACTTGGTACGAACTGGCCCGCATCGAGCACAGCTTTGAAAAAGGTCTGACCCAAGTCTCTGCGCAGTACAGCCTCAACGACGATGGCACAGTGGCCGTGGTTAATCGAGGCTATGACGCATCGAAGAAGGAATGGCGTCAAGCAAACGGCAAGGCGCGATTCTTGAGCGATCCCAGCGTCGCGGCTCTTAAGGTGTCTTTTTTCGGTCCGTTCTACGGTGGCTACAACGTGGTGAGTCTGGATGACCAGTACCAGACGTCTTTGGTGATTGGCAACAGCCTCGACTACTTCTGGCTGCTTTCCCGAAGCAAGAGCATCCCTGAGCAGCAATTTAGGCGATTGCTGGACAAGGCTCAATCGCAGGGTGTGGACCTGAGCCAAGTCCAGGTTGTCCCACAGTAGGTAGACGAGTCTCAGCCCCAGAGAATTAGAAAAGCCCGTGGCGGCAGGCTGGAGTGTTGGTGGTCAATGGCCGCAAGGCAGGGCTTATCCCTAGCCTTCTTGAAAGTTGGGTGCGGCGGGGTGCACCGCAGCTGCTGCAGCGCTTCTCCGGTTGATTGGTTGTCACAGGGCTCCAGTAAGCAAAAAGCCTGCTCAGTGGTGGGTTGTGATGTTGTGGCTGCTAGCGGCCGAAAGGAAGTGGGTGAACTTGCTCTTCATTGAAGCCCCCAGGAAGGGGCGCGCCGCAGCTTCCGCAATGCTTGTTGGTATTGATATTTGCCGTATCGGTGCTCTTTACAAAAAAGCCCGCACGAAGGCGGGCAATGGCAATGGGGTGGAAGGACTTCTAGGTCTTGTTTCGGCCTCGATAGTTGAGGTCGGTGGCAGAGTAGTTCTCGCGCTTGCGCCAGTCCATCTGGATGGGGCCGGCATGGTCGGCGGGATAGGTGATGCGTTCTTTCTCCCGACTGAGCTCCCATCGCTTGGCTTCCACGGTATGGTGGACAGCGGACTTTGTAGTTTTGCTCATTGCTAAGGCCCTCAGTAAATTTCCGAACAGTTCATTCCACGGTACAGCGTTACTGCAGACAGGTCTATCGATTTCGTTTTCAAAAGAGCAGGGGAATTCGGCTCAAGCACCATCCCGCAGTTGACGTTGAATGTTGTAAACCAAAGGTCTTTCAGTTGGCCTATACTCGTTCACTCGCTGTTTAGGCCGTTCGCCCCAACAGTGCTTGTCTGACACCATTGCCGCCCCTTGGCCGCAGGTAGCCGCTCTTCTAGCAAAGTACGCGGTGGTCACTCCCCTCTAGGCGAACTCCCCAGATCCTGAACATCCTTATGGATCTGCGTTGCCCCTGCACTTAGCACGGGCCTTCCCTATCTCATTTGACGGTCTGCGCAATCATGCGTGCGGCCGTCCGTTTTCATGCTGCATAAAAACATTACAGAGCAGATTGGCCGCTATGTGGTCACACCTCTGCCACAGCCGAGCACCAGCGGCCAATTCTTGGCTGCCGTTTCTATTCGCCGTGGCGCTTATGACCGCGTCATTCGATTTGCCCCTCAGTTTTCTAACGAGTCGCTCGCCTCTGACTATGCCCTGACCGAGGGGCGCAACATGGTGCTGAACCGCAGTCTGAATTGAGCGGCTGAATCCTTCATTCACAGGAGCTACTTTGGCAAAAGAAGAACTAATCGAGATGTCAGGACGAGTTGATGAAGTGCTGCCGGACGCGCGATTTCGCGTGACTCTGGAGAACGGCCATCAGCTCATCGCATACAGCGGCGGAAAGATGCGCAAGCACCGTATTCGCGTTCTGGCTGGCGACAAAGTGACCGTTGAAATGTCGCCCTACGACCTGAACAAAGGACGAGTGACCTTTCGCCATCTTGCTCCACGTACTGGTGCTGCTCCTGGGGCCAAGCCGGCCTTCAAGCGCCGCTAACTCCTCTCAACCTCTTGTCCGCTCATTGCATCAATGCCTGAGCAAACTTTGAAAGAACACTATGCAATCCAATCTCTATGTGACCAATCTCAGCTACACGATTGACGCTGATGCTCTTCGTGCACATTTCGGCGGCTGCGGCGATGTCGTCGCCGCTGACATCATCATGGATCGTGAAACCGGCCGTTCGCGCGGCTTTGGCTTTGTTGAAATGAGCACCGCAGAGCAGGCGCAAAAAGCCATCGAGCAACTGAACGACCAGCCATTGGGTGGCCGCGCTCTGGGTGTGGCTTTGGCCCGTCCACGCAAATAAACTTCTTCGATTTGTAGGAAGAAGGCTCACGCCAAAAGCGTGAGCTTTTTTCTTTTGTGCATGTTTTTTAGCTGCGCCTACTTAGGCGACTACCTTCTTTATTTCCTGGAGTTGAACCTCGCGCTAGCCAGTCTTGATGGCCATCTCCTTGCACTGCAGGGCAGCTTCTTGAAGGATGGGCGTGTGCGGATACGCCTGCTGACTGCCAACGGTGCAGCCTTCCGTTCCAAGGAGTTTGCTGCAGCCTGCAAAGCCTTGGGGGTGCAGCACAAGTTCACCAGACCGTACCTGCCGCAGACCGACGGCAAGGTCGAGCGGCTCATCCAGTCAGCGCTACGCGAGTGGGCCTATGGCTGGACGTACCAGAACTCAGCTGAGAGGGCCCATGCGCTGGCGAGCTGGCAGCACCACTACAACTGGCACAGGCCACACAGCGGCATCGGTCACATCGCTGCGATGTCCAGGCTCAAATCTGCAAATAACCTCTTGACGGTTCACAGCGATTGCAGCCAGCGATGCACGGAGCTGGCAATCCGAGCAGATGGCCACGCAGCTGATGCAGCAACCTGCCGCACAGTGTGGCCAGTGATCCCTCAGACCAAGGAGAACCCTCAATGAATTTCGGTGACGCCATCAAGGAATTCACGCGGGGTAAGCGCCTGCAGCGTACGGGCTGGAACGGCAAAGGCCTGTTTGCGCCAGCTATCCGGTGCAGACCGGCGCGGCCAAGGAGTATTTCGGCGCGGTCGCTATGGTGCCCTACAACGCCTATCTCGCTATCAAGCACGTAGATGAGACTTGTCAGTACCTGGGTGCCGAGCGTCAATGCCTGCCTGGCCGATGCAGGGGTGTGGTGGGCTGCACGGTCTCGGCCCACCAGCAGCGCGTGCTGGATGAAAAGCAAGAGCTGGACATCCGCATCACCAAGCTGGACGAGCTCATTCAGCGCAATGCCCTGTTTCGTCAACTGGGGAGCGATGAGCAGTCCCGCATGCGCCGCCAGCTCGACGTAATGCGCGAGTATGCCGTGATCCTGGGCGAGCGCATCTCTGCTTTCTAAGCCTACTGGCCTGCTTTGGGCAACGAGCTTGCTGCTTCCTCATAGCCTTCGACTAAAGGCAATTCCGTCCCATCGACCGCAATCATCACGCACCACATCGCTGATGAGCAGTCCGCATTAGCCAATCCATAGCAGTGACAGACCTGCTCCTGTCACCATAGAGGCGAGTCCCAGACTGACTCGTGTTCCATATTTGGCTCCCCCGACGGCGAACGCCAGTACGGATTTGGCGATTGCGCTGGAAGCAAGAATCACAACCAACCCCCACTGAGCGGTGGACAGGGGCAAACTACCTGACGCAAAAAGCTGCCCTAAGCTAGCAGCAGCAGCATGCAGTTCGGCCAAAGCTGCAAATGCTGCCGCGATCAGTACGCCAGTGCTCCCAACGACATGTTGGAGCCAGGCGCCTAAAACTAACATCAGCGCAATGGTGCCGGCAATCAGCAATGCAGTTGAAAGCTTAAATACCCGTTCGGTCTCAAATTCAGTTTGCGTGGCAGTTTTTTGTCG
>Ga0308157_10008372_pt1 | contig 11778 bp, 12 predicted proteins | sample PhyBR1_FD_201035 | JGI IMG/M metagenome (GOLD analysis project Ga0308157, IMG submission 201035) | Phyllosphere microbial communities from UC Gill Tract Community Farm, Albany, California, United States - DLSLB.R1 | ecosystem: Host-associated > Plants > Phyllosphere > Unclassified | place: USA...
GCCAGCCTTGCGCCCGCGCCGTGCCCAGCACGAAGTCCATGAAGCCCTTGGGGCCGCAGACGTAGAGGTGCACGCCCTCGGCGGGTGCGGCCAGCAGCGCCGGGATGTCCAGCTTCTGCCCGGCGTCGCCGTCGTCGAAATGGAACTGCACCTTGGGCGCAAAGCTGGAGGCCGCGATGCGCTGGCGAAAGGCCGTGCGCTCGGGCGAGCGCGTGCAGTAGTGCATCTCGAAGTCGGCGCCGCTGTTGGCCAGCCGCTCGGCCATGCACAAGATGGGCGTGACGCCGATGCCGCCGGCCAGCAACAGGTGGCGTTTGGCGTCGTGGGCCAGCGGGAAGTGGTTGGCCGGCGCGCCGATCTTGAGCAGCTGGCCCTCAAGCACCTGGTCGTGCATGGCCTGGGAGCCGCCGCGCGAGGCCGGGTCGCGCAGCACGCCGATCTGGTAGCGGTGGCTCTCGCCGGGCGCGTTGCACAGTGAGTACTGGCGCGTGATGCCGCCGGGCAGGTGCACATCGACATGCGAGCCGGCGGAAAACGCCGGCAGCGCGCCGCCGTCCTCGGCCACCAGCTCGAAGGTGGCGATGTCCAGCGCCTCTTGCTGCTTGCGCGCCACGCGCACGGAAATCGTCGGTTGGTTGCTCACGGCCGCCTCCTTATGCACTTGCCGGCGCGTTGGCGGGCGCCGCTGCCACCGGCACGACCGGGATCACGCCCGGGGCGGCCTTGGCAGCCTGGGCCGCCTGCTCCTCGGCCATGATGCGGTCCAGGATCTTGCGCGACTGCACGCCGCCGGCGTCGATGTTGAGCTTCAAGAGGCCGCGGTCGGGGTAGTCCAGCAGGTTGCGCTGCTGCAGCTGCAGCATCTCCAGGTCCTCGGCAAAGATCTTGCCCTGCCCTTCGCGGATGCTGGCCGTCAGCGCCTTGTCCTTGGGGTTGAAGTGGCGCGCCATGCCCCAGAAGTACCAGATCGAGGTCTCGGTCTCGGGCGTGATGAAGTCCACCACGATGCTGTGGGCCTTGCAGTCGGCCGGCGCGTCGTAGCCGCCCTTGCCGGCGTGGGCCACGCCCACTTCGATCATCACGTGGCTGGGCGGGGTGAAGCGGCAGATCTGCCAGCGGTCCACCGGCACGTCGTCGGCCAGGTGGTTGCCGCGCAGCGCGAGCTTCCAGAACGGCGGGGCCTCGATGTTTTCCATGAAGCGGCTGGTCACCACCTCGTCGCCGTTGACCACCGTCTTGCACGGCACCTCGTCGATCTCTTTCTGGCCGATGCTGCTGGAGTGCACGTAGGTCTCGTGCGTCAGGTCCATCAGGTTGTCGATCATCAGCCGGTAGTCGCAGCCAATGTGGTACATGCCGCCGCCGTAGGCCCATTCGGGGTTGTCGTGCCAGGGCTGGTTGGGAATCTTGGCCTTGTCGGCCAGACCAGCGTCGCCGGGCCAGACCCAGATGAAGCCGTAGCGCTCCTCCACGGGGTAGCTGCGGATGGCCGGAAAGCCGCGCACGCGCTGGCCGGGCATGGCAATCGTCTTGCCTTCGCAGCCCATCTCCAGCCCGTGGTAGCCGCAGACCAGCTTGCCCTCGCGCACGAAGCCCAGCGAGAGCGGCGCGCCGCGGTGCGGGCAGAAGTCCTCCAAGGCGGCGACGCGGCCCTCCTCGCCGCGGTAGAAGACGATGCGCTCGCCGCAGACCTTGCGGCCCAGCGGCTTGTCGTCGATTTCCTGCGGGGTGCAGGCCACGTACCAGGTGTTTTTCGGGAACATGATGAAAGTGCCTTTCTTCCGGTTCGGCCGGCAGACGCTGCGCCGGCGGGGTTTCAAAAGATGAATGAAGCGCGAAAACCTTGCGGGTTGCTACTGAATTGATAGCTGCCTGCGCAGGTTAGGCCTGCGCAAGAGGGCTATTTGATGCAAAAAACGCTGGCCCTTCAACACAGATGGGGCTAGGCCCTCGCCACGCCCAGCAGCCGGTCGAGCAACTCGGGCTGCTCGCGCAGCTCCTGCGCGCTGCCGGCATGCACCACGGTGCCCCGGTCCAGCACCACGGCGCTGTCGGAAATCGCCAGGATCGCCTGCGGGTGCTGTTCGACGATGATGGCCGAGAGCCCCTCGGCGCGGGTGATGCGGCGAATGGCCCGCAGCAGCTCCTCGACGATGATGGGCGCCAGCCCTTCGAGCGGCTCGTCCAGCAGCAATATCTTGGGGTTGAGCACCAGCGCGCGGCCCACGGCCAGCATCTGCTGCTCGCCGCCCGAGAGCTGCGTGCCCAGGTTGGTCTTGCGCTCGGCCAGGCGCGGAAACATCGCGTAGACGCCGTCCGGGTTCCATTTGCCGGGCCGGGCCACGGCCGTGAGGTTCTCGTGCACCGTGAGCGACTTGAAGATGTTGCGCTCCTGCGGCACCCAGCCGATGCCGGCGGCCGCCCGCTCGTGCGAGGGCAGCTTGTGCAGGGCAACGCGCGAGTTGCCCGCGCCCAGGAAGATGCTGCCGCCGTGCTGGCGCGTGGCGCCGGCCAGCGTGTTCATGAAGGTGGTCTTGCCCGTGCCGTTGCGGCCCAGCAGCGCCAGCGTGTCGCCCTCGCCCAGACTGAGCGAAATGCCCTGCAATACGACCGCCTCGCCGTAGCCGGCGCGCAGGTTTTCGACTTTTAACAGCTCAGCCATGGGTGGCCTCCTCTCCGTGGCCCAGGTAGACGGCCTTGACCTGCGGGTCGCCCGCGATCTGCTCGGGCGTGCCTTCGGTCAGCAGCGTCCCGTTGACCAGCACCGTCATGAAATTCGCAAAGCTGAACACCAGGTCCATGTCGTGCTCGATCAGCAAAATGGAAACATCGGCCGGCAGCGCGGCCACGGTCTGCAGCAGCTCCTCGCGCTCGCCAGCCGGCACGCCGGCCACCGGCTCGTCGAGCAGCAGCACGCGCGGCTCGCAGGCCAGCGCAATCGCAATCTCCAGCAGCCGGCGCTTGCCGTAGGCCAGCACGCGCGTTTGCTGGTTCATGACCTCGGTCAGGTGGAACTGCGCCAGCAGCTGCTCGCAGCGCTCGGCGACCTGCCGGTTGCGGCCCAGCGCCTGCCACCATTTCAGTCCCAGCCCGTGGTGCTGCGAAACGACCAGCGCCAGCGTCTGCAGCGGCGTGAGCGAGTCAAAGAGCTGGTTGATCTGGAAGGTGCGCACCATGCCGCGCCGCACGCGCTGGTTGGGCGCCAGGCGGGTGATGTCCTGGCCTTCGAGCGTGATGCGGCCTTCGGTGGGCGTGAGCACGCCGGTCAGCAGGTTGATGAGCGTGGTCTTGCCCGCGCCGTTGGGGCCGATCAGCGCGTGGCGCGCGCCCTTCCTGATGTTCAGCGTGACGTTGTTGGTGGCGGTGATGCCGCCGAAACGCATCACCATGCCTTGCGCCGACAGCACGGTCGCGGTGTCGTTCAGGGTCGTGCTCATGCCTTGCCTCCGCCCGAAGGCCGTTTGAACCAGGTCCATGGGCGCAGCAGCCGCTCGCGGCCCACCAGCACCAGCACCACCAGAAAGAGGCCGATCCAGAACGTCCAGTACTGTGGCGTGATGGACGAGATCGCATCTTGCATCAGCTTGAAGACGATGGCCCCGGCCACGCCGCCGTAGAGCCAGCCGGTGCCGCCGATCACCAGGATCAGCATCACGTCGGCCGAGCGGTGGAACTCGAACAAATCGAGCGAGGCAAAGCCGGTGGTCTGCGTCATCAAGGCGCCGGCCGCGCCCGCCACGGCGGCGGCCAGCGTGTACGACGCGGCCAGGCGCGCATTGACCGGAATGCCGATGGCCATGGCGCGCAGCCGGTTGTCGCGGATCGCCATCAAGGTCGCGCCAAAGGGCGAATGCACCACCCGGCGCAGCAGCAGGAACAGCAGCAGCAGCACGGTCAGCGAGTAGTAGGCGGCGGTCTGGCCCGTGAGGTCGAACTCGAAGCGGCCCAGCAGCGGCCCCATGACCACGCCCTGCAGCCCGTCGGCGCCGCCCGTCAGCCAGTCCAGCTTGTTGGCCAGCTCCAGCAGGATCAGGCCCACGCCCAGCGTGACCATCAGGCGCGTGAGGTCGCTGCCGCGCATCACCGTGAAGGACGCCAGCGCGCCCAGCAGCGTGGCCGCCAGCATGCCGACCGCCAGCCCGACCAGCGGGTCGGGCATGACCAGCTTGGCAAAGAGCGCGGCCACATAGCCGCCGAGCCCGAAGAACGCCGCATGGCCGAGAGAGACGATGCCGGTGTAGCCCAGGATCAAATCGAGCGACACCGCGAACAGCGCGACGATGGCAATCTCGTTGATGATGAGCGCATGGCTGGGCGAGAGCGCCGGCGCGGCAAAGGCCAGCAGCCACAGCACCGGCTCCCAGGCCTTGAAGCGGCTGCTATTGAGCAGGGAAGATTGGGCACTCATTTACTTGCCCCCCTTGCGCACGAACAGGCCTTGCGGGCGCCAGATCAGGATGGCGATCATCAGGCTGTAGACGATGAAGGCGCCCAGCTTGGGGATGTAGTATTTTCCGGCCACGTCGGCAATCCCGAGCAGCAGCGCCGCCAGCAGCGGCCCGGTGATGGACGAGGTGCCGCCCACGGCGACGACGATCAGGAAGTACACCATGAACTTGAGCGGAAAGCTCGGGTCCAGCCCCAGCACCTCGGCGCCCAGCGCGCCGCCCAGGCCGGCCAGGCCCGAGCCCACGGCGAAGGTCGAGAGAAACACGATGTTCACGTTGATGCCCATGCCGGCGGCGACCCGCTGGTCATCGACCGAGGCGCGCAGCTGGCTGCCAAAGCGCGTGCGCGTGAGCAGGTACTGCAGCGCCACGGTGAGGGCCGCGCACACGGCCACGATGAACAGCCGGTAGTGGCCCATGCCCAGCATCCAGCCGTCGCTGCCCAGCTCGGTGCGGCCCTTGAGCCACTCGGGCAGCTGCACGATCTGCTGCGTCGAGCCGATGAAGTAGTCCACCCCGGCCACGGCCATGAAGACCAGCCCGATGGAAAACAGCACCTGGTCCAGGTGCGGCTTGTGGTAGAGCGGGCGGTAGAGCGTGCGCTCCAGCACCGCGCCCAGCAGCGCCGAGCCCAGGAAGGCCAGCGGCAGGCAGACGAGGAAAGGCACGTTCAGGCGCTGCATCAAGAGCACCGTGATGTAGCCGCCGGCCATGGCAAAGGCACCGTGGGCCAGGTTGATGAAGTTCATCAGCCCCATGGTGACGGCCAGGCCGACCGCCAGGATGAAAAGCAGCATGCCGTAGGCGATACCGTCGAAAAGAAGGGTCAGCATGAAAAGTTCAAAGTGTGGTGAATGCCAGCCAGACGCCCAAAGGCCTGCCCGCAAGCCGGGCAGGCCCTGGCGCAGCGCCTGGTTTTACTTGGCCTTGCCCGGGTCCTTCACGTCCTTGATCACGTCGAACTCGACGTTGTAGAGCTGGCCGTCCTTCTTCTCGACCTTGCGCAGGTAGATGTCCTGCACCACGTCGCGCGTCTGCGCGTCGATGAACATCTTGCCGCGCGGGCTCTCGAAGATCTGGCCCTTCATGCCGGCCAGCAGTGCGTCGCCGCCGCCCTGCCCCTTGCTGATCTTCAGCGCCTCGTAGATGACGCGCATGCCGTCGTAGCCGCCCACGGCCATGAAGTTGGGCCGCAGGCCCTTGTTGGCCTTGGTGAATTCCTCGACGAACTTCTTGTTCAGCGCGGACGGGTGCGCGGCCGAGTAATGGTGCGAGGTGACCACGCCCAGCGCCACGTCGCCCATGTCGGCGAGCTGGTCGTCGTCGGTCACGTCGCCGGTGCCGATCAGCTTGATACCGGCCTTGTCCAGCCCGCGCTCGGCGAACTGCTTCATCACCGCCGCGCCGGCGCCCGAGGGCACGAAGACGAACAGCGCGTCGGGCTTGGCGTCGCGCACCTTTTGCAGGAACGGCGCAAAGTCCGGCCCGCGCAGCGGCACGCGCAGCGTCTCGGTGACCTGGCCGCCGTTGAAGGTCAGGCGGTCCTTGAAGAACTTTTCCGCGTCCAGCCCCGGGCCGTAGTCGGAGACCAGCGTGACGACCTTCTTGATGCCGTTCTTGGGCGCCCAGTCGGCCAGCGCGACCGAGGCCTGCGGCAGCGTGAAGCTGGTGCGCACCACGTAGGGCGAGGCCTGCGTGATGCTGGAGGTGGCCGCGGCCATCACCACCATCGGCGTCTTGGACTGCGTGGCGATCGGCGCGGTGGCCATGGCCGAGGGCGTGATGCCGAAGCCGGCCAGCACGTTGACCTTGTCGTTAACCACCAGCTCCTGCGCCAGGCGACGCGTGGCGTCGGGCAGCGAGGTGTCGTCCTTGACGATGAGCTGGACCTTCTTGCCGGCCACGGTGTCGCCGTGCTGGGCCATGTACAGCCGCGCGGCGGCCTCGATCTGGCGGCCGGTGGTGGCCTGTTGGCCGGTCATCGGCAGGATCAGGCCGATCTTGAAGGTGTTGTCTTGGGCCATGGCGCCGGTGGCGCTGAGCGACACGGCGGCCAGCGCGACGGCCTGGAGGAAGAATCGTTTCTGCATGGTTTTCTCCGAAAAAGATGAAAAGGGCTGACGGATGGGGTGGCGGTTTGACAGGGTGGCGGTTTGGATCGTTCCGGGGTTGGGCGGGAATGGAGAAAAAGGGGTCACACGGGCCAGTCGTTCGGGTTGCGCCTTCGGATGAGCTGCACGCCGGGCACCTGGTTGAGGTCCGGATGCCGCACGGCCTCGCGCAGGTTGCGCTGCGCCAGCCGGGAATGCTCGCGCATCAGGGCCTCGGCGCGGGTGCCTTCGTGGTTTTCGATGGCGTCCAGCACCTGGCAGTGCTGGTCCTGCGCCACCACGAGCCGGTCCCGGGCCTTGGAGGAGTTGTCTTTCATGATGACAAAGCCCGAGACAAAGCCCGACGGCGAGGCAAACGGCAGGCTGGCCACCCGCTCCAGCTCGCGGCACATGAACGGGCTGCCCGACAGCTCGCCGAGCAGGTCGTGGAATTTCTCGTTGAGCACCACGTAGCGGGCAAACGTGTCGTCGCTCAGCGTCGGCCCGCGCAGCAAGGTGTCGATCTTGGCCAGGCAGGCGCGCGCCTCGGCCAGCACCACTGCGGGTGCGCCGCGCTCGGCGGCCAGGCGCGCGGCCAGGCCTTCCATGGTCCCGCGCAGCTCGATGGCGTCGGACACGTCGCGCTCGGTGAAGGTGCGCACCGCGTAACCGCCGTTGGGCAGCGCCTGCAGCAGGCCCTCCTGCTCCAGCCGCATCAGCGCGGCGCGGATCGGGGTGCGCGAGATACCGATCTTCTCGACGATGGCCAGCTCGGCGATGCGCGCCCCGCCGGGCAGTTCCCCGGCCAGGATCAGCTCGCGCAGCCGAAGCTGCGCCTTGACGACCTGCGAGCCGCTCTCTTCGGGCAGCTCGGGGCTCAGGTTTTCAAACGACGGGGGGCGGCTCATGGATACGCACTGTATACATTTATTGCCCCAAATCAATAAAAAAACGCCTTTTATAGGGTATATACTGATTTGATTGTATTCAATGCAAACCGGCGTTACAACACAGTAGTAACAGACGTTTACACTGCGCCTCCGGCAGCGCCCCAAAGCGACAGCCCAAAAAAACCGCCCGGCTCCTGGCGAAGCGGGCGGCGCCGGCTTTCAGCACCGGTGGGCCGGCCTCAAGCGCTTTCCAGCGCCAGCACGGCGGTGGCGGTGTTGGAGATCGGAATGTGGTAGTTGCCGGTGACGCGCTTGACCTTGGCGCCGCCGCCCGTGGCCAGCGCGCCGCGCATGGCCAGCCACATCAGCAGCTCGACGCCCTGGGTGCCGGTCTTTTCGACCAGCTCGTGCACGCTGAACTGCGTGGCCCACTCCGGGTTGGACTCCAGGCTGTCCAGGAACTGCAGGTCAAACGGTTTGTTGATGAAGCCGGCGCGCTCGCCGTCGAGCTGGTGCGACAGGCCGCCCGAGGCGATGACCGCCACGGTCTTGGTGCTGTCCCAGGCCTTGATCGCCTCGCCCACCGCCTTGCCCAGCGCGTAGACCCGGCCCGGCTTGGGCAGCGGGAACTGCACGGTGTTGATGCACACCGGCACCACCGTCACCGGGCAGTCGCCCTCGGGCCAGAAGAGTTTCAGCGGCAGCGTGCAGGCGTGGTCCACCAGCATTTCCTGGCAGGTGACGATGTCGAATTCTTTTTCGACCAGCGTGTTGATGATCTGCCAGGACAAATCGAGCTCGCCCTGGAACGGCGGCAGCGTCGGGATGCCCCAGCCCTCGTCGGCGTTGCGGTACTCGGGCGCGGCGCCCACGGCAAACGTCGGCATCTTGTCGAGGAAGAAGTTCAGCCCGTGGTCGTTGTAGAACATCACCACCACGTCGGGCTTTTTGTTACCGAGCCAGTCGTGGATGGGCCCGAAGCCGTCGAAGAACGGCTTCCAGTAGGGCTCGTTTTGAAGGCCCTTGTGGATTGCGCCGCCGATGGCCGGGATGTGCGAGGTGCCGAGGCCGCCAATGAGTGTTGCCATGGTCTTGTGCTCCTGAAGGTTGTGGGTTTACTGGCCGGCGGCGACCAGGCGCGCCTTGAACTCGTCCTTGGTCAGGCCGGTCTGCTGCGCGCCGATGTCCTGCATGTCCAGGCCGAAGATGCCGGCGAACTTGGCCAGGTAGTAGGCGTTGCCGCCCGCCTCGATCAGCTGCAGCACGTTGCGCGCGCGGATGGCGGCGGCCTGTGCCTCGTTCAGCCCGTACTGGCGCATGTAGCCTTCCTCGTCGGCCTTGAAGGCGGCGCGGTTCTGGGCCGAATTGAACGAAAAGCACATCTTGTTGAGAGCGTAGCCTTTTCTGGCCTGCTCGCCGTCAAACGGCGTGGTGCCGAAAATCTTCGGAAGGGTCTTGCTCACGGGTTGTCTCCTGCAACGGGGTAAAGGTCGGACGTGTCGGGTCGGGCATGTAGTATTCCCGGCGCGTTTCACAAAATAAACAGATGAATGGTCATACAACCCATGAACAGATTCGATTGGTCCGACCTGGACGCGCGGCTTCTCCTGCTGCTGGTGGCGGTGGTGGAGACAGGCAGCGTCACCGGTGCCGCCCAGCGCCTGGGCGTGACGCAATCGGCGGTGAGCCACCTGCTGGACAAGCTGCGCGGCATCACCGGCGAGGCGCTTTTCGTCAAGAGCGGCCGGGGCATCGCCGCCACGGCGCGGGCCGAGCAGCTCGCAAGCCAGGCGCGCGAGCTGCTGCGCCAGCTGCAGCAGTTTGCGCAGTCGGCCGAGTTCGACCCAGGCCGCTGGCGCACCACGCTCACCATCGCGGCGAATGACTTCCAGCGCGACCTGCTGCTGCCCGCGCTGGCCGCGCGGCTGCGCCAGGCGGCGCCCGGCGTGGCGCTGCGCATCATTCCCTCGGCCGTGCCGCGCCTGGACATGCTGCGCAGCGACGACTGCCAGCTGGTCATCAGCCCGCGCCCGCCCGAGGGCGGCGACATCGTGCAAAAGCGCCTGTTCGAGGACCGCTACCGCGTGTTCTACGACCCCACCGTGCGCGAGGCCCCGCGCACGCCGACCGACTACCTGGCCGCCGACCATGCCACGGTGGTCTACGAGCCGCGCCGCAGCCTGGACCTGGACCAGCACCTGGCGGCCCGGGGCTTGGCCCGGCGCTTCACGGTGATGGTGCCCAGCTTTGCCGCGCTGCCCGCCTTCCTGCGCGGCACCGCGCTGCTGGCGACCGCGCCCGGCCTGCTGGCGCGCCACGCGCTGCAGGGCCTGGCCAGCTGCGTGCCGCCCGTGCCCTGCCCGGGCATGCCGATGTACGCCATCTGGCATGTGCGCTACCAGCAGGACGCAGCGCACCGCTGGCTGCGCGGCGAGCTCGACGCGGTGGTGGCGCCGGCGCTGGCCGGCGGCGCGCCCGGCTGAGGCTGGCAGCGCCGCCACGGGAGCCGCCCGGGGGAAAAATCAAGCCAGATCGGACGCCGTCCCTTGCTGCGCCTGGGCCGGCAGCTATCGAATCAATAGCACCTTTACGTGTGCTGGACGCGGGCGGGACGGCCATCCGGCCGCGCGGCCGCGCTCACTCGCCGCTGACCCGGCCGCGCAGCGCCTTGGTGGCCGAGCGCTGGCCCTTGCCTTCGAGCCGGCGCAGCTTGGCGCCGTAGGTCGGCTTGGTGGCGCGCCGGGGCTTGGGCGGGTTGGACACGCTGTCCACCACCGCCTGCAGCCGGGCCAGCGCATCGGCGCGGTTCATCTCCTGCGTGCGGTGCTGCTGGGCTTTGAGGACCAGCACGCCTTCGTGCGTGATGCGGCTGTCGCTCAAGGCCAGCAGGCGCTGCTTGACCTCGTCCGGCAACGACGAGGCGGCGATGTCAAAGCGCAGGTGAATGGCGCTGGAGACCTTGTTGACGTTCTGGCCGCCCGCGCCCTGGGCCCGGATGGCGCTGAACTCGACCTCACGTTCATCGACAAAAAACTGGCGCATGCGGCACGGCCTTGGGGGCGGTTGAAAAACGCCCATTATCGGCGCGGGCGACAATTGCGGCCATGAACCTGCCCCTTTGCCCTCCCCGCGCCTTCGAGGCCGTCATCTTCGATTGCGACGGCACCCTGGTGGACAGCGAGACCGCCGGCATGGCCGCGCTGCACGAGGAGGCCGCCAAGCTGGGCTACGGCGTGCCGCTGGCGCAGGCGCTGGAGCTGTTTCGCGGCCGGCAGATGGCGCTGTGCATCGAGATGGTCGAGGCCGCGCTGGGCCGGCCGGCGCCGGCCGGCTTCATGGCCACCGTGCGGCACGCCATGGCCACTCGCTTTCGCCAGGGCCTGCGCCCCATGCCCGGCGCGCCGGCGCTGCTGCAGGCGCTACGCCGCGCCGGCGTGCCCTACTGCATCGCCTCCAACGGGCCGCAGGAAAAAATGGAACTGACGCTGGCCCTGTCGGGGTTGCACGGCTACTTTGAAAAACACGTCTTCAGCGCCTACGACGTGGGCCACTGGAAGCCGGCGCCGGGGCTGTTTTTCCATGCGGCGCAGGCGATGGGCGTGGCGCCCGGTGCCTGCGCGGTGGTCGAGGACAGCGTGCCCGGCATTGCCGCCGGCCTGGCCGCGGGCATGCGCGTGTACTCGCTGTGCGCGCCCGAACTGGTGCCGGCCGACATGGCCGCGCGCATCGTGCCGATTGGCGGGCTGGATGCCCTGCACGCGGCCTTCGGTTTACCGAACGGGCCATGAAACCGGGCGGCAAGACGAGCTGGCCCCGCTAGGTGGCGTCGCCAATTTGCTACTGATTCGATAGCTACCAGCCCAGACCCCGCCTGGGCCTCAAGCCGTTTTGATCACAAAACAGCACCCCAGGCCGTCACTCGGCGCCGACGCTGCCGGTGATGGGCAGCACGATGCCGGTGATGTAGCCGGCGCACACCGGGGAGGCCAGGAACACGTAGGCCGGCGACAGCTCCTCGGGCTGGGCCGGGCGCTTCATGTCGGTGTCGGCGCCGAACTTCTTGACCGACTCGGCGTCCTTGTCGGCCGGGTTGAGCGGCGTCCAGACCGGGCCGGGCGCGACCGCGTTGACGCGGATGCCTTTTTCGATCAGGTTGCTCGCCAGCGACTTGGTGAAGGCATGGATCGCGCCCTTGGTGGCCGAGTAGTCCAGCAGCTTGGCGCTGCCCTCCAGGCCCGTGACCGAGCCGGTGTTGATGATGCACGAGCCCTGCTTCAGGTGCGGCAGCGCCGCCTTGGCCATGTGGAAGTAGCCGTAGATGTTGGTGCGCAGCGTCTCGTCGAAGCGCTC
>Ga0308157_10008373_pt1 | contig 11777 bp, 7 predicted proteins | sample PhyBR1_FD_201035 | JGI IMG/M metagenome (GOLD analysis project Ga0308157, IMG submission 201035) | Phyllosphere microbial communities from UC Gill Tract Community Farm, Albany, California, United States - DLSLB.R1 | ecosystem: Host-associated > Plants > Phyllosphere > Unclassified | place: USA...
TGCCCAGCGCGGCCTGCTGCGGCGGCGCCAGCGTGCCGATATGTTCGAGGCGGTCGAACAGTTCCGCGCGCCGCTGGCCCATTTTCAGCTCGCTCAGGTAGATGGTCGAGGCGCAGACCGCGCCGCCGCCGGCCGCGATCTTGCGGATGCGCGCATCGTCGATATTGCGCGGATGGTCGTAGCTGGTGCGCGAGTTCGAGTGCGACAGCAGCAGCGGGGTGGTCGACAACGCCAGCATCTGGTCGACGGTGGCATCGGCGGCGTGGCTGGCGTCGATCACCATGCCGAGACGGTTCATTTCGCGCACCCAGTCGCGTCCGAGCGGCGACAGGCCATTCCACGCGGGCTTGTCGGTCGACGAATCGGCGAACTGGTTGTTCTTGCTGTGGACGATGCCGACCAGGCGTACGCCCTGGCGCTGGAATTCGGCCAGCGCCGCCACGCTGTCGCCCAGCGGATAGCTGTTCTCGATGCTCTTGAACGCGACCAGCTTGCCGGCCGCGTCGAGACGGCGCGCCTCATCCGCGGTGGTGGCGATCCCGATGCGGCCGGCGTGGCGCGCCAGGGTCGTGTCGATCAGCTGCGACCTCGCCAGCGCATGCTTGCGCGCCGCCGCGTAGCCGTCTGGCGTCAACGGGCCCTGGTCGGTGAAGATGGCGAAGAAGCCGCCATCCAGGCTGCCGTCGCCCATGCGCGCCAGGTCGAGCTGGGCGACCTCGAGGGCGGGATCGTGGCGCTGGCCGAAGTCCCAGCCTTCGCGGCCGAAGTGCACCGGCGTGTCGAGGTGGGCGTCGAGCGTCAGCAGGCGGTGGTGGGTGTCGTCCGCCGGCGGCGTGGCGCAGCCGGCGAGCGCGAACAGGGAGGCGAGGGCGAGCTTGGCAGTCGTGGTCGTTTTCATTCAGGCGCGTTGGTCGGGGTGAAGTTCAGGTCCGCATAATCCCAGCTGAAATCGGCGATCGGCGACACCGGCGCCAGCTTGATGCCTTGCACCTTGCCGTCCTTGTCGAAGGCGAAGCTGAGGTAGGCCGGCTCCAGGGCAGTATCGTCGAAGCGGGTGATCCAGGTGTCGTATTGCCAGTGCTCGAGCCGGCCCGCCATGCGCTGGGTCGAGGTGAAGTCGACCCGCAGGCCGTTCTTCTCTTGCGCGATCGTGAGCTTGCCGTACCACGGGTCGGCATAGGCGCCCACCAGCGCGGCCGGCGGCAGCGATGGCTTCGATTTCACCGGCGTCGCCTGCCTGGTCTTGAGCAGCTCCAGGCCCTGCTTCACCTTCTTCGCCTTGTAGGCCTGGAAGGTCGCCGGCCAGTCCGCTTTCGGCTTGTCGAGGTAGTGATCGGCCAGCTCGTACATCAGTCCGCGCACCAGTTCCCCGTCCTCGCTATTGATCGCGATGGCAAAGCCCACGTTCTGCTCGGGCAGCAGCACCACGGCGGTGCCGAAGCCGAATACCGCGCCGCCGTGCCAGATCATGCGCGCGCCGCGGTAGTCCATCAGGTCCCAGCCCAGGCCGTAGCTGGACAGCTTCGACTCGATCAGTTTCAGCTCGGGCGGCATCGGTCCGGCCGGCATCGGCATGGACGGGGTCCACATCTGCGCGTGGGTCTCGGTGCTGAATACGCGCTTGCCCTCCGGCGTGGCGCCGGCGCCGAGCAGGGTGTGCAGCCAGCGCGCCAGGTCGTTGGCGCTGCTGGCGACGCCGCCGGCCGGGGCGGCGTTGCGTCCCAGGTCGTCGCGCTCGTCGAGCCGCACCTGGTCGCCGGCGCCGCGCAGGCCGCCGCTTTTCATTCCACCTATGCGGGCATGGGGATAAGCGCGGTTCGCGGTCGCGAAATTGTCTTCGTTGTGGGTGGTCGAGACCGTCATGCCGGCGGGACGCAGCACGTGTTCGCGGGTGTAGTCTTCCCAGGTCTTGCCGCTGACCTGCTCGATCAGCTGGCCGGCCACCACATACATCAGGTTTGAATAGGCATAGGTGCTGCGAAAGCTGGTCGCCGGCTTCAGGTAGCGCACGCGGTGCACCGTCTCGGCGCGCGAGAGCTTGCTGCGCGGGACGAACAGCAGGTCGCCGGCGCCGTAGCCCAGGCCGCTGCGGTGGGTCAGCAGGTCGCGGATCGTGATCTCGCGCGTCACCCACGGGTCATGCATCTGGAAGCCGGGCAGGTGGTCGATCACCTTGTCGTCCCACTTGATTTTTCCATCGTCTACCAGCGTGGCCAGCGCGGCGACGGTGATCGCCTTGCCGGTGGAGCCGGTCGGGAACAGCGTGTCGCCATCGACCGCGGCGGGCGCGCCGAGCTGGCGCACGCCGAAGCCGCGCGCCAGGGTGGTCTTGCCGTCTTCGACGATGGCGATCGCCAGGCCCGGCACGCCGATGCGCTGGCGCAGCGTCTCGGCGCGGGTCTCGAAATCGGCTGGCGGCGCCGCCAATGCGGGCGCGCAGGCGACGGCAAACAGCAGGGCGGGAAGGGCATGTTTCATGAAACCTCCTGGCAAGCGTCGAGCAGGCGCTCGAAAGCGGGGCCGCCCCGCATCGGATCGGCCACCGGATACGGCAGGCGCGTGGCGTGGACCGCGATCGCGGCCTCGGCCTCCTCTTGCGTCATGCCGCCGGTATTGAGCGCCACGCCGACACAGCGGATCGACGGATTGGTCACCCGGCCCAGCGCGATCGTCTGCACGATGACGGTCTCGATCGACGGCGGCGAAGACGAAGGATAACCCAACAGGTGCGCGCGGCGCGGATCGTGGCAGACCACGAACATATCCGGCTGGCTGCCGTGCAGCAGTCCCAGCGAGACGCCGGCGAAGGCCGGGTGGAACAGCGAGCCCTGGCCCTCGATCACGTCGATGTGGCCAGGGTCTGCGGCGGGGCTGAGGATCTCGGCGGCGCCGGCCACGAAGTCCGAGACCACGGCGTCGATCGGCATGCCGCTGCCGGCGATCATGATACCGGTCTGGCCGGTGGCGCGAAAACTCACGTCGACGCCGCGCGCGCCCAGGCCGCGGCTGATGGCCAGCGCCGTGTACTTCTTGCCCAGCGCGCAGTCGGTGCCGACCGTCAGGATGCGGCGGCCGCTGCGCCGCAGCCCGGTCGCGATCGGGATCTCGGCCGGCGGCACGCGCACATCGAACAGCCGCCGGCCGCTGCGCGCCGCCGCCTCGCGCAGGGCGGGCAGGGAATCCAGGCGCACGTGCATGCCCGAGACGATGTCGAGGTCCGCCTCGAGCGCGGCTTCCAGCGTCGGCACCCAGGCGTCGGGAATAGCGCCGCCGGCCGCGGCCACGCCGATCACCAGCGCCGTGGCGCCTTGCGCCGCGGCTTCCTCGCAGCTCAGCTGCGGGAGCCCGGCCGAGACGGTCGCCGCGGGCAGGCGCAGCTCGCCCACGCAGCGTTCGCCGGCCCAGTCGCGCAGGCCGAAGGCGGTCTTGGCGAAGCCCGGTTCGGTGACATCGCCCAGGAACAGCAGGTAGCGGCCGACGGCCTGGGTTTCGACTGCAGGTACTTTGGATGCTGCTGACATCAATACTCCCGGGTCAAGGTGAAGCCGACGGTGCGCGGCGCGATCACGCCGGTCAGCATCGCGCCATTCGGAGAAACGAACATGCCGTTTGCCGTGGTCGAGGTCGTCGACAGCCGGCCGTCGCTATTGCCCAGGTTCTTGCCAAATACCTCGACCGTCCAGTTGCCGAGCTCCAGGCCGGCATAGGCGTCGACCACGTTGTACGACGGGATTTCGCGCTGGCGGCCGTTGGCCGTGCGATAGTCATAGTCGAAGGCGCCGTACTGCCCCGCCATGCGCCGTACCGAGGCGCCGGCGAAGGCGGGCGTAGTGTCGCCGATGGTCCAGCGGTAGTCGGCCAGCAGCGCCGCGGTGTATTTGGGCGAGAACGGCAGACGGTCGCCTTTGAAGCCGCCCACGATCGGATCGGTGGCGTCGTCCAGGCGCGCCTTGTTCCAGGTGCCGTTCGCCGACAGCCGCAGGCCGCGCAGCGGACGCCAGCCGGCGGTGAGCTCGACGCCGTCGGCGGTGGCGCCGGCGCCGTTGGTGTTGACGCCGTAGTTGTTCACCACTGCCAGCAGCTGGATGTCCTTCCACTTGATATGGAAGGCCGACAGGTCGAGCGACCAGTGGCCGTCCTCGGTCTGGGTCTTGAGGCCGGCCTCGTAGCTCATCACGCTGTCCGAATCGTAGGTGGACGGGGTGCCCGGCGGCGCTTCCGGCGGCAGCACGTTCGGTCCGCCCGGACGGAAGCCCTTGGCCGCGCGCGCATATACCGCGGTGCGCTCGCTGAACTTGCGCTTGAGCGCGACCGCGTAGGTGAACACCCCCTCCGACGACTCGGCGCGGATGTCGGCCGGTCCGCCGGCCAGGGCGCCGTCGCCGACCTGGCGCGCGTCCTGCTTGTTGTGGCTGTAGCGCCCCCCGATATCGAGGTCGTACGCGGGGTTCAGGTGGATCGTGGTGTTGGCGAAGGCCGCGACCTCGCGGTAGTTCGAGCCGAGGCCGATCTCGGCCAGCAGCGGCAGGCCGGTGGCGGGCGTCATCGAGCCCGGCACCAGCGCATTGTAGTGCTGGGCCAGGTTGGAGTCCTCGTCGGTGTAGTACAGCCCGGCCAGCCAGTCGACCCGGCCGCCGCCGTTGGAGGAGAGGCGCAGCTCCTGCGTGAACTTCTTGACCTCGAGTTCCATGCCCATGAACAGGTCGTTCGGCACGCCGAGGTTTTCTTCGATGAAGCCGCTCAGGTTGTGGGTGATGTCTTCGCGCGCGTACTGCTTCTGGGTGCTGTAGCTGGTCGACGAGGTCAGGCTGGCGCTTCCCAGGTTCCAGTTGGCGGTGCCGTTGAAGACCCGGTAGTGGATGTCGCGCATCGACGGCACGAACTGCGACTGGGTCGGGCGGCCGTACAGCGTCGCGAGCGAGTCAGGATCGCTTTCCACGACGCTCGGGGCGTCGGTGGCGATGTTCTGCGCGACTGCCGTGAGGCGCAGGTCGAAGTCCTTGTGCGGTTTGTACAGCAGCGAGGCGCGGCCGCCGTAGTTCTCGGCCTTGTTGATGTCCTTGGCCACGTCCGAGCCGGCAGTGCCGATCGAGTCGATGAAGCCGGGTTCCTTCTGGTACGACACCGAGGCGCGCGCAGCCAGCGTGTCGCTGATCGGCGTGTTGACCACCAGGTTGGTCCGGTACGACACGCCGCCGCCGTCGACCGACGCCGCACCGATACGGGCGCGCATGGCGAAACCGTCGAAGTCGGGCGCATTGGTCACGAACTTGACCAGGCCGCCAAGCGAGCTGGCGCCATACAGCGCGCCTTGCGGGCCGCGCAAGACCTCGACCCTGGCCAGGTCGAAGGTGTCGAAGTCGCCGGCCAGGATTGCGCCGTTGGCCAGGCCGCTGCTCGAGCCGAATGGCGTCTCGTCCAGGTAGACCGCGACCGTGGAAGCCACGCCGCCGGTGTCCAGGCCGCGCAGCACCAGCCGCCCCTCGCCGGGCGTACTCTGCACCAGTTGCAGGCTGGGCACCAGCTTGAGGTAGTCGGCGAAGCCGGTGGCCTGGTGTTTTTCCAGCGCGTCGCCGCCGACCACCGACATCGATTGCGGCACGTCGACCATCGTCTGGGCGCGCTTCTGGGCGGTCACCACCACTTGCTGGACGTCGTCGCGCGCGGCGCTGTCCTGCCCCGCCGCATGCGCGGTGGAGAATGCGCCGGCTACCGCCAGCGCCATGGAAGTCAATGCGATCTTGCCTGCTGCTCTTGGCGTGGGAAATGCCATGTGGTTCTCTCCTGTCTTTTCGTTATCGTTATCAAGCGTTGGCGCCGGCGGGGACGCCGCCAGCATGCAGCCGGTCCGCATGCCGCATCGGACCGTCGAGGCGCCACAACAGGCCGGCGGCGATGGTCGCCAATGCCGCCAGCAGGGCGAAGAAGACGCCGGGTGTGAAGCGGCTCCACAGGCCGCCCACCAGGCCGGCGGACAGGCTGCCGGCGAAGGTCACCAGGAACCAGGCCGCGACCGTGGTGCTGCCCAGGTGGCGTGGCGCCAGCCGGGCGAACAGCCCCAGGCCGGTAGGCAAGATGAATAATTCGCCGATCGTCAGCACCAGGAAGAACAGCACCAGCCAGATCCAGCCTGTCGCCGAACCTTCGGAGCCGCCGGCATTCCAGCCAGCGGTTGCCAGCAGCAGGTAGGCGCCGGCCACGATCAGCGCGCCGCAGGCCATGCGCCGCAGTGGGGCCTGGTCGACGCCGGCCGCCGCCCGGCGATGCCAGTAGGCCAGCAGGGGCGGCGTGAGCAGCATCACGAACAGCGGGTTCAGGGACTGGAACCAGGTCATCGGGATCGTCCAGTCGCCCAGGGTGCGATCGACGCCGCTGTCGGCCCACAGCGCCACCGTATTGCCGACCTGCTCATAGGCGGCGCGGAACACCGTCACCGCCACGCCGATGCCGAGCAGGACCAGCACGGTCTCGCGGCCCAGGCTGCGCGGCGCGCCATCGTCCATCGTCTGCGCGGCCGCTGCATTTCGCGGCGCTTCCGGCGGCAGGTAGCGCTGGCCGGCGATATAGATGACCAGGCCCAGCACCATGCCGATGCCGGCCAGGCCGAAACCGTAGTGCCAGCCATACAGCTCGCCGATCGTGCCGCACAACAGCGGGGCCAGGAAGCCGCCGATATTGATGCCGACGTAATAGACATTGAAGGCCCAGCCGCGGCGCGCGTCGGTGCGCGCATACAGGTCGCCGACCTGGCTCGGCAGCGTCGGCAGGAACAGGCCGTTGCCGAGGGCGATGGTGGCAAGCGCGACGAAGAAGAAAGCGTCGAACGCCATCATGAAGTGGCCGGCGGCCATGACCGAGGCGCCGATGACGATGGCGCGCCGCTTGCCCAGCCAGCGGTCGGCCAGCACCCCGCCCAGGATCGGCGTGAAATAGGCCGCCGCCGTGTAGGCGCCGTAGATGAACGAGGCCTGGGCCTGGGCGAACAGCAGTTCCTTGGTCATGAAGTAGACCAGCAGCGCGCGCATGCCGTAGTACGAGAACTGTTCCCACATGTTGGTCAGGAACAGGATCGTCAGGCCGCGCGGGTGCCCGAACCAGGTCGGCTGCATGGTCATCGGACCGCTCATGCGCCGCCCCATACCTCGGGGCCGGCCCAGATATTGCCGTCGACGTACTCGACGCCGGGACGGCGGTCGTTGGCCAGGAAGATCGGGCCGTCGAGGTCGACGATGTCGCATTCCTGGCCCAGCACGAAGCCCGGCCCCATGCCCAGGCTCGATCCGCCCATATTGCCGACCATGACGCCCAGGCCGAGGCGGCGCGCTTCCTGCGCCATCAGCAGGCCTTCGGTCAGGCCGCCGCATTTATCGAGCTTGATATTGACCACGTCGTAGCGGCCGACGCTGGCCGCCACGTCGCCCAGCGACAGGATGCTCTCGTCGCCGGCCAGCGGGATCGGCGAGCGCAGTCCCTGCAGGTCAGCTTCGCGGCCGCGCGCCAGCGGTTGCTCGAGCAGGCCGACGTCCTGGGCCAGCAGGCCGGCGATCAGGGCGTCGAGCTGGCCGGCCACGAAGCCCTGGTTGCCGTCCACGCCGAGCCAGGCGTCGGACCGCGCGGCGCGCACCGCCGCCACCCGCGCCAGGTCGAGATCGAGGTCGCCGGTCAGCTTGATCTTGATCGAGTGGGCCTGGGCATACGAGCGCGCGGTCTGCGCCATGATGTCCGGCTCGTCGGCGCCGAGGGTGAAGGTGGTGCGCAGCGGCTTGGGCGCCGCCTGGCCGGCCAGCTGCCACACCGGCACGCCGGCGCGCGCCGCTTCAAGTTCCCACAGCGCGCAATCGACTGCATTGCGCGCGCCGCCCGGCGGTAAGATACTGCGCAGTTCCTCGCGCGTCGGGCCGGCGGCGATGGCGGCGCTGGCGCCGTCGAGCGCGGCCAGCATATGGGGTACGTCGTCGCCCAGGTAGTAGACGCCGCCGGCTTCGCCGCGGCCCCGGTGGCGCCCGTCGTCCAGGGTGACGACGATCACGTCGAAGGCCTCGAACACATAGCCCGAGATACGGAATGGCTTGGCGAGCCGCAGTTTGTCGGTCGCGACCGAGATGTTCAAGTGGGCCATCAGTAGTTCACCGTCATCGAAAGGAGGCTGAAACGCAGGGCGATATAGGCCAGCAGCAGTGCCGAGAGCAGGAACAGCACGCTCCACACCTTGCGCAGGCGGCCGCTTCCCCTGAACGCCAGCTGCAGGTTGCGCGCACCGGAAACCAGTGCCGCAACAAACGCGAGCAGGCCGCCGATCTGCAGGAGCCACAGCCACGGGTCGAGCGGGGAGGTCGCGTTCTCCAGCGTCGCCTCCAGCGCGGCCACGATGCCGCCCCAGCCGGCCAGCACCGCCAGGATGGCCAGCGCCGACAGGCGCGTGGCCAGCGCGGCCTGGCGCGCCGGCTTGTCCAGCGTGTGCTGCAGCTTGTAGCGGCGGCGCACGATCCAGCCGGCCGGCATCGCCAGCACGGCGAACAGCAAGACAGCGATGGCCACGCAGGCGGCCGGGATCAGCCAGGCGCTGTTCTTGCCGGCCGGGACGCGATCGAACACCATGAAGGGCGACATGAAATCCATGCTCCAGCGCACCGGTTCACCGTTCACGACCTGGGCCGCGAGACGGTCTTCGCCATTCTTGTCGCGCCACACGAAAGGCGCGATCTCGACCCACTCGCGCGGGCGGCCGTTGGGGCCGAGCAGGGCCGGCACCACCAGCTGGCCCTTGTCGTCGATCGTGACCTTTACCTGGCCGAGCAGGCCGAACACGGCGAAGAAATTCGATTCCGAGCGGCGCGTGCTTTCCCACGAGCCGACCATCTTCTGCGCATGCTGCTTCGCTTCGGCCTCGGGCACGCGGCCGTCAGCCGGCAGGGTGGTGGGGAAGTAGCGGTCCGAGAAATCCTGGAACAGCGCACTGCGCAGCGTGTTGGAGGCGCCGGCGCGGCCGCCGCTGTTGACCGACAGGTAGAGGCCCACGCCGTCGTCCATGTACAGGTGCAGCGAGCTGTGGAAGCCCTCGGTGTCGCCCAGGTGGGCCACCACGTCGCGGCCGTTTACATTGGTCTCGAAAAAGCCCAGTTCCATGCGGTTCAGCGGCGGCAGCAGCGACGACTTGGCGATCTTGTCGAGCGGGCTGTCGTGCATCGTCCTGGCGGTGGCGGCCGACAGGATGCGCCGCCCATTGAATTCGCCACCCTGCAGGTGCGCGATCATGAAGTTGGCCATGTCCAGGCCACTGGCCGAGAGCGCGCCGGCCGGCGCCGAGTTGACGATCTCGAAGCCGAGCGACGGCTCGCCCGGCTTGCTGTAGCCCTTGGACATCAGCGGGGCCAACGCCGCCGGCAGCGGCTGGCGGAACGTGGCGGTGCGCATGTCGAGCGGCGCGAAGATGTTCTTTTCGACGTAGTCGTCGAACGACATGCCCGATACGCGCTCGACGATGTAGCCGGCCAGCGAGGTGGCGTAGTTCGAATAGGCGGGGGTGGCGCCGGCGTCGAAGATGCGCGCGGGGATGCGCGACTTGAGCAGCTCGCCCAGCGGCCGGGCCTTGTCCCTGTCGTAGACGATCAGGTATTTCACCGACTCTTCGAAGCCCGCGGTGTGGGTCATGATCTCGCGCATCGTCACCGGCTTGCCGGCGCGCTGCGGGATGGTGAAATCGAGGTAGGCGTTGACGTCGGCGTCCAGGTCGATCTTGCCCTGCTCGACCATCTGCATCACGGCGGTCCAGGTCACCAGCTTCGATACCGAGCCGGGACGGAACAGGGTGCGCTCGCCATCGACCGGCGTGCGCTTGTCGACGTCGGCGTAGCCGAAGCCGCGCGCACTGACGACCTGGCCGTCCCTGACCACCACCACCACCGCGCCCGGGATGTCGCTGGTATTGAGCGCGAACGGCATATAGCCGTCGAGCCAGGTGTCGAGATCGGTCTTGTCGAGGGTGCGGGCGCCGTTGGCGCCAGGGGCCTGGACAGCGGTTTGCGCCGTATCGGATGGGTTTTTCGCGCTTGGGCCCGGCGCGATCGGCGAGGGCGGCAGTGTCGGTGCTTGCGTTGCTTGCTGGGCGCTGGCGCCGGCCTGCCAGCACAGCATGCCCAGCAGCAGAATCTTCAGGAATCTCATCGTGTATCTTCTCCCTATTCGTTCGATTGATTGCGATCGACCGGGCCAGCCTATAAAATAAAGCTTGATCCGAGTTATTTTTCTCTGATTGGAGAAATATCTTCCTAATCAGAGACTATGTCAACATATAAAAAATCCTTCTATGGCATCTGAATCACCCACACTCGGCGCGTTGATCCGCAGCCTGCGCAGCCGCCAGGGCTGGACGCTGAAGGAAATGAGCGTGAAAAGCGGCATCCCGGTGTCGACCCTGTCGAAAGTCGAGCATGGCCAGCTGACGCTGACCTACGACAAGCTGTACCAGCTGAGCCAAAAGCTCGGCATGCGCATGTCGGAGCTGTTTGCCGAAGAGGAGCAGGAAGTGGAAGCGCCAGTGACGGCGCGCCGCAGCCTGGGCGACCTTGCCAGCGCAGTCCGGGTCGAGACCTCCAATTACGACTACCATTACCTGTGCGCCGAGCTGCGGCGCAAGCGCATGATCCCGGTGATCGCGCGCATCCGCGCCAAGTCGGTCAAGCAGTTCGGGCAGCTGGTGCATCACTCGGGAGAGGAGTTCACCTATGTGCTCAAGGGCGCCGTGGTGCTGCACAGCGAGTTCTACGACCCGGTGGTATTAAGGGAGGGGCAGTCGATCTATTTCGACTCGAGCATGGGACATGCCTACCTGATTCCGGAAGGCTGCGACGAGGCGGAAGTATTGACCGTGATGTCGAGCGACGACGAAGAGCAGATGCAGTCGATCATGTCGACGCATACGCATGCACCCGCGCCGGATGATGCGGCGCCGGCGCCGGCCAAGCCGCGGCGGCGTGGCGCCAGGGGCGGCGGCGACTAGCGCGGCGAAATCATGCGACTGATGATCAGGGTTTATTAATTTCTAAAGAGAAATTAAACTGCTGCTATCGATTGCAAACGTTGACCATACTGGAGCTGGCATTGGCCGATCAGAATCCTTACCCGAATTGCATGATCTGCGATTCCCCGACCGGGTATTATTTTTCCAAGACCTATCCGGTCTATCCCGGCAGCCCGTTCACTGAACCACTGACGGTGCAGTATTCGAAGTGCACCTGCTGCGGCTTCGTGTTGTCCGAGACGCATCGCGCCATGCCGAGGGAGCTGTGGGCCAGCCTCAACATCAGCTGGCACCATCACTACGAAAACCCGGCCACGCCCAAGCTGACCAACCAGCCCCCGTATGCGAACCAGGGACTGACCCTGGCCATGCTGGACCGCAATGGCATCGTCGACCTGGACGATACGCTGGACTATGCGGCCGGCTACGCCACGCTCGCGCAATTCCTGGACAAGTATTTCAGGAAGGAGATCAAGGCCTTCGATCGCTATGTGCGCAATCCGGCGCCCGGCATCCGCTACGTCGACGAGGAAGCGCTCGGCCGCTACTCCCTGGTGATCAACAGCGCCATGTTCGAGCACGTGCTGGACCGCGCGGCGCTCGACGAGGTCGATCGCCTGGTCGCGGACGACGGCGTGCTGATGCTGCATACGGTGATCTGCGAGCGCATTCCAGCGGACCCCGACTGGTTCTACCTGACGCCGATGGTGCACACTGCCTTCCACACCAATCGCAGCATGACGATCCTGATGGAACA
>Ga0308157_10008374_pt1 | contig 11775 bp, 10 predicted proteins | sample PhyBR1_FD_201035 | JGI IMG/M metagenome (GOLD analysis project Ga0308157, IMG submission 201035) | Phyllosphere microbial communities from UC Gill Tract Community Farm, Albany, California, United States - DLSLB.R1 | ecosystem: Host-associated > Plants > Phyllosphere > Unclassified | place: USA...
GATGCGACAATCTCGATCTGGCCTTAGGCGCGCTTGCAATTGCCGCCCTCTGCTGGTTCGACTTTTTCACAATGCCAATTTCCTAAGTGGTCAGCCAGCAAGCGCCGCCCTGATCGCCCGCAGCCTGCGCGATGCTGCCAACCCTCATAAACATCGACAGGCGAGCCAACACCCCAGGCATGCACAGCGCCAGCACGGGTGCTGACCCGTCAACATCAGGGCCGTGCGCGAATGATCGCCGTGGCGCTTCGCTTAAACACACCCACCGATTGCTTCCAGCAACCTGTCAATCTGCAGCTGACTATGCTCAGAAAACACCGCCAGCCGCATGGCGGGGACGTCAGGCGCATCTGAATAGCCATTGGCAGCTGTGATTTTCACCACGATGTCGCGCTTGTCGAGTTGCTGTCGCAAATGTTCAAGATCGACGGCCCCGCGCAGAGACACGATGGGGACCGGACTATCCTCGATAGCAAAGCCCAGCTTTCTCAATCCGCCTCGAAGATGCAGCACATTGCGTTGCAGATCCGCACGCATCTGCGGCTGCGCGTTTAGCAATTTCAACGCTGCCACCGCCGCGCCCGCGGCAGCCGGCGGTGGCAGCGAAGCACCCCGCATGATCATCGAGCGTTGTCTGATCTTATCGGCAAGCACGCGGCTGGTCGGGACGATCCCGCCAAGTGCACCAAAGGCCTTGCTTAAAGTTCCGGCGAGATAATTCCCCTCCTGCTCCAGACAGGCATGCTGTAACGACCCGCGTCCGTCGCGACCCAGCACGCCGACCCCGTGTGAATCATCGACACAGAGAAGGCAATCATCATAGGACGCCATCACTGTTCGGTAATCGGCAAGCGGCGCCAATGCCCCTGTCGATGGAAAGACGCCATCGGTCACGATCACCGCGCGTTGCCGCGACCTCAGGTGTTGACCCAGCGCTTCTTTCAGGCTGTTGGCATCAAGATGGCGAAATCGATGAACCGGCTTTCCCAGCCCGGCGATCGCATCGCGGCTGCTGTAATGGGTGGCCTCATCCATGAAGATCACGTCAAAGGCGTCAGCCAGTCCCTGCAACAATGCCATCGGACTGACATAGCCGGAAATCATGGTGACCGCGTCCTCGGTCCCAAACCACCCGCATAAGGCCGTCTTCAGCGCGGCATAGACCGGCATGCCCGCAAGGGTGCCCGCACCAAGCCCATATTGTCGTGTTGCGCTGCAGGCGGCATCGATCACCGCCTGGTGGCCGTGCAGGCAAAAGTAGCTGGTGCCGCAAAAATAGTCGACCGGACGGCCATCAATCCGCATGCGCGCACCCAGCGGTTCTTCCATCATGATCGGCACAGCCATTGTTCCCCCGGATGCCTCAGGCGGCCTTCGCAGCCTTGCGGCGTTCCAGAAACATTGGTCCCACCCGGATACCCTCGCGCCCCTGTTCATCGACGGCGCCAAGCTCGAGGATTTCCTCTTCGTAAAGAAGCCCGCGCATCCGGAAGCGACCATTGTCCACCGGTTCGCAGCCATGGGTGCAGAAATACTCGATCAGGCATTTGAGCTGACCATGGCGATAGGTGAGATAGGTGATGTTGAAATCCGGTCCATATTCCCCCAGATGAACGGCAATCTCCGGCGGAACCTGTTCGGCCGGCAGGCTGTCGACCTTGCTCCAGTCCTGGCCCTTCCAGTGCAATGTGTCGGCTTGGGGAAACGACAGGCTCATATGCGGATAGTCGGCGCCGCGGCCATAGATACGGCCATCGATGACAAAAGCGTCGCCGGCCGTCGGACGGATCTGCAACGGCACCCCTTCACCCATCAGATAAAGCTTGCCAGCCTTTTCCTTGACTTCGACCACCTCACCGCTTTCGGCGTGACGATACAGTCCCGGCAGCGTTGAAAACTGCTCCCCGGTGATCGCCGGGGGTATCGGCGTCATTTGCGGGCGTTTGCCCATCTTGCTTTCCGAGAGCGCAAGACGCAAACCGTCATTTGCCAGACGCGACGCGATCTGATTGGCAAAGTCCAGCGTCGCGAAGATCAGCACCCCGAAGCCGGCCTGCGGCAACAGGGTCATTTGCGAGGCGTAGCCATACACAGCCCCACCATGCCCCACTGAGGTCCAGCCATCCATGTCACCCACCCCAAAGCACAAACCATAGCCATTCAGGGTCTTATCATGATTGCTGGGTCGCTTTCCGATCGGCGTCCACATTTCCCGCAGCGAGGCCGGGCTGACAAGGACATCTCCATGCGGTGTAAACCCACCTCGCAACAAACATTGAGCGTAACGTGCCATATCGCGGTTGGTGGAGAAAATATTACCGGCCGGCGATCCGCCCAGGCTGAACACCGGAGCCGGGCTGTCGCCCTCCAGCGTCCACATATCGGCTGGTGCCAGGCGTTCGCGAATCCCATCCGCCATCCCGGCCGAGGTGTCCGACATCTGAAGCGGTTTCAGGATCGTCTCCGATATGTAATCCGCGTAGGATTTTTTCGACACCTTCTCGATCACCAGACCGACAACCGCAATGCCGGCATTGGAATAGTGCATGCTACCCGCACTCGGGTCCTGCTTGAGGGTCGACGTTGCAAGCTCTGCGACCGTATCGGCAAGTGGCGGCCGATGGGCGTCCAGATAATGCCCGCTCTTGGGCTCCCTGACGATGCCCGCCGTGTGGCTCATCAGCTTGCGCAGGCTGATATGGGATCCGAACGGACCGCTTTCGCGCCCCACGAACGGATTGACCGGCTGAAAACCGGGCAGGTATTCTGAAACATCGACATCCAGATCCACCAGACCTCTTTCCACCAATTGCATGATCGCCACTGCGGTGAAGGTCTTGGTGATCGAGCCGATCCGGAAGCAGGTTTTGTCGTTCATATCGAAATGGCGCGCCGAATTCTGGACATGGCCTTCTGCCAGCACACCGTCGCGGTCCACCACAGCATAGGAAATGGAGGGAATGGCCTTGTCCTCGACTTCGTGACGAATGAGGCTCTCAAACAGGTCGATCGATGAATTGGAAAACGCAGGCACGGTTATTCTCCCAATTTAACTTGTGTGACGGGGGTCCAGAACGTCGCGCAACGTGTCGCCGACAAGGTTCCATGACAAGACGAACAGAAAAATTGCAGCACCGGGAAAGGCCAGTGTGTACCAGTATTCAAACGGGTTGCCCGGCTGCCCGACGATCCAGTTGCGCGAATAGGCAATGAACTGGCCCCAGTCCGCATAGCCTTCCTCGGTGCCGACACCAAGAAAGCTCAGCGCCGAGGCGGATAGAACCATCGATCCGGTCGCCATCGTGGCCAGCACCAGGACTGGAAAGAAGGCGTTGGGCAGGATGTGTCGCACGATCAGGCGCAGATCGCCCGCACCATAGCTGCGGGCGGCGTGAATATAGTCCATCTCCCGAATCCGGAGAATTTCACTGCGCACCACCCGCGCATAGCCCATCCAGCCGAACGTCGTCAGCGCAATGGTGATCGGGCCAATGCCCTTTCCAAGCAAGGCCGTTAAAACCATCGCAGCGATCAGAAAGGGCACTGCCATGAAGACATCGACGATCCGCATCAGGATTTCGTCGACCTTGCCGCCATAAAATGCCGCAAGCGCACCGATCAATGTTCCGATACAGACCGAAATCGCGACAACACCAAGTCCGATCTTAAACGCGGTGCGGGTGCCCCAGATCACCGCGTAATAGATATCATACTGGCCTTCCGTGGTGCCGAAGATCGCCTCGGGCGAGGGCGGTTGCGGGGTCGCAAGAAAGCCGGCCCGCGGCGTGTCATAAACCGACATCTGAAACTCCTGCGGCGGTGCAAGCCACGGTGCAAACAACGCGACCAGCACGAAGCCTGTCAGGATCAGCACGCCGAACAGCGAGACGGGATTGCGCAAAAGATAGGAAAGCAGTTTCATCGCGTCTTTACCCTCGGATCGAGCAATGGGTAGATCAGGTCAACGATCAGATTCATCAACACAAGCACGATCGCAAAATAAAGGCTGAAGCCAAGGATGGCCGGGAAATCCAGATTGGCGGCGGACTTGGCGGCAAACTGACCCAGTCCGGCATAGTCGAAGATGGTCTCGGTAATCACCACGCCGCCCATCATGGTCGCAAGCTCCATGCCCGCAATGGTGGTTACCGGGAGCAGCGCATTGCGCCGCGCATGTCGCAATTCCACCACCCGGCGGGGCATTCCCTTGGCCCGCGCCGTGCGGACATAATCCTGGCGCAGGGTTTCCAGCATCGACGTGCGCATTACCCGTGTCATGCTGGCGAGATTGACATAGGTCAGGGTGATCACCGGCGCAGCCAGATGGCGCAGCGAATCCCCCAGCACCCGGAAATTCCCGTTCAGCAACGCATCCAGCGTGTTGGCGCCGGTATAGCGCGTGAAATCGGCTGACATCACGGTGGCCTGTGCCCATTGGCTGAGCCGGCCGGGCGGAAACCAGTCCAGGGCCGAATAGAAGATCAGCAGCATCAACAGGCCAAACACGTAGACCGGGAACGACCAGCCGAGGATCGTGAAGACACGGATGATGTGATCGGGCCACTTATTGAGATAGATGCCAGCCCGCGAGCCAAGATAGATCGCCAGAAGAAAGCTTGGAATGAAGGCCAGCAAAACCAGTTCAAGCGTTGCAGGCAACAACGAGGTCAGTGCATGCGCTACCGGCTGGCGTGCAGTTTCCGACCAGCCGAGATTGCCCATCATGATGTTGCCGATCCACTTGCCATATTGAACATGAAACGGATCATTGAGCCCATATTGTTCGATCATGCGGCGGATGCTTTCCTGCCCGCCCTTGAGAAAGTCGGGCGAGGGCGCGTAAGCCGCCAGTCGCTGGGTTGGCGACAATGACATCTGCAATGCAAACAGCATGATTGAAAGCGCGAAAAGCACCACCGGCAGCGTTATTAATCGCCGCAACGCGTAATTGAGCACACCACTACCTCTATCGCTCGACATGAAGGGGAACCACCGGGCGAGCGTCTCGCCCGGTGTGCATCAGCGGCTCAGTTCGCTTTGGTCACCGGATAGAAATCCCAGGCGCCATAAAGGATCATATTGTGGACATAGCCATCAATATTGGAACGGGTGACGATGTAGCCAAAGTCCTCCCACAAGAATTGCGTGGTGGCATAATCATGGGACATTGCTTGCAGCTTGGCATAGAGCGGTTCACGCACCGCCGGATCCGATGACGCCCATGCCTCATCAAGCAATGGCTTGAACTTCTCAGTCATCAGCTGACGATAGCCGTCTCCGAGCATGCCGCCGACCAGTCCGGTCGGGGAAAGATAATAAGTTGCAGCACCCAGCGGGCCGCCCGGATCCGAGTAATCTGGCCCCCAGCCCATATAGGTCAGCGGCGACGCCGGCTTGGCGCGGTTGTTCAGCTTGTCGGAAATCGACGCCCAGGGCAGCGACTGGATTTTCATCTTGAACTTGGGATTGATGCGCTGCAGTCCCTGCTGCAAGGCCGAGAGCGCCGCGGTGCCCTGGGGTGTCCCTTCCTGGACATAGGCCGTGAAGGTAAAGCCGGTGTCCCACAGCTTGCCATCAAACGCCTTCTTGAAATGCTCCGCCGCCTTTTTAGGATCATAGCTATAGATCGGGGAATCTGCGCGATAGCCCATGATGCCACGCACCGTCGGGCCGCGCGACTGGACCGTCTTGTTCAGCAGAACCTGCTTGAGCAGCGCATCGTAATTCTGCGCATAGTTGAACCCCTTGCGCACATCGATATCCGCAAAGAAATCCGGCGGAATACCATTGCCATCCAGTTTTCCGCTGCCGATCGCCGGATTGTCGGTGTCTTCAAGCGGCCAGGCGAAATACAACCCGCGACCAAACACTTTTGGCAGGCCATCAACCACCTTCACCCCGTCGGACTTGCTCAACTCATCAAGAAACTCGACCGGGGCGGTGACAAAATCTGCATCGCCTGACAAAAGCTGCAGACGACGTGTGGTCCATTCCGGCACCGTGCGCATCACCACGCGCTCGAGCTTGGCGGGACCCATGAAGTAATTTTCAAAACGCTTAAGCGTAATCCGGCGATCCGTCCGATCCCATTCCTCCAGCATGAACGGACCGGTGCCGTTTTCCTGGGCAAACAATGGATCGTCACCAAGCTCCGGACGATAATATTTCTTCCAGCTGTCGCCGTCACCATCCCAGCCACCGACCGAGGCCACCCATTCCTTGTCAACGATCGAAGCACCAAAAGGCAGGGCGAGCACGCCAAGCGTTGCCGGGAAGGACTTTGGAAGCTTCAGGACAACATTTTCCCCTTCCACCGTGATCTGGGAAGCCAGCTGATCATAAACCTTGCGCAGGGCTTCAGGCGTCGCGTCATTGATATTCTTGACGTTGGCTTCCGTTTCCACCCATTTGGTGATGTCGGGATATTTGCCCGCCGTCACCACTTCGGTGATCGCATTCGACATCCAGGACTGCCCCATCAGGATCGCCCGCAACAAGGAATAGCGCACGTCTTCAGGCGTGATCTGTCCATAGCCCGGCTCAATCTTCGCCTTCTGTTCCTCCGTCAGGCCATCATAGGCCTGCCAGCTGATCTTTCCATCGTCTCCCTTGATGCCGACCTTGTGGGCATAGACGTCCTTGCGGATGGGAAATGTGTAGGTGATGGAGCCGTCGCCGGCGTTTTTGATCAATCCGTTCTCAAGCGTGGGCACTGCGCTCGAAATGGCTGGGACGAATTCCGATATCTCCGAACCATTATAATTGAGCAGCCGGCTATAGACATTGAGCACACCGTAGGAACTCGGTGTGTTGGCAATATAGGCGGGATCGAAGGACTGCACGTCATCAGTCCACAGAAAAACGAAGGTCCCGGGATTTTTGGTCTGGGCAACAGCAGGCGCCGTCGCCAGGCCAAGCCCCCAGGAAAGGGCCAGAGCCAAAGCAAGTTTCATGGATAATTCCCCTCTTTCGATCTCAGATCGTGTTTTATTTTTTCTCAGGCTATGAGCACACTTGCGCTGCTGTCCAATGCGTAGTTAGAATGAACTATGCAAAGAACGCATGAGGTTGTGATGGAGCTGGCTTGGCTCGAAGACTTCCTGGAAATTGTGGCGACGCGAAACTTCTCCACAGCGGCGGCTGCAAGGAACATTTCCCAACCGGCTTTCAGTCGACGCATTCGATCGCTGGAAAACTGGGTCGGCGCCGATCTGCTTGATCGCAGCACCTATCCTGTCCATCTGACCAGTGCGGGCAATCTGTTTGTGCCGCGTTGTCAGGAACTTGTCCGCGACATGTATCGACTGCGCACCGATTGTCGCAATGTCGCCGGCGCCAGCTCGCAGCTTTTGACGTTCACCGCGTTTCACACCCTGGCGATCTATTTCTTCCCGGACTGGATTTCGCGCTGCCAGGGGGCGGAAACCCCGGTGCGCAGCAGCATGCACACCGCGGATTTTCTGGAATGTATCGAGCACCTGTCGTCGGGCAAATGCAATTTCGCTATCATCTATGACCACCCTGATGGACCGCCGGTGCTCGAAGCGGGTCCGTTTGAATCGCTGCAGATCGGCAAGGATCGTCTCATTCTGGTGTCTGGCACCGATCCTGCCGGCAAGCCGCTTTTCGACATCGACGTGCCAGAAGGCACCAAGATCCCCTATCTCTCCTATTCCTGGAATGATGGCTATCTGGGCAAGCTGATTTCTCTCATCCAGTCGCGCCGTCGCCATCCGCCCAATCTGAGCACCGTCTATCAATCCTCTCTCGCTGTCAGTCTCAAAGAAATGGCGATTGCCGGACACGGCATCGCCTGGTTGCCGCAGATCTGCGTGCAGAAGGCGGTCAACCAGGGTCAACTGGTGCAGATTGGCGGCCAGCAGATGTCGCTGGAAATGGAAATCCGCATTTTCCGCCGCGCCGGGGTGAAAAACCGCGACGTGGAGGCATTCTGGAACGATCTCGCTGATAATCAAAGCAATCTGCGCAGCGTCCCGGATCCGGCGCTCCGACTGCGCTGAGCGATAAAACGCCCGTCATGCGAAAACAGAGACGGTAATGCAAATTCTGCATAACCTTCCCGTAAGCAATCCACTTGCGGTCTTTTTCGCACGGGCGGGCCTGCGCTGCGGCAGCAATGACGGTCCCCTGTCTGCTCACCGTTCCCCGGGGGACCGCTTGCGTGTTGACACCATCATTGCCGCAAGCGTTAGATAAGACAAAACGCGAAAAATCGCAGGGGAACAAAATTTGACCAGATCATCCAGCGGCAGTCCAACGCTGCCCGACAGCATCATTCTTTCCGTCGAGAATCTTGAAGTGTGCTTTGCGCCAAACGCCGCAAATCCAGTGCGCGCGGTCAAGAATGTCTCGTTGCAGATTGGACATGGCGAAACGGTGGCGTTGGTCGGCGAGTCCGGCTCGGGGAAATCCGTGACCGCCATGACGATCATGCGGCTCACCGAATTTGATGGCGCCAGGATTACCGGCGGTCGAATATTGATGCGGATGAAGGACCGATCGATCGTCGATCTTGCAAAACTCCCCGACAAACGTATCGAAGCGCTGCGCGGCTTTGAGCTGTCGATCGTCTTTCAGGACCCGATGTCCAGTCTCAATCCGGTTTTCACTGTGGCCGACCAGATCATGGAGGCGGTGATCCGCCACCAGAAGAAATCAGCCCGCGAGGCCAGGCAGATTGCGCTCAATGTGCTCAAACTGGTGCGCGTGCCCGATGCAGAACGCAGGCTCGATCAATATCCACATCAGCTTTCCGGCGGCATGCGCCAGCGTGTGATGATCGCGATGGCCCTGGCCTGCAGACCCTCGCTGATGATCCTCGATGAACCCACCACGGCGCTGGATGTCACCATTCAGGCGCAGATTCTCGACCTGGTTCGCGCGCTGCAACGCGAGATCGGCATGGCGGTGCTGTTCATCACCCACGACATGGGGGTGGTTGCCGAAATAGCCGACCGGGTCTGTGTGATGCTGAAGGGGGAGATTGTTGAAACCGGGCCGGTCGATGAGATTTTCAACACGCCCAAACATCGCTATACCCGCGCGCTGATTTCGGCGGTGCCGCGTCTGGGCAGCATGGCGGACAAGGACGGGCCGGAAAAATTCCCGCTCCTTGTCTATGAAGAGCAGCCGGTTCTCGCGGAGGTGCGCCATGAACAGCGTTGATCAGCCACAGCCCACCAAACCGCTGATCGAAGTCCGTGACCTTGTCACGCGGTTTGATCTGAAAGGTGGCCTGCTTGGTCGCACCACCGGGCGTGTCCATGCCGTTGAAAACGTGTCCTTCGATATTTTCCCGGGTGAAACATTGGCTCTGGTGGGGGAATCGGGGTGCGGTAAATCCACCGTGGCACGCAGCATCATGCAGCTCGACCGGCCGCAATCGGGATCAATCCGTTATCAGGGAACCGAACTTGTCGGTGGGTCAGGAAAAGACCTGCGGCAATTCCGCCGGGAGGCGCAGATGGTGTTTCAGGATCCCTTCTCCTCGCTTAATCCGCGCATGACGATTGCCCAGGCGCTGATCGATCCGATGCGGGTGCATCGTCTCGGCAGTTCCGCGGCGCTGCGCGAACGCGCTGCCGACCTTCTCGCCAAGGTCAATCTTCCAAGCGACTATCTTGAGCGCTATCCGCATGCCTTTTCGGGCGGCCAGCGCCAGCGGATCTGTATCGCCCGCGCCTTGGCGCTTGATCCCCGCCTGATCATCGCCGACGAGGCCGTGGCATCCCTTGATGTGACGATCCAGGCCCAGGTGATCAATCTGTTGATGGACCTGCAGCACGAAATGGGGATCGCCATCCTGTTCATCAGCCATGACATGGCCGTCGTTGAGCGCATCGCGCACCGGGTTGCCGTGATGTTTCTGGGCGAAATCGTCGAGATCGGCGATCGCCGTTCCGTCTTCGGTAACCCGCAGCATCCCTATACCCGCAAGCTCCTCTCCACCGTGCCGGTGGCCGACCCTGCGCGGCGTTCGATCGCCCGCGAACCTTTGTCAGACGAAATCCCCAGTGCAGTGCGGCCTGCCGATTTCGTGCCGATCCACCTGCCAATGACCCAGATCAGCTCCAACCATTATGTCCGCGCAACCCAGCAAGCCTGAAAAAAGCCTGCAAAGCAGTCGGTCGGACACACCGCGACGATGGCATCGGCCATGGCTTGGCGCTTTGCCGGCCGCGCCCTTCTGCGATGCGCCCGGCCGGCTCAGATCTCGGGTGCAACCGGGAATTTGATCGGGCTTGAGAAGACGCGTTGCAACTCACCCCAGCCGGGATCATGCATATGCGGTTCAAGCCCCGCTCTCACAACGAGCGCACGGGCCTCGCTTTCGCCAAACGCCAGCGCCGCCTGCATGTCCACAGTCCGTACCTTGCCACCCTGCATCAGGATTTTTCCGTCGACGATCACCGTGTCGACGTCACTGCCAAGCACCTGATGGATCAACCGATGAACAGGCATCCAGTTGGGGGTCAGATGCGGCTTGCGCATATCGATAATCGCGATGTCGGCCTTCTTGCCGCTCTCAAGCGATCCGATCTCGTGGTCCATGCCAAGCGCGCGGGCCGCATCAATGGTAATCATCTCAAAAACCTTGCCGGGCGGCAGGATATAACGATCATGATTGTGCAGGACGTGCTGGGTCGCCTGGGCAATGCGGGCGATCTGCAACATGTCGAAATGGCGGCTGGGCGCGGCGCCGTCCGACGTGATGGCCACCGGCACCCCGCGCGCCATCATCGCCATGATTGGCGTCGAGCGGCCGGGCGGTGCGTGCGTCACATGGGTGCCCGTCTCGGCCAGAATATCGATTTCCTCATGTGAAATCCCCCAGCAATGCTGCAGATGGACATCGGGTCCCAGCAAGGCATTTTCCTTGTCCTGAAAGGCCATCCGCACCTGGCCGGCAAAGGCGTCGGAATGAATGCGTACCCCCCATTTGCGTGCGATTTCCCGAACGCGTCGGGCCTGCATCCGGTCCTGTTGGGTGAGATGAACCGCGCAATCGGGTGTCGATGCATTGGAGGGTTCGACCGAGGGCACAATGGTGAAAGGCGTCAGAAATACCTTGATACGACCTTCCGCGCTCCCGTTGAGGGTTTCAATCACGCTTTCCGCACCCGCCAGCATCGCTTCAAAATCAACCTGATGACGCTGCGGTCGTCCGCTCTCCCACCGCGTCACCGATTGCGGCCATGGCAGGCCGGCAGGGCCGACACAGATTATTTCGCGCAAGCCGATCTCCGCATAGGCGCGGGCATGGTTGATGGCAAACTGCGGATCGTCGCTGCGGGGCATCGAACTGATGATGCTGGCCGATGTGGTGACCCCGGCGCAAAGCCTTTCAAGGCCGGAGACCAGCCCATCCGCATACCAATAGTCGCGGGTGACATAATGGTAGTAAGTCGGCGTGGCAATCCGCATCCAAAGCGCGTTGCTATCCGCTCCGATGCTGCGGATCAATGCATGCCCGGCGTGGCCATGGGCGTCAATGAGCCCTGGAATGATCAGCTTGCCCGTGCAGTCGATGATCTGTTTGCCGGGATGCCGGGCAGCAATCTCATCCGCCAGGCCGATATCCACGATCCGGTCGCCGCTGATCGCCAGACCGCCATCCTCCACAATCCGTCGGTCGGCGTCGACGGTGACGATCGTCCCATGAAGCAGCAGCATGCCTTGCATCAAGTCCCCCTTTTCTTTGATTTGACCCGGTTTGATCGGCCGGTCCCATCATTTCCCTCTGTTGATGTTTTC
>Ga0308157_10008378_pt1 | contig 11770 bp, 15 predicted proteins | sample PhyBR1_FD_201035 | JGI IMG/M metagenome (GOLD analysis project Ga0308157, IMG submission 201035) | Phyllosphere microbial communities from UC Gill Tract Community Farm, Albany, California, United States - DLSLB.R1 | ecosystem: Host-associated > Plants > Phyllosphere > Unclassified | place: USA...
CAGCGCAAAGGTAAACTAAGCAAAAGAATTAGACGAAAACATGGCAATTAAAATAACAGATGAGTGTATAAATTGTGGGGCATGTGAACCAGAATGTCCAAATAACGCAATTTACGATGCCGGAACGGCATGGCGTTTTTCTGATGGTACTAATTTAAATGGTATCATTGATTTTGGTAATCAGCAAATCGAAGCTGATGCAGCTCAGGAAGCAGTTTCAGATGAGGTATATTATATTGTATCAGATAAATGTACTGAGTGTAAGGGTTTTCATGATGAACCTCAATGTGCGGCAGTATGCCCGGTTGACTGCTGTGTAGATGACGAGGATATCCGCGAAACAGAAGAAGAATTATTGGCTAAGAAAGCCTGGTTGCACCAGGAAGGATAGTCTTTATCAGATATTTAGAATGAAAGTCCCGCATATGCGGGACTTTTTTGTTTAAGGAGTTTCTGTTTTAATACCACAGATGCGGCTCTCCTTAAAATGATGTCATTTCGACTATAGCGCAGCAAAATGGCGCAAGCTATTTCATTTAAAATTGGACGATTAGATCCTTAGATGCCGCACAGGAAGCAAGTATTGACCAATTACCTATTAACCACTGAACCAGTAAACTAATCCACCTCACATTTATTCGGAATAATCAAAACCGGGCAAGCCGATTTCCGGGCTACATGCTCAGCTACACTTCCCATCAAAAAATGGTACAATCCGGTGCGGCCGTAGGTTCCAATTACAATCAGATCAGAACCCCACTCATCTGATTGCTGGATAATGCCATGTGCGGCAGTATCTACAATGCTTAAATAAGTTGTTTTAATATCCTTGCCATATTTTCCTTCCATTTCTTTAAGTAAAACATGACTATTCTCTTCGCTATTATCGTAGGTTTCTAAGAATACAGGGGCCAATGTTAAATCGGGATTTACATTGGCAGGTATGGGTTCGATAATATTAACCAATGCTACTTCTGCTCCAAATTTTTCTGCCATGTCGTAACCGGCTTTTGCCGCCTTTTCTGAGCAGGTACTGTTATCGACAGCAATTAATATCTTTTTAAAGTTCATAGCGTGTGTATTTAAAAGGTTATCATCATAAAAATAACAAATTTGCAGGCAAAATGTTAGGCAATGGATGTATTTTATTAGTTTTACTCTATTAATTTACAGGCACATTAAATGGAAAACCAATATGGTATTTGCAGGGTTGCAGTAGCACCTTTGCGGGCAGATGCTTCAGATCGATCGGAAATTGTTTCACAACTGTTATTCGGCGACCACGTCGAAATTATTCAGAAAGAAGAACGTTGGTGGCTGGTTCAAAACGGATATGATGGTTACGAAGGCTGGATTGATTTCAGGCAACTGGCACCCATCAGTCAGGATCAGTTTGCTGAAATGCACGATTGCCATTTGCTGGCACCTCTAAGTTTTAACAATACCTTAACTGCCGAAGACGGGAGTTTATACCATTTATGCCCCGGCAGTAACCTGCCGTTTTTAAAAGATGGATTTTGTTATGCGGGTAGTGAAAGATATAAATTAGGTTTTGAAGCATATGATAACCTAAAAACAGTTTTTAAAACTGATGTTACGGCTACCGCTAAATTTTTCCAGAATATTCCTTACTTGTGGGGTGGACGAAACTTATTTGGTTTAGATTGTTCTGGTTTTACACAATTGGTGTTTAAATTGTTGGGCATTAAACTCAACCGCGATGCTTCACAACAGGCCGAACAAGGCGAACTGGTAGGTTTTTTGGCTGAGTGCAGGCCTGGTGATGTTGCTTTTTTTGATAACAATGAAGGCAAAATCACCCATGTGGGTATTATGTTGAGCCCAAACGAAATTATCCATGCCTCGGCCAAAGTAAAAATAGACCCTATAGATGACCAGGGAATTTTTAACAAGGAGTTGGGTAAATATTCACATAAACTTAGAATTATAAAACGCTTTGTGGAATAATGGCCTGAAATGTATCTTATCTAAAAAGAACGTTTTTATGCCCGCTAAGTTTAAAATTCAAATCTCTAATCCTTGCCAGGAGAAATGGGGCAATATGCAGCCCGATACAATGGGTAAGTTTTGTAGTTCCTGCCAAAAGTCGGTAACAGATTTTACTCAATTTTCTGATAAGGACTTACAAAATTGGTTTAGCAAAAACCAGTGGAACAGCTGCGGCCGCTTTAACCCAGATCAGCTGGATCGGTTGATTCAGGGAAAATCAAATTATACCCTCAGCAAATTTAAGCCAGGCCTGGCTGCCGCTTCCTTATTAGCTTTTTTAAGCTTTCCGAAGCTGGTTAAGGCGCAAAGTACTAAGGCCCCCTATACACAAACTGAAAGGCAGAAAGCTAAACCTGTTTTGGCGGAAACTGCAGTGATTTTTCCTGATGCCTTAAGAAGCATTAAAGGTCATGTGCTTGATAAGAACGATAAACAGCCTGTTGGTGGAGCTGTTGTTTCTGTGAATAACAGGCTAGTTTATGGATATACCGACATAAAAGGAAACTTCGAAATACAGCTTCCTGCAAATTTCAGTAGTCAAAATTGTGAACTAACCGTAAGTTATTTAGGTTATAAAACTTTAAGTTCGCGGGTGGCTTTAAACAACAACAATCAATTAAACCTTGAGCTATGTGTGAGCGCAGAAATTTTAGGTGGAGCTGAAATTGTGATTATCAGACATTCTTTGTGGAGAAGGATTCTTTATAAAGCAAGAAATCAATTTAGGGATATTAATCCATTTTATAAAAAGGCAAACTAATCTTCCATCTCCCAAATCATTACCTGTTTATCATCCCCGGTTGAGATGAGGTATTTGCCATCATTGCTCCAAACAATTTTATTGATAGAATGCGTATGGCCAATGCCGGCTTTTTCAAGACTTAAAATTTTGTATAATTTGAAATTTTCAGCATCCCACAGTTTAATGCTTTTATCCTGGCTGCTGGTTGCAAAATAGGGTAGGGTGGGATGGAAAGCAATGTCGTAGACCGTAAACATGTGGGCTGGTACAGTTTGGAGCAATCCATAATCCGGCAGGCTCCATATTTTTAGCTGTGCGTCGCGGCTTCCTGAGATTAAATACTTGTTTTCGGGATGGTAGGCCAAAGCCGTTACCGGAAGTTTATGCCCTTCGAGGTGTTGTTTCAGGCTATAGTCGCTCAGGTTGTAGATTTTAATCAGGTGGTCTTTGCAGCCGAAAGCGATCTCTCTTTCATCCGGAGACAAGGCAATGGTACGAACAGTATCATAAGCCGCCTGAAAGCGGTAAACCTCTTTAAAATCAGTTAACGACCAGACTGCAACCGTGCCATCCTCGCCTGTAGTAATGAGCTCATTTTTAGACTGCACCGTTTTAATGTTGAAAATCGGTTTCAGATGTGCATTGATGCGCACAATCACTTCCTGTTTCTTTAAATCGTAAACACTAAAGGCACCGCTTCTTTCGCCAACAAATAATTGGTTGTTGTAGTAATGAAGGTAATAAACAGAGCTTTGCACCGGCATTTTAACCTTAACAAATGCCATTTCGGCCAAAGACCATTCTACAATACCCTTATCGTTACCGGCACTAAAGAATACTTCATCCTGATCCGAATGGGCAAGGGCATAAACAGGGTTCTGGTGGCCGGGAAGGGTTTGTAAGTGTTTGAGCATAATAAGAAAATATTTATTTAATACTTTTATCTTTTTTAATAATTAAACTTAAAAGGATAAAAGTTAAAACAAACATGATAAATTGAATTATTAGAACTGGGATAAATGAATTGGCTTCCGCGAATCTGTATCCAAAACTAATAATTGTAACAGGAAAAGTAATTAAGAGGCCGAAAATTGCCCAATCCCCGTAAAAGAAATCAGAGCCAGAAATTGAGCATACTGAAAGAGTTCCAAAACCAACATAAGTAAGAGAAATTATAAATGCCCGTTTATTTGCGTTGATAAAGTCCAATAGTCTACTCATTCTGAAATGCTATTTATGTCTTTTCTCTAAATTCTTTGCTATATCCTGAATGGATAAACCTTTTTCTTTCAATAAAAACAATAAGTGGAAAAGAAGATCAGATGCTTCACCAATAAATTCTTCTTCACTTTCAGCCAGGGCAGCAATTACGGTCTCAACGCCTTCTTCACCAACTTTCTGCGCAATTTTATTTAGGCCTTTGATGCGCATTTTATTAATATACGATCCTTCTACAGGATTTTCATACCTATCGTTAATGATGTTTTCTAACTCAAAAATAAAATTCTGGTTAAAATCGGTTTTGAAACAGCTGCGGCTACCGGTGTGGCAGGTTGGTCCAACAGCATCCGCTTTGATCAGAATAGTATCGTTATCGCAATCCACAAAAAGTTCTTTTACATACAAAAAGTTATTGCTGGTTTCTCCTTTGGTCCAAAGGCGGTTTTTAGAACGAGAAAAGAACGTAACTTTCCCTTCAGCCTGGGTTTTGGTTAAAGCCTCTGCATTCATATAACCCAGCATCAAAACTTCCAGGGTTTTATAATCCTGGATAATTACGGGCAATAAGCCTGCGGTTTTATCCCAATCAAGGGAATTAATATCGATTGTCATTTTATTTTTTTATTTCGGAAAAGCAGGCTCTTAACTATGGACTGCCGACTCCGGACTTATTTATATCCTTACCGGAATATGATTTCTTTTTAACTCTTGTTTTAAATCAGGAATCAGAATTTCGCCATAATGAAATACTGAAGCCGCTAGGGCTGCATCAACATTTGCTTTCTGGAAAACTTCGGTGAAATGATCCATGTTACCGGCACCGCCCGAAGCAATGATCGGAATATTGATCATTTGGTTTACTTTACTCAATAAACTGCAATCAAAGCCTGCTTTAGTACCGTCATGGTCCATAGAAGTTAACAAAATCTCACCTGCACCTAAATCTTCGGCTTGCTTGATCCAGTTTTCGGTTTCGAGCTCGGTAATTAGCCTTCCACCATTCAGGTGCACCATATTCTTTCCATCTACATGTTTGGTATCGACCGCTAAGACCACGAATTGTACTCCGAAAGTTTTAGCCAGTTCTTCAATCAGTTTAGGGTTGCGAACAGCCGCCGAATTGATACTGATTTTATCTGCACCAGCGTTGAGCAAGGCTTCTGCATCGGCAATTTCTGTTATTCCACCACCAATAGTAAAAGGGATGTTTAATTGCCTGGCAACCGATTTAACCATTTCAATCATGGTTTTGCGGCGTTCGTGCGTGGCGGTAATATCCAGGAAAACCAGTTCATCAGCGCCTTGTTGCGCGTATTGGGCGGCCAGTTCAACCGGATCTCCGGCATCGCGTAAATCAAGAAAGTTTACACCCTTTACCGTGCGGCCGTCTTTAACGTCTAAACAAGGAATTATTCTTTTACTTAACATTTGTTCGTTTGGTTGTCATATCGAAGTACGAAGCAATTAATGGCAATGTAGCTATTGTTTAGGATTGCTCCTTGCCCCGCAATGACGAGTATTACGTTTTATCTATTTACTAATCCAATTATTGTGAGTACTATTCCAATTAGGAAAACAGGAATGCAGAATAGAAACGAATATTCTCCAGTTATAGACATTAATTTGGTAAAATCACCTCTATAAGTAAACATATGCACTCCCCAGAGTAACATTCCTATTCCCAGTAATGTTATAACTATTCCCGCAATAAATGTTTTCCTTGATTCCAACTTGTCTTAAATTGAACTCAAAGCCTTCAAATTCCATTCTTTAATCTCTTCAATGGTAATCCGATTTTCGTAAATGGCTTTTCCAACTACCACACTTCTGATTGGGTATTTAGCCAGTTCGTAAATATCATCCATAGAACTTACCCCACCAGAAGCAATTAATTTGATCATTGGTGAGTGTTCCAATAATTTTTGGTATAATTCAATCGCTGCACCGCCTAATTTTCCATCTTTGCTGATATCGGTACACAGGAAACGGAAGAAACCTAAAGAAAGGCATTTATCTACGTAATCCATTAGTTTAATTGGTGAACTTTCCATCCAGCCCGAGTATTTAATTACTTCGTCTAATACATCAATCGCAATAACAATACGGTTAGCATAGTCATCTTTTTTAGCAAAAGCTTCGCTCAACTGGGGCAAGAAATCAGGATTGGTAATGGCTTGAGTGCCCACAATTACGCGATGAATACCTGCGTCAAGCAAATTAGTAACCTGCTCAATGGTGCGGATACCGCCGCCATACTGCACACGCATTTCTGTTTTTTTAATGATTTCGAAAAGTGATTTCTGATTGCTAAAATCACCTTTTGCACCATTCAAATCAATAATATGAATGAAATCGGTACCATTTGAACGGTATTTTTCGATCATCTCGGCAATGGAAACATCATATTCCGTTTTCTGGTTGTAATCGCCTTCGCGTAAACGGACAACCTTTCCATCTAAAATATCAATAGCAGGTATTATATACATTTTATAAGCTTAAGTTTGAAAAATTTTTTAGTATTAATTCGCCGGCTTTCCCTGATTTCTCCGGGTGGAACTGAACGCCGTAAAAATTGTCTTTTTGTACTGCTGCTGAAAACTTTAAACCATAATCGGCAGATGCAATGTCAAAAGTAGGGTTATATTCAATAAAGTACGAATGCACAAAGTAAAATTGTGTATTATCTTCAACACCTTCAAATAGTGAATTGTTTTTGGGGTTTACCGCATTCCAACCCATGTGTGGGATTTTGATATTCAGTGCTTTATCAAATTTTTTGGTCTTTACCGGAACGATGTCTAAAAGTGCCGCATCGCCCTCTTCCGAATGTTCGGTAATCAGCTGCATGCCCACGCAAATGCCCAGTACCGGTTTGGTGAGCTTTTTTATGGCTTCAACCAGGCCAGTACCCTTTAGTTTTTCCATGGCAGTACCCGCATGCCCAACGCCTGGGATAATGATGTGGCTGTACTTTTCCAGGTCGGCTTCTGTATCAACCATACCATATTGGAGCTTTAAACGATCTAAAGCTGCGGTTAACGAGAAAATATTACCCGCGCCGTAATTTACTATTCCAATCATAATTTAATAATTCAGATTCTTTTTAAGGTTTGAAAATGAATGTCAGTTTTTTATAGGTTCTGCAGTCCCGCTATTCGTTTCAAGTCCCGATAAAATCGGGAGCTTTCCACTGCTATCGGGTTTATTTAACAAAGGCTGGGCATCAAAACCTTTCCACCTTCCAGCCCTCAACCTTGGTTTACAACAAGCCTTTTGTACTTGGTAATACCATTTTTTCAGCATCACGTTTAATGGCCATTTTTATGGCTTTGGCAAATGCTTTAAAAATAGCCTCAATTTTGTGGTGCTCGTTATCGCCTTCGGCTTTAATGTTCAGGTTGCATTTTGCAGCATCGCTAAACGATTTAAAGAAATGGTAAAACATTTCAGTTGGCATATCGCCTACCTTTTCGCGTTTAAATTCCGCATTCCAAACAATCCAGTTTCTACCCCCAAAATCAATGGCTACCTGCGCCAGGCAATCATCCATTGGTAAACAGAAACCATAACGTTCAATTCCCAGTTTATTGCCCAAACCTTTAGCAAAAGCTTCGCCTAAGGCAATTCCGGTATCTTCTATGGTGTGGTGTTCATCAATATGTAAATCACCTTTGGCAATTACTTCCAGATCCACACTGCCATGTCTGGCAATCTGATCGAGCATGTGATCGAAAAAGTTCAGGCCGGTTTCGATTTTTGCTTTACCGGTACCGTCTAAATCCAGGTTAATGGTAATATCGGTCTCGTTGGTTTTGCGTACGTGATTAATTTTTCTGCTTCCTGCTTTCAACAGGTTGTAGATATCTTCCCATTTTTGGGTTTCTAAAATAATAATGTCTGATAAGGTTTCGTGCTTGTCTAAAGCTTCGGTCGATCCTAATGCATCGTTCTGGCGGAGAAAGATCGCTTTTGCCCCTAAATTTTTGGCCAAAACCACATCGTTTAACCGGTCACCGATTACGTAGGAGTTTTTCAAATCGTAATCGCCGCTAAAATATTTGGTAAGCAAAGCTGTGCCCGGTTTACGGGTAGGTGCATTGTCTTTTGCAAAAGTACGGTCAATAACGATCTCGCTAAAATTAACACCTTCACCTGCGAAAGTATCTAACATGAAATTATGGATCGGCCAGAAATTTTCTTCGGGATTTGACGGCGTTCCCAAACCATCCTGGTTAGTTACCATTACCAGCTCGTAATCCATTTCGCTGGCAATTTTCGACAGGTAATATAGTGAGCGGGGATAAAATTTTAACTTGGCAAAACTGTCTACCTGTTCATCCTCTGGTTCGATGTTTAAGGTGCCGTCTCGATCGATAAATAATACTTTTTTCATTATAGTTTTTTTAACACGGTTAACAGTTTATCATTCTCTTCTTTTGTGCCCACAGTAATACGCAAACAGCCTTCGCAAAGTGTCACTTTTGAACGGTCGCGCACAATGATCCCTGCTGCTACCAAATCATCATAAATTTTAAGTGCATCGGTTACTTCTGCCAGTACAAAATTTGCATCAGACGGATAAACTTTAGTTACTATTTGGAGGTCGTTTAAAGCGATAGATAAACGCTGTCTTTCGGCAACAGATTCTTTAATCCATTCATTGACTTGGGCGATGTTTTTTAGCGCTTCAAAAGCTAAATCCTGAGTAGCCTGATTGATGTTATAGGGAGGCTTAATTTTGTTTAAAACATCGATCACTTTAGTAGAAGAAAATGCCATGCCCAAACGTAAAGCTGCGAGCCCCCAGGCCTTTGAAAAAGTTTGCAAAACCACCAGGTTTCCGTACTCGGTTAACTCTTGTATAAACGTCTTTTGACGGGCGTAATTGATGTAGGCTTCATCCACCACAACGATGCCGTTAAAGTTGGCTAAAATCGTTTCAATATCTTCACGGTTAATCGAATTTCCGGTTGGGTTATTTGGCGAACAAATAAAAATTAATTTCGTGTTTTTATCAATGGTTTCTGCAATCTTTTCCATGTCTAACTGGAAATTTGGAAGCAGACTAACTTTGCGGATTTCTATATCATTTATATTTGCCGAAACTTCGTACATGCCATAAGTTGGAGGCAGAATAATTACGTTGTCTTTGCCTGGATTACAGAATGCGCGAAACAATAAATCGATTGCCTCATCGCTGCCATTCCCCAGAAAAGTATTTTCAATAGGCACGCCTTTTATTTTACTTATGGCATCCTTCAAATCCAGTTGCAGCGGATCCGGATAGCGGTTGTAATTGGCAGGTAAAGGTGAGCCATAACTGTTCTCATTGGCATCTAAAAAAATTGATGCCTGGCCTTTAAATTCGTCCCTTGCGGTAGAGTAGGGGCGAAGATTTTTTATATTTTCTCTTACTAAATCGTTAATATCCATTTTGGTGGTTTGTTTACCTTCGGTTCAATTAAACTGATTAGCAGCTGATTTTACCGATAGTTTTGTTCTTTGTTTTATACCTCTTATTTGTTCTGAATCCGGACCTCAGGCGCCCGACTCAAAATTCAATCTTATACTCACCGCATTTTTATGTGCATCCAATCCTTCGGCCGCTGCCAGCGTTTCAACGGTTTTACCAATGTTGTTTAAACCTTCGGTTGAGAGGTGCTGAAAAGTGATTTTTTTAATAAAAGCGTCAACAGAAACACCTGAATATGCTTTTGCAAAGCCGCTGGTTGGTAAAGTATGGTTGGTGCCAGAGGCATAATCTCCAACACTTTCAGGCGTAAAATTGCCTAAAAATACCGATCCTGCGTTGGTAATCAATGGAATAAGCTTTTGGTATTGTTCAGTTGCCAGTATCAGGTGTTCAGGGGCATATTCGTTCGAAAAAGCCATGGCCAGCTCAGTATCATCAGCTAAAACTGCATAAGAATTATCAATTGCTTTGGCAGCAATGTCTTTTCTAGGTAACATAGCTAGCTGTTTTTCAATTTCATTTAGCGTTTCAGTTATAATTTGGTTTGATGTAGCCACCAATATTGCCTGACTGTCAGTGCCATGTTCAGCTTGTGCCAGCAAATCAGTAGCAACGAATGCAGGTATAGCTGTTTCATCAGCTATTACCAGTACTTCTGAAGGACCTGCGGGCATATCAATGGCAACTTTGTTTTGTACCATAGTTTTAGCTGTGGTTACATAACGGTTACCCGGGCCAAATATCTTGTACACCTGTGGCACCGATTCGGTTCCGAAAGCCATCGCGGCTACGGCTTGTGCACCACCAATCATGAATAGTTTTTCGATGCCGAGCAGCATGGCGCAATAAGCCAAATAACAATTTGTTTTACCATCCTGCTGCGGTGGCGAGCATACAATTATTTCTTTACAGCCTGCAATAAGTGCTGGTGTTGCCAGCATTAAAAAGGTGCTTGGTAACACTGCGGTTCCACCCGGAATATAAAGTCCAACCTTTTCAATTGCCCTGGCTTCGCGCCAGCATACAACACCAGGCATGGTCTCTACTTTATCCTCGGTTTTTAATTGTGACAAGTGAAAATTCCTGATGTTTTGATAAGCTACATCAATAGCATTTTTTGCTTCAGCCGGAATGGTAGACGCGATAGCTTTTAATTCTCCTGCATCCAAAAAAAGTTTTTCCAGTTCAACTTTATCAAACGTTTTTGCGAAATTAAAAAGGGCTTTATCTCCATCCTCTTTTACCGATTTTATAATATCGGTAACACGGCTTTCAACCAATTTATCATCTTCAATCTGCCTTGAACAAAGTTCTTCAATTTTTGATTTAGATAAATCTGTATAATTGTAGATTTTCAATGTTTTATATTTTAAAATTAACTAATAGTTAATATGTGATTGTGCGGTTTTACTTGATTATTTTTTCAATTGGCATTACTAAAATACCTTCTGCACCAGCTGCTTTTAAGTTGTTTATTTTGTCCCAGAAATCGGCTTCGGCAATTACCGAATGTACGGCTACCCAGTTTGGTTCGAAGAGTGGAACTACCGTTGGGCTTTTAACACCCGGAAGTAAATCGACTACTTTTTGAAGGTTATCTTTTGATACATTCAGCACAACATATTTGTTCGATTTTGCACTGAGTACCGAGCGGATCCGTTGCAGTAATTCTGTTACCTCAGGATTGTCGGCTATGGATTTATTTCCGATTAAGACCGCTTCCGATTGCATCACATCTGCGAATGGTTTTAATCCGTTGCTCTTTAATGTTCCGCCGGTAGAAACGATATCAAAAATCGCGTCGCTTAAGCCTAAGCCCGGACCAATTTCTACCGATCCGGAGATTGTCCTGATATCAGATTTGATACCTTTTTCTGTTAAGAATTTTTCGAGGATTACCGGGTAAGAAGTTGCTACAGCTTTACCATTTAATTCTGCTAAATTTTGAATAGTACTGGTGGCCTGAACAGCAATTTTTAAGGTACACTTCCCAAATCCCAGTTTCTGAAGATAGTCTACTTCAGCCTTGGTTTCTACGATTACGTTTTCGCCAACAATGCCCAGATCGGCAATACCATCCTGCACATATTCCGGAATATCATCATCCCGAAGGAAAAGAATTTCTAAAGGGAAATTCGTGACAGTTGAAATGAGTGAGCTTTTGTAGTTTTCGAATGCTAAACCACAATTTTTAAGAATTTCTACAGATTTTTCGTTTAACCTACCCGATTTCTGGATAGCAATTTTAAGTGTTTTCAAAGTATTGAATATAGAGTGGACAAGAAATTATTTTACGGAAAAAACGTTTTGAAGTACAAAACAAA
>Ga0308157_10008379_pt1 | contig 11767 bp, 13 predicted proteins | sample PhyBR1_FD_201035 | JGI IMG/M metagenome (GOLD analysis project Ga0308157, IMG submission 201035) | Phyllosphere microbial communities from UC Gill Tract Community Farm, Albany, California, United States - DLSLB.R1 | ecosystem: Host-associated > Plants > Phyllosphere > Unclassified | place: USA...
GGCGCTGACGTTGTCCGGCATGGCGATGGCCGCCGACCACCCGCTGCTGGAGCCGGGCAAGGCGTTCGTCGACAGCCGCGGCATGACGCTCTATACCTATGCCGAAGACGAAGACGGCAAATCGACCTGCAACGCCGACTGCGCGAAGAACTGGCCACCGCTGATGGCCAACAAAGGCGCCAGCGACGAAGGCGACTGGACCGTGGTCAGCCGCGACGACGGCAGCCTGCAGTGGGCCTACATGGGCAGCCCGCTGTACACCTACAAGGCTGACAAGAAGCCTGGCGACACCAGCGGTGACGGCAAGAAAGACAACGCCTGGCAGGTCGCGCGCCCCGTGGAAGACTGACCCGCCGGCTCGATGCGGCGCGACGGCCAGGGACGGCGTCAGCGCAGTGCGTAGTCGAGCACAATACCGACGAAGATGGCCAACCCTACCCAATGGTTGTGCAAAAACGCTCGGAAGCAGGCCATTCGCTCGCGCTCGCGGCTGTGCCACCACTGCCAGGCGAAACACAGCGCGGCCACTGCCAGCCCTGCATGAAACCAGCCGCCAAGGTCGAACCGCGCGCCGGCCAGCAGCAGGCAGGCCAGTGCCAGCCCCTGCAGAATGACGATGATCAGCCGATCGGCCGCGCCGAACAGAATGGCCGTGGACTTGACCCCGATGCGCAGGTCGTCATCGCGGTCGGTCATGGCGTAATAGGTGTCGTAGGCCACTGTCCAGAGCAGGTTGGCGATCCACAGCAGCCAGGCAGCCGCTGGCAATTCACCGGTTTCGGCGGTGAACGCCATCAGCATGCCCCACGAGAACGCCATGCCCAGCACCACTTGGGGGTAGTAGGTATAGCGCTTCATGAACGGGTAGCTCGCCGCCAATATCAAGCCACCTACCGACAGGCCAATGGTCTGGGCGTTGGTGCACAGCACCAGCACGAAACTGATGCCCACCAGCACGGCAAAGAACACCAGCGCTTCCTTGCTGCTGATCTTGCCGCTGACCAAGGGCCGCGCTTCGGTGCGCTTGACGTGGCCATCGACCTTGCGGTCGGCGAAATCGTTGATCACGCAACCGGCCGCGCGCATCAACACCACACCGGCGACGAAGATGCCCAGATTGGGCAGCGAAGGCCGGCCTTCACCGGCAATCCACAAGGCCCACAGGGTCGGCCACAGCAACAGGTAGACACCGATGGGCTTGTCCATGCGCGTCAGCTGAATGAAATCCCAGGCGCGCGGGTTCAGCCGGTTCAGCGACTTGAGCAGGCTCTGGTACATCAACGGCGCTCCACATGGTTACGAACGGCTTGCCACACAGGCGGCAGGAAGACTTCGGCGACCAGCACCGCCAGCGGCCCGCGGTCGAAGCGCGAGCGCCTGGCCCAGAATTGCTCGCCGGCGTGCTGCGCAGGCAGCCACCGGGCCGGGTAGCGGCAGGTCTGGATGGGGCCACGGACGAACGCCGGGTCGCAGAACAACAGCTCGCCGAGCGAACGATTGCCCAGTGCCTGCAGGTCCAGGTCACTGGCCTGCAAGCTGCTGCGCGCCGCCACACTGCGGGCGAACACCCAGCTCTGGCCATGACCGAGCAGGCACACCTCGCGCACCCAGCCCTCGCTGCCCACTGGCACGCCAAGCGCTAGGCACTCTTCATCGCGCAGTGGCTGCCAGTCCTGCAGCAGCACGCGGACGCTGAAATGGTCATCACTGAGCAGGGTCAAGCGGCGGGTCAGGGAGCCTGGGTCGAACAGCCAGTCGCGTACCAGCGGTTCGGCGTCGGCCAGGCATTGCCAATCGGGGGCGGGGTATCCTGAATGGGGCACGGTAGCGGATCGGGTCGGCCGAAAAGACGCCGAGCTTATCATGTTTGCCGACGCCGATTGACCGCCTCCGCCCGATGAAGCTTGCATCGCACGGCGTTGATCAGTACAACCCGCCAGAGCCGGGCGACAACGTCATACCATCGAGCGCCCGCCAGATCGCCTGAATACCGAGGGAAGATGATGAAGAAGTGGCAATGTATCGTGTGTGGCCTGATCTATGACGAGGCTGACGGCTGGCCCGAGGACGGCATCGCTGCCGGCACCCTTTGGCAAGACGTGCCCGAAGACTGGCTGTGCCCCGACTGTGGCGTGGGCAAGATGGATTTCGAAATGATCGAGATCGGTTGATCATGACCCCCGTACAGGCACGCCTGCTCTGATCGGCACCGTTCTGTCGGAATAAACCGCGCTTTGCCGCAACAAACCCGTGGCAGACACTGGCGCGCCCTCGTGCAGCGTGCCATTCTCACTTGGTCTGCCGCAGCGTAGAGCCTGCGGCGAGTTAGGCGTCGCCATCCTCCAGGCCGCCGCCAATAAAAACAAAAACCGCCATAAGAGGCTTCACCATGCGTAAACCAGAGCTCGTAGATGCTATCGCTGAAAAAGCGGACCTGACCAAGGAAGAGGCCAACCGCGTCTTGAATGCCGTACTCGAAGAAATCACCGGCGCACTGCACCGCAAGGACAGTGTCACTCTGGTGGGCTTCGGCACCTTCATCCAGCGTCACCGCGGCGCCCGTACCGGCAAGAATCCGCAGACCGGCGAGCCAGTGAAGATCAAGGCCAGCAATACCGTTGCCTTCAAGCCTGGGAAATTTCTCAAGGACAGCGTGAACACCACCAAATAAGGCGTCTGGTACCGCGCCGCCGAGCGCAGCCCGCCAAGGCACCCGGTCCGCCGGGTGCTTGCGCCATACCCGCCGCCATACCAGCCAGATAGCCTGTCCCGCCGCAGCCGGACTGCCTTGACCCAGGCATTGCCGGTACACTCGCCGCCACGTTCCCGCGCCGAGACCTCGCCATGAAATTCCGCTTCCTGCTCTGGGCCATGGGCCTGATGATGGCACGCGCCAGCCGCAACAACCCAGCCTTCGCCCTGCAGCTCAAGGACAAAGACCTGGTGTTCCAGTTGCAGACACTGGACGGCAAGATCGCCCGGCATTTCACCGTGCGCGATCAACGCGTGACCAGCCGCAGCGGCAGCGTCGAGCAGCCGGCCTTCGCGATTGCCTTCAAGGATGCCGCGTACGGCTACGACACCCTGCAGGCCAGCAACAAACAGCTGGCATTCATGCAGGGCATCCAGGACAAGCACATCCAGATCAAGGGCAATCCGGCGCTGGTGATGTGGTTCCAGGGCGCGATGAAATACCTCAAGCCCAGGAAACGCTAAGGCTACCGCGCGCTCATCAGTCGAACTGGTGGGCCAGCTCGCGCAACAGCGCCTCGGCTTCCAGCACCTTGCTCACGACCGCTTCGGCCTTGTCTCGGCTCAGTTCCAGGCGCTCGAACAAGGCATCGGGAATGTGCTGATCGCCGCTGCCGATGCCGCGGCTGCGCAGCAGGCGGATGGCCAGGCACACGAGGTTGGCATAGGCCGCATGCTCGCCGGTATAGCCAGGGTCGTGCTGAAAGCGCAACGCGGTGCTGAGCTCTTCCGGCATTTCCCAATAGCGCATCAGCCAGGCGCCCATCTGTTCGCGGGTCACGCCCAGCAAATGCTGCTCGACGAAATCATGTTGCAGGTGCGGGTTGACCTCGAGGTGTCGGCAGATCAGCTGGAAATGCGGTGGAAACAAGTGGGCGAGCAGCAGGTAGCCGAAGTTGTGCAGCAAGCCGGCCAGGTAGGTAAGGCCCGCTTCCGGACGACTGGCCCGCGGCATGGCACGAGTCAGACCCTCGATCACCGCTGCCACGTAGATGGACTGGTGCCAATGGGGCGTGGCGTGGCGCGGATGATCCTTGGGCATGTTCAAGGTCTTGCCCAAGGCCAGACCCAGCGCCAGATTGATCACTAGATCGAAACCGAGCACCCGAACGATGGCGTCTTCCACCGAACGAATCTTGCCCGGTGAGGCGTAATAAGGTGACGCGGCCCAGCTGACCACCTGCGCAGCCAGCGCCGGATCGGTCTCGACCACGCCGGTGATGTCGTCGATGGTCGCATTGGGGTCGACACGCAGCTTGATGATCTTCTGCGCGGTGGCCGCCAGGGGAGGAATCTCGATGGTCGATTCCAGGCGCTGTTGTATCCGCCGTGCGGTGAAGTTCTGCACGGCGCGAGTGATTTCCTTGCCGTCGTCCGCAGGTCGATCGAGGTTAGGCCGGACGTTGGCCAAGGGCTCGCCGAAGGCGTTGGAGCTGGCCTTGGTCAGCATCTTGCGGAAATCATCGACGCCCAGCTCGAGCCATCCACCGGGTTCACCGGAGCTGATCAGCAGCGTGGGTTCGATCAGCAATCGCTCGTCGTACAGGCAGGGCGAGCTGGTCAGGATCGGCAAGCCAGGGAGCGCGGCCAGGCGATGCTTGCCGAGCATGGATGCCAGGCGCTCCTCGGACACGGCTGCGAGCTTGCGGCCGGTCAGTTCGGCCAAGCGACCGAGGTCCAGCAGCTGGCTTTGAGGAAACAGCACCATGAGTGCGCCGATCTCGTCCTCCAGCAGGACGGCCTGGATCGTGCGGCTGGCATCGGCGGCGGTCAGGGGTTGTCCATCGACCAGGTTCCAGGCGATGCCAGAATCGCTGAGCATCTTCTGGATGACCGAGGGGACGGGCGAGGTGACGGCTTCCAGCGCAAGTTCATTCATGGTCTGCATCCATTGTCCTACATTCACTTCAGTATACTCAGCTTGCCTGGGAAACCGAGCTCTGTATCGTGCAAGTTTCTGGAGTGCTTCAGACCTGACCGTATTGCTGCCCATGTCGCAGCCAACGTTCGAGCAGCGGCGTGACATGTCCGGGCCAGCGCTGAATCAGCTCCTGGGCCGCATCGCGCACGGCCGGCAGCAGGTCGGCGTCGCGCATCAGGTCGGCGACCTTGAACTGCAGCAGGCCTGTTTGCCGGGTGCCGAGCATTTCGCCGGGGCCTCGCAGTTGCAGGTCCTTCTCGGCAATCACGAAGCCGTCGTTGGTTTCACGCATGATACCCAGCCGTTCCCGACCGATCTGCGACAGCGGCGGATGGTAGAGCAACACGCAGTGGCTGGCGGCGCTGCCGCGACCGACGCGTCCGCGCAGCTGGTGGAGCTGGGCCAGGCCCAGGCGTTCCGGGTTCTCGATGATCATCAGGCTGGAGTTGGGCACGTCGACGCCGACTTCGATTACCGTGGTCGCCACCAGCAGCTGAAGCTCGGCGGCCTTGAACAGCGCCATCACCTCGGCCTTCTCGACCGGCTTCATGCGCCCGTGGATCAACCCCACGCGCAGCTCGCCCAAGGCCAGGGTGAGTTCCTCGAAGGTGCTTTGCGCGGCCTGGCAGGTCAGCTCTTCGGATTCCTCGATCAGGGTGCACACCCAATAAGCCTGACGGCCTTCGGCACAGGCGGCGCGCACTCGCTCCACCACTTCGGGGCGGCGGCTGTCGACCACCAGCACGGTATTGACCGGCGTACGCCCCGGCGGCAGCTCGTCGAGTACGGACGTGTCGAGGTCGGCATAGGCGCTCATCGCCAACGTCCGCGGGATCGGCGTGGCGGTCATGATCAGCTGATGCGGGCACATCGTTCCGCCCACGCCTTTCTGGCGCAAGGCCAGGCGCTGCTGCACACCGAAACGATGTTGTTCGTCGATGATCACCAGGGCCAACCGGGCGAACTGCACTTCGGGCTGGAACAGCGCGTGGGTGCCCACCACCATCGGCGCACCCGCGGCAATCCGCTCGAGTGCGCTGACCCGTGCCTTGCCCTTGAGCTTGCCGGCCAGCCACGCGACTTCGATGCCCAAGGGCTCGAGCCAGCGCTGGAAGGTGATGAAGTGCTGCTCGGCGAGAATCTCGGTCGGCGCCATCAAGGCCACCTGATAGCCCGCTTCCAGCGCTTGCAGTGCCGCGAGGGCCGCAACCACTGTCTTGCCCGCGCCAACGTCGCCCTGCACCAGGCGCAACATCGGCTCCGGCTGGCTCAAGTCGTAGGCGATTTCGGCACCCACCCGACGTTGGGCGCCGGTTGGCGCAAAACCCAGGTTGTTCAGATAGCGTACCGGCAGGTCGCGAGCCTGGGGCAGGGCGGGGGCGCGCTGGGCGCGCAGGCTTTCGCGCAGGCGCTGCTGGGACAGCTGATGGGTCAGCAGCTCTTCGAAGGCCAGGCGGTGCTGGGCCCAGTGATGCCCTACCGCAAGCTCCTCGAGATCGGCGTCCGGCGGTGGCCGATGCAGGTAGCGGATCGCTTCATCCAGGGGCGCCAACTGGTGCTCGCGCGCCAGTTCCAAGGGCAACCAGTCGGGCAGGCTGCGCGGTCCCAGCAGGTCGAGGGCCTGCTGGGACAGCTGACGCAGACGCTGCTGGGTAAGGCCTTCGGTAGTGGGGTAGATCGGCGTCAGGTTCTGCTCGACCGGAATGTCTTCTTCGCCGGTCAGGACGCGGTATTCGGGGTGATAGATTTCCAGCCCCGAGGCGCCGGGCCGTGCCTCGCCGTAGCAACGCAGGTGGGTGCCACGCTTGAGCGCTTCCTTCTGGGCATTGCTGAAGTGATAGAAGCGCAGGCTCAACGAACCACTGCCATCGCCCAGGCGCACCAGCAGGCTGCGGCGCTTGCCCATGGAGACGTCGGCGCCACTGACCACGCCTTCGATGACGGCGTCCTGGCCAGGCCGCAGAGCACCGATCGGTACCACGCGGGTGCGGTCCTGATAGCGCAAGGGCAGGTGGAACAACACATCCTGCAGGTTCTCGAGACCCACCTTGGCGAGTTTTTCCGCCATCGCCTCGCCCACACCCTTGAGCGCGGTGACCGATACCTGAGCCAGCTCGGTCATGGCGTGTCGCGGCCCACCGGCTTGGCCACCGAACACAGGCGGATCGAGTCGGCGAGGATCTCGATGGCCTTGGGCCGCGGGAAGCTGGCGCGCCAGGCGATGGCCACGGTGCGGAACGGCGTCGGCGGGGTCAGGGGGCGCACTTCGATGATGCCAGGCGCGTAGTGATGGCTGTCGACTGCCGACAACGGCAGGATCGACACGCCCAGGCCCGACGCAACCATGTGCCGAATGGTTTCCAGCGAACTGGATTCCACGGTGGTGTGCTTGGCGCCTTCCGAACCTTTGGTCAGGGTCGGGCAGGCTTCCAGCACCTGGTCGCGGAAGCAGTGGCCTTCGCCCAGCAGCAGCAGGCTCTTGTCGTTGAGCAGGCCCGAGTCGATGGTTTGCTTGCGTGTCCACGGGTGGTCGGCAGGCATCAGCACGTAGAACGGCTCGTCGTAGAGCGGCAGGGTCAGCACATCGGCTTCATTGAATGGCAGCGCGATGATCACCGCGTCCAGCTCACCGTTGCGCAGCTTGTCGCGCAGCACGTGAGTGAAGTTTTCCTCGATGTACAGCGGCATCTGCGGCGCCACGCGGTGCAGTTGCGGAATGAGGTGCGGGAACAGGTACGGGCCGACGGTATAGATGGCGCCGACCTTGAGCGGTGCGGTGAGCTGGTTCTTGCCGGCCTGGGCCAGCTCGCGGATGCCCTGGGCCTGCTCGAGCACCTTCTGCGCCTGAGCCACGATGCCTTCGCCGACCGGGGTCAGGCGCACGGCGCTCTTGCTGCGCTCGAAGATCAGCACGCCCAGCTCGTCCTCGAGCTTCTTGACGCCAACCGAGAGGGTGGGCTGGCTGACGTGGCAGCGCTCGGCCGCGTGGCCGAAGTGTTGCTCCTGGGCCAGGGTAACGATGTAGCGCAATTCTGTGAGGGTCATAACGTGCGTCCATGAAGTTGCGAGCCCAGCATAGCGGCTGCAACCGATAGACGCACGTTATCAACAGCGCGCAAACGCATCAAAGTATGCGATTCAGCGCTTGTCCAGCGAGTAAACGAAAGGCGCGACCACTTCCAGGCTGCCATTGACCAGAATTTCGGCCGGTGGCTTGGGCAACGGTTGCGCCCGACGGATCATCTCCATTGTGGCGCGATCCAGCGCAGCGCTACCCGAACCCCCTGCCAGGGAGTACGACAACACCCGGCCTTCGGCATCCACCACGAAGCGCAAGCGGTTGACCCCGGTCATGCCGCGGCGACGCGCATCCTCCGGATACTTCTTGTACTTGGCCAGATGGCGCAGCAGATCGCCCTGCCAGCTGGGCAATGCATTGCTGTTGGACGGCGGGCTGGGCGCAGGCGCTGCCGGCTTGGCCGGTTGTGGCGGTGCCGGGCGGCTGTCCACGGTCTGCTCGGCCGGCGGCTGCTCCTTGGGCGGCTCGGGTTTCTTCTCGACCTTGGGCGGCTGCGGTTTGGGCTTGGGCTTGGGCGGCGTTGGCTTGGGCACCGAGATGGTCGGCTTGGGCGCTTCGGCCAGCTTGGGCAATGGGTCCTCGACCACAGGCTCGGGCGGTGGCGGCGGCGTGACGACCTGCGGCGGCGGTGGTGGCGCCGGTTCGGGCAGCGGCGCCATCTCCACCATCATGGCCTGCGGCGGCAGCTCGATGGGCTGCGGCGCGGGCCAGTTCAAGGCAATCACGATGGCCGCAGCGTGCACACCGAGGACGACCGCCAGGCTGGCAACATAACGCGTCGTTTTCTGGCGCGTCGTGATCATTGCTTGGCTGCCGTCTCAAGGCCGACCAGGCCTACCTTCAGGTAGCCCGCGCCGCGCAGGGTGTTCATCACTTCCATCAGGTCGCCGTAATCCACGCCCTTGTCGGCCTGGAAGAAGATGGTCGTGTCCTTGTTGCCGTGGGTCTTGGCATCGAGGATCTGGCCCAGCTGCGTGCGCTCGACCTTGTCGTCGCCCACGTACAGGTTCTGGTCGGCCTTGACGCTGAGGAACACCGGTTTCTCGGGCCGCGGCGCCGGCTTGGCGGTCGAGGCGGGCAAGTCGACCTTGATGTCCACCGTCGCCAGGGGGGCTGCGACCATGAAGATGATCAGCAGCACCAGCATGACGTCGATGAACGGCGTCACGTTGATTTCATGGTTCTCGGCGAGGTCATCGCCGCCTTCGTTCAGGTGCAGGCCCATAGGTCAGCCCACCTTGACCATCTGCGGCTGAGCTGCGCGCTCGCCTGGCTGGTGGTCGAGGTCGCGGCTGACCAGCAGCAGCACCTGGGCTGAAGCGTCCGATACCTGCGCTTTGTAGCCGGCGATGGAACGGGCGAAGACGTTGTAGATGACCACCGCAGGAATGGCCGCCACCAGGCCCAGGGCCGTGGCGAGCAGGGCTTCGGCGATGCCGGGGGCGACCACGGCCAGGTTGGTGGTCTGGGTCTTGGCGATGCCGATGAAGCTGTTCATGATGCCCCAGACCGTGCCGAACAGGCCGACGAAGGGGGCGGTGGAACCGATGGTGGCCAGCACGCCGGTGCCCATGCTCATGTTGCGACCGCAGGCGGCGACCAGGCGCTCGAGACGGAAGCTGACCCGCTCCTTGATGCCTTCACGTTCGCGGGCGTTGGCCGACAGGTGCATTTCTTCGAGGGCGTCGTGCACCAGCAGGTTGGCCAGGGTGCCTTTGCGCGTAGCGGTTTCGCTCGCCTGCTTGAGGTTGGCGGCTTTCTTCAGCGCGGCGATTTCACCCTTCAGACGACGCTTGGCGCCCAGCAGCTCGAAGCCCTTGGCGATCCAGATGGTCCAGGTGATGATCGAAGCGATGGCCAGGCCGATCATCACGGCCTTCACCACGATGTCCGCATTCTGGTACATGCCCCAGGGCGACAGGTCGTGACCCATGCCCAGGGTGGTGTCTTCGGCCAACGCCTGCTCGGCAGGTACCGGTGCCGTCTGCTCGGCGCCCGGTGCAGCAGTGGCGGCAGGCTGGGAAGCCGGCGCGGCTTGTACGGGGGCTGCGGTCGCAGTCGACGCCGGTGCATTGCTCGGCGCAGTGGCATCGGCGAATGTCAGCGGGGCGATGGCCAGGCCCAGCAACAACGCGGCAATGGCGCGCCATGCGCGTGGCTGGTTTGGCGAAGCGGAAGGGTGTTTGCGAATCATGCTGGCCGGACCTGAGAAGAGAAAGAAAAGGGGGCACGTTCTTCAAGGCCTCGAAAGACCGAGAACAGATTGGGGGCGCATTATTGCAAGTAATTCTTGTTAGCAAAAGTAATAATGTAACTTTTTTAATACCGCTGGCCGCAAAACCTTGTGTAAGGGTAGGCTCGACGCCTGACTTTCAGGAGCCTTGCGCATGACCTCACCCACTGTATTGATTGCCGGTTGCGGCGATATCGGCAGTCGCGTTGCACGCCGCTTGTTGGCACTGAACTGGCGCGTGCACGGCCTGCGCCGACACATCGAGCAACTGCCTGCCGGCGTGCTTGGCGTCGCAGCCGACCTGCATCAGGCGCAATGCCCTGCCGCCTGGCCACAGGAGCCGCTGGACTACCTGCTGTATTGCGTGGCCGCCACGCAGCATGACGAGCAGGGTTATCAGGCCGCCTACGTCGACGGCTTGCGCCATGTGTTGGGCTGGTTGACAGACAATCGGCAGGCACCCAGGCGAATCCTCTTCGTGTCCAGCAGCAGCGTGTATGGACAGAGTGAAGGGGAGTGGGTCGATGAAACCTCGACGGTAGCGCCGAGTGGGTTTTCCGGGAAACTGATGCGCGAAGCCGAGCGACTGGCACTGGGCGCTCCCGTGCCGGCGACCATCGTGCGCCTCACCGGTATCTATGGTCCCGGCCGTGAGCGGCTGGCCGGCCAGGTACGCGAGGGGTATCAGGTCGCGTCGCAGCCACCGTTGTACGGCAACCGCATTCATGCCGACGATGCCGCAGGGCTTTTGACGTTTCTGCTAGAGGCGGATGCTCGGGGCGTCGGGCTGGATGAGTGCTACATAGGCGTCGACGACGCCCCGGCCCCGTTGCACGAGGTGGTGGATTGGCTGCGCACGTACCTGGGGGTCACCCAGCGCTCGCAGACCCAGAGCATCCGCCGCACCGGTTCCAAGCGCTGCAGCAATGCGCGCGCACGCGCCCTGGGCTGGACGCCGCAATACCCCACCTATCGGGAAGGGTATGCGGCCTTGCTGAGCCGGTAGCCTTGCCTCGTCCCGGTGCTACTTGCTGAGCAACCAGCGCCGGGTGCCAGGCACCAGGTTGGGCATCTCGTCGTCCAATGCCTGGTTGAGCGCCTGCAGGATTTCCAGCTGATTGCCGTTGCGCCGGAAGATGAAGGCGTTGCCGCGCTGTTGCTGTTCCAGCCAGAGGCTGTCGAACTCGCCGCTCATGGCCGCACAGTCCCCGGCCAGGCATAGCGCGTACCGGTCCAGGCCGGCCAGGCCATCGATGCGGCCATCGGGCAGGAAGTGCGCCACGCCGCCCTGGCCTGGGCCTTCGACGACTTTCCAGTCGCCACCCATGTAGGCGGTGTACAGCGCCTGCTCGAAGGTCGCACCCACCGGGGTGTCCGCGCGCGCTGGCGTGACCGACTTGCTGAACGTCTGCATCGGGGTGTTTTCGCTCGCGGCCTGCTGCAAGGTATCGCCGTCGATCTTCAGGGTGTCTTCGCCGTTGCCGTAGAAGTCCACCTTGAACTCACCATCGGCCTGGGGCAGCAGCTTGCCTTCGCCCTCTTCGAAACCGTTGCTGAATCGAGCCTGGCCGGCCACGGTGTCGATCGACCATTCCAGTGTCGGACCGTTGGCCAGCAATGCCTGGCGCAGGCTTGCGCCCTTGGCGGCGGCATCGATGGCTTTCTGATTGATCCAGACGCCGTTGGGGTCGACGTTTTCGTGGCTGGCGCAGCCACCCAGAAGCAGGGCGGCCAGGGATAGGGCGAGGGCGTGACGCATGAAGGAAGTCCTTGCTGGCGAATG
>Ga0308157_10008380_pt1 | contig 11765 bp, 10 predicted proteins | sample PhyBR1_FD_201035 | JGI IMG/M metagenome (GOLD analysis project Ga0308157, IMG submission 201035) | Phyllosphere microbial communities from UC Gill Tract Community Farm, Albany, California, United States - DLSLB.R1 | ecosystem: Host-associated > Plants > Phyllosphere > Unclassified | place: USA...
AAAAACTGCCACAGCGTCGCGTCAAAGCAGCGCCAGCAGCTGCAGCTGAGTAATAGCCATCGTGCGCAAGCACCTTTGCTAATAAAAAGGCATCCGCAAGGATGCCTTTTTTACTATCCGCAGCGTTTATTGAAAGAACGTCATTTTGGCCAAGCTCGTGTTCGACCCCACCCAGTTGCCCGTGATTAGCCTGGCCGGCGAAGCCGCAGTGGCGCCGGCGCGCCTGCATCCGACAGCGCTGCGCCAGCGCTTCGCGCAAACCCTGGCGTGGGAACCGGAAATCTCGACCGAGACCGACGACCGCCTGGCCGCGCCATTCCGGCGCGCCGCCGTGCTGATTCCGCTGGTCGAACGCCCCGAGGGCGTGACGGTCCTGCTCACGCGCCGTACCGACCACCTGACCAGTCACGCCGGCCAGGTCAGCTTTCCCGGTGGCCGCTCGGAAGACTATGATTCGTCGCCCATCGAAACCGCGCTGCGTGAAACCGAAGAAGAAATCGGCCTGTCGCGCCACCGCATCGAAATCATCGGCGTGCTGCCCGATTACGCCACGATCAGCGCCTACCGCGTCACGCCGGTCGTGGCGCTGGTCGAGCCACCGTTCACATTGCAGGTGGACCCGGGCGAAGTAGCGGAAGCATTCGAAGTGCCGCTGGCCTGGCTGATGGACGGCCAGCACCACCAGCGGCGTGAAATCGCGCTGCCGCAGGGCGGCAGCCGCGCCTTCTACACGATGCCGTACGAGCGCTATTTTGTCTGGGGTGCGACGGCCGCCATGCTGCGCAACCTGTTCCATTTCCTGCGGGCATGACAGGGTGTCGGTGCCCTAAATTTGATTCTGGCGTGCTTCTCCGCTATCGTATCGGGGCAGTCGTATTGCCATAACAAAAAAGGGTTCCTGAATGACATTCTTTTCCATCCTGTGCGCGCTGCTCATCGAGCAACTGAAACCGCTGCGCGCGGACAACCAGGTGTACGGCGCCATCAAGGCGCTGGCCATTCGCATCGAAACCTGGTTCAACGCCGGCGAGCAGACCAATGGCCGCATGGGGTGGTTCCTGATGATGGGCGCGCTGATGCTCCCCACCTGGATCATCCACTGGGTGTTCATGTACTACAACCTGGTGTTCCTGGCCTTCATCTGGAACGTCCTGATCGTCTACCTGACGATGGGATTTCGCCACTACAGCCATTACTTTACGTCAATCCAGTTCGCCCTCAATACCGGCGACGAAGCGCGTGCGCGCGCGCTGCTGGCCGAATGGACGCGGCTCGATACGGTGGGCATGGACAGCACCGAGATCACCCGCATCGCCGTCGAGAAAGCGCTGATCACGACGCACCGCAATGTGTTTGGCGTGTTCTTCTGGTTCCTGATGCCGCTGGGCCCGGCTGGCGCGGTGATGTACCGCGTCTCGGAATACCTGTCGCGTGCGTGGAATGAGCCGGACCACATGCGCAACGAAGCGTTCGGTCAGTTTGCGGCCAGGGCGTTTTACTGGATCGACTGGATGCCCGTGCGCCTGACGGCGGTGGCATTTGCCGTGGTGGGCAACTTCGAAGACGCGGTGTATGCGTGGCGCAATTTCGCCAACCGCTGGGTCGATGAAGCGCGCGGGATCATCCTGTCGGCCGGTGGCGGCGCGATGGGCGTGCGCCTCGGCACACCGAACGAAAATGCGCCACAACTGCTGCCGGCGGATGCCGCCATGGTAGACATGAGCGACAGCGATGCGGACATCCTGCCAGGCGAAGAGCCGACGATCCGCGCGCTGCAAAGTACGGTGGGCCTCGTGTGGCGCGCCGTAATTCTGTGGATGATTCTGCTGTTGCTGACCTCCAGTGTGGCCTGGCTGCGCTAGGGCGGGAGCGGGGCGGCGCCCTGGTTCTCGTCCTCAGGTCTTCTATAAGATATAATAGTGGCTTCACTTAGCCCCTCAGGACTATGACCGATCTAGCGCAGACAAAGGACGAGGAACTCTCCGGAGAATTTTTTGTCCTGGGCATGACCAACAACGGCAAGCAATTCCGCCCGAGCGATTGGGCAGAGCGGCTGTGCGGCGTCCTGGCGGCATATTGCCCCGGCACCGGCGGGCCCAATGCCCACCTCAAGTATTCGCCGTACGTCTACCCGACGCTCGTCAATGGCATCAAGGCCGTCGTGGTCAACCGCAAGCTGCAACAGATCGAGCCGCTGGCCTACCACTTCGTGCGCAGTTTCGCGACCGACAACGACATGCAGATCGTCGAAGCCTGCTTCGTACCGCTGCCCGGCGAACAGAAACCCCGGGCCTGAACCTGCACCTGCACCACCACGCCACTGGCGCCTCGAGTCTCTCCAGGCGCCAGTGTTGCGTTGGGGCGCCCGTGAATTGCCCTGCATGCTGCCTGCACGAGCGCGTTAGCACGTGTCCGATCCCGCCTGTCAACCGGTCAACCCGAGGGGCCTGACGGGCTTGTCCGTCTGCTACCATTCTGGTATCAGGCGGGACGGTTGGCGTCCTGCCCCAATGATGGGACATCATGGATTCAAAGAACCAACTGCGCGGCGTGTCCGCGCATGTCGCCGCGCTGTGCCTGGCGCTGATCACCATTGCGCCTGCCGGCGCCCAGACAGCCGTCAAGGCACCCGCTGCCGGCACTGCCAGCACTGCCACTGCCGCGCTGCCCAAGGGCGTGACCCTCGGGCCTTCGGTCGAAGGCATTACCGAATACCGGCTGGCCAACGGCCTCAAGGTGCTGCTGTTTCCGGACGCCTCGCGCCCGACCGTGACGGTCAACATGACCTATATGGTCGGCTCGCGCCACGAAAATTATGGCGAGACCGGCATGGCGCACCTGCTGGAACACCTGCTGTTCAAGGGCTCGACCAAGAACCGCGACATCACGAAGCAGTTCTCGGAGCGGGGCATGCAGTTCAACGGCACCACGTCGCTCGACCGCACCAATTACTATGAAGTGTTCCAGGCGTCGAAAGGCAATCTGGACTGGGCGCTGCAGATGGAGGCGGACCGGATGGTCAATTCGTTCGTCTCTGCCAAGGACCTGGCGTCCGAGATGACGGTCGTGCGCAACGAGTTCGAAAGCGGCGAAAACCAGCCGGGCAACGTGCTGTTCAAGCGCATGCAGAGCATCGCCTATGACTGGCACAGCTACGGCCGCTCGACGATCGGCAACCGCAGCGACATCGAGAACGTGCGCATCAAGAACCTGCAGGACTTCTACCGCACCTACTACCAGCCGGACAACGCTGTGCTGCTGGTGGCCGGGCAGTTCGAGCCGGCTGCCACGCTGGCCAGCATCCAGCGCCTGTTCGGGGCGATCCCGAAGCCGAAGCGCGCCTTGCCCGTGTTCTGGACCGAAGAGCCGACCCAGGACGGCGAACGCAGCTTCACCGTGCGGCGCCAGGGCGACATGCAGTTCGTCGCCATCGGCTACAAGATTCCGTCCGACCTGCACCCGCAGGCCGAAGCGCTGGGCTTTGCGTCGCAGATCATGGGCGACGCGCCCAACGGCCGCCTGCACAAGCTGCTCGTCGAAACGGGCAAGGCCAGCCAGGTGTTCAGCTTCGGCCAGACCGGCTACGCGCCCGGCCTGCAATACTTTGGCGCCGTGGTCAAGCTGGGCGAGCCGATCGAGCCGGTACGCGAGGCGTTGATCCAGGCCGTCGAGGAATTCGCCGGCAAGCCGCCCACGACCGAGGAACTCGAGCGCGTGCGCCGCTCGTGGCTCAACACGATCGAACGCAGCCTGAACGATCCGCAGGCGGTGGGCGTGGCGCTGTCCGAGCCGGCATCCCTGGGCGACTGGCGCATGTTTTTCGTCAGCCGCGAGCGCGTGCAGAAGATGACTGCCGAGGAGGTCGCCACCAGCGCCGGCCGCTACTACCTGCGCACGAACCGTGTGACCGGCACCTTCATCCCTGAAGAATCGTCGAAACGCGCCGTGCTGCCGGCCGCGCCGGCTGTGGCCGACGTGCTGAAGGACTTCAAGCCGGCCGTATCGAACCTGGTGGCGGAAAACTTCGAGCCGAGCCAGCAGAACATCATGCAGCGCACGACGGTCACCACGGCAGGGGGCGTGAAGCTGGCGCTGCTGCCGAAAAAGAACCGCGGCGAAACCGTCACGGTGGACCTGCGCCAGCACTTCGGCACCGAACAAAGCCTGTTCGGCAAGGGCACGATCCAGGGGCTGACGTCGGCGATGCTGATGCGCGGCACCACGCGCTACACGCGCGCCGAACTGGCCGACGCCTTCGACAAGCTCAAGATGACGGGCGGCCCGACGCATTTCCAGACCACGCGCGAACACTTGCCCGAAGCACTGAAACTGGTGGCACACGTGCTGCGTGAACCGGCGTTCCCGGCATCGGAATTCGAGCAGCTGCGCCAGCAGATCCTGGTGGGGCTGGAGGCGAGCCGCAACGAACCCGACAGCGCCGCCGCGCGCGCCATGGCGCTGCATTTCAACCGCTATCCGACAGGTGACGTGCGCCATGCGAATTCGCTCGAAGAAGACGTGGCCGAGGTCAAGGCAGCGCGCCTGGCCGACCTGAAGGCATTCCATGCGGACTTCCACGGTGCCCAGCCGGCCGAGATGGCGATCGTCGGTGACTTCGATGCGGCCCAGATCACGCCCTTGGTGAACACGCTGTTCGGCGCCTGGCGCGCACCGCAGCCGTTCGCACCGGTGCTGACCGGCCATGTTGAGGTGGCGCCGCTCGCGCGCACGCTCGATACACCGGACAAGGAAAACGGGTCGTACACGGCGCGCCTGAACGTCGACCTGAACGTCGACGATCCGGACTACCCGGCGCTGATGCTGGCCAACTACATCTTCGGCGAAGGCGGCCTGAAGTCGCGCCTGATGGACCGGATCCGCCAGAAGGACGGCCTGTCGTACGGCGGCGGCTCGAACCTGATGGCGGGCACGCTCGACCGCTTCGGCGTGTTTTCGATCGGCGCCATCGCGGCGCCGCAGAACCTGGCGAAACTGGATGCGGCAGTGCGGGCTGAGCTGACGCGTGCAGTCAAGGACGGTTTCACGGCAGAAGAGCTGGCCGGCGCGCGCTCGGGGCTGATGCAGCAACGCCTGCAGACGCGCACGAACGACGCCGCGCTGGCCACCGGCTGGACGTCGTACCTGTATCGCGGTAAAACGTTCCTGTGGTCGCTGGAACTGGAGCAGAAGCTGAATGCGGTCACGTTGCCCCAGCTGAACGCGGCATTTCGCAAGGCGATCGATCCGGCAAAACTGTCCGTCGTGATGGCTGGTGACCAATCCAAAGTCGGGGAGCCGGTCAAACCGATAGTCGCTATGCCCTAACTGCAACAGTTGCCCGTCATAAATGCCCTGGAAGTGTGACGCCGGGGGGAGCATGCGTTAAAATGTTTCCTTCCAGAATCAAAGTATCACCCAGGGAGCATCATGAAGGGCATCACCAAATTGCCGCCGGCGAGCGGCATGTCGTTCACCGGCAAGGTCGTCCTGGTCACTGGCGCTGCCAGTGGCATCGGTCGCGCCATTGCCCTGGCCTTCGGCCGCGCAGGCGCCTGCGTGGTCGTGGCCGATATCTCGATCGAGGGCGGCCACGCGACGGCAGGGATGATCGTGGAAAACGGCGGCAAGGCGCTGTTCGTGCAGAGCAATGTCACGCGCGCACCCGAGGTGGAGGCCCTGGTGGAAAAGACCATCAATTACTACGGGCGCCTGGACATCGCGGTCAACAATGCGGCGGTGGATGAAGAGCATCACCCGCTGGCCGATGCCGACGACGAACGGTTTGACCGCATCATGAATGTCAACGTCAAGGGTGTCTGGCTGTGCATGAAATACCAGTTGCGCCAGATGCTCAAACAGGGCGGTGGCTCGATCGTCAACATGGCCGGTGTTGCCGGCCTGGTCGGCAGCCCGAACCATGCGATCTACAGTGCCAGCAAGCATGCGGTGGTGGGCCTGACCAAGAGCGCCGCCGCCGAGTATGCGCGTGACGGCGTGCGCGTCAACGTGCTGTGCCCGGCAGCGGTGAAGACGCCAATGCTGGCGCGCGCGATCGAGCGCGACCCGGGCATCGAGAAAAAGCTCAAGGCTGCTCACCCGATGGGCCGCTTTGCCGAAGCAGGCGAAATCGCGCAGGCGGCGCTGTGGCTGTGTTCGGACATGGCCTCGTACGTCAATGGCCACGAGATGGTCATTGACGGCGGTTATACGGCGGTCTAGGATCGCCGTCAGCTCCGGGATTACTTGGGCCGCGGCTGCCTGAGGTCCTGGCTGGCCACGGCGACGCGCCCGGCGCGTACTTCGCGCACGGCAGTGGCGACCGCACGCGCGACGTTGCGCGCCTCTTCCTGTACCGCATGGTCGGCGTCGAACGTCTCGTGGCTGTCGGCGTACGATTCGTAGTAGCCGATAAACCGGTTGAGCTGCCCGAAGCTGCCGGAACTGATCAATCCCATCCATTCCAGCCAGTCCGACAACGAGCGGCGCACGCCCTCGATGCCGGCCACGTCGCCATGCACCACGAGGCCGAACGCGCGCCCGGCCAGGTGCTTCGGATAATCCCAGCCGTCGCGTTCGATCTGTTTGGCGATCTCGGCCTTCTTGCCCTGCGTCGAGGACGGGTCGGGATTGCCGCCGTCGGCGCAGACCAGACGGTCGATCATCTGCTTGAGCACGCCCGGCGTCTGGTACCAGTAGACGGGCGTGATGATGATGACGCCATGCGCCAGCACCCAGCGTTCGTAGATCTCGTTCATCCAGTCATTGACCTGGCGCTCGGCGTGGTTCGGGTAGCAGCTGCATGGCCAGTGGCACAGCGGCATGGCGGTCGAGACACAGCCCTTGCACGGGTGGATGTGGCGATCGTAGTCGGAGTTGATCAGGCTGAGGTCGAGGATGTCGGCCTCGATGTCGTAGGCTTCGATGATCTCGCGCGCCATCTCGGACATGCGCCAGCTTTTCGAGATTTCGCCGGGGCAGGTGCCGTCATTGCGGGCCGAGGCGTTGATGACCAGGATGCGGCTCTTGGTGTCGGGATGCTTCTGGATCTTTTCGGCCTCGAGCAGGCGGTCGCGCGCGGCCTTCCAGTCGATCGACAGATCGTAGTCGGGGTCGGCAAAGCCAGGGCCGGCTTTCACCGTGCGCGGCGCCTTGCGGCCGTCCTGGTAAGCGTCCCAGGCGACGGCCTCGATGGCGGCCAGCTCGTTTTCGAGCGCGTCATAGCCGGGGTCCTGGAAGGTGCGGCGAAATTGCAGGTGGAATTCGTTGCGCCCCAGCTTGGCGGGCGCCTGGCCCTTGCGTACGGTTGTCATCATTTCTCCCATGTGAATGGAGTGATTATCGCGAGGACTGGTTGAAGGCTGTGTTCGCACGCGCACACAGAATGGTGAATTGGGGAGGGGCGTGCAGGGCGACTGTGGGTGCGTTCACGCACGGCGCTGCGCTGGATGGCTGTTTACGCTGGAACCACGATGTCATGAACCATGGCGTCATCGCCGATAACCCAGAAAGAGCAAAGGAATAGTATGTCAACAGAATCGAAACAAGCAGTGCTGCACCGCATGGTCACCCCGGAACATATCTGCCCATTCGGCGTCGAGTCGCTGGAATTATTGAAGCGGGCAGGTTACCAGGTTGAAGACCATCAACTGACCACCCGTAGCGAGGTGGATGCGTTCATGCAGGATGAAGGTGTGCAGACGACGCCGCAGACCTATATCGATGGGAAACGTGTCGGTGGGTACGACGAGCTGGTCGCGATGTTGGGAGAGAAGTAGGAGCGCGAGCGGGGTGAGGCACAAGCGGGGGTCAGGTCTGACAATCGGACACGTGCTCAACTACAAGCGGGGGTCAGGTCTGACAATCGGACACGTGCTCAACTACAAGCGGGGGTCAGGTCTGACAATCGGACACGTGCTCAGCAGAAGCCTGTTCATGCAAGCCACAGCGAGCCGGCCAAACATGAGTGCGTGTCCAAATGTCAGACCTGACCCCGGCATTGGTCATGGATGATATGAGCAGATTTCATCGTTTTATGAGATAACATCATTTTTATTCATTCGATGGCGTAGGCATAATCCATTGGGTTGGGCACACACGTGCTCTCAATCCCGGAGCACCTGGCCATGAAGAATGAAGATTTCACGTTTGCGATCAAGACCATCCGTTTCGATGAGCATTACCGCCCGGCGGATGGCACACGTATCACGACCAATTTCGCTAACCTGGCCAGAGGAGAGAATCGCCAGGACAATCTGCGCAAGGCCTTGACGATGATGGACGCGCGTTTCAACGCGCTGGCCCATCTGGACAATCCCAAGGGAGATCGTTACTCCCTTGAACTCGATATCGTGTCCGTCGAGATGGCCTTGGGCGGCAAAGACAATGGCGATACCTTCCCATTGATCGAAATATTGAAAACCAATATCGTCGATCGCGAGAACAATGAGCGCATTGACGGCATCGCTGGAAATAACTTTTCCTCGTATGTGCGGGATTATGATTTCAGCGTGCTGCTGTCGGATCACAACAAGGATCGACAGGAATTTGGCGTCCCGGATAACTTTGGCGACCTGCACGGCAAGCTGTTCCAGTGCTTCCTTGGCTCGACCGCTTACAAGGAAAACTTCGGCAAGCCACCTGTGATCTGCCTGAGTGTTTCAACCAACAAGACATACCACCGCGCAGAAAATCTACACCCTGTATTGGGCGTCGAATACCTCCAGGATGAACCATCGCTGACCGATCAATACTTCAGCAAGATGGGACTGCGGGTGCGCTACTTCATGCCACCCAACAGCGTTGCGCCACTGGCGTTCTATTTCGTCGGCGATCTGCTTTCCGACTACACCAATCTCGAGCTGATCGGCACTGTCAGCACCATGGAGGCTTTCCAGAAGATCTACCGGCCTGAAATCTACAACGCCAATTCTGCGGCGGCCAAATGCTATCAGCCGAAATTGAAACATCAGGATTACTCACTGACGCAGATCGTGTACGACCGGGAAGAGCGTAGCCAGCTCGCCGTCAAGCAGGGGAAATTCGCTGAAGAAAACTTCATCAAGCCGTACCAGCCGATCCTCGACCGATGGGCCGCAAGTTACACCCTCTGATCATCCAACACGCAAAGCCACCTGATATGAAAAAATTATTGCCTACTTCAACTGCCGGCAGCCTGCCGAAACCCGCCTGGCTCGCACAACCAGAGACGCTCTGGTCGCCCTGGAAATTGCAGGACGAGGAACTCACGGAAGGAAAACAGGATGCGTTGCGTCTGTCCCTCGACGACCAGCAACAGGCAGGCATCGATATCGTCAGTGATGGCGAGCAGACGCGCCAGCATTTCGTCACGACCTTCATCGAACACCTGAACGGCGTCGACTTCGAGAAACGCGAGACTGTCCGGATCCGTAACCGTTACGACGCCAGTGTACCAACCGTGGTCGGGGCCGTGAGTCGCCCAAAACCGGTGTTCGTCGACGATGCCAGGTTCCTGCGTCAGCAAACCAGGCAGCCGATCAAATGGGCCTTGCCTGGCCCGATGACCATGATCGACACGCTCTACGACAGTCACTACAAAAGCCGGGAAAAGCTCGCCTGGGAATTCGCGAAAATCCTGAACCAGGAAGCGCGCGAACTGGAAGCAGCCGGCGTCGACATCATTCAATTCGACGAGCCCGCGTTCAATGTGTTTTTCGATGAAGTCAACGACTGGGGCATCGCCACTTTGGAGCGGGCCATCGAAGGCCTCAAATGTGAAACGGCGGTCCACATCTGCTACGGCTACGGCATCAAAGCCAATACTGACTGGAAAAAGACGTTGGGGTCGGAATGGCGACAATACGAATCTATCTTCCCTCAGCTGCAAAAATCGAATATCGACATCGTCTCGCTGGAATGCCATAACTCGCATGTGCCGATGGATCTGCTCGAACTCATTCGCGGCAAGAAAGTGATGGTCGGTGCCATTGACGTGGCAAGCAATATCATCGAAACCCCTGAGGAAGTTGCCAACACGCTGCGCAAAGCGCTTCAGTTCGTCGATGCTGACAGGCTATGCCCTTGCACCAACTGCGGGATGGCGCCATTGCCGCGCAACATCGCGCGAGCCAAGCTGGCTGCGCTGAATGCTGGCGCAGAAATCATTCGGCGCGAACTTTCAACTTGATCAGGTGACACGCCAGCGTTGATAGCACACCCACCAGCGGGGTCAGGTCTGACATTCAGACACGAGCTCAACAAAAAGCCTATTCCCCAAAGTCCTGGTGAAGGGGCACGGAAGAGCCCGTGTCCAAATGTCAGACCTGACCCCGGCTGTTGAAGGGGCACGGAAGAGCCCGTGTCCAAATGTCAGACCTGACCCCGGCTTTTTACAACAAAAAAGCGGGCCAGGCTCAGGGCCCGGCCCGCTTTCGCGGGTTCGTCGACAGCAGCGGTCTTACTTCTGCTGCTGCAGCAGCACCAGCCAGTACTTGGCCAGGTCGCCTGCACCGCCGCCGCCCTTGACGGTCTGGAAGGTCGAGATGGCGTCGGCTTTCTTGCCGGCGCGGACTTGTGCCATGCCCAGGCGCAGCTTGGCTTCTTCGGCGTTCTTCAGGCCGCCCTTGGCGATACCCTGCTGGATGAAGCCGACACCCTTGTCGCTCTGGTCCATCGTGGCGTACGCCCAACCCAGGTTGACCAGGCCAGCGCCGGTCTTGGCCTTGGCTGCGCCTGCTTCGCCTGCGGCGATGTTCTTGGCATCGTCGGCTGCGCCCTTGTTGGCCTTGTCGCGCAGCGCGTTGTGAGTCTTGGCATTGGCGCCTTTGCCCAGCACGCCAGCAGCGTAGCCGGCATCCATCGTTTTCTTCGCTTCGGTCGGGAAACCGTCACGCAGCGACAGCTCGGCCAGGTCGACGTATTCCTCTGCTGCCATCTGCTTGACGGCAGCGGCTTCCAGGCGATACACGTTGATCATGTTGGTCTGCGCATCGAAGCCCGACTTGCGCGCGACGCCGCGGTTGAGCAGGTCGGTCCAGAAGTCGTCGCTCGGGTAGTGGGCGACCAGCTTTTCCAGTGCAACCAGGTAACCGGCATCGTCCTTGACCTTGTTGGCCGACGAGGCCAGCAGGCGCAGGTCTTCTTCGCTTGGCTTCTGGCCGGCTTTTTCGGTGGCTTCGATCGCTGGCAGCAGCGCCGTCTTGGCGCTGGCGTAATCGCCGCCCAGGTAGTAGGCGCGGGTCAGTGGCGCGGCGACTTTTTCAGGCGTCGGGCTTTCTTTCTGGTAGCGCTTGAACCACTCGATCGCCTTCGGGTAATCCTTGGCGTTGTAGTGCATGTTCGCCAGGGCCTGGATGAAGTCGGCCTGCTCGTTCGGCGCCAGGCGGCCCGATGCGATGACGGCTTCGAGGGCAGGGATAGAAATGGCGTTGTCGTTCGTTGCCGAACCCAGCGACAGCTTCATGCGGTTGACGACGTAGTCTTCATACGGCGTGCGGTTCGGGAAGGCTTCGGCCTGCGTCACGCGGCTCTGGATTTCGGCGTAATTCTTTGCATCCATCAGCGGCTTGATCTGCGCCGGGTCGAGCAGCTTGAACAGCTCTGGGCGGACGGTGTCCTTCGGCGCTGCAGCGGCGGCGGCGGCAGGCTTGTCCTGTGCGTTGACGGCAGGAATCACGGCAGCGGAGCTCAGGCCGACGGCGGCCAGCATCAGGCAGAGGCGGGCGAGACGGAATTGGGACATTGGTTATCCTTCTATCTAGACAAAAAATATACGAAATGTGCGTTTT
>Ga0308157_10008381_pt1 | contig 11765 bp, 11 predicted proteins | sample PhyBR1_FD_201035 | JGI IMG/M metagenome (GOLD analysis project Ga0308157, IMG submission 201035) | Phyllosphere microbial communities from UC Gill Tract Community Farm, Albany, California, United States - DLSLB.R1 | ecosystem: Host-associated > Plants > Phyllosphere > Unclassified | place: USA...
AATTCTCGCTGGCTGAACTGGCAGGAAAGTATATCAACATTCTCTGGGATGACGGCTCGCACAAGTATAACGTTAAATCGTTTCTGGGTGAGATTGACGAGATTTTGAAAGGCGTTCGCTTTTCAGGTTTTGATCAGGAAATGCTGGACTCTGTCATAGGTTCGCTTCGCGAGCGCGGTAACAGCAACGCAACCATCAATAGAAAGATGGCTGCGTTGAGCAAACTGCTGCGAAAGGCGAATAAAATGGGGGACATTTACAGCCTGCCGGAATTTGTCCGACAGAAAGAGCGTGTGGGCCGCATTCGTTTTCTCGAACATGAAGAAGAAAAACGACTATTTTCTGCTATCAAGGTCCGATGCGAAGACAGTTATAGATTAGCGGTTTTTCTCGTCGACACCGGCTGTCGTCTCGGAGAAGCAATCGGTTTGACCTGGAATGACGCCCAAGACCAGCGTGTTACGTTCTGGCTCACAAAATCTAACAGAAGCCGGACCGTTCCATTGACCCGTCGTGCGAGAAAAGCGACTGCGATTGAACGTCAAAGACTTAAGGGTCCCTTCTCAATGCTCAATCAGGTTCGATTCCGCCAGATATGGAACGACGCCAAGCTTGAGGTGGGACTCGGAACAGATGACCAAGTCGTACCGCATATTCTGCGTCATACCTGTGCATCCAGATTGGTGCGGGGTGGCATTGATATTCGGCGCGTCCAAATGTGGCTTGGGCACCAGACTTTGCAGATGACGATGCGCTACGCCCATCTCGCCACCCATGACCTTGATTCATGTGTGAAAGTTTTGGAGATTCACTAGCAAAAACGCAGCAAAAATTGAGGTCCATTTTAAATCAGTCAGTGGCAGAAGCTTGCCGAAATTGTTATGCGTGGTGAAAGTGCTTGTCCCTGGAGCTTGTGGGATGACAAAGCTTCTCCACAGTTATTCTCAAGCTCACGACGAAATCAATTGGAAGTAAAATGGCATCGCCTCGTCTTACACCGCTCGTTGAAAGCCTCCCGTCCACCGTACCTTTCATTGGCCCAGAAACACTGGAATTGCAGCGCGGAAGGCCTTTCTCAGCACGCATCGGTGCGAATGAAAGCAGCTTTGGGCCCGCCCCGTCTGTCATCAACGCCATACAAGCAGAAGCTTCTGAGGTCTGGAAGTATGGCGATCCTGAAAACCATGAACTGCGTCATGCAATTGCCGCGCATCATCAGGTAAAGCCTGAGAACATCATGCCCGGTGCGGGCGTCGATGCTTTGCTCGGGCTGGTCGTCAGGCAATATGTTCAGCAAAGCGACAGGGTCATCAACTCGCTCGGTGGCTATCCCACATTCAATTATCACGTGGCGGGTTTCGGCGGACATTTGCTGACAGTTCCTTACAATCAGGACAAGCCTGATCTCGACGCTCTGATCCACAAAGCACGTGAGGAAAACCCGGCACTGCTTTATATAGCTAACCCCGATAATCCCATGGGTACATGGCATGAAGGGACAGAAATTCAAGCATTCATCGAGCACCTCCCGAAAACGACGATGCTGATCCTTGATGAAGCCTATAGCGAAACCGGTCCGGCATCCGCCTTCCCTGCATTTGAACTCGACCGTCCCAATGTTCTGCGCATGCGTACTTTTTCAAAAGCCTACGGACTTGCCGGAATTCGCGTGGGTTATGTTGTCGGATGCGCCGATGCAATTAAGTCCTTTGACAAGGTCCGCGATCATTTCGCCGTCAGCCGGATTGCGCAGGCGGCTGCAATTGCGGCCTTGAAAGATCAGGATTATTTGCGCGATGTGGTTGGCAAAATTCGCGCTGGCAGGGATCGAATCGCAAAAATCGCAGAACGGCATGGGTTAAAGCCTATCCCCTCGGCCACCAATTTCGTTACCATTGATTGTGGACTTGACGGAAGCTTCGCAACAGCCATTCTAAATGGACTGATAGAACGCGACATCTTCGTCCGCAAGCCCGGAGCACCTGTACTTGATCGCTGCATTCGCGTCAGTGTCGGTGTGAGTGAACAATTGGACATGTTCGAAGCAGCGCTGCCGGAAGCAATCGCCAATGCTCGAAATGCTTTGAAAATCGCCTGACAGCGGAGAAAATATATGTCGACTCAGCACTATAGTCAGCCTCGCAATGTTTTGTTTGGCACGCTTGCAGGTCTTTGCGGTGCTCTGGCCATTGCCGCCTATGCTGGTGCTGCACATGGCGGTGACAATCATCTTGGCACTATAGCTCCGATGTTGCTGGGGCACGCGCCTGCCCTGCTGGTTTTGTCACTGATTATTCCAAACAGCCGTGTGGCCAATATTGGTGGCGCTGTGCTGATCGCAGGGTTGGCGATGTTTTGCGGCGATCTGTTTATGCGCGATATGACGGGGAACCGATTGTTTCCTATGGCAGCTCCTACGGGCGGAAGCCTGATGATTCTTGGCTGGCTCATCGTAGGCGTTAGCTGCTGGTTCAAAAGAAACTAAACAAAATCATAAGTAAATAAAAAAGGGGCTTTGCTGATCAGCAAAGCCCCTTCTCTCTCAAACGGTGTAAGTTCAAACCGACTTATAAGCCGTTTCAGATATGAATTTAAGAATTACCCTTCAGTCGTGCATTGCAGAGGCTGTAATAACCGCCACCCTTTTGCACCCATTTCAAACCACCAAGTGCATTTGCATCCTTGGCTGCATGATACTGCTCAAGGCAAGTATGCATACGTGCTTTACCGGGAGATTCGCTTGAAAACTTGGCAGAAACAGCACTCGGAAATTTCACCCCGCGCGGAGCAGCAGCAGTTGGTGCCGCAGGTTCTGAATTGCCATCGGTGGTAAGTGCAACAGCGTCAGCGCCTGGTCCGCATTCGGCTTTACGGAAATCGTTCCATTTTGCACCACCATCCGTACCGGCATCTTTCGCTGCCTGATACTTCGTGCTGCACTGCTTCATCGTCAGACCCTTAGCAGCATCATCTGAAGCGGGAGCTGCGGCATTATTAGTCGGTACGGCGGCTTTCTTTGCAGGTGCAGCGGGTGTTGCGGGAGCTGCGGCTGCATCGTCACCACATTGTGTTTTACGGAAATCGTTCCATTTTACGTCGCCAAGCGTTCCAGCGTCTTTAGCTGACTGATACTTCGCGCTGCACTCTTTCATCGTCAGTGCGCTGGCGGGGGATGATAAAACAAAGGCAGAAGCGCCCATAATGATGGCGGTGCCAGCCAATGCTGTGAAAGTACGAATAGACATCTCGTCGCTCCCTGTCGGATACGGACTATTGAACTCGATCGTTGCCATTTGCGGAGAGCTATTCGCGACTTACAGACCATCTGATCTGCTATTAATCACTATAGCGAAAAGCCCGCACTCTCTACTAAGTTTGATATGAGGCAAGTTGTCTGTCAATCAACTGCTTAATATTAACACTATCTACAATACAAAATTTCTGACTGTCATTCTTCATGCGTTACGTATTTTGGCTATGCAAAGTAAATATACAGTAATTACATGCTCTTGTCCCATTTTTATTGGAACAGAGTTAAAATCCCCACAAAGCCCGGCATATATCCAATATAGTGTATCAATGCGAAGTCATCCACTCGCGGGCACTGCGCAGGGCTGCGACAAGTTCGGTCTTGCTCATGGTTGCTGCAACCTGATTACGCATACGTTCGGCTTTCTGATTGCCTCGAATTGCAGCAATATTGAGCCACTTATGTGCTTCAATAACGTCAATTTCGCAGTCCCGGCCAATAGCGTATTTCAAACCCATCTCGAGAAGGATGCGATCCTGAGGACCCGAATTATTGTGCTGTGTAACGCTCTGAAACTGTGTCATTTTCTTTATCCCTGTTAAATCCCGAGAACCGTCCGCTCTTTGTTTCCGCGACTTGATTTGCCGCCGCAGAACTGTCGGATCTGTCGTTCCGTTCATAGTCTTAAAGATAGACTACAGGACTAAAATGCACGTTAAACCAGATGCTTAACAACGCGACAACGAAATGCAAACAAGGTGTAAATTTGGGGATTTGTTAAACATCCAAATGCCGAGGATTGCTGCATTTTTAGAACATCACGGGATTTTGGCGTTCGTCAGCTTTAAACCAGATGATAACCATGGCGCAGATTGATAGCGTAAGAAACATTCCTGCGGCACGCACATTATCCCTCTTCCGCTTTCACCAAAACTCGATTACGTTTACGTTTGCGTAAGTTTTATGCAAGGCTGTGTGCCTTGCCGCATTTTGGGAGGAATGCATGATCCGTAATTTGTTTTTGGGAATGACAGCTGCCGTTGCTTTGAGCGCCGGGCTTGCAGTACCTGCCTTTGCTGATGAGGCTATCGTCGGCACATGGAAGCGTCCGAACGGCACGATCATAAGCTATGCAGCCTGTGCTGGCGGCAAGTATTGCGGCACCGTGCAAACGGGCGAATATAAAGGCAAGTCGATTGGCTCAATGTCAGGCAAAGATGGCACCTACAAAGGCGAAGTCAATAAGCTGGACGAAGGCAAAACCTATACCGGCAAAGCCAGTGTAAAAGGCAACACTCTGTCCCTTTCCGGCTGTGTGATGGGTGGTTTGATCTGCAAAAGCGAAAGCCTTACGCGGCAATGACAGTTCATAAAAAAGGCGGCCTCTCGACCGCCTTTTTGATTTATCGGGCCTTCTGACCGAACAAGATTTTCTGCGCTTCCTTGTCATCGGCAAGATTGGACTTTTCCCGCTCTTCTTTACCAAGCAAGATGCCACGCTGCACAGCACGGCGCGCATTCATGATTTCATGCCAGCGCTTGAGGTTTGGGAAATCATCCAGATTCTGGTCAAAGTTTTTGTAAGCATTGATCCAACCAATACTAGCCATGTCAGCAATGGAATATTCGCCTGCGATATAATCCTTGTCTTCAAGCTGATGGTTCAGCACACCATAGAGACGATTAACTTCATTGGTATAGCGATCAATGCCATATTGCACCTTTTCTGGCGCATAATTGCGGAAGTGACCCGCCTGACCTGACATTGGTCCAAGGCCACCCATTTGCCACATCAGCCATTCATCGACGGCAACGCGCTTACGCTCTTCAGCGGGATAAAACTTGTCGAACTTGCGACCGAGATATTGCAGGATGGCTCCAGATTCAAAGACTGAAATCGGCTCGCCGCCCGGACCTTCAGGGTCGACAATTGCTGGCATGCGATTGTTCGGCGCGATTTTGAGAAAGTCCGGCTGAAACTGATCGCCCTTGCCGATATTCACATATTTGACCTCATAAGGAACGCCGAGCTCCTCCAGCATGATGCTGACCTTGAAACCATTTGGCGTCGGCCAATAGTAAAGCTCGATAGGTTTTGTCTGCTCGGCCATGGGTATCGTCTCCCGCTTTCTTGGCTTTGTTCATTTTTGCAATGAGGCTTAAACATAGGCCCAGCGTGCTTAGGCACAAGAGCAAACGGCGTTGATTAATGAAGCTTCAATATTTTTGAACGGTGGATGAACGTGAACGTCAGAAGCGGTTCAGGTGCTTCGTGTCACTTTGAGACATTGAATAAGCACATTTGATAATCGGGGGAATTATGCTGCTGTGGCGCGTAACAATAGTCTGCCTGATGATCGCAGGTTTTGCGATCATTGCTGGTCTTTTCGTTGATCAGAAATACTATATCTATCGCGATCAACCCGTTGTTGGGCCGATCACCGCGATGCATATGGAGCATGTGAGCGGAGACGATAAGTTATGATTTCTCGTTTGCGTCTTTCGACAGGCATTGCGCTTCGTGTTCTTCTTTTTGCAGCCGTTTTCACCGGGCCTGCAGCAACATTTGCCTATACGCAAATCGGCCAAAAGACACAGATGAGTGGCGCAGGCCTTGTGCTTTATGTGAGTCTACAACGAAGTGCATAAAGTGGGACATGTTACTGTCGCGGACTTTGCTATACTAGGTCATGACACAGCGAATCGAACAACCATTCCTCATGGAAATTAAAACGCCTCCATTTATGGAGCCCGAAGTTTTTACAGATGCCAGCGCGGCTGTGGTCGCGCTGCGCAAACTTTATGATCGCAATACGGAATTCCTTCGCAAAGCTTTTGAGCAGCTCGCGCGTGGAGAGGTGCGTCCGCAGCGTTATCGGGCATTTTATCCTGAAATCTGCCTCTCGACGTCGAGCTTCGCGCATGTGGATACACGTCTGGCCTTTGGTCATGTGACTATGCCAGGTGATTATTCGGCGACAATCACACGACCCGATCTGTTCGACCATTATCTCAACGAGCAAATCCGCCTTTTGATGCGCAATCATAGCGTCACCGTCACGGTGCGGGAATCGGCAACGCCTATTCCTATCCATTTTGCGTTTATGGAAGGCACTTATGTGGAGGCGTCGGTTGCCAATGCCTTCACGCATCCGATGCGCGATCTATTCGATGTACCGGACCTGGCAGCAACTGATGATAAGATCGTCAATGCAGATTTTGATCCGATTCCCGGTGAACCGATGCCTCTGGCACCTTTCACCGCGCAGCGCGTTGACTACTCACTGCATCGACTTTCGCATTACACAGCAACCAGCCCGAAGCATTTCCAGAATTTCGTTCTGTTCACCAACTACCAGTTCTATATCGACGAGTTCTGCACCTATGCGCGCAAGCTTATGGCAGAGGGCGGCGGCGGTTATGAAAGCTTTGTCGAGCCGGGCAATGCGATAACGCTTGCGGGCGAAACTGCTCCAAGCAGCGGTATCGCGCTGCAACGAATGCCGCAAATGCCGGCCTATCATCTGCAGCGCTCTGACCATTCCGGCATTACCATGGTCAATATTGGCGTCGGCCCATCCAATGCCAAGACGATCACCGACCATATTGCGGTTTTGCGTCCGCATGCATGGGTGATGCTCGGACATTGTGCAGGACTGCGCAACAGCCAGCAGCTTGGCGATTATGTTTTGGCGCATGCCTATATGCGCGAGGATCACGTTCTCGATGACGATCTTCCGGCTTGGGTTCCGCTTCCAGCACTTGCGGAAATTCAGGTGGCTCTCGAAGAAGCGGTTGAGGAAATCACCGGCCTTGAGGGCTATGATCTCAAGCGCATCATGCGCACCGGAACTGTCGCAACCATTGACAATCGCAATTGGGAACTACGTGACCAGCGCGGCCCGGTTCAGCGTCTCTCTCAGGCTCGTGCGGTTGCACTCGATATGGAATCGGCGACAATCGCTGCCAATGGCTTTCGCTTCCGTGTTCCGTACGGCACGCTTCTGTGCGTTTCCGACAAGCCTTTGCATGGCGAGCTGAAGCTGCCCGGCATGGCCACCGACTTCTATAAACGGCAAGTCGCGCAGCATTTGCAGATCGGCATTCGTGCGATGGAAAAAATCGCCGCTATGCCAGATGAACGGCTACATTCGCGCAAGCTTAGAAGCTTTTACGAAACGGCGTTTCAGTGACGGTTAGGGCAGTATGATTGCGCGATTACATACTGCCCTAAATTACCTTTTGCCCCACTGCCCTCATCTCCATCATCACGCCGCAATCAGTAGCTAATCGCCTTTCATGTCAAAACGCCACGAAAACCTTTGCTTTTCTCTCCTGATCACCGTCGTGCTGGTATCAGTGCCGCTCGTGCTTGGTTTTCTCGGATCAGCGCATCCAGCGCTCGATTCATTCGCGCATTTTAGGCCACATCTCGCCATTCTGATGGGTTTACTTGCGCTGCCGCTTCTGTTCACCAAAATGCGGCGTGAAGGTGCGATGATTCTGCTTTTTGCGATCCTTGCTTTCAGCACGACATTGGGCGCAGCGCGTAATCTGCTTGATGGATCAACTGCGGCACAGGCCAATGTGACCGCATCTGAAGCGCGCTATAGTCTCGTGCAGATCAATCTGCGTTATAATAATTCTGAGCCAAAGCGCCTTTTGCAAATGGTTGCACAGGAAAAGCCCGATGTGATCACCTATCAGGAGGCCGGTCCCGATTGGGCCATGTGGATCGATATATTGAAGGGGACCTATCCTTATCATTTCGACTGCCGCAATGACGCAAACAATATGTTAGTCGGGGTTCTTTCGCGCCGCCCATTCGTCGAAAACAGCGAGCAGACTTGCCTTGGTGATGGTCGCCTTGCTGTGACTGCCATCGATTTCAGCGGCACAAATGTGAATGTGGCAACCTATCATTCGGCATTGCCTTGGCCTTTTGAACAAGCCTCCATCATCGACCGGATTTTGCCGGACTTGCAGAAGTTTAATGGCCCTTCAATTATCGCAGGCGATTTCAATGCCACCCCATGGAGCAATGGCGTTTATCGCTTGGAAAAAGCATCTGGTACAAAGGCAATTACAGGCATTGGCGGCACATGGATGCCAAGCAAACTGCCCGTAAAGCTTGCGCCGTTTATCGGCCTGCCAATCGATCAGGTTCTGGTTAGTCCTGAGATAGAAACGCCAGTTGCAGCCTCAAGCGAGGAAGTAGGCTCCGATCATCTCCCGATACGGCTCGAATTTTCCGTCCCGCTTCCTGTGCGACAGGACGAAACCGAAGTTCAGTCTGTTATGTTGCAATAAAAAAAGGCGGTTTAAACCGCCTTTTTTTATATTTAGAATTCCCATAAACATTACATGTTTACGTAAACTGGCCCTTCGCCAACATTTTTGAAACGCATTATCCGACGCAAAACCGCTCCGCACTTTTACTGGAAATGCTTGGACGGCGGGCGAGACGGACACAGTTCCCATAAACATTACATGTTTACGTAAACTGGTCCTTCGCCAACATTTTTGAAACGCATTATCCTACGCAAAACCGCTCCGCACTTTTACTGGAAATGCTTGGACGGCGGGCGAGACGGACACAGTTCCGATAAACATTACATGTTTACGTAAACTGGTCCTTCGCCGCCTTGTGGCGGAACCCAGTTGATGTTCTGGTTCGGGTCTTTGATGTCGCATGTCTTGCAATGCACGCAATTCTGCGCATTGATCACAAAGCGAACATCCTTGGCCTGCGGGTCAGCCGCCGAGTTGCCATCGGCATCGACCCATTCGTAAACACCTGCCGGGCAGTAACGCGTCGATGGACCAGCAAAAACATCATGTTCCGATGTCTGCTGCAATTTCATGTCAGCGACATGCAAATGCACTGGTTCGTTTTCATCGTGATTGGTATTCGACAAGAACACTGATGACAGACGATCAAAGGTCAGAACGCCATCCGGCTTCGGATAGTTGATCTTCTTATGCTTTGCGGCGGGCTCAAGGCTCTGCGCATCGGTCTTGCCATGCTTAAGCGTGCCAAAGAACGAGAAGCCGAAGAGTTGGTTGGTCCACATATCAAGGCCGCCGAGGGCTACACCGGCAACTGTTCCGAGCTTTGACCACAGCGGCTTAACGTTACGAACGCGCTTGAGATCCTTACCAATGGCGCTGTCACGCCAGCTATTTTCGATCTCGATTGGCTCGTCATTGGCACGGCCAGCAGCCAACGCTTCCGCGATCTTGTCAGCGGCAAGAATGCCCGACAGAACCGCATTATGGCTGCCCTTGATGCGTGGCACATTTACAAAACCTGCCGAACAGCCAATCAATGCGCCGCCGGGGAAGGAAAGTTTTGGCACCGACTGAAAGCCGCCTTCGGTGATTGCGCGCGCGCCGTAAGACAGGCGCTTGCCGCCTTCAAATGTGTCGCGAATTGCCGGATGCGTCTTGAAACGCTGAAATTCCTCAAATGGTGCGAGATATGGGTTCTTATAGTTGAGATGCAGCACAAAGCCGACCGCTACCATATTGTCTTCAAGATGGTAGAGGAACGAGCCGCCGCCGGTCTTCATATCAAGCGGCCAGCCAAATGAGTGCTGCACCAGACCTGGTTTATGCTTGGATGGATCAACCTGCCAGAGTTCCTTGAGGCCAATGCCGAACTTGGCTGGCTCGCGGCCTTCATCAAGTTTGAACTTGGCGATCAGTTCCTTGGCTAGAGAACCGCGCGCGCCTTCACCGATCAGCACATATTTGCCAAGCAGCGCCATGCCACGCGTGTAGTTTGGGCCGTGCGAACCATCGCGTTCGACCCCCATATCGCCGGTTGCAACACCAACCACAGCGCCTTCGTCGTTATAAAGCACTTCGGTCGCAGCAAAGCCCGGATAGATTTCAACGCCAAGTTCTTCGGCCTTTGTGCCCAACCAGCGGCAGACATTGCCGAGCGACACAATGTAATTGCCATGATTGTTCATCAATGGTGGCATGGCGAAATTAGGCAAACGCACCGAGCCAGCAGGCCCAAGCAGAAGGAAATGATCAGCCGTCACAGGCGTCTTGAACGGATGACCTTCTTCGTCTCGCCAGCCGGGCAGCAACTGATCGATCCCGCTTGGATCAACGACTGCGCCTGACAGAATGTGAGCGCCGACTTCCCCGCCCTTTTCAAGAACGACGACTGAAAGCTCAGGATTGATCTGTTTGAAACGAATTGCCGCAGCAAGGCCAGCAGGGCCAGCGCCAACAATAACAATATCAAATTCCATGCTTTCGCGTTCGGGAAGCTCAATCGCTTCAGACATTCGTGCCTCCGTCTGGTTTACATTCCCCTCACTATTTCAGCGCGGGTGATGCATCCAATTGTTTTTTGCTCATGAACCTATCGCGAATGGCGATAAACCATATCGAGAGGTCTATTTCCCTTAACCTCACTACCCTCTCGCAGAGTTAAAGACTGTCGCATATGCGTCCAATTGTCCAAAATCAAAGCGACAACAGTCATGATAATATTGACCTTAACGTAAACGTCAAACATAAAAGTACATTGAGCCGTTTGTGGGCTATTGTGATGCAATGGGTATTTCTGCACGCCCAAGCACTCTATGAACCGGAATTATACGCCTTGCTCTTGCATTCATGGCCAAAATTCGTCACCTGATTTGGTGAGGTGTATGAATGAACGATGATCGTGAAATGCTGGATATGGAAGGCTTACTTCGCTTTTATGCGGAAGCGGGCGCTGACATGCCGCTTTCTGAAACGTCTATCGATCGTTTTGCAGCACCCTTGCCGGTTGCAAAGACTGTAGAAGCGCCGCCTCCGAGCTCAAAATCGGAGCGTCCGCAACAGCAGCCACGTGCTGTGGCTACTCCTTCCCCGACCAGCCGGCCCGTGCAGGCTGCATCTGATGTGCCCGACAACGCTCAGATTGAGCTTGCCCGAATGGCAGCAATGCAGGCTTCGACGTTAGAAGAGTTGCGTGAAAATCTTGCACGATTTGATGGCTGCAACCTCAAATCCACGGCCAAAAGTCTTTGCTTTTCCGATGGCGATCCTAACTCTGGCATCATGTTTGTCGGTGAAGCGCCCGGGCGCGACGAAGACATGGAGGGGCTACCTTTCATGGGCAAGTCCGGGCAGCTTCTCAATCGCATGATCGAAGCCATCGGGCTCAAGCGCGAAAACGTCTATATCGCAAATGCAATTCCGTGGCGTCCTCCAGGAAATCGCACGCCTACACCACTGGAAACGGAATTATGCCGCCCGTTTATCGAACGGCAGATTGAGCTTGCCGCACCCAAAGTGCTTGTTGCGTTGGGTGGGCCTGCTGGCAAAATGCTCACGGGCGCTACCGAAAGCATCGTACGTATGCGCGGCAACTGGAAAATCCATAAAACTGCGTCGGGGATTGAAATTCCGGTCATGCCGACACTTAATCCCGAATCCCTTTTGCGTACGCCTGCGCAAAAACGCTTTGCATGGCGCGATTTTCTATCCGTAAAAATAAAGCTCG
>Ga0308157_10008382_pt1 | contig 11765 bp, 13 predicted proteins | sample PhyBR1_FD_201035 | JGI IMG/M metagenome (GOLD analysis project Ga0308157, IMG submission 201035) | Phyllosphere microbial communities from UC Gill Tract Community Farm, Albany, California, United States - DLSLB.R1 | ecosystem: Host-associated > Plants > Phyllosphere > Unclassified | place: USA...
CTTTGCGTAAAGAGCACGTTCCCGTCTCGATCTATCTGGTCAACGGCATCAAGCTGCAAGGCCATATCGAATCGTTCGACCAGTACGTGGTTTTGCTGCGTAACACCGTGACCCAGATGGTCTACAAGCACGCCATCTCCACCGTGGTACCGGCCCGTGCCGTCAACCTCAATATTGAAAACGAAGCGGAATAAGCATTGCCGCATCGTTTCTTTTCACCTAGCGTGACCGTCGTATGCGCGCCGCTTTAGTCGGTATTGATTTCGGCCAGGGCGACTTTGCCGCCAGCGTCGAGGAACTGAACCTGCTGGCCCGTTCGGCAGGCGCGGAACCTGTGACGGTGATCACGGCAAAACGCTCCGCCCCGGATGCAGCCTATTTCGTTGGCAGCGGCAAGGCCGACGAAATCGGTCAGGCTGTGCTGGCGGATGGCATCGAAATCGTCATCTTCAATCACGCGCTGTCACCGGCACAGCAACGCAATCTGGAAAAGCGCCTGAACATCCGGGTGCTGGACCGGACCAGCCTCATTCTGGATATCTTCGCCCAGCGTGCCAAGAGCCACGAGGGCAAGCTGCAGGTTGAGCTGGCGCAGTTGCAGCACCTGGCTACCCGATTGATACGCGGCTGGACTCACCTTGAGCGCCAGAAGGGCGGTATCGGCTTGCGCGGTCCTGGTGAAACGCAGCTGGAGACCGACCGCCGCCTGATCGGCGAACGCGTCAAGGCACTGCGTGCGCGTCTGTCCAAGCTGCGCAAGCAGCACGAGACACAGCGCCGTTCACGCAACCGTACCCAGACTTTCTCGATTTCGCTGGTCGGCTATACCAATGCCGGCAAATCGACCCTGTTCAACGCGGTGACCAAGGCCGGCGTGTATGCTGCCGACCAGCTGTTCGCCACGCTGGACACGACCTCGCGCCGTGTCTACATGGGTGAGGAAGTCGGCAACGTGGTGCTGTCCGATACGGTCGGCTTCGTGCGCGAACTGCCGCACCAGCTGGTGGCGGCGTTCCGTGCCACGCTGGAGGAGACCATCCACGCCGATCTGCTGCTGCACGTGGTCGACGCCGCGTCGCCAGTGCGCATGGAGCAGATCGAGCAGGTCAACCTGGTGTTGAAGGAAATCGGCGCCGATCATATTCCGCAGATTCTGGTGTGGAACAAGATCGATGCGGCGGACCTGCAACCGTCGGTCGAGCGGGATGAGTATGATAAGATTTCCCGGGTCTTCCTCAGTGCCCGCACTGGCGAGGGACTCGACTTGCTGCGCGGCGCCATCACCGAATGGGCCAAGGACGCGCCAGGCGCGCGCCTGCAGCAGCCGTACCAGGTCGACCAGGACCCAGAAGAAGAACGAGAAGTAGAGAGCAATTCCACCCACCTTGACGTTGGATCACACTAATGCGTGTCTCCTCACTTATGAAACGACTCGGCTTGAAGCTATCGCTGAACGACCCGCGATGGGGCAAGGACGACAAGCCGCAAGCCAATGAAGGCAAGAAGCCCGGCGAGGGCGGACCGCCAGACATGGAACAACTCTGGCGCGATTTCAATAATCGCCTCAACAATCTGTTTGGGCAGAAGAAGCGCCCCAACAACAATAACAACAACGGCGGCGATAACGGCGGCGATGGCGGTGGTGGCAATCGTCCCGACTTCTCCGGCGGCATCCGCGCCACGGCTGGCGCGGTCGGTGCGGTGGTTGCGCTGATCTGGCTCGCCAGCGGCTCGTTCATCGTGCAAGAGGGCCAGACCGGCATCGTCTATACCTTTGGTAAAGTCAGCCACACCACCGGCTCCGGTTTCAACTGGCGCTGGCCGTATCCATTCCAGAGCAACGAGACCGTCAAGGTTTCGCAGATGCGCATGGTGGAAATCGGCTATCGCGGCAATATCAAGAACAAGCAGGCGCGCGAATCGCTGATGCTGACCGATGACGAGAACATCATCGACATCCAGTTCGCCGTGCAGTTCAAGCTGAAAGATCCGGTCGCCTGGCTGATGAACAACCGCGATGAGGAAGACACCGTCCGACAGGTCGCTGAAACCTCGATCCGCGAAATCGTCGGCAAGAACAAGATGGACTTCGTGCTGTACGAAGGCCGCGACAAGGTCGCCTTTGAAACCCAGCAGCTGATGCAGCAGATCCTCGACCGCTACGCCTCGGGCGTGCTGGTGTCGAACGTGACGCTGCAGGCAGTGCAGCCACCGGAGCAGGTGCAGATCGCGTTTGACGATGCCGTCAAGGCGGGCCAGGACCGCGAGCGCCAGAAGAACGAAGGCCAGGCTTACGCCAACGACGTGATTCCGAAAGCGCGCGGTACCGCATCGCGCCTGATGCAGGAAGCCGAGGGCTATCGCTCGATGGTGGTGGAAAACGCCACTGGTAACGCCTCGCGCTTCAAGCAGGTGCTGGTCGAGTACCAGAAGGCGCCGGGCGTGACCCGCGACCGTCTGTACCTGGAGACCATGCAGCAGATCTTCTCCAGCACGTCCAAGGTCATGGTGGATGCCAAGTCGGGCAGCAACCTGCTGTACCTGCCGCTGGACAAGCTGATCGCCCAGGCTGCGGCCACCGACGCGCAAGCCGCAGCGGCCCGCGCCGCCCAGGCTGCCGGTGGCCTGCCTGCCACCAGCACCACGCTGCCGTCGGAGCTGATGCCGTCGGTGGAAGTCAACCGCCAGCGCGATCCGCGCTCGCGTGATACGTCTCGTGACCGGGAGAGCCGTTAATGAATCGCATAGCTAGTACCGTTGTCCTGGCGTTCATCGCGCTGATGTTGCTGTCGTCGACCGTGTTCGTGGTCGACCAGCGCAAATATGCGATCGTGTTCGCACTGGGCCAGATCAAGGAAGTCATCCGCGAGCCGGGCCTGCACTTCAAGTTGCCGCCGCCATTCCAGAATGTGGTTTTCCTGGATAACCGCATCATGACGATCGAATCGCCGGACGCCGAGCGCTTCATCACCGCCGAGAAGATGAACATTCTGGTGGACAGCTTCGTCAAGTGGCGCATCGGCCGCAACGAGAACCAGCCGAAGCTGTACTACGTGACCTTCGGCGGCGATGAAAGCCGTGCGCGTGACCGCATGTCGCAGATCATCAAGGCGGCGCTGAACGAAGAAATCACCAAGCGCACTGTGGCCGAAGTGATCTCCGGCCAGCGTGGCAAGGTGATGGAAGGCATCCGCACCAAGGTGGTCAACGAGGCCGCGCAGATCGGCGTCGAGATCATCGACGTGCGTCTGAAGCGGGTTGAATACGTTGAGCAGATCAACACCTCGGTGTACGAGCGCATGAAGGCCGAGCGTACCCGCGTGGCCAACGAACTGCGTTCGACCGGTTCGGCGGAATCTGAAAAGATCCGTGCCGATGCTGACCGCCAGCGTTCGGTGATCCTGGCGGAAGCCTATCGCGACGCCGAGCAGATTCGCGGTGAGGGCGATGCCAAGGCGTCGGCCATCTACGCCGAAGCGTTTGGCCGCAATCCGGAGTTCTACAAGTTCTACCGCAGCCTGGAAGCCTATCGCGCCACCTTCAAGAACCATGGCGACGTGATGGTGCTGGATTCCAGCTCGGACTTCTTCAAGTACTTCAAGGGCACCGGCGGCGCCGGTTCGGCCCCGGCGCCAGCCAAAAAGTAAGACCTGCGGGGAGCCTCTGGCTCCCCGTATCGCATCTTTTTCCCCTCGTTAGACGCATTTTCGCGTAAAATATCAGGTTCGGCCCTCTTGTTGAGTGGCCTTGGCCTGCGTGCCGCATTGTTCATTTCTTAATTAAATAGTCCCATGCCGAATTGGCTGCTGCCCGAGAATATCGCCGACGTTTTGCCGTCCGAAGCACGCAAGATTGAAGAGTTGCGTCGCCTGATGCTGGATAACTTCCGTACCTATGGCTACGAGCTGGTGATGCCGCCGCTGCTGGAGTACCTGGAATCGCTGCTGACCGGCGCCGGTGAAGACACCGACCTGCGCACCTTCAAGCTGGTGGACCAGCTGTCCGGCCGCATGCTTGGCCTGCGTCCCGACATGACCACGCAAGTGGCGCGTATCGACGCCCACCTGCTGAACCGTGCCTCGGTCACGCGCCTGTGCTACGCCGGCAGCGTGCTGCATACCCGTCCGTCGGGCCTGCACGCGACCCGCGAGCCGTTGCAGATCGGTTGCGAGATGTATGGCCACGCCGGCCTGGAAGCCGACGCCGAAATCCAGGAACTGGCGCTGGCCTCGCTGGCCCTGGCCGGTTTCACCGAGGTGCGGCTGGACCTGACGCACGTTGGCGTGCTGCGCGCGCTGCTGGAAAATTGCCCGGCCGCCCAGCGCGACCAGGCGAAAATCCACGCCGCGCTGCGTGCCAAGGATGTGCCGGACCTGCAGGCGCTGGCAACCAATTACGACCCGGTGGTGCGCGACGCCTTGCTGGCGCTGCCATCGCTGTACGGCGACATCGATGTGCTTGGCAAGGCGCGCGAGGTACTGCCGGAGCTGCCGGGCATCGCCAAGGCGCTGGCCGAACTGGCCGCGCTGGCGGCGTCGGCGCTGGGCCGCGCGCAAGTCGCGATCGACCTGGCCGACCTGCGCGGCTACCAATACGAAAGCGGCGCGATGTTCGCGCTGTATGTGCCAGGCTTGCCGAACGCGGTGGCGCGCGGTGGCCGTTACGATCACGTAGGCGAGGCCTTCGGCCGGGCGCGTCCCGCCACCGGCTTCTCGCTCGACCTGCGCGAACTGGCGCGCCTGTTGCCTACTGCGGAACGCAAGCATTCGATCCGCGCGCCGTGGGGCAATGCGCCGGAATTGAAGGAAAAAATCGCCGAGCTGCGCAAGTCCGGCGAAGTGGTGATCCAGAGTATGCCGGGTCACAGTCACGAGCTGGACGAGTTCGAGTGCGATCGCGCGCTGGTCCTCGACGAGAATGGTAGTAACTGGATTCTTAAAAACTTAGGTTAATGTGATGTCAAACAAAAACGCAAAAAACGTCGTCGTCATCGGTACCCAATGGGGCGATGAAGGTAAAGGCAAAATTGTCGACTGGCTGACCGACCACGCCCAGGGCGTGGTGCGCTTCCAGGGCGGCCACAACGCCGGCCACACGCTGGTCATCGGCGGCGTGAAAACTGCGCTGCAACTGATCCCGTCGGGCATCATGCGCCCAGGCGTGGCCTGCTACATCGGTAACGGTGTGGTGGTGTCGGTGCCGGACGTGCTGCGCGAAATCGACAAGCTGGAAGCGGTGGGCGTTGAAGTCGCCTCGCGCCTGAAAGTGTCGGACGCAGCGCCTGTGATCCTGCCATACCACTCGGCACTCGACCTGGCCCGCGAATCGGCCCGTGGCGAAGCCAAGATCGGCACCACCGGCAAGGGCATCGGCCCGGCCTACGAAGACAAGGTGGCGCGTCGCGCCATCCGTATCGCCGACCTGCTGAACGAACAGCGCTTCTCGGAAAAGCTGAAAGAGAACCTGGACTACCACAACTTCGTGCTGGAGAACTATCTCAAGGCGCCGAAAGTGGATTACCAGAAGACCCTGGACGACGCGCTGGCCTACGTGCCGCGCCTGCGCCCGATGGTCACCGACGTGTCGAGCGCGCTGTACAAGGCGCACAAGGCCGGCGCCAACCTGCTGTTTGAAGGCGCGCAAGGCTCGCTGCTGGATGTCGACCACGGCACCTATCCGTTCGTCACCTCGTCGAACTGCGTGGCCGGCAATGCCGCCGCCGGTGCTGGCGTTGGCCCGAGCATGCTGCACTACGTCATGGGCATCACCAAGGCTTACACCACCCGCGTGGGTTCCGGCCCGTTCCCTTCGGAACTGCCGACCGATGCAGGCGTTGGCCACCACCTGGCGCAAGTCGGCCACGAGTTCGGTACCGTGACCGGCCGTGCCCGTCGCTGCGGCTGGTTCGACGCCGCGCTGCTGCGCCGCTCGGTCCAGATCAATGGCGTGACCGGCATGTGCATCACCAAGCTGGACGTGCTGGACGGCCTGGAAACGCTGAAGCTGTGCACCGGCTACACCATCGATGGTGAAGCAGTCGACATCTTCCCATCGGGCGCTGAAGAAGCCGCGCGTTGCGTGCCGGTGTACGAAGAAATGCCGGGCTGGAAAGACACGACCGTCGGCGCCAAGTCGATGGACGCGCTGCCGGTTGCCGCCCGCAACTACATCAAGCGTATCGAAGAGTTGGTCGGCGTGCCGGTCGACATGGTATCGACCGGCCCGGATCGCGAAGAAACGATCGTGCTGCGTCATCCGTTCGCGTAATCAAGGAATTTTATGACCACCACCACCCCACAATCGAACGAAAAACACCTCTGGGTATCCTGGGACGAGTACCATCGCCTGATCGAGCGTCTGGCACTCAAGGTGCACGAATCCGGCTGGCAGTTTGACATGGTGCTGTGCCTGGCGCGCGGCGGCGTGCGTCCTGGCGACGTGTTCTCGCGCATCTTCGACGTGCCGCTGGCGATCCTGTCGACCAGCTCCTACCGCGCCGAGAAGGGCACCGTGCAGGGCGACCTGGACATCGCCAAGTACATGACCATGACCAAAGGTCCGCTGAGCGGCAAGATCCTGCTGCTGGACGATCTGGCCGATTCCGGCGTGACGCTGATGAAGGTGGTCGACCACCTGAAGCAGAACTTCGCCGGCGTGACCGAAGTGAAAACCGCAGTGATCTGGACCAAGGGCAGCTCGGCCTTCAAGCCGGACTACCAGATGGAAGAACTGCCGCACAATCCATGGATACACCAGCCGTTTGAAGACTACGACGCGCTGCGCCCACATCAGCTGGCAGCATGGATCAAGAAAGGCGAAACGGCTGCGTAAGCCGTTTGAGCAAGGGAGCTTCGGCTCCCTTTTTCGTTAACCCACACAGATGGCCATGACCCAAGACTTCTTTCAGACTTTTATCCTGCTGGTGCTGGTGACCGACCCGTTCGGCAACGTGCCGCTGTTTGCCAGCGTGCTCAATCCGGTGCCGGCGGCGCGCCGTCCGCGCATCGTCATCCGCGAGTGCGGCATTGCGTTTGTGCTGCTGCTGATCTTCATGTTCTTCGGCCGTCATTTCCTCAGTGCGCTGCACCTGTCGGAAGTAGCGCTGCGGATTGGCGGCGCGGTAATCCTGCTGCTGATTTCGATCCGCATGATCTTCCCGCATCCGGATGGCGTATTGGGTCGCACCGATGGCGCTGAGCCGTTCATCGTGCCGCTGGCGATCCCCGCGCTGGCCGGTCCTTCGGCACTGGCGACGGTGCTGCTGTTCTCGCGCGAGAGCACTGGCGAAGTGCTGGTGCACGTGGCCGCGCTGGCGGCGGTGGGCGTGGTGTGGCTGCTGGTATTCCTCAGTGCCGAGAAGCTGCAAAAGGTGCTTGGCCCGCAGGTAATGACCGCCTTCGAGCGCCTCATGGGCCTGATTCTGACGGCGATGTCGGTCGAGATGCTGTTGAGCGGAATACGCGAGTTCGTCAAAACCCTGTAAAGTGGTCCTTTTGCGGAGGGCGCCATGCATCAGGTAACGCAATGGGACATGATCGGCCGGCTGGCGTTGTCCGCCTTGCTGGGCAGCTTTATCGGCTATGAGCGCGAACGGCTGGCCTGGGCGGCTGGGCTGCGCACGCACATGCTGGTTTGTGTGGGTTCGTGCCTCATCATGATTGTGTCGGCCTATGGCTTCGTGGATGTCAGTGCTCCGGGCGTAGGGCTCGATCCTTCGAGGATGGCGGCACAGGTGGTCTCCGGCATCGGCTTTCTTGGCGCCGGCGCCATCATGGCGCGCGGCGAGATCGTGCGCGGTCTGACGACGGCGGCCAGCGTCTGGTCGGTGGCCGGCATCGGGCTGGCGGTTGGTGGCGGGTTGTATATTCCAGCGGTGGCGGCCACCGTCATTATTCTGATTATCCTGGCAGGCATCAAGCCGCTGGAGCGCCGCTTCATCGCCAGCCGCCAGTTGCGGGCGATGGTTATTTTCACCGAGCGCGATGCGCTGTCGCTGCCAAGACTGCATGAAGCGCTGGGACCCGGCAGCGCCCGCGTCAAGACTTTCGTCATGCGCCACAAGGCCGGCGCACCCGACATCGACGAGATCCAGATCACGCTGTCGCGTTTGACGGAAGGGCAGTACAGCGCCATCGGCAAACGCCTTGCCGAACTCCCTGGTGTGCTTGAAGTCAAAGAGGGTGAAGTCTCGTCCTGACTGGTAAAGGTGGCTTGACGCGCATCGCTTTGCAGCTTATATTTAGATAACTGTCTAATTAGATGATTGCCTAATGAATGCCACCAACAGCGCTTTCAAAGCCATAGCCGATCCCGCGCGGCGCGAGATCCTGCGTCTGCTGCGCAGCGGCGAAATGACGGCGGGCGAGCTGGCGGAGCACTTCGACATGAGCAAGCCAACCATGTCGCACCACTTCGCGGTGCTGGCGGAAGCGGATCTGATCACGCGCCGGCGCGAAGGGCAGACCATCTGGTACGGCCTGAATACCACCGTGCTGCAAGACGTGCTGGCCTGGATGATGGACCTGGCCGGGCCCGAAACCAAAGGGAGGAAGAAATGAAAAAGTGGAGCATTATCGTTTGCCTGCTGTTGATCGCTGCCTCCTGCGCGGCCATGGGCTGGTACTGGCCGCTGCTACCGCCGCATGTACCGGTGCACTGGAACGCCGCCGGCGACATCGACGGTTACGGCCCACGCGCCGCCTTGCTGCTGCTGGGCCCCGGCCTGATGTTGCTGATGCTGTTGCTTGGGATGCTGTTGCCGCGTATCTCGCCACGCCGCTTCGAGATCAGCAGCTTTGAAGCCACGTACTCCTATCTGTGCGTGGTCACGGTGGCCCTGATGGGCTATGTGTATGCGCTGGTGCTGCTGGACGTGGTACACGGCGGCGTGGCGATGCATCGCGCCGTTCCGGCCGGTGTCTTCATCCTGCTGATCCTGATCGGCAACCCGATGGGCAAGGTGCGCCGCAACTTCTTCATGGGCATCCGCACGCCGTGGACGCTGGCCAGCGAAGCAGTGTGGTACACCACGCACCGGCTGGCGGCAAAGCTGATGGTGGCAAGCGGCCTGCTTGGCCTGGTCGCGCTGTGGCTCGGCGCTCCGCACTGGATGCTGCTATCCATAGCGCTGGCCTGGGCGCCGATGGCGGCCGGCTACTCGCTGTTGCTGTACAAACGTCTTCCTCACTGATTGGAGAAAAGTATGCGTTTCAAATTCATGCTGTCGCTGTTGCTGGTTTCCCTGTCGGCGGCTGCGGCGCAGCGGCCGGTGTCGCTGGATGTCGGTGGCGGCACTGTCTACGGCACCGAACTGACGCCGGATGGCGTGCAAGGCAAAGTGCCGGTAGTGCTGCTGCACTCCGGTTCCGGCCCCACCGACCGCGATGGCAACAGCAATATGCTGCCCGGCCCGAACGACTCGCTGAAACTGCTGGCGGAAGGGCTGGCGAAAAACGGCATCGCCTCGATCCGCTACGACAAGCGCGCCATCGGCGCCAGCGCGCTGCCGGTGTGGAAAGAAGAAAACCTGCGGCTGGACGACTACATCGGCGACGCCACCGCATGGCTGAAGAAGCTGCGCACCGACGCCCGCTTTTCGCGGGTGGTGATGGCTGGCCACAGCGAAGGCGCGCTGATCGCCTCCGAAGCCTGCGCGCAGGGTGGGGCGGATGCCTGCGTGCTGATCTCCGCCAGCGGCCGTCCACTCGATGAGCTGCTGCGCGAGCAACTGAAAGGCAAACTGCCAGCGCCGCTGATGGCGGAAAGCGACCGCATACTGGATGGCCTCAAGCAGGGCAATACTACCGACAAAGTGCCACAGCCCTTGATGTCGCTCTACCGCCCGGATGTGCAGCCGTATCTGATCTCCATGCTGCAACACGACCCACGCAAAGCTGTCGCCGCGCTGAAGATGCCAGTGCTGATCGTGCAAGGAACGAAGGATGTTCAGGTGCAGGAAGCGGATGCCAAAGCACTATCCGCCGCCGCACCGAAGGCCAAACTGGTGATCATCGACGGCATGAACCACGTGCTGAAAATCGTCGGCGACGACCAAGCCTTGCAGCAAAAATCCTACTTCACACCCGACCTGCCAGTTGCCCCGCAACTGATCGATGCTGTAAGCAACTTCGTCAACAAGCCTTGAGCTTGATGCAGCCCCAAGTCCTTTATTAACCGCCTCGTACACTGCTCCTATTACCCGGCGATAGAGGCAGTGTTATGAGTGCGGAAGAACTTAATTACTACGCATCCTGGGCGTCGATTATTTCGCTGTTTATCTCGATTTTCTCGCTGCTTTACTTGCGCAGCATCAAACACAACATCATTAGATATAGACGTAAGCAGCGTGTTCGTAGCTTGCTGATGAGCGCGCTCGCCATCTCTCTTCCTGGAGCGCCGGAATCCACGGAGAAATTGCGTGCGCTTTGTCGGAACTTACCCGTTCACTGGTGGTCGCGATTTACATCGCGTGGACGGATTACCGTCGAGCTACATAAGCGTATTGAGGCTGGCGACATGGAGGCTATTCGGGAGGTAATCTACGATTGGCTATCTTATACGGAGGATCTATGAATAATTACGAGTCTCTGTTTTATGAAATTCTTACGCTGACCAGATCGGAGCAATTGTGCTGGCATCAGATAGGACGAAAAGAAAATGCCGAGATCATACTCAATCCTCATCTTGTGATCCGGCAGTTTGCTAGTGACATGCGGCTTGAGGGGAATGTCTTAGGGCTGCTGCTGTTGGAGCGAAGGCACCTATATAACGAAGAGGATTTTTTTATTGAACCGCTCGAAGAACGCCGCGCCGAATTGCTGGTCTTGGCGGAAGGCGAGCTGATTGCCAGCCTGACTGAAATGTCAGTCAGGCTGGCCAGGATGATGGAACTTTTAGACTTGGCAATCGATCAAAGTAACCGCAGGTTACTTGTGCAGCCTGCTTAGGCGATGTTGTCGGCGCCGGGGGCGCCGAACAACTGCTGCTTGAGGTGGTGCAGCTGGTCGCGCACTTGCGCAGCCTTCTCGAACTCCAGGTTCTTGGCGTGATCCAGCATGGCTTTTTCGAGGCGCTTGATCTCCTTGCTGATCTGCTTCTCGCTCATGGATTCGTACTTGGCCGTCTCCTGCGCCACCACCAGCTCTTCCTTCGCACTCTTCTCGCTGTAGACGCCGTCGATCATGTCCTTGATGATCTTCTTCACGCCGCGCGGCACGATGCCGTTAGCTTCGTTGAAGGCGATCTGCTTGGCGCGGCGACGTTCGGTCTCGCCGATGGCGCGTTCCATCGAATCCGTCATGCGGTCGGCGTATAGCAGCGCCACGCCGTTGAGGTTACGCGCGGCGCGGCCGATGGTCTGGATCAGCGAACGCTCGGAACGCAGGAAGCCTTCCTTGTCGGCGTCCAAAATGGCCACCAGCGACACTTCCGGCAAGTCCAGGCCCTCGCGCAGCAGGTTGATCCCCACCAGCACGTCAAAGGTGCCGATGCGCAGGTCGCGCAGCAGTTCAACGCGCTCCACGGTTTCGATATCGCTGTGCAGGTAGCGCACCTTGATGCCGTGATCGGCCAGGTATTCGGTCAACTGCTCGGACATGCGCTTGGTCAGCGTGGTCACCAGCACGCGCTCGTTCTTGGCGACGCGGTCGGTGATCTCGGACATCAGGTCGTCAACCTGCGACAGGGCAGGGCGCACGATGACCAGCGGGTCGACCAAGCCGGTTGGACGCACCACTTGTTCCACCACTTGGTCCGCATGCGTGTTC
>Ga0308157_10008383_pt1 | contig 11764 bp, 10 predicted proteins | sample PhyBR1_FD_201035 | JGI IMG/M metagenome (GOLD analysis project Ga0308157, IMG submission 201035) | Phyllosphere microbial communities from UC Gill Tract Community Farm, Albany, California, United States - DLSLB.R1 | ecosystem: Host-associated > Plants > Phyllosphere > Unclassified | place: USA...
AATTACGTATCAGCCTGGCGGTACTGCCGGGCGCGTCGGTCGTCCCTTCGCGCCCGCTCGCCCATATCCTCAATGATGGCGTCGACAGTACGTCCCCTGCTCAAGCCGACCTCGACAAGGCATTCATTATCGGCCCGCTGCGCCAGTTCGACGACGACCCCCGCTTCGGACTCGTGGTGCTGGCCGAGATCGGCTGCCGCGCGCTGTCGCCGGCGATCAACGATCCGGGCACGGCCATCGCCATCCTCGACACGCTGCACCGCCTGTTCGCGCTCTGGGGCCGTCAGGCCGAACACGCCGAGCCGGAATGCAGCCGGGTGTCGGTGCCCTGCCTGGTGCTCGGCGACATGGTCGAAGAGAGCTTTACCGCCATCGCGCGCGACGGTGCCCATCTGGTCGAAGTGGCGCTGCATGTGCAGCGCGTGCTGGGCGAGATCGGTACCTGCGACGACGCAACAACGCGCACCGCTGCACGCCATCACGCCGGCCTCGCGCTGGCACGGGCCGAGCGCGCACTCGACTTTGCCCCCGATCTGGCGCAGGTACGCCTCTGCCATGCCCGCTACGGCAATCTGGCCAGCAGGCGCGCCAGCCGCAGCCTGAAGACTGCCCTTTCCCAACCGTTCGTGGCATCCGGCACCACCACCTGTTCAAGCGAAAGGCCCAACGATGCCTGAATTTATTCCGGTCTTCCTGGTTATCACTGCCGTGATCGCCTGGTTCAACGCCCGCTTCCTCAAGCTCCCATCGACGATCGGGGTGATGGCTGCGGCCCTGATGCTCTCCACTGCGGCGCTCCTGCTCGACTACGCGGGCGTGACCCATCCGCGGCAGTATGCAGCCGAGCTGCTCGGTACGGTCGACTTTTCACAGGTGCTCATGGAGGGCATGCTCAGCCTGCTGCTGTTTGCGGGCGCCCTGCACGTCGACCTGCAGCAACTGGCGCGCTACCGCTGGCAGATCGGCTTGCTGGCGGTGTTCGGCACGCTGGCCGCCACGGTGGCGGTCGGATTCGGCCTGTACTACCTGCTGCCCCTGACCGGCCTCGCCCTGCCGCTGCCGTTCTGCATGGTGTTCGGCGCGCTGATCGCGCCGACCGATCCGATTTCGGTCACCGGACTGCTGCGCAAGGTCGGGGCGCCGGCCAGTCTCGAGTCGGTGGTGTCAGGCGAATCCTTGTTCAACGACGGCGTCGGGATCGTCATCTTTTCAGTCATGGCAGCGATTGCGGTCGAGCACCATGTACCGGGCGGCGTCGAAACCTCAGTGCTGTTGCTGCGCGAAGCCGGCGGTGGCATCGCATTCGGGACCGTCCTTGGCGGCGTGACTTACCTCATGCTCAAAAGCATCGACAGCTACCAGGAAGAAGTCCTGTTGACAGTGGCAGCGGTCCTGGGCGGCTACAGCCTGACCCATGTTCTCGGCGTGTCCGGTCCACTGGCAATGGTTGCGGCCGGCATCCTGATCGGCAATCGCGGCCGGCGCAAGGCGATGTCGGCACACACGCGCGAACAGCTCGACGGCTTCTGGGAGCTGCTCGATTCGATGCTGAACGCCGTGCTGTTCGTGCTGATCGGATTCGAAGCCCTGCTGTTGCCGTTTTCGGGGCCGTTGCTGGCCGCAGGCCTCCTAGCGGCCGGGGTGACCTTACTTGCCCGCCTGCTCAGCGCCGGTCTGCCGGTCGCGGCGCTCGGCAAACGCGCCGGCCTGCCGGAAGGCGCGTGGCAGGTGCTGACCTGGGGTGGCTTGCGCGGCGGGATTTCCGTGGCACTGGCCCTGTCGCTGCCTGCCGGCCCGGAACGCGACGTGATCGTGACGATGACCTATATTGTGGTTGTACTGTCGGTTCTGATACAGGGCCTGAGCGTGGAACGCCTCGTGCGAAAAGTGGTGCCCTGCGCCACCTGAGGCGCAGCGCGACGCGGATCAGTCCGCGACGCCACCAAGTTTTGCACAGGCGGAGCGGTCACCGGCCTGGCTGGTCGGAATGACCGACAGGCTGCCATCGGCTTCAAGGATGACGAGATCGATGTCGTGCAACGATCCGCGCCCTTGCTTGCGCACTGCGGCCATGACCTCGTCGTCGGTTACGCGCTCACGCTTCAGGGCATCCTGGCATAGCTGGCCGCCTTTCAGCAGCACGGTCGGCCTGGTCTTGACGATGGCGTTGACCAGCGATGAGCGCACCGAGCACCACGTGATCGCCAGTTGCAGCACGACCAGCAGGGCCAGTGCCGCCAGGCCCAGCGCCAGGCTGACATTCTGGTTGACCAGGATGGTCGACAAGGTCGATCCGAACGCCACCGTCACGACAAAATCGAACGAATTCATTTTTGAAAGCGTTCGGTTGCCGCTCAGCCGAAGCAGAAAGATCAGGCCCGCATAAGCAGCAACCCCGACCACGACAACACGGTACAGACTTTCCCAGCTATCGAAAAACATCGCGCTCTCCTTTAGATTGATGCGAGTATTGCATGGGCAATCGAGGCGTGTTGCTCGGTAGATGGACGTCAATGGTGTACCAGCCGGCGCAGGGTCGGCAACCATAGCGGGCCTGCCGGGAACAAGCGTCAGACTAGCATCGTTGCAGGCGGCAGCCACCGCGGGCAATTGCAGCATATGTGCTCGAGAAATGCGTCGATGTACACGCGCGCGTTCAGAACAGGTCCAACTGGCTCGCGACGCTTGCGCATGTCCTCCCTGTACCCGCCGGCACCACCAGTGGCCGCCTGAATTGCGAGCGATCGAGCCGCCCGAAGCGCCCGCGCAATGACTTGAAGCCAAGGCGCTCGACCGCTTTTTCAAAGCGTTGCCGGATCAGGTCGGCCCACACGCCGTCACCATGCATGCGCTGTGCAAAATCGGCATCGTAATCCTTGCCACCGCGCATCTCGCGGATGCGGTTCATCACCCGCTGCGCGCGGTCCGGGAAATGGGCTTGCAACCATTCCTGGAACAGCGGATTGACTTCGTGCGGCAGGCGCAGCACCGTGTAGTGCGCGCCGACCGCGCCGGCGTCGCGCGCCGCTTCGAGGATGCGTTCGATTTCGGGCTCGGTCACGAACGGGATGATCGGCGCCACGCTCACACTGACGGGAATGCCGGCGTCGGTCAGCGTGCGGATCGTGCGCAGGCGGCGCATCGGCGCCGCCGCGCGTGGCTCGAGCGTTCGTGATATCTGGGAATCGAGCGTCGTGAGCGTCACCGCCGCGCATGCCAGGTTGTTGGCCGCCATTGGCGCCAGCAGGTCGATGTCGCGCTCGATCAGCGACGACTTGGTGATCAGGCCAAGCGGGTGGCGGCATTCGGACAATACCTCCAGTACCTGGCGCGTGATCTGGCGCTCGCGCTCACAAGGCTGGTAGGCGTCGGTGTTCACGCCGATGGCGATGTGTTCGGGGACGTAGCCGGGCTTGGCAAGTTCGCGCCGCAGCAGTTCCGGCGCGTTGACTTTGGCGAAGAGCCGGGATTCAAAATCGAGGCCCGGCGACAGGCCCAGATAGCTGTGCGTGGGCCGCGCGAAGCAATAAATGCAGCCGTGCTCGCAGCCCCGGTAGGGATTGAGCGACACGCTGAACGGAATATCGGGCGACGTGTTGCGCGACAGGATAGTCTTGGCGAACTCGTCGGTGACCACCGTCTTGAACGCAGCCGATTCACCGGTCGAATCAACAGCCGATTCAGAATCGGCATCAAACCAGCCGTCGTCAAAACGCTCGCGCCCGTTGACCTCATAGCGCCCCTGCATATTCGACACCGCACCACGCCCTTTGCGTGCAACGCGCGACGGCGCCAGCATGATGTGTTCTTCTACCCGCTCGCGGCGGATGGGCTCATCGGTGTCGATCATGGCCGCTGCTCCATACTGTATGTTTATACAGTATATTACGCCGCTACCCCACCGAATTCAAGCCGCTAGTTGTGCGGACGGACAAAGGTCGCCAGATAGTTCACGCTCGTATCGCTGCACCATGAGGCGCGATGCAAAACCGGCAGGTAACGCATGCCGCGCAAGTCGATCCGCTGCAGCCCGGCCCCGGTGGCTGCAGCCAGCATCTCGGCGGGTGTGACGAAGCGGTGCCACTGGTGCGTGCCACGCGGCAGCACGCGTAGCACGTACTCCGCTGCCACGATGGCCAACAGATAGCTCTTCCAGGTTCGGTCGATCGTCGACGCCAGCAGCAAACCACCAGGCGCAACGCGCCGAGCTGCCTCTTCGATGAAGGCGCGAGGGTCGGCCACATGCTCGGCCACTTCGAGCGCCAATACGACGTCGAAGCATTCATCAGGCTGCAGCACGGACTCCAGTTCGCCCAGGCGATAATCGACTACCGCGCCGCTGGCGTCGGCGTGGCGCTGCGCCGCCGCCAGGTTGCCGGGCGAAGCGTCGATGCCAACCACCTGCGCGCCACGCAGCGCCAGCGGTTCGGACAGCAGCCCGCCGCCGCACCCGACGTCGAGGATGCGCAGACCCACCAGCGACGTATCGGCGCGGCCGAAATGCGACGCCATGCACGCCAGCAGATAAGCCTGGCGCAACGCGTTCGTGACATGCAGCGGCCGCATCGGGCCGTTCGGGTCCCACCAAGTGGCGCCGAGTCGGTCGAAGCGGGCGATTTCGTCTGCAAGCGCGCTCATGTTTGGTCTCCACTCGCAGCAGCGGTCACCAGCGCTGCCAATGCACGGCCGGAGCGCCAGGCGCCTTCCACACCGCCACCGGCAAGGGCATCGCCGCACACGCCAAGCCCCATGCCCGCGTCCCACCAGGCACCGGTGGCCCGCTCGTCACCAGGCGCCGCTGCCAGCGTTGCATACAGCCAGCGATGCACGGCCGCGAAACGCCAGGCCAGAGCGCCGCCGACACAATCGGCAAGCGCCGCCTGCAGCAGCGCCTGCACCTGGTCGGCTGGCGTGTCCAGATGCGCGCCGGTCCAGTCGGGCGTTGCGTGCACCACCCACTGGGCCTGCCCCGCCAGCACTGTGCGCGCCGGCTTGGCATCGTTGCGCACCACCAGCGCCAACGGGCCGGATGCGGGCAGCGCCAGGTCCCAGTCACAGCCCGTTGCGGGCGCATCGGTTGTGCCCATCAAGACCCAGACCGGCAACATCGGCACGGCCTGCGCGCGCGCGGCCCAATCCGGGCGATGCACGCCCAGCAGCGCGGCCGCCTGTTGCGACGGGATCGCCAGTGCTACGGCATCGAAGCCATCGGCCACGGTCACACCGCCGCTCTCCAGAGACCACGTTGCGCCGCTGCGACGCACGCCATCGACCGTGCACAGGGTATGCAACGGCAGGTCCTTCAACAACGCGCGGCACAGGGCCGGCATGTCGGGTGTGGCAACCCACATCGCGCCGCCAGGCAGGGCTGCGCTGTGTGGGGCCAGGCGCGGCGTCCAGCGCGCCAGCAGCCCGGCACGCTGCCCCTGCTCGACAAAATCCACGAAGTCGGCGCCCGTGGCAGCAAAGCACGGCGTCCCGTGATCCAGGCCCAGCGCGGCGTCGTCGAGCGTTACACGCCTGGTGGACATGCGCCCGCCAACCCCGCGCGACTTGTCGAACACCTGCACCGCATGCCCGGCATCGGCCAGCGCGCGTGCGCAAGCAGCCCCGGCAATGCCGGCCCCGATCACCGCCACCCGCATGCGCGTGCCACTCATCGCTTGCTGCCGCGGCCGCGCCACAGCGGCCTCATGACCAGGAACAGGCGGTAGGCCGGTTCCAGCGCTGCGAGCGCGACCCGGGAGCCCAGCAGGCGTCCAAGCCAGGCCCAGCGCGGCAGGGACCGCCACAGCAGGGTGAATGCCTCCGCACCGCTGGCCAGGGTGCCATCCGGACGGCGCATGTGCAGGCGCGCCATGGCAGCGTCGCGGTTCAGTCCCGGGCCAAGCGCTTCGGGCGCGCAGTGGGCGACGTCGACCCAGCAAACCTGGTCTGCCCCGTCCTGACGCTGATAGAGGGCGATCTCGCGGGTGCATACCGGGCAGCCGCCGTCGTAGTACACGGTTGGGGAGGTTGAGGATTGTTCTTGCATGATTTGATCATACAGGAAACAGGTCAAAATGCGGTTCACCATCACGGGTTTTTCGGTTTAATGACCCACTAAACGGTTCACGTCCTGTTCATCAGATTCACCTGAGCTGCATGCGAGTGATCCGGCACCGCAAGCGCGCACGTAAGCCGCCTGTTGTGCGACAAACCCGTCGAAGGCGTCAAGCAGCGGGCTGAAGCGCCCGGGTGCGCCTTCCAGCTGCCCCAGCGCTTGCGCCGCCGCTTCCAGGCTCGACAGCTGATGCGGCGCGTGCGCCTTGCGGATGCGGTAGTTCGACGGCGCCACGTCCGTCAGGCCCAAGCGCGGCAGCCGTTGCAGCGCCGGGTTCAGATATAGCATCTTGCGGCTCTTGCGCCAGGTGGCGTCGAGCAGCACCAGCCGCAGGGCCTCGGCGGGCAGTGCCGGCATCGGCGGCGGTGCGGGCAGGCCGGCATCATCTGGTGTGGCCGGATACAGTAACACGGGCGTGCGCCCGTCCGCATGCAGCAGGCTGTCGAGCACCCCGGCATCGAAGGCTTCGCCGGTCGCCATCGCGCTGCCGGTCACGCACATTTGCAGCAAACGCGCGCTGTTCTTGGCGTTGCCCACTTCGAGCGGGTGCTGCAGGATCAGCAGGTGCGCCTGCGCCTCTACCTGCGTGATCCAGCGACAGATGCAGGCCGACTGCGCCCGCAAGCACCTCTCACAGACAGCGCGTTTCAAGCCAGCCACACCGGTCACGGCGCCGGCGTCCAGCCACCGCCCAGCGCCCGGTACAGATCGACGTGCGCTGCCAGCAAACTCGTGCGCAGTTGCAGCGCGGCGAGATCGGCACTGAACGCCGTACGCTGCGCGTCGAGCTCTTCCAGATACGACGCATAGCCGTTCGTGTAGCGGTTGTGGGCCACGCGCAGCACTTCGCCAGCCGCCGCACGGCGCGCCTCGGCTTCGACCAGTTGCCGCTGCAAGCCATCGATCGACGCCAGGGCATTCTCGGTCTCGGCAAACGCCGTGCGCACCACGGTCTCGTAGCCATAGATGGCGCGGTCGCGCACCGTCCCGGCGATGTCGGCCTGCGCACGCAGCCGGCCCGCATCGAACAGTGGCGCAAGCACGCTACCGCCGATGCTCCACAGCTCCGTTGGCGAACGCAGCAATTGCGTGATGCCGCCCGCCCCTGCCCCAAGCGACGCCGTCAACCGGATCGACGGCAAGAGCGCATCGCGCGCCACGGCCAGGCTGGCGTCGGCCGCCGCGATGGCCTGCTCGGCCTGGGCGATGTCGGGCCGGCGCCGCAGCAGTTCGGACGGCAAGCCGGCGCCCGGGGTCGGTTCACGCAGCGACAGCAGATCGGTACCACGCGCAATCGCGCCCGGACTCGCGCCCAGCAGCAGATTGAGTGCCTGCTCCTGCTGCGCCACCTGCCGCTCCAGCTGCGGCACGGTGCCGGCCGTCGCGTGCAATTCGGCCTCGGCCTGCGACATTTCCAGGCGCGAGCTGTAGCCCACTTCGAACTGGTGCCGCGCCAGGTTGTACGAACGCTCGCGCGAGGCCAGCGTGGCCCTGGCCAGCGCCAGCTGGGCGTCCAGACCCAGCAGGTTCAGGTAGCCCGACGCCGTATTGGCCGCCACCGCCAGTGCCACCGCTTCCAGCGCAGCCTCTTGCGACAGCGCCTCGAACCGCGCCGCCTCGACAGTGTTCGCCACGCGGCCAAACAGATCCAGCTCGTAGCTGGCCTGCACTGCGCCCACGAGCGACGTCGATTCGACCGGCGTGCCTTGCGGGCCGATGGCGCGCGCCCGCGTCGGCGCCAGCGACAGGTTCAGCGCCGGCAGGCGCGCGCTGTCGGCCACGCGAATGCGCGCCTGGTATTCCTGCAGGCGCGCGCGGGCAATCTTGAGGTCGCCGTTGTTCGCCTGCGCCCGTTGCACCAGGGCGTCCAGCGCCGGATCGCCGAACGCGCGCCACCAGTCACGTTCGACGCTGGCATTCGCGCCGGGCAAAGTCGTGCGCCACGCCACCGGCACCGTCACCGAGGACGGCGGCGCCGGTTGCGGCGCCATCGCGCAGGCGGCCAACAGCAATGGCGCCGCCAGAACCACGAACCGCCGCTTCATCGCTGCCCCGCGTTCGCCGTGGAGGCAGCGGCCGTATCGATCGTCGTCACCACCGACATCCCCGGTCGCAGGCGGTTGGCCAGCGGCTGATTCGGGTCGATGCTGATGCGCACAGGAATCCGCTGGGCGATCTTGACGTAGTTGCCGGTGGCGTTGTCCGGCGCGATCACTGAAAACTCCGAACCGGTGGCCGGCGCGATGCGCTCGACGTGGCCGCGCAGCTTGGCGCCGCCCAGTGCGTCGACGCTGAAACTGACCGGCTGGCCAACGGCCACCCCCGCCATCTGCGTTTCCTTCAGATTGGCGATGATCCACATCTGGTTCGGCACCAGTGCGGTCAGCTGCGCGCCCGCGTTCACGAAAGCGCCCTGGCGCACGGTCACTTGCCCCAACTGGCCGTCGCGCGGTGCGGTGATGTTGGTATTGGCCAGGTCGATCTCGGCCAGCTTGACTGCCGCTTCGGCGCTGGCAACCGCGGCTTCAAGGGCGGCGCGGTTGACGCCGACCGACGCCAGGTTCTGGCGGGCGATTTCGACGGAGGCGCGGGCCTGGTCGCGGCTGGCAGCGGACTGGGCGCGGGTGGCGCGCGCGGCGTCCAGTTCGCGCGCGGACAGCGAACCGTCGGCCGCCAGCTCTTCCACGCGGCGCAGGTCGGCGCTGCTGCGCCGGGCCTGGGCTTCGTTCGAGGCCAGCAGCGCCTGGTTCTGGGCGATGGTGGCGCGGGCGCTGGCGTTCGTCTGCGCGAAGTTGGCCAGCGCCGCCTTGCGGTTGGCCAGTTCGGCGCGCGCCTGCGCCAGGCGCTGGATCGGGATCCGGTCATCGATGCGCAGCAGCAGCTCACCCTTCTTGACGGTCTGGAAATCCTGCACGCGGACCTCGGTCACGTAGCCGCTCAGTTGCGGACTGATGATCGTCACCTGGCCGCGCACCAGCGCGTTCTCGGTCGCCTGCAGCGTGCTGCGAAACGGCGGCAGGTTCCAGGCGTACAGCACGATCAGGATGCCGGCGAGCGCGATGGCGGCAAAGGCCAGCGCACTGAGGATGATCTTGCGCTTCGGGCGCGCGGGGGTGGGAACAGGTTCTGACATATCAATCGGTGACGGTAATGGGTGCAGGAATGTTATTGACAGGTGCGGCGGGTGCCGGTGCCGCAGTAGGCGCCGGTGCTGTAGCCGGCGGGTTGTAATACATCCAGACGGCGTGCAGGAAGATCCAGGTCGCGCTCACGGCCGCGATCAGCGCGATCATCAAAAACACGTCGTTGTAGGCCAGGATGTTGGCTTCGCGCGTGGCGCTGGCGGCCAGCGACGCCAGGCTCTGGCGCGTGCGCGCGGCCGGGTCGGCCAGCAACTGCCCGGCTGCCGCCGCGCCGGACTGGATGCGCCCGGCCACCAGCGGATCGAGCAAGCTCAGGCCCTCGACGATCGTCGACGAGTGGAATTTCTCGCGCATGATCTGGAACGTGCCGACCAGCGCCGAGCCGATCAGGCCACCCAGATTCTGGGTCAGGCCGAACAGCACCGAGAAACTGATCAGGGCGCCGGGATTGCCGATCACGGTAACAATCATCGAGATCAGCGACGGCCCGATGAACAGCGTGCCGCCAAACGCGAGCAGACTCTGGCTCAGGTACATCTGCTCGGCGCGGGTCTGGTTGTTGGCGTGCGCGTCCATCCAGGCGCCCAGCGCCATCAGCAGCAGCGCAATCACCTGCGGCGCCATCAGGTGCTTCACATTGACCGTCAGGGCCGACACCACGATGCCGGCGACCGTGGCCGCCAGCACGCACAGGAACAGCGACTGCATCTGGTTATTGTCCAGCCCCACGGCGCGCAGGAACCCCACCGCGCCGACGCTCTGCTCGGACAGCACGATGCGCACCAGCAGCAGCGACAGCGCCACGCGCAGGATGCTGCGGTTGGTCAGCCAGCGCAGGTTCAGCAGCGGATTGGCACGGTTGTGCTCGACGCACATGGCAGCCGCAAGCAGGAAGATCGAGACCGCCAGCGCCACGCCGATCCACGCCTGCTCGGTCCACCAGAAGATGCGCCCGAACGTGAGCACCATGCACAGCAGCGCCATGCCGGGCGCAAACAGTGCGAACGTGACGAAGTCGGTGGGGCGGAACGCCTTGATCCGGTCGCCCGGCGGCAACTTGAGCAGCAGTACGGCGCCCAGCGACACCAGCGCCAGGCCCAGCTCGAACATGTACAGGCCGCGCCACTCCGCAATGCGCAGCAGGTCGCCCGAGAAGATATAGGCCAGCGGCAGCGCCAGCTGGGCCGTACCGAGCGAGATCGCGATGCCTTTCAGGCGCCATTCTTTCTTGAACCCCTGCAGCGTGTAATACAGGCCAAGCGGACTGACGGCGGCGGCCAGCATGCCGTGGGCGGCGCGCACGGCGATGGCCGAGCCGAGGTCATTGACGAACAGGTGGGCCAGCGTCACCAGCGCGTACAGCACCAGGAAACACTCAGTGAACAGGCGTAGGCCGAATTGTTGCCGGAATTTCACCAGCAACAGGTTCATCGACGCGTTGGCCATCACGTAGGCGGCCGGCAGCCAGGCCGTTTCGGTCTGATAGGCGCCCAGCACGCCCTGCAGATTGATCAGGTTGACGGCGACCAGCGCATTGCCCAGGCCGCCCGTGATCGTAACGAGGATGCCGACCGCCAGATAGGCCAATCGCAGCTTTGTCGTATGCGCTGGCGTGGACGGAGAGCCGGGCAGCATCGGCTTTTCGTCGGGTGCCCATTCGCGTGGCGCGTACTTGCTCATCCTGCTGTTTCACCGTAATTGTCAGGCTCGCTATCTTACGCCTTTGCTCGACTTCACGTCGGATGACGCTTTCGCCACACCCGAACCATTTAATGCAAAAGTTGGTCAACCAGATATTGCTCTACGGATTTATTGGCTCTAGACTCAAGTTGTTCCGTACGGAAATAGTTTCGTAAGGCAGCATTTCCAGAGTCAGCCATGTCGAACATCCACGCCATTCGCACCCTGATCTCCGCTTCGCTTGCTGGGCTGGCCATGCTGCCCGCAGTCGGCTTCTCGCAGGAACTGCCCGCACCAAGGCACGTCACCAGCACGCTCGACTACCGGATGAACGAGCGCGTCATCAAGGTGCCGGCAGGGCCGGACGATGTACTGCTCGAAACCACGGTCTTCCAGCCCGATGGCGCCGGCCCCTTTCCCCTGATCGTCATCAACCACGGCAAGGGCCCGGGCCGCCCGAGCCTGCAGCCGCGCGACCGCTTCTATCATATGGCGTCCGTGTTCGTGAAGCTTGGCTACGCGGTGATGGTGCCGATGCGCCAGGGCTTCTCCAAGTCGGGCGGACGCTACCGCGATCGTGGCTGCGACATGACAGCCAATGGCTATACCCAGGCCGAAGACATCCGCGCCACCCTCGCCTACGCACGCCAGCAACCGTGGATCGACGGCACGCGCATGATCGTGGCCGGCCAGTCGTACGGCGGACTGGCCGCCATCGCACTGGGCACCGAAGCGCTGCCGGGCGTGCGCGGCCTGATCAATTTTGCGGGCGGCTTGCGCGACGACAGCAACCGCTGCGCGTGGCGCTCGCAACTGGTGGCGGCCTTTGCCGACTACG
>Ga0308157_10008384_pt1 | contig 11764 bp, 8 predicted proteins | sample PhyBR1_FD_201035 | JGI IMG/M metagenome (GOLD analysis project Ga0308157, IMG submission 201035) | Phyllosphere microbial communities from UC Gill Tract Community Farm, Albany, California, United States - DLSLB.R1 | ecosystem: Host-associated > Plants > Phyllosphere > Unclassified | place: USA...
ACGAAGGCAGCAAACGCATGAACGTCGGCGCGCATCGCGCGGGCGAAGAATGGATCGACCTGACCAATACGCGCGAAGACAAGATCGTGATCGAAGAAGACGGCTTCGCCACCTTCCCGGTCAACGGCGGAAGCGTATCCGTCTGGGCGCTGCCGGAAGAAGACCGCACCATGGACTGCGCGGCGGACGAAAGCGCGAACTGACCGGCAATCTATGCGGACGCGCGGGCGGCTCGCCGAAATCCGGCGCCGTCCCGGTAGTTGCGCCATACGGATGTACAGCAGATTGTCACCCTGCCAGTATCTCCGCGACCAGTTTTTGCAGCAGAACCAACGCCGTTCCCCAGATGAACAGCGCCGATCCGCGATTGAACCACCCCATCGCCCGGCCGCTGCCGTCCAATCGGCGAAGGGCGGAACCCGCGCAGGCCAGACCGGCGAACCACAGCCACGATACGGCGACGCACGCAGCCGTAAAGCGCAGCTTGGCATCGCCTTCATAGGCGAGCGCGCTCGTTCCGATCACGCCGACCGTGTCGAGCAGCGCATGCGGGTTCAGCAGCGACACGGACACGGCAAAAAGAATTTGCTTGGAAGAGGGAAGCGCCCGCGCGCTTTCCTCTTTGCCGTTCCCGAACGAATCCGAGCGGGAGCGCCAGAGCGCAAAGCCCATATACGCGAGAAACAAAACACCGGCCAGCATCAGCAAAATACGTAAAGCCTCGAACTTCAACACGACGGCCGAAACGCCGAATATCGCCAGCACGATCAACAAAGTATCGCACAGCGCAGCCGCAAGCACGGCCGGAAGCGCCCGGGACAAGCGGGGCTGGGCCGCTCCCTGCGCAAAAACAAAAACATTCTGTACCCCAAGCGGCAAAATCAATCCGAGAGCTAATAGGAATCCGTGCAGTACAGCTTCCATAATGAACATCGACTCCTTTTCCTCCTCCATGTTACGATGCACGGAAGAAATGAAAAACCGCCAATTGGCCGGATATTGAACCACCCAATTTTTCCGACAAGCAAAGGAGGGACGTTATGGATTGGAAATTGTCTTCGCACCCGCATCATACGCTGCAAGCGCAAATTGTCGCCCGCATTACCGAACGAATCGAGCATGGCGATTGGGCAGCCGGAACGCGACTGCCTGCACAGCGGGAGTTGGCTGTGCGTTTCGGCGTGAATCGCAGCACCGTCCAAGCCGCGCTCGACGAGCTAAAGGCAGACGGCCTGCTCGAGACAAGGCAAGGTTCGGGCGCTTACGTGTCGGGCAGCGCCTGGAACGCGCTTCTTGCCCGCTCCCAGCCGAATTGGCAGCGGCACATCCGCGCAAGCGTGCACAGGCCGAACAGGCATACCATTCGTCTGATTAACGAGAGCGAGCCGGATCCTTCTTTTATTCGACTTGGAACGGGCGAGCTTTCGCCGGAACTGCTGCCTGCCGAACAATTGCAACGATCCTTGCATGACCTCAAGCTGGATGCCCGCACGCTCGGCTATTCGGAACCGCTCGGCAGTTTGAGACTGCGTTCGGCTGTACGCACCCGACTTGAGGGATTGGGCATTCATGCGCAGCCCGATAATATCTGCATCGTCTCGGGCGCTCTCCAAGCCCTGCAATTAATTTCGGTAGGCCTGCTGGAAGACGGATCGACGGTATTTCACGAATCGGCTTCGTATCTGAATTCCGTGCATCCTTTTCAATCGGCAGGCATGCGCATGTTAACCTTCCGACCGGGTTCGGATGTCCAAGAACGCTTGGCACGGGCAAGCCGCGGGCGTCAGTCTCTGCTGTATGCCGTCCCTACCTTGAACAATCCTACAGGACGAAGTTGGAACGAAAAGGAGCGAAGAACCGTTTACGATGCTTGCTCCGATCTGCGCATCCCGATCGTCGAGGACGACGTGTATCGGGATTTGCTGTTCGCGCCGGGGCTGCCGCCGATCAAAGCGTCCGACTCTTCCGGACAAATCCTGTATTTGGGAAGCCTGTCCAAGTCGCTGAGTCCGGGACTTCGCATCGGCTGGATCGTCGCTCCGTCTCCGGTTATCGCTCGGCTGGCCGACGTGAAAATGCAGACCGACTACGGCTCGAGCGCTTTTTCCCAAGAGATTGCGGCTCACTGGTTGGAATCCGGCTTGTATGCGCATCATGCCGAGCAATTGCGGAGCAAGCTTCAGGCACGGGCAAGCTTTGCCGAACAAGCCCTGCATGACAGACTTGGCAAGTTTGCCGATTGGCAGACGCCGGAAGGCGGTTTTTACATCTGGCTGCGTTTCCGGCACCCTATCGTGAACAAAGGCTTTTTCCGTCGTCTGCTGGATCGGAAAGTGCTGATCAACCCGGGTTACATTTATGCGCCCGACGATCTGCATCACATTCGCTTCTCTTATGCTTACGCCTCGCAGGAAGAAATGATCAGGGGGCTGGATATCCTTCAGGAAGAAGTCCTGCGCTCTCTCTAATCGAAACAGGTCAAAGCAAACAAAAACCCGATGCGCACGGAGTATGCGATCGGGCTTTTGTTGGGGTTGAAATGAAATTGGGCTGAGAGACCGTTCAAGAGAAGAAGACGACAGACAGGGGAGAATGCCGTCCAGGGGCAATCGGCTGCACCGTCCTCGCGGCAATCTTCCTTTTTCCTTACCCATGTGCGGAACAGGTACGAAAACGACGAGCTGCCGACGGACGGATGAACGATGCAGGCGATAACGCAAGCGAAGCTGCCCGAGCTTTGTTCCGCCATGGAAAGCAGGACGAAACATGGAGCCGGACACGAAACCCCTGCTTTCTGTATCGGTATTGAAGTTCGATTCGGCGGATCGAGCCGTTTGCCTGCTTCTTCTCCATTGTAAGCCTTGTCGTTGAATGCCGGCTGAATGGCAGCTGAAAGTTTGCTGAACGGCGGAAAACAGAAAGAAGCCCTCCTCCCGGCGTATATCCGAGGGTAAGGGCTTCCGGAAGCAGAACTTCCTTTTTTAAATACTCACGTCGAAATTACGACCGACCTTCGCGGCTCGGGTTGTCTCCGAACGGTTTTCCCACGGTTGCACCGCACCCGGAGCAGAAGGCGCCGAATAGAGCGAACCCGGAGAATCGAACGAACCCAACATGGCGCGGGCATAATCGTCTCCGCCTTTCGGAGCCGGCACCCGGCTTGCGGATGCGGTCTGGGCAGGCTCTTCCTTCTCTTCCTCCGGAAGGGCGAACACAGGCTGCTCCTGCTCGGAATGCTCATGCTCCGGACGCCCCTGAACCGTGAATTCCGGACGTTCTCCGTTTGCCGCATCCAGCAGGGCAATATGCCGCTCGAGCAGTGCGATATGCCGTCGGATGCGCATCGCCCGCTGATCGCGGTCCGCGACCGAAGCCGGGAGCTGAAGCACGCGGGACAGCTCGGCTTCCAAACTGACCTTTCTGCTTTCCAGCGGAGCTTTGCCATGGCGACTCGGCGTGTACGAAGTGTTTAAAGCCGCGAGACCTCCGATCGGAGATATGGAACCCATTCTGCCTTGTATACTGCTCATTGAAGCCATCCGCCTCTCTCTTCGTGAAAATGAAAAACGTCGAATGTCACATGCGCATGCATAGATTTTCAACTCGTGTGTCCTACTCGTTCAAACCAGCGATCACCGTTTATGTGACTGGTCCGCCCGAATTTTTTTGGACTACCCGGGGTTTTTTCGATTAGAGTTGAGTAAATAGTGCAAAATATACTGATTCCGTATAACTTACCCCGTTTTGCTCCTTTGTAACGCTTGAAACCAAAAAAACTTGCAAAATCCGACAAAAACGGATTTTGCAAGCAATTGGGCGAGCAAAATGAAAGAATCTGCCGACAAGCGGCAAATCCCGAATTCATTTTAACACTCTATATTCGATGCGTGTCTCGATCGCGAATCGCCCGAACCGTAACCTTAACGATGATTCTGAGCGCATCCAGAAGCGTCTCTTGAGGCAATGAAGGAAGTGTCGGCTTAAGCGCGGACAAGCGGGTCGAAGCCGGAAAATGAACAAATCCCGCGAGTGTTTTTGCCTCCTTCTGCCGTAACGAATCCAATAACGCGTACATTGTATTATTGCAAATGTACGTTCCTGCCGTATTCGAGACGGAGGACGGAATATCGGCCGCGCGAAGCTCCTCTACCATCTGCCGGATCGGCAGCGTGGCGAACAAGCCGTCCGGCCCTCCTTGACGGATAGGTTCGTCGTGCGGGCTGCGCCCTCCATTGTCTGCATAGCTCTCCGTATCTTTAACATTGATCGCCACCCGCTCCGGCGTAACGGACGTGCGTCCCGCGGCCAGACCGCAAGCGATGACCGCATCCGGCTGCAAACGCTCGATCTCTTTCAACAGCCGGGCCGCACAGTCGTCGTAACGCACCGGCAGCAGCAGCGTGTGCACTTCCGCGCCGTCGAACGACTCTTCCGCGATCCGTTCCAAAAGTTCTTCGGTCGGATTAATCGGCGAATCGCCGAACGGCTCGAACCCGGAAATCAAAATTTTCATTCTTATTCCCCTCCCTTGCATCCTTCTATAAAAATACGCCAAAACGAAAGCTGCGGCAAATCTTCGGACTCCTTATGGACCGTTCGAACTTAATACGGTTGCTCCCTCGCCTCCGAAACGGATAAAATAAAACCTGTCTATATTTTGGACGGATCAGGAGGAACGCAAATGCCGGAATCGCCGCCGCGGGACGAATATGCCCGGAAACGAAAGAAAAAGAACACAACGATCCTGATCGTCGCAGCTATCCTGGTTACGATCATGCTGTCGCTCAGCACTTGGCAGAGCCTTAACGAAAAAAAATTCGCCATCGACCGGGCCGAAGTAAAAGCTTATATCCACGAAGACGGCAAACTGGTCGTCTACGAAGCGTTCGATTACCGATTCGACGGAGCATTCAACGGAACGACCCGAGCGCTGCCCGCTTCGGGTTACGAAAACATTCTGTCTTTCGACGCTTACTTGGTCGAGCCGGGCCTGCAACTGGACGGTCGGCCGGAAGACGAAAGCATACCGGCTTTGAAACAGTTGGAGACGACGCTGCAGTACGAAGACGGACTGCCGGTCTTTCGCGCTTACTCCGCGGCGGAAAACGAAAGTATCACCGTCGTGTACCGGTACGTTCTTCAGGATGTCGTTCACCGGGAAAACGGAACGGCTTTGCTGGACTGGTCTTTTTTCGACCGGGACAATCAAAGCGATATTCGCGATTTGAAAATCGCGGTCGTTTTGCCGCGGGCCGAAAATCCGGACCGCGTCTCGATATTTTTGGAAGACCGCTACGGCGGAACGCTGCGGTCGAACGACGGCCGCAAAATCGTTTACGCTAACAAGATGCAGCCGAAATACAAAGAATCCCGGCTGCATCTGCGCTTCCCCGCGGAGCTTGTGCCGAACGCGCCGGAAGGCCGCGCGCTGCCCGACGCGAAAGAACTCGCGCTTCAGGAACGCTACGAATTGAGAAATTCGTTGCCCGATTCCTCTACCGTCGTGCTCCGATTCGCGGTCGCAGCGACGGTTCTCGCCCTCCTGCTGGGAGTGCTTCCGCCGTTTCTTCAGCGGCTGCGGCCGGGCTTCAAACGTCTTTCTTTGGAAGAGATGATCGATACCGACCCGCTGCTGATCGCTTATATCAAGCATTCTTCCCTGCCGAGAGAAGGAGACGTGGCGGCCGGGCTGCTATCGTTGTACCGCAAAGGCGCCCTGGATATCGTCGGGCCGAAAAGGAGAGGCTCAGGCGGCGCCTCCGTTCTTCAATCCCGCCTCCGGCGGGCGAACGAACGGCAGGCGCTGTCCCCGTCGGAACGCTTCCTGCTCGACTGGCTGGTTCCCGCTTCGCCGGAAGGGCCGGTCACGTTCAATTCGATCGCGGGGCTAAGCTTGTTCGAACGCCATTCCGCGTCCCGGCTGAAACACGGACAGGAGATGTACAAACGCCACTTCCGTCCGGGATTTTTGCAATGGATCGAGTTGGTGCGCGAGGAAGAAACGCTGCGAAACGAAGTCCGTCCCAATCGTTTATTCATCCCTCTCGCGCTTGCGAGCGTATGGGCGAACGTCGCTTTGGCGCTGTACGTATTGACCGTATCCGCGATGTCGACCGGATGGACGGTTTGGGGCGCGCTGTTTGCCGTCGCGGTCGGCGCGGCTTGCACCGCCTGCTGCTTGTTCGACAAAAATCACGGCACGCTCGGCGTGCGGACCGGCTTGTTTTTCTCCGGAATGACGCCTGCGGCATTCCTGTTCTTTTCGGACGAGCCGCACAGTTTCCTGCTGGCCGGCATCTGGGCGGCGGCGGCGATCTTCTGGGGCGTGCTGCTGCCCGGCGGATATCCGTCCGCGAGAGCCGCGAAAATCCGCTCGGGCATGCGCCGTTCGCTCAGACGACTTAAACGGACTGCGAAAGAACTGCAGCAGTGGCCGCCCGAACGCGGCGAAGCCCTGGCTTGTTGGCTGATCGCGGCGGGGGCTCCCTCGCTGCATGCGTACAGGTACCGGTCGAGAGTGCCGACGAAACCGGTCCTGCTCCGTTACGGGCACGAAGACGACGCATTTCCGTTATCGCGAGATCTGGACGGCACGATGAGAGCGTTCCGCAGCTTCAACGAGCGGATCGGGTATCCTGCCGTGCCGATCCCGTCCGGTTCCTCTTCGGGTTCTTCGCACGGAAGTTCCGGCGGCGGAGGCGGAGGCGGTGCCGGCGCGTTCTAAGAAGAAGCGGACCGCGGGAAAAGAAACGGATCAACCGACCTCTTCTTCTCGGTCTCGGGACCGAGCTCTTTTCAACCCGATGAACGAGGCGCGCCGACGTCGAAAAGGTGTATAGTGGACCCATAAAGCGTATCCTTGATGTTCCCGGTACATAAAAAAAGCATAAAGGAGAGGTTGTTATGTCAAAAAAAGCGATTTTCGGTCCGCTGCTGATTCTGCTCGGCGCATACTTGCTGCTCGGACAAGGGACAGGCATGAATTCGGGAATGATTTTCGCGTACTTCTGGGCTTCCCTGTTTATTCTGCCGCTCGGCCTGTTCTTCCACTGGATGTACTTCTCGATGACTCACGGCAAAGCGCCCGGATTGCTGATTCCCGGCGGCGTGTTGGTAACGGTCGCCATCGTCTGCCAGGTTGCCATGCTGTTCGACAGTTGGGATGTCATGTGGCCCGGGTTCATTTTGGCTCCGGCCGTCGGCCTGCTCGAATTCTACTTCTTCGGCGGACGCAATCGTTGGCTGCTGATTCCGATCAATATCCTGACCGTGGTTTCGCTGCTGTTTTTCGCCGTATTCTCGATCGAAGCCTTGACGACGCGCACTTTCATGGAGCAGCCGCTGCTGGCTTTCGTGCTGATCGGCTTGGGCGCGCTGCTGCTGATTCCTTTCAACAAAAGGTCCAAGGTCTCCAAATTCTAAAAGCTGCTCCACTCCGAGCTTCAACAAAAAAGACCGCGTTTCGCCAGATGCGAAACGCGGTCTTTTTTCGTTCGCTCTCCGATACAGGACCAGAGCGCGTTTTCAAGCTTTGGAAGCTTACGATTCGCCTTTCAGCGCTTCCACCAGTAATTGCGTATACGCCCGGGCTCCCGCCGGCATCAAATGAACGCCGTCCCTGGCAAAGTAATCATCGCGTCCCGCGCTCGCCGAGTACCAATCCACGAGCAGGATTCGATCATCCCGCTGCGCGGCGTTCTGCAAAGTACTGTTCACGACGCTCTCCCATGGGCGCGGGACACGCGTGTTCACGAGCACGATTTTGGTTGCGTCCGGGAGCTTCGCCAGCAGCTCGTTCATCTGCTCGTCGGTAAACGAACCGTTCGTTCCGAGCTGGATCAATACCGTCGTTCCCATCTGTCCCCGCGCATCCAACTGATCGACAAGAGCCGGGGCTTGAGACATCTGCCGACCGACCAGACCGTCGACCGTTATTCCGGGCAGCGCCTCCTCCAGGTAAGGCTGAATATCGAGCATCACGGAATCCCCGATGGCCGTCATCCCTACTCCGGTTCCGGCCGGCAAAACGGTCTGCTTCGCTTCGCCGTTTGCAGGGTCCGCAGCGCCGGATGCGTTCGCCGCAGCGCCCGCGGCCCCTCCTTGCGTCACCTGCGTTTCCGCGGCCGGAATATCCGTCCCCGCATAAGGAGTCTGTGCTTCTGCCGGCGGAGCCAACCGGGTCATCGCAAAGCCGAGAATCAACACCAGCGCAACCGAACCGCCCAATGTTCCGGCCAAGCGTTTACGCCCGATGCCGGGCTCCTTCATGACGCGGCGCCACCATTTGCCGAACTCGCCTGTACGGACCGGCTGTTCGATATAACGGTACGACAGAGCTGCCAATACGAAACTCGCAATCAATTGCAGCACGATGCGAAGCATATTCGGCCCGCCCGTATTGACGAGCGGGGTGGTCAGCACAATGACCGGATAATGCCATAAATACAATCCGTACGAACGGGCGCCGATCCAACGCAGCGGCTTCGTGCCCAATACGCGGCCGAGCCGGCAGGCCGGATGTGCCAGCGCGGCAACAAGGATCGTCGTCGCCAGCGACAGCAGCACCATGCCGCCCCGATACAGGAACGTGCCGTAGTCGTTGGATTTGAAGATCAAGACCGCGATGACGATCAGGCAGATCGTCGCCGTAATATCCAGCGTCTTCGTGGCCGACTTCGAGATGTTCGTTTTGAGCTTGCGGCTCGGCCATACGACCGCCAGCGCCGCGCCGATCAACAGCGAGAACAGGCGGGTATCCGTGCCGTAGTAGACCCGGCTCGGATCTTCGCCCGGACGGTACATGATCGCCATCGCCAGCGCCGAAGCCAATGCAAGTCCCGCCAGTACCAGCGCAAGCTTGCCCCGATTCTTCTGAGCTAGAATCAGTCCGATTCCGAGCAGAATCGGCCAGAAGATATAAAATTGTTCCTCCACGGCAAGCGACCATAGATGCCCGAGCGGCGACAGCGGACCGAAGCTCTGGAAGTAAGAAACTTCATGGAAGATCGACCACCAGTTGCTGTAGTAGAGAAGCGCGGCGGGTACGTCCCCGATCATGGCGGGAAGTCTTGTACGGTCGACGATCAACGACCATAGAATCGTCACCAGCACGACCGCCAACATGGCGGGCAGCAGTCTTTTCGCCCGTCTAACCCAAAAATCCTTCATATCGAACTTTCCGGTCCGGTCCCATTGCGCCAAAAGAATGTCCGTGATCAAGTAGCCGGATAACACGAAGAACATCGTGACGCCCAGCAAACCGCCGGGCGCCCATTCCGTATGAAGATGATAGGCGATGACGGCCAGCACGGCGAGCGCGCGCAATCCGTCAAGCCCCGGCATATAACGCCCGGCACTAGGCTTGGGCTGTTCGGACGCCGGACTTCTTCGGCCGGAAGGCCGGGACTCTTCCCTGCCGTACCGCCTATTTTCACTTTTCGCTTCATTGCCTGCGTATTGTCCGTTAATCATGGCCTCTGCCCTTTCGGTGATTCGGATTTATGTAAGCCTCTTCGGGTTTCGAACCTGCGGCTGTCAATATACTAGGGCGTGTACGCAAACTCCGAAGGAAGCAGATTGGGCTGGATTTTTGTTCGCAGCAAGGAACTTTTCCGAAGGCGTGCCGGGGCACGTCGAGGGAAAGTGACGCAGAAGCGGTCAAAAAGGCAGTTCAAGATGCACGTCGCCCGAGTTTGCGTACACGCCCTAACACCTATTATAAGCAGGTCGCGCGTTTATATCCAGAATCAGACCGTTTTTTTCCAGAAGGACTTTCGAATGCGACTTTTCCCTTTTCGGAACCCTTCTTATCAAGAATGAAGCAGATGATTAACCGGAAACATCGATTAGAGATTAAATCCGCATTGCCGAAACGAACTACCCCATTCAATAAAATGAATAAAAGACCGTTTCCGAAATCGGAAACGGTCTTTGTATTTCTAAAATCCAACGTAGCTGGAAGCGAGAAGACGGAGAGAGAAATTCAGTGAAGGAATGAAATGTTCGCCTTTGAAATCGAGAAAAAACCAATAAAAGTTTAAATCCATTTTCTCGATTTCAACACGCGACCGGAACGAATTTCTCTCGGAGTCTTCTCGCTTCCCCGCTCCCACATCACGACCCGTTCATCTTAAACTGCAGGAACAATTCATTATAACGAACCAACATCTTTTTCCCCAGATTCTCGTACACTTCCAACCGCTCGGTCAGCTCGTCCGGCGGATAGAAACGCTCGTCACCCGAGATATCCTCCGGCAGCAGCGCGAGCGCGGCGTCGTTCGGCGTCGAATATCCCACATACTCCGTGTTCTGCGCGTTCACTTCCGGATCGAGCATGAAGTTGATGAACGCCATCGCGCCGTCGACGTTTTGCGCGGTCTTCGGCACGACCATGTTATCGAAATACAGGTTCGACCCTTCCTCCGGCACCACGTAGTCCAGGTCTTCGTTCTCGCTCATGATCTCCGAAGCGTCGCCCGAGAAAACGAGTCCCGCCGCCGCTTCGCCGTTGGCGAGCAGCAGCTTGATCTCGTCGCCGACGATCGCTTTGACGTTCGGCGACAGCTGCATCAGATGATCCAGCGCCTGCTGCAAATGCTCTTCGTTCGTGTCGTTGAGCGAATAGCCCTGACTGACAAGTCCGGTCCCGATCACTTCGCGCGCGCCGTCCGTCAGCAGAATATCGTTGCGCAGCGACGGGTCCCACAGGTCTTCCCAGCTTTCGAACGTCAGATCCGTCAGATTCGGGTTGTACACCACGCCGAGCGTGCCCCAGAAGTAAGGCATGGAATACTCGTTACCCGGATCGAACGATAAATCCAGGAATTTCGGATCGATGTACTTCATGTTCGGAATCTTGTCGTGATCGAGCGGAATCAACAGCTTTTCTTCCCGCATTTTCTCGATCGCATAGTCAGACGGGACCGCGATATCGAACGTCGTGCCTCCCTGTTCGATCTTGGTCAGCATCGCTTCGTTCGAGTCGAACGTCTGATAAATCACCGTGATCCCTGTCTCTTCTTGGAAACGGTCAAGCAGTTCCGGATCGATATAATCGCCCCAGTTGTAGATGGTCAACGTGTTGCCGCTGCTGTAACCCTGGCTGGAGTTCAAACGGTTCGCTACAAGGATCAGTGCAAAAGCGACAACCAGAATTAGGATCAACGTACGCGTCATCGACTTCATTCCGGCACCCCCACTCGCGAAGCGGCTTCGGCCACTTTGCGCTTTTCGCTGCGCCGCGTCGAGATGTAATAAGCCACGACGAGGAACAGGGTGAACAGGAAGATCAGCGTGGACAAAGCGTTGATCGACAATGACACGCCCTGGCGCGCCCGCGAGTAAATTTCGACCGCAAGCGTCGAATAACCGCTGCCCGTCACGAAGAACGTCACCGCGAAGTCGTCCAACGAATACGTCAACGCCATGAAGAATCCGCTGAAGATACCCGGGCGGATAAACGGCAGGATGACCTTCGTCAGCACCTCTCTTTTGCTTGCTCCAAGATCCCGGGCCGCGTCGATCAGCGTCGGGCTCATCTCTTGAAGTCTCGGCAATATCATCAGCACCGCGATCGGGATACTGAACGCCACGTGCGAGATCAGGACGGACGCGAAGCCCAGCTTGACGCCAACCATGGTGAACAGGATCAGGAACGAAGCGCCGATAATGACGTCCGGGCTGACGATCAACACATTGTTGAGCGACAACAGCGTGTTTTTGAAACGGGCACGCCGGATGTTCTCGATCGCCAGCGACCCGAATA
>Ga0308157_10008385_pt1 | contig 11763 bp, 9 predicted proteins | sample PhyBR1_FD_201035 | JGI IMG/M metagenome (GOLD analysis project Ga0308157, IMG submission 201035) | Phyllosphere microbial communities from UC Gill Tract Community Farm, Albany, California, United States - DLSLB.R1 | ecosystem: Host-associated > Plants > Phyllosphere > Unclassified | place: USA...
TTGGTATAACAGCAGTCGTCGTCAGGAACGACTGAAGGGTATGACTCCGATGGAATATCGGTGTCATACCCTTGCAGCCTGAGCAGGACTATTATTTAGTGAGTCCAACTTTCGGGACCCAGTTCAAAGTGCTTTCCGTCCTTTTCTTGTGGAGCCTAGGAGAATCGAACTCCTGACATTCTGCTTGCAAAGCAGACGCTCTACCAACTGAGCTAAGGCCCCGTATTTAGTTTTAGTGTTTCCACCGATCGATCCATGACGAACCAATCAAAAAGAATTAGCGGAAAGCTGATGCTTTCCGCCAGTCTCTTTTGTGGAGCCTAGGAGAATCGAACTCCTGACATTCTGCTTGCAAAGCAGACGCTCTACCAACTGAGCTAAGGCCCCAAAAGCTTTAGGAAACTTTATCGGCTACCTGATGCCAGGTTTCCTTTGTTTCCGAAGAAGCCTTCGCTTTCTTGACCAAGACTACCGCAGCAGTCGCAATCGTTGCGAGAACCAGGAACTTTTTCATTTTTCCTCTTTCCCTCCAGCAAGGTTTCCGTGGGCGTACCAAGACTTGAACTTGGGACCTCTTCGTTATCAGCGAAGCGCTCTAACCGCCTGAGCTATACGCCCTTGCTTTTGTTTGTTCCCTTCGGAACGAAATAAAACTTTACCGGGGATTTCCAGAAGATACAAATCGAGCCCGGGTGTCATGCATCACAGCATAAAACCCGGGCTCGACTAGGGGTGTTTCTAGTCGTCGGTGAGCGTGACTCCGACGCCACCTACGAGCGAGGCAGCAATGTTGTACAACACTGCACCCAGCATCGAGACGATAGAAATGACCACAACGTTCACCACAGCGATGATCGTTGCATAGGAAGCCACCTGTCCCAGAGACATAGTCTGGCGCAGATCGAAGCCACCTTCAGCCATGGCGTCCTGAATCAGCTGGTTGAAAGCGTCAAATGTACCCATCAGGTCCAACAGGGCCCAGATACCGACGGCAGCAACCACGGTGATGACACCGAAGGCAACCGAGAGTAGGAAGGCTAGCTTCAGGACCGAGAATGGCTCAACCTTGGAAACCAGCAGGCGAGCCTTGCGGACCTTAGCCTTTGGTGCCGGACGGACCAGTCGCTCTTGGCCGTTAGCTGGACGCTGGGCGCCGGTAGGCCGTTGGCCTGCCGGGCGGGCACCTGCAGGTCGAGCCTGGCCGGCAGCTGGCCTAGCACCTGCGGCAGCTGGGCGGCTACCGGTGCCGGTTGGTGCCGGACGCTTTACCTGGGTAGGTCGCGGCGCTTCGCTCTTCGGGGCACTGCCGCTGGGGCGTGGCGTCGAGGGCGTGCTCATGCGTTACCTCCGTTAGTGGTGTCATCTTCCTGGACGTCCGATTCGTTTTCCGGCGCGGTAGATGACTGATCGATCGTGTTTTCTGCGTCCAACGTTACGGCATCTTCCTCCAAGTTCTCTTCGAGCTGTGTCTCCGAGTTCTTGGCTACCGCAATAATATGGTCCTTCTTATCCGGCTTAGCGAAGATGACACCCATGGTGTCGCGGCCCTTGGCAGGCACTTGGGCGGCGGCCGAGCGGACAACCTTGCCCGAACCCATCACCACGAGCACCTCGTCACTCTCGTCGACGATCATTGCGCCGACCAATTCGCCACGTTCTTCGTTCAGCTTGGCCACCTTAATTCCCAAGCCACCACGGGATTGTACGCGGTACTCGGCAACGTCGGTGCGCTTGGCATAACCCTCATTGGTCACGGTAAAGACGAAGGAATCCTCGCGGACCACATCGGCAGCCAGCAGCTCATCGCCTTCACGGAACTTCATACCGGTCACACCACTGGTGGCTCGACCCATCGGACGCAGGGCGGTATCGGTGGCGGTGAAGCGCACCGATTGACCCTTACGCGAGACGAGCATCACATCATCAGATTCACTGACCAGCTGTGCGGAGACCAATTCATCGTCCTCGCGCAGGTTGATTGCAATCACACCGGCGGTACGGTTCGTGTCGTAATCTTCCAGGCGGGTCTTCTTCACCAGACCATTACGGGTGGCCAACATCAGGTAGGCCGCGTCTTGGTAGGTGCGTAGATCCAGTACCTGGGCAATGTGCTCATCTGGTTGGAAGGCCATCACATTGGCGACGTGCTGACCCTTGGCGTCACGACCGGCCTCAGCCAGTTCGTAGCACTTGGTGCGATACACGCGACCGTGGTTGGTGAAGAACAGCAGCCAGTTATGGGTTGAGGTCACGAAGAAGTGCTCCACAACGTCGTCCCCACGCAGGTTGGCACCCTTGATGCCCTTACCGCCGCGGGCCTGCGAACGGTAGTTATCAATACGGGTACGCTTCACGTAGCCACCGCGGGTGATGGTGACGACCATTTCCTCTTCAGGAATCAGGTCTTCCACGCTCATATCACCGTCATAGCCAAACTGAATGTTGGTGCGACGGTCATCGCCGTGCTTATCAACGATCTCGCCGAGTTCTTCGGAGACGATCTCACGCTGACGGGCAGGGGAGGCGATGATGGCTTGGAATTCGGCGATCATCCGCTCGAGCTCCGCGTGGCGGTCCTGGATCTTCTGACGTTCCAGGGCAGCCAGGCGGCGCAGCTGCATGTCGAGGATGGCGCGGGCCTGGTCCTCATCGATGCTCAGCAGTTCCATCAGACCATCGCGCGCCGCTTCGGTGGTGGCCGAACGGCGAATTAGGGCGATGACCTCGTCGAGTGCATCCAGGGCCTTGAGCAGACCACGCAGGATGTGGGCCTCTTCTTCGGCCTTCTTCAAACGGAACTGGGTGCGGCGAACGATCACTTCGATCTGGTGGGTGACCCAGTGGCGGATGAACCCATCCAGTGGCAGGGTGCGTGGCACCCCGTCAACGATGGCCAGCATATTGGCCGAGAAGTTGGACTGCAGTTCGGTGTGCTTGTACAGGTTGTTCAGCACGACCTTGGCCACCGCGTCGCGCTTGAGCACGATCACCAGGCGCTGGCCGGTACGGCCCGAGGTCTCATCGCGCATATCTGCGATGCCGGCGATCTTGCCGTCGCGGACCAGTTCGGCGATCTTCACCGCAAGGTTATCCGGGTTGGCCATATATGGCAGTTCGGTGACCACCAGGCAGGTACGACCCTGGATTTCTTCCACGTTGACGACCGCGCGCATGGTGATCGAACCACGACCGGTGCGGTAAGCATCGGAAATGCCCTTCGTGCCTAGGATCATGGCGCCGGTAGGGAAGTCTGGACCCTTCACGCGCAACATCAGCTCGGCGAGCAGTTCTTCACGCGAGGCTTCCGGGTTCTGCAGGTACCACTGCACACCCTCGGCGACTTCGCGCAGGTTATGCGGCGGAATGTTGGTGGCCATACCCACGGCAATACCCGAGGAACCATTAACCAACAGGTTCGGGAAACGTGCCGGCAGAACCGTTGGTTCCTGGTTTTTGCCGTCGTAGTTGTCCTGGAAATCAACGGTGTTTTCGTTGATGTCGCGGACCATTTCCATGGCCAGTGGGGCCATCTTGGTTTCGGTGTAACGCTGGGCAGCGGCGCCATCGTTACCCGGGGAGCCGAAGTTACCCTGGCCCAGGGCCAGTGGGTAACGCATGACCCAGTCCTGAATCAGGCGGACCAGCGCATCGTAAATCGCGGTATCGCCGTGTGGGTGGTACTGGCCCATGACTTCGCCGACAACGCGGGCGCACTTGTTGTACGCACGCTCTGGTCGGTATCCGCCGTCGTACATCGCGTAAAGCACGCGGCGGTGTACTGGTTTCAGACCATCGCGCACATCTGGCAGTGCACGGCCGACGATCACGGCCATTGCGTAGTCCAGGTAGGACCGTTGCATTTCGGTTTGCAGGTCGATCTGGTCGATGCGCCCGCCGTCATGGTTCGGCTCGATAACCTCGCCGTCCATAGGTTCGTCCTGTGGGGTTAGCTCGTCGCTCAATGTGTTCCCTTATAAGTCAAAAAGTCTTCGGTGGATGATCTTTCGGCGTCGCCGATTAGATATCCAGGAAGCGCACGTCCTTGGCGTTCTGCTGAATGAAGCTACGGCGGGACTCCACGTCCTCACCCATCAGCACGGAGAAAACTTCGTCTGCGGCCGCGGCGTCATCCATGGTGACCTGACGCAGGGTGCGGAATTCGGGATCCATGGTGGTGTCCCACAGTTCCGAGTAGTCCATCTCGCCCAAACCTTTGTAACGCTGAATGCCGTTGTCCTTAGGCAGACGCTTGTTAGCGGCCTGACCAGCCACCAGGGCATCGTCGCGTTCCTTATCGGAGAACACGTAGTCGTGTGGGGCATTGGACCACTTGATGCGGTACAGCGGTGGGGCTGCCAGGAAGACGTAACCGTGCTCGATCAGTGGACGCATGAAGCGGAAGATCAAGGTCAACAGCAAGGTGGTGATGTGCTGGCCGTCAACGTCAGCATCGGCCATCAGCACGATCTTGTGATAACGCAGCTTGGCCATATCAAATTCTTCACCGATACCGGTGCCGAAAGCGGTGATCATGGCCTGCACTTCGGCATTGCCCAGCGCACGATCCAAGCGAGCGCGCTCAACATTCAGGATCTTGCCGCGTAGTGGCAGGATGGCCTGGGTGTGTGGGTCACGTCCGCGCTTGGCCGAGCCGCCTGCGGAGTCACCCTCCACGATGAAGACCTCACACTCAACAGGGTTCTTCGAGGAGCAATCCGAAAGCTTGCCCGGCATGCCGAAGGATTCCATGGGCGACTTACGGCGGGCATTATCGCGGGCCTTACGGGCAGCCATGCGAGCCTGGGAGGCCAGCTGGGCCTTGCGAATAATGTCGCGAGCTACGTTCGGGTTACGTTCAAACCAGTCGCTGAGCTCTTCGTTCACCACACCCTGGACGAAGCCACGGGCAATCGAGTTACCCAGCTTGGTCTTGGTCTGGCCTTCAAACTGTGGTTCGGAGAGCTTTACCGAAATCACGGCGGTCAAACCTTCACGAGCATCTTCACCGGTGAGGTTGTCATCCTTTTCGCGCAGGATCTTGTTATCCCGGGCGTAACGGTTGAGCAGACCGGTCAACGCCGCGCGGAAACCTTCTTCGTGGGTACCACCTTCATGGGTGTTGATGGTGTTCGCGTAGGTGTGCACGGATTCGGCGTAGGCACTGGTCCACTGCATCGCGATTTCCACGCTGATGCCTCGAGCGGAATCTTCAGATTCGAAGGCGATGACTTCGTCGTGAACGAGTTCGATCTTCTTGGCAGCGTTCAGGTGCTTGACGTAGTCCAGCAGCCCGTCCTTGTACAGGTAGTCCACGGTACGTGGCTTGACTACCTCATTTTCGATCTCTTCTTCGACTTCAGCTTCCGGCTCTGCGTTGATGGGAGTGCGTTCGTCGGTCAAGGTGATGCGCAGACCCTTGTTCAAGAAGGCCATCTGCTGGAAGCGAGCACGCAGGGTCTCAAAGTCGAACTCGGTGGTCTCGAAAATTTCGGGATCCGGGTAGAAGGTCTGGCTGGTACCGGTGCGCTCGGTTTCTTCACCCTGGGTCAGCGGGCTGGTGGTGACACCGCCGTTGCCGAAGCTGATGCGCCATGCGTGGCCCTGGCGGCGAACGATGGTGTCCACCTTGCGCGAGAGTGCGTTAACCACGGAAATACCCACACCGTGCAGGCCACCGGAAACCGCGTAGCCGCCACCGCCGAACTTACCGCCGGCGTGCAGAATGGTCATGACTACCTCAACGGTAGGCTTGCCTTCGGTGGGGTGGATATCCACGGGGATGCCGCGACCATTATCTTCACAACGCACGCCACCATCGGCCTGCAGGGTGACGTTAATGGTGTCGCAGTATCCCGCCAATGCTTCATCGACGGAGTTATCGACAACTTCGTAAACCAAGTGGTGAAGGCCGCGAGGGCCGGTGGAACCGATGTACATGCCCGGGCGTTTACGTACCGCTTCGAGTCCTTCGAGGACGGTAATATCCTGGGCGCCATAGGTATGTTCGACTTTGGAAGTCATCGATTCCGCGGGAACCTGGCTTTCTGCCGGCTCCTGCGGTGAAGCATTTTCAGTAGACACGGGTGCTACGAACTCCTCGAATTTAGCGCGCGGTCGCCGTTGGCACTCCGTGGAGTATCTCTAGCGACCATGGTCTGGAGGGACATCGCCGCAGGGCAAAACCTGCAGCGGTGCCTTTTCACTACCTCTAATTCTACCGCGTAGAGCAAAATATTCCGTGCTTCTGTGGCCTAAATCAGCCACATAAAGCTAGTAATTGACCATCTAAGGCAGTTGCGGAGCTCAAGTGAGGGGGGATCCACCCTCCGGGTCCGTTAGCGCGCCATATGCCGTATCAGCAATTTTTATCCGTAGGTATCCCGAGGACCTCGGCCAGCCACCGATCGCATCCCGTGACGCCAGGACGGGGCGTTTGGACCCAGGACCCTAATTACGGTCACGATTCCCGGGCCCAACTCAGCATCAAACTTTTTCAACAACTGGTGGCTGAGTAGGCGTAACTGTGTCGCCCATGAGGTTGAATCGCAGCGTACAATCACCACCGTATCTTCAAAAGATTCTGGTTTGCAGTGCGCCGCAATGTCCGCTCCGACCAGCTCATTCCAGCGGCCGAGCACCGATCCGACCGCCACTTGTGTGTTCCAGCCGCGAGCCTTCGATAGACGAGCGACAACTTCACCAATGGCTCGTGGATCTCGAATGGCTCCAGGTGCGGCCGCTGATCTTTGCTCCATAAATCCGCGTCGAGCGGCCTGGCGTTTGCGAACTTTTTCCATGCGGGCGGCATCAACACGGCGTTCCCCACGCTCTTCCGCGAGCTTGCGCATGCGGTTAAGCAATGCCTTGGCAGCGTCGATTTCTGGATCAAAACGATGTTCGTCTCGTTCTTCAGGCTCACGCATCGACGACCTGGCCAGGGGATACCTGGAAGAAATGTCCCTTCAGTGCTTCGGGAACATCTTCCACGACGGCGGCGGTGACTAGAACCTGTTCGGCGCCGGCAACAATATGCGCCAAGCGGTCTCTGCGCGTGGCATCAAGCTCAGCAAAAACATCATCCAAGATCAGGATCGGTCCCGATCCTGGGCGAGGATCATCATCGCCAAAGACACGGTAGGCGGCAAGACGCAGCGCCAAGGCAAAAGACCACGTTTCCCCATGCGAGGCGTAACCCTTGGCCGGGGTTGGCCCCAAAATCAAAGCCAGATCATCACGATGTGGGCCAAATAGTGAAATACCCCGGTCAAGTTCGCGACTACGGTTGGCCTCAATGGCATCCAGAAGTAGGTTCTGAATTTCTTCTTGGCTTAGATCCTCTAGTGCGGAAGGCGCAGCACCGTTTTCGTCCGTCTCAGTTTCCAGTGATGAGCGGTAAATAGCTTTGGCGTCCTTGGCCCCATCTGCAAGATCAGCATAAGCAGCCTGCATATATGGCCTGATCAGCATGAGCACATCGAGTCGCCCACGGATCAATCGCGCGCCACAGCTAGCCAGTTGAAGGTCCCAAGCTTTGAGTGTGTTCTCCTGCGAGGTATTCAGCTTAGATTTGCCGCGCACCGACTTAAGCAGCGCGTTGCGCTGTTTCACAATTCGTTCGTAGTCGTTTTTTGTGCCAGCTTCTACCGGACGCAAGGCTACGAGAAGTTCGTCAAGGAATTTGCGTCGATGCGAAGGCTCACCCTTGACCAAAGCTAAGTCTTCCGGGGCAAAGAGGACCGTACGGACCATGCCAAGGATTTCGCGGGCACGGACCGGATTGGCACGGTTGATTCGAGCGCGGTTGAGCTTACCGCTAGTGATCTCAACTTCTAAGGTCGTCTTTTGATTTCCGCGGTGCAAGGTGCCACGGATAAGAGCGCGCTCAGCACCAAAATTGAGCAGGGGAGCATCGTTACTGACCCGGTGAGAAGCCAAATTGGCTAGATAGCCAATGGATTCAACGATGTTGGTCTTGCCGACACCGTTAGGACCGATCAGCACGTTGATGCCTGGAGCTAGGTGCACGTCGGCCTGCGCATACGAGCGGAAGCTCGTGAGGGAAAGCTGCGATATATACACCGAGGTCCTGACAGAAACGAGGTGGTGGATGAAAAATTCATCCACCACGCATGGGGTTTAGTTCGAGTTTGGCAAACGTACCGGCATGACGAGGTAGCGGTACTGATCCTGGTCTTCTTCATCCAGTTGCTTCTGACCGGTAAGCATTGCCGGCTTTGGCGCACTGGTGAATGAGAAACGCACGAAGTCGGTAGTGAATGAGTTCAAACCCTCCGAAAGGAAGGTTGGGTTGAAAGCAACCACAATATCTTCACCGCGCAGCGAAGCAACGATGGCTTCTTCAGCCTGAGCATCTTCGCCAGTGCCTGCATCCAAAGTCAACTGACCATCGGTGAAGGCCATGCGAACTGGGGTGTTTCGTTCAGCAACAACCGATACACGACGTACAGCTTCCATCAGTTCGCTGGTACGAACGGTCGCATGGATGGGGGTATCGCTTGGGAAGAGCGAGCGAATCTTGGGGTATTCGCCATTAATCAGCAATGAGGTGGTGCGGCGGTTCGAGCTTTCGAAGCCAACCATGTCGCCCTTCTCGCTGATGGCTAGCTTCAATTCGCCCGCACCAGAAAGGGTCTTAGCCACTTCACTCAGGGTCTTGGCCTTGATCAAGAAGGAAGTAGAAATCTCTGAAGTGTTAGGCGTCCAGTTCAATTCACGCAGTGCCAAACGGTAACGGTCCGTAGCCAAGAACGTGATCAGGTCATTTTCAATTTCGACCTTGATACCGGTAAGCACTGGAAGGGTGTCGTCCTTGGAGGCAGCAACGATAACCTGCGAGACGGCAGCGGAGAATGCCTGGCCGTCAATGGTGCCTGCGATTGCAGGTAGCTCTGGCAATGTTGGGTATTCATCAACTGGCATGGTGGCCAGATGGAAGCGTGAGCGGCCACAGGTGAGTGAAATCTTTGAGCCGTCGGTTTCCAAAGTCACAGTGGAATTTGGAAGTGAACGGGTGATCTCAGCCAGAAGTTTGCCTGAGACCAGAATTGATCCTTGCTCGGAAATGTCCGCAGGGATCTCAATATGCGAGGAAATCTCGTAATCAAAACCCTCGAGGCGAACTATGCCTTCATGGGTGGTGATCAAAATACCAGCCAGTACTGGTGAGGGTGGGCGTTGTGCCAAGGACCGGGCGGTCCAGGATACGGCTTCTGCCAATACATCCTTTTCAACGCTGAACTTCACGAAAAATCCGCCTTTCGGACACCCTTGAGTCTTAAGTCAGGCCAAGAAGGTTGTTCCCTCGCCAAGTTCTTAAGCATAGAGCAGGTAGTTGCACGTTCTCTCCATTTTAATCTTGCCACGTCCTGTCGATGCAAAGTCAGTCTTCAATCTCATCTGTTGATGAGAGTCAGAAGGACAAGATTTGAACAGGTTTGGCTCGAGGGTCAGGAGTGGACTCGTTATTTGGATGAATAAGGGTTTAAAGGAGAAGTGTTAATAACCCTTGTTGATACTGTGGATAAACGCTAAATGCCTAGATCTGACGGCGATTGTGCATGTGAACAATCTGTGGTTGAACGTGGAACTGAGTTCCAAGGTCTTGTTGAAACTCAGTTCCACGATTTTTAACGTCCACACGGCGACCTACTCTTATCCGCAGGTAGTCACCAGATCATCCACAGATTTATCCACACCTGTGGTTTCTTGCTTTTTAGTGTTCTCGCTGGCTCTGCTTAATGCGGTTTGTAAGCTCAGTGACTTGGTTAAAGATGGCTCGGCGTTCGGCCATGAGCTCTCGAATCTTGCGATCCGCGTGAATCACGGTGGTGTGATCGCGTCCGCCTAGCTCGGCACCAATCTTCGGCAGAGACATGTCGGTAAGCTCACGCAGCAGGTACATCGCGATCTGGCGGGCCGTGACCAAAGTTCGAGTTCTTGACTTGCTATTCAGCTCATCAATGGTCAGCCCAAAGTACTCGGCTGTTTGCTTGATGATGGTCGATGGCGTGATTTCCTGGGCACCGTCTTCGCTGATCAAGTCTTTGAGGACGGTTTCGGCCAGAGCAAGATCAACCGGCTGATTATTCAACGAAGCAAAAGCGGTGACGCGAATCAACGCGCCCTCGAGTTCGCGAATGTTGGTGGAAATGCGTGAAGCGATGTACTCCATCACGTCGCCTGGAGCTGAAAGATTTTCTGCGTCTGCTTTTTTACGCAGAATCGCAATACGAGTTTCGAGCTCTGGCGGCTGAATGTCGGTGAGCAGACCCCACTCGAAGCGCGAACGCATACGGTCTTCGAAACCCTGCAGCTGTTTTGGAGGGAGGTCAGAAGTGATTACAACTTGCTTGTTGTGGTTATGCAACGCATTGAAGGTATGGAAGAACTCTTCCTGAGTCGCGTCCTTATTAGCCAAGAACTGGATATCGTCGATGAGAAGAATGTCGACGTTGCGGTAGGTCTGCTTGAAGCTGGCACCTTCGTCATCACGAATCGAGTTGATGAAGTCGTTGGTGAATTCTTCTGAATTTACGTAGCGAACGCGGATGCCTTTATACAGGTGTCGCGCGTAATGACCGATGGCATGTAGCAAGTGGGTCTTGCCCAGACCAGAATCACCGTAAATGAACAGTGGGTTATAGGCCTTTGCCGGCGCTTCAGCAACGGCGACCGCTGCTGCGTGAGCGAAACGGTTTGAGGAGCCGATCACGAAAGTGTCGAAAATGTACTTTGGATTCAGCCGGCCAAACTCTTGAGAATTCGAAGGCGGAGTAGGCTGCGGGGCCGGCTGAGGACGCGGACCAGGGGTTTCAGTAACTGCAGGAGCAGCAGGCGCTGGCGTGCCGGCTTCAGGAGCTTCTTCTTCAGTTTCGTCTGAGAGTGAGAGATCTACGCTGACGGCACAGCGAATATCATCCTGGAATACTTCGCGTAATGCCTCATCCAGCGGTTCACGCAACTGAGTCTGCAAAATGTCGCGGGTCAGGTCATTGGGGACTGCGACCAGCAGAGTTGTACCGATCAGGCCCTGAGGCTTGGCCAAGGATACGAAGGCACGGTAGCGCGCCTTAACTCGATCATCGTCCTCGATCTTGCGAATTACCTGACGCCAGGAGCTACCAATGCTATTGGTCTCGTCGCTGCTCACTAAGGGCGCCCCACTCTCGTCAAAAATGCAATGTTGGTCACACGATCCTTGTTTCCAAGGGTCGAAAACACCGCCTTTTGGGACGGCATCACCATTGATTCTATCCACCATCCACACAGTTATGCACAGCTAGGTGGAAAAAGTTGACCTTGAAGGTGTGGAAAACAGGTTTTCCCATGAAAATGTGCGTTTTAAGCAGGGAGATGACTAGCACTTTCATGTATAGATGTGAACTTTCTTTCCTTCTTCATCAAAGTAATCCACAACTTTGAGGTAGATTATTCACAGGCCAACAGTTCCCATAGGTGCCGCTGGCGCTACTTCCATGCCAATTTGACCTATGGCGCGCATTTTTCTATTGTTATTCAGTCCTGTGTGCATCATTTTGCGACTTGCTCATTTTGTAGAGCCCGTGAATTTAGCACATTTTATAAAAACAAAGAGCGTCAACCTGTTGTTATCGAGCTAGCTGGTCAACGGGAAGAACGCATCATCTAGATCGTCTTGGAGTGTCACCGTGAGCAAGCGGACTTTTCAGCCTAACAACCGTCGTCGTTCGAAGAAGCACGGTTTCCGTCTTCGTATGCGTACCC
>Ga0308157_10008387_pt1 | contig 11762 bp, 7 predicted proteins | sample PhyBR1_FD_201035 | JGI IMG/M metagenome (GOLD analysis project Ga0308157, IMG submission 201035) | Phyllosphere microbial communities from UC Gill Tract Community Farm, Albany, California, United States - DLSLB.R1 | ecosystem: Host-associated > Plants > Phyllosphere > Unclassified | place: USA...
AGACACTTCAGCCACCGGTCGGTGGTGTTCTGTGATTTACTTTATCGCTTCGAGTTTGAATTCTTCCGTAAATCGGACCTTGCTCATAATAATCTCCATCTGTGAGTATTATGAGGCTTAAAAGTGTTTAGTAAACCCTAGCCGATTCGTGCACCAGTCAACTAAATATAGTTACTTTCAATTTTCGTGCGACTAGAGTGAAGTAGGTTTCGTCAATACCAAGCCGGGTGAGCGGTGTCGTAACACGCATCAAACTATATAGCACGTTTGGGTTGGACGGTGGCTAGTGGTAAAAACAGAGTGAGCGGCGAGTCGGGCAAAGTGATGAAGCCGTGATGCTGGTAGAAAGCCGAAGCTGCTTCATCCTTTGCATCTACCATCAATGCGAATGCTGCAATCTCAGATCGGACCGCTCGATCAAGCGCATCCGCCAATAGCGCGCCGCCCAGCCCTTGCCCCTTGAATGTCTGATCAACAGCTAGGCGTCCCATTCGAACGGTGGGAACAGTCGGATAGCGGGGCAACTTTTTGCCCGTAGTGGCCGGTAGATCAGCGAGTAGCAGACTTGCAGACGCCAACGTGTAGTAGCCTGCGATGCGTTGTTGACCCGCTGTGGCCACAAAGCAAGCAGCTACACGGCGTCGGACGTCCTGATTGGCTTGTTCTCGCAGGTAGCGGTTCAGCGGCTCGGAATCGCAATTGAACACGGCACGGTTGTGTGAGGCATTGAGCGGCTCGAGCAGAAAAGGTGCGCCACTCATTTAGTGCGTAAGAGCTTGTGGCGACTGGCGAAAGCACGTTTTAGTGCTGGCGATTCTGGTGGAGGTGATAATAACGCTCGTGTGAAGCACTCTTGGTCAGCCAGAGATAAGCGAATGACCTCAGATTGCTCGATAGCACGTTGCGCGGCATCCTGGACTGCTGCCACAACAAAATCGGTCATGGTGCGGCCCTGAATCTCAGCGGCGCGCTTGAGCATTGTATGTAGATCGATGCTTATCCGGGCCTCGAGGCGGGCGGTAGAAATAGTGCTAGCCATGGTTTCATTCTCCTGAATTAGTGGGTACAATATCTTATTTGAAATTGTACGGCAATTTGCCGTACATATCAAATGCCAAATGCAGTTCATAAAAATACCGGGTGAGAACACGTTGCGTGCATCACGCGCATGCTGACCCTTTTATCGTGTTTACTCCTTGTTCGTATGCAAAATTGTTAAATATTAAAATTACTGTTTATATAACTAATATAAATTAGAACGCAAATTAAAAAACTATAAGTAATAATAAAGAGGGTTATTCTAAAATAAAAATTGACTTCGGGAAAAGTGTAACAAGTGAAATATTTTTTCAAAATGCGATTGGAAGCCACATAAAAAAAGGGGTTGAGGAAAACCAAAAAATGAAAGATTTCTGAAAGGGTACCGAAAAATTCTTACCCTTTTGATCGTAAAATTTAATAACAAATATATAAATTAATGTTTTATATAATCCTACATTTTTTTTTCAATTTTTTTACTTTTGTGAAATAAGACAGGCCTTTATAAATCAATTGATTAGATAGTTAATTATTACCGCCTTTCACTTATTACACTTTTCCCGAAGTCAACTTTTATTTAGCCCCTTCGGCCTTGCTCAGATAGCGCGTCTTGCGTCCTTTATTTAACCCGGAAGTAGGTACGCACCCGCGTCATTTCCCCTGAATTAAAAGCGCTTTTTTGGGCGCGCACCAAGGGGACTGCGATTGAAGGGGGTATTGAACACGGGCGGGCGCAAACCGATGTCCAATACGATGCTGTTCATATCTTTATATTTGTTGCGCACATAGGAAATCAAAAATGCACCCTTAGTCCTTAACTAACACGCATAAAATATATAACGCAAACACAGGTATGTCTATTGATTGAGCTTAGGAAAATTATTATCAAATTCTTATTCTTTATCACAATGGAAGGGTTATTTATGGCGATGCATTGCTGTTTATTGAGCAGGGCCGCTATATTGTGAACAGGTACAAGTTGACGGTGCTGGCATCGGAGACAGCGATTCATTCAATAATTCGGATTCTAAGGGCCCCTTACCATGTCATCAGCCTTCACCTCGAATACGGCCAATTTTAGTGATGCGATGCAAACGGGGGTTGACCCGAGAACGGGTCAGTTTTTCATGAATTTTTCGCTGCTGTCGGCCCAGGCGCACCAGTTGCTGGGCCCTGCGTTAGATTTGGGGCTGAGGTTTTCGTCGCTGTCGGAGCAAAACGCGGTGGGCCTGGGTAAAGGGGTGAACTTGGGCGGGGTCAGCTGGTTTGACCAGAAGAGCCATCAACTGCAGCTGAGCAGTGGTGAGAGCTGGAGCGTGAGCGGGGCGGGTCAGATGACGAGTCGTCGGTTAAAGGACTGTGTGTTCAAGCACAACGGGACGGCCAATAAGACGGTGTACTGGAAGAGCGGGCTGACGGAGGTGCTCGGTAAGGTTGGGGGGGATCTGTATTTGACCAAGCAGATGATTTCGCCGCTGGGCAAGCGGGTGCACTTTGAGTGGATCTGGAGTGGTGGTGCGGCGTTGCTGCGCACGATCAAGGATGAGAACGGGGTGATTATCAGTCAGTGGGATTATCAGGGTGTGGCGCTCTTAAATAAGTTGATTCCAGGCACGACGGTAACGGTGACGGTGTGGCCGCACACGCAGGAGCGCCATCAGATGGGTCTGGTGCATCAGAATGGCTATCTGTCGAGTCTGGTGAGTCAGGCGAGCGTGGACGGCAGCGACCGGATCACGTGGCAGGTAAAGTACGCGGCGGTGGGTGGTCGCTCGTTGCCGAGCGAGCTGGAGCATCCGACGGGGATGGTCGATATGCTCAATTATGACAACACGGCGCTGCGGTTTCCCGCAGGTGGGCTCAGTGTGGCGTTACCGGCGGTGAGTCGTCACACGCGTCGGTACGGTCGAGGGCAGGTCGATACGGTAAAGGACTATACGTATACGAAGGATCGCAATTTTTTAGGCTATGGGGCTAATGGCGCGACGTTTGGTAAGTGGCAAGAGGGCAAAGATTATCTGTACCGGATGCTGACGGCGGCGTATGAGTACGGCTCGACCGAGACGATTCATCTGGGCGCGCAAAAGCGCACGATTACGCGCACGTACAATAACTACCACTTTCTGATTGCCGAGCAGGAGCAGCAGGGATCGTGTGTGGTGCTCAGGCAGACGCAGTATCAAGCTAAATACAATACGGACATTGACAGTCAGCCGTTCAATTACACGCTGCCGCGCATGCAGACGGTGACCTATAAGCGGGGGTCGCAATCGCGTGCTGAGGTGACCCAGAGCACATTTGATGATTACGGCAATCCGCTGTCGATGACGCATCCGGATGGCACGGTTGATACGTATGAATGGTATGCGGCGGCGGGTGAGGGCGCGGCGTGTCCGGCCGAGCCAAATGGGTTTGTGCGGTTTGTCAAGCAAAAGCGTACGAGCCCGGCGCAGATGAGCGGCTATGCGGTGCCGGATCAGGTGACTAAGTACACGTATGAGGTGCTGGGCCAAAGCGGGTGTGTGGTGCAAAAGACGAGCGCCCAGTACACGGAGCAGGCGGGTCGTCAGCGCTGTTTGAACGTAAAAGAGACGCGCTACGAGACAAAGGCGGGGCTGCAGTTTGGGCGGATGTCTGAGATGCGCCACACGCAGTACGATCTGGGCGATGAGAATCGGAGCTATACGACGATTCAGCGGTTTGCGACACAGGCGGATGTGCACCATACGACGTTGACGCAGACAATCGAGGATGAGACGCATGATGGGTTGATCACGCGGCATACGCGTGAGCTCTCGGCGCTCAGCGGGCGTACTCAGAAGGACGTGGATGCGCAAGGGGTAGTGACGACGTACGCGTATGACGGGCTCGGGCGAATTGTGAGCCAGACGCACGCGGCGGGCACGAACTACAGCACCACGCAGCGTTGGCAGTATGTGATGGAGAATGGGTATCCTGTGACGCAGCAGGAGGATGCGCTGGGCAATCGGGTGCGCACATTGTTTGATGGGTCGGGCCGTGCGGTGCAAAGCGAGGTATATGATAGCGATCTGAGCTTGGCGTGGTATCCGGTGTGGCTGGTTTACTATGATGCGCTGGGCCGGATGGTCAAGCACGTGAACCTGGACTGGAGTGAGCAGGATCGGCGTTCGGGGGCCGGCTCGCCGTCGATCCATGTGCAGAGCGAGTCGGTGTACGATGATTGGGGCAATCTGGCGCAGCAGACGCGAGACGGAGGCAGCATCGGGGGCCTGACCGAGGTCAGCGAGATTGATCCGATTGCGTGTGTGAAGACGGCGTATCGGCACCTGGCCGGGGATGCGTCGCGCACCGAGGCCAAGGTGGTGACGCAGCTTGATCGGCACAGCCAGCGCCCGATCAAGGTGACTTTACTGCGTCAGGATGGGCAGACGGTGGGTCATACTGCGTCGGTGTGGGATGGGTTAGGTCGCTTGAGAAAGCGCACGGACAGTGAAGGTAATGTGACCACGTGGGCCTATGATGTGTATGGGCGGGTCACGCAGCAGACCCTGCCCGATGGCAGCGTGGTGGAGCAAGGCTATGGGGCGGATCAAACGAACGCAGCGGCCAGTCAGATTGGGGTTCGCCCGAGGGCTGATGCGCCGTTGGATGTGATTGGCCGCCGGCGCTATGATGGGTTAGGTCGTTTGCGAGAAAATGAGTGTGGGGCGCGTCAGACCACGTACGAGTATGATAGTGCGGCGTCGGCGTGGCCTGGTCAGGTCACGTTAGCCTCGGGCGACACGCTGGAGTATGAGTATATCGTTGAGCTGGGCGGTGCGCTCAGTAATGTGACGGGGAAAAATGCAGAGAACGATGAGATCGTTGTAAAACAGTTTGCGTACGATGCGCGCTCGCACCGGCCGATCTCGCAGTTGGAGGGGCAGTGCGCGGGGCGGTTTGAGTACACGGTGTCAGGTGCCCTGAAGACGGAGAAGCAGATTCATGCTGGGGTTGAGCACACGGTGGGCTACACGTATACGCTGGGCGGTTTGATCGAGACGTATACGGATGTGGCCCAGGGCAAGACGCGCTATAGTTTGGATGAGTTGGGGCGGGTGACGCGGGTTGAAGAGCCGGGGCTGACGGCGGTGCTGGCGTATGATGCGTGGGGCCGATTGAGCCAGCGTACGGTGAGCCGTCAGAATGGCGGGGAGCTGGTGACGCGGTTGACGTATGATGAGTTTGGTCGGGAGATCGCGCGTCAGATTGTTGATGGCAAACAAGCGGGCCTGCTGATTAAACAGGGCTGGCACAATAATGGGCTTATGGCCTGGCGCCAGACGCGGCAAAACGATGCGCAGGTCAAATACGAGGAGTACCAATACGATAGTCGCGCGCGGCTGACCGACTACACGGTGAGCGGGGTCGGGGCGCCGCAGCAGCATGGCAACACGGTGGCGAGCCAGAGCTACACGTACGATGCGTGCAATAACATTCAAACTGTGGTCACAACCCATACGGATAATACGTTTGATACGGCCCGCTATCATTATGATAATGCGGATGACGTGAATCAGCTGACCGGCATTGAATACACGCATCAGACGTATCCGAGCGCAGTCACCCTGGCGTATGACGCGCGTGGGCGCTTGATCAATGATGAGGCGGGCAGGACGCTGACGTACGATATTCTGGGGCGGCTGACGCAGGTTCGCTCTGAGCACGGGGAGGCGGGCAGCACATATACGTATGATGCCACGGACCGATTGATCGCGCAAACGGTGGGGCACAATGCGGCGACGCAGTTGTTTTATCGGGGCGAGGAGCTGGTTCATGAGATTGAGGGTGGGCGCCATCGAACGTACAGTAAGGTGGGGCATGCCAGTCTGGCGGTGAGGGAGGACGGGGTAACGACCTTGTTGGGCGTTGATCAAAACAACAGCATTGTGTATAGCAAAACCCCAACGGACAATGTGCTGCGCCATTGGATGCCGTACGGGACGGGGAACACGGACGGGTTATCGCTGGGGTTCAATGGGGAGCGAGTGGATCCGATGAGCGGAGTCTACCACTTAGGTAATGGATATCGTGCGTACAACCCGACGCTGATGCGGTTTAACTGTCCCGACAGCTTGAGTCCGTTTGAGGCGGGGGGGATTAATCCGTATGCGTATTGTGCGGGGGATCCGATTAACCTGACCGATCCGTCGGGGCATCTGAGTGGTCAGGCGATTGCGGGTATCACGCTCGGTGCGCTGGGGCTGTTGTTCGCGGTCTGGACGGCCGGCACATCCATGGTTGCGGCTGGTGGGGTGATTGCAGCGCTCAATGCGTCGACGGCGGTGGCGCTGGTGGCGGGTACGGCAGGGGTTGCGGCCGATGTGATCGGGATTGCGAGTGGGGTCGTGGAGGCGTCCCATCCCCAAGCCTCGGCCACTCTGGGCTGGGTCAGTTTAGCCGTCGGTGGGGTTGCTATGCTGGGTGTGGGCGCGGCAAAGCTCGCCCAGAAAGGAGAGCAGCTTGCTGGCGCATACAGAAAAGGCCTGTCTGGTAGAGGAGCCGGAGCTGCGGCCAGGAGAATGAACTTAAGTCTTAATATAACACCTTTTTATGAGACAAAACAATTTAAGGATTTTCTATTGCAAGACGTACGGTATGTTCATGGAACAACAAGTGACACATTTGAGGGTGTCAGTAAATTTAGGGCTCTGCTAAGTATGGAAGAAATAGATGGCACAGCATGGTTTCATAGGAGTCCAGCGGGGCTTCGTTCAGGCGAAAGAGGCTATACATTAGAACATTTGTACACTGGCCAGCCAATATCAAAAGGTGTTAGTCTAAATACAATAGACAGGTTTGAAGAATCAATGTCATACAGCAAATATAGCAATAGTGAAGGTAGCTACGCGGTATTGTATGGTTTTAGTTCTGAAGTGTCAGTTCACCCAGATGTTCCAGATCATCGTCTCAGCATTGGAGGCATTAGCATTGATATGCTGAAAGCCATCTACGTTCCTGCAGATATGGTTAATGACGCTAAGAATAGACTGTCAAAGTTGGCGAGAATTAGCTCATTAGTGAGACCATTTTTATAGGTGATAGTTTGTGAGACGTTTTAGGCTTGCCGGCGGGCGTCACCGACATGCGCCGGGGCTTTGATGGTCTGGCTGCATCGTACAAGGTAAACTTCAAGAGGATCCCTTCAGCGGCCATGTGTTCGTCTTCTGGGACCGCAAGGGCGATCGCATCAAGGTGCTGTGGTGGAGTGGGGACGGCATGTGTTTGTTGGCCAAACGGCTGGAGCAGGGTCACTTCGTGTGGCCTGGCGCCGAATCAGGAGCGGTGCATCTGACGCCAGCACAGTTGTCGATGCTGCTCGAGGGCATCGATTGGCGCCGCCCATCGCGCACCCACAGACCGACTCAAGTATGATGCAATCCATGCCGGGGATTTGATAAAATATTGCTCATGCAAAAGCGCGCCCAACTTCCAGATGACATCAACGCTCTGAAGGCGTTGCTGCTGGCTCAGCAGGATCGGACACAAGCCTTGCGCGAGGCGCGCGACACACTCGAACAAGACAAACATGCAGGGAACGCTGACCCACAAATTGTGTACGTACACAACAACCAATCCGACAAGACAGGCGGTATTTGAATATGACCGGCTGGTATGCAGCATTGACACGCTGAGATATTTACGTAATGCCGCAACTGGAGCGAAATATCCGTCGCTCCCAGAATCGGATTAAATTTTATCACCAGCTACGCGCCGCAGTAACGAAAGTCGGCGGAAAGAAAGAGTTAACCGGGAAAAATGACATTGAAACGGCAATCAGCAATCAGTGCGGGCGGTTGATCTCAAACGCGATCGTTTATTACAACTCTGCGATGCTGTCCCGATTGCTGGAACGACTGTGATCAGAGGGAAATGACAAAGGCATTGAGGCTCTGACCCGGATATCGCCGGTGGCTTGGCAGCACATTTTGTTGAATGGCCATTATACCTTCCAGAACAGCAATGAAATTATTGACCTGGATGTACTGGTTGCCAGGCTGAAACTGAGATGACGGAAAATCTAAGGTTCCGGAGTAGAACCCCTTATTATGCCGAATTCGGCGACAGTATCACTTCAGTCAGCTAAGAAGCCGAGCGGGAAGACCGCGATCGCCAGGCTCTGGTGCCTGAACCTGAAGTCGGAGCCGACAATGTATCTGAAGCACAAAAAGTGCTGCATGTCAAAAATCTCGAAGGGCGGCTAGTTATGCTCAATGAGCTTGCCAGGGAGTTGATGTCGAATCCAACATTGGATGATCCGGTGGCGGGGTGGTTTCATCCGAAGGTTGCTCAAAAGCTAATTAAGGCACAATTGGATACGCTTGGAAAACTGGTGTATTTTGCGAACGCGTATGACTGGTGGTGGTTCAAACACGTCAAAGGCCTGGGGCCGGTGACGGCGGTCAAATTGACCACGTGGCTTAGCCAAAATGAGCATTTTTTAGAAAAGCAGATCTATCAGCATATGCTCAAAAAATAAGGGCTTGCCGGGTGGCGTTATAGCGCTGGTCAATTTTCCCGTCCTGCCGCCAGATTGAACCACTGGAGTCGTTACGTCTACCTGGTAGGCGTGATGGCCAACGAGGCAGCATCGCATACATACAAATGAGTATTGCCCATTTATAAAAAATAATAGTAATTATATTATAAAAAAGTGAATTTTTTAAAACGTGTATTTTATTGGCGTAGCAATATAGCAGTAGATCATTTTTATTTCAAAAAAATTACTTTCATTGAAAATTAATGATAAACGCATGGCGCATAAAATGAAAAAAATACTTTCAAAAGTTTTCTTATTTCTTATCTCTTGCTCTCTTTCCATTGGCTCTTTGTCGCTTGCACGCGAGAGTGCTACTACACATAAATGGTCAAACGACGTTAGTAATACTCTCATACACCCTCTGAATAAAAATCCTGTAATTGATATTTTTAATATAGACGCCTCTCCTAATGGTTACCTGATTTCCCTCCAATTGAGGAACCCACTACCTCTGCGTTCAGGCGTACCTGGATTGGCGGCAGATGGAGTGTTTGTCGGGAACCTATCACCAACGGATAAGAATGGAAAAATGTGGACGATATTTACAAGCAATAAGAAAGTAGTCACTGCAAAGTCAGCTAGTATCGTTTGGGACGCCGAAATACCACCAAAAGATGCAAGACTTTCTTCTGATTTAACATATAATCTAAAATCATTCCTTTCAAAAAAAGACTCCCCGCGATTGGCAGAAGATCCAGGTGAAAAAGGCCCATTTCAAGTCCAACAAATAGAGTATGACCTTGGCGATAAGGCAATGCCAATTGACATTGCATGGCTTCCGAATGGAAAGTTTTACTCGGAAATACGTGGCCAGATATATCTTCCCGACGCTCGGGCTACCGGGCCTCTACCTGTCGTACTTTTTCTTCACGGAATGCATGACGGGTGCGGTATCCCGCCGTGGGGGCTCCCAGTTGGCGAAAGCTATACCCCTGATAGGGATGAGTTTTGTGTTTCCTCGCAACGAGAGATACCAAATTTTCTGGGGTATGGGCTTCAGGGACAACTACTCGCCAGCCAGGGATTTATTGTGGTATCCGTATCTGTCAATAGGATCAACTTATATACTCAAGGTAGTAGTAAAGATGAGTACGGCAATCCTTTGCGAGGGAAATTATTGCTCGCGACACTTGACTTACTAAAAAAAGCTAATAAAGGCGAAACCAATCTACGGATCCCAAACGTTTTGAAAGGGCGCATTGATCTTCAACGGGTAGGATTGATGGGACATTCTAGAGGCGGTGATGGTATTGTCAATGCAGCTATTCAAAATAACGAACGCGAACATCCCTTTGGCATCAAATCGCTACTAGCAATCGCTCCACCAAGAAACTCTCGCGAAATTCCACCTGCGAATGCTGCATTCGCAGTTTTGCTTCCTTACTGTGATGGTGATGTTCGTTCTTTGGGTGGCCAGCAATTTTTTGATCAGGCTTTGCATGGGAATAGTGAAGATTCTGCACTTCGTGTTTCAACATTGATGATGGGAGCGAATCACAATTATTTTAACTCTGTTTGGACCCCCGGCACTGTTCACGACCCTGAAGCAGAAGACGACTGGAATCTTATGTTCAGTCAGCCCAATCTTGTACAGAGTAATAAATTTTGCGGGCCATTGGGCTCTGAAAGGCTTAGTGCAGAAGAACAAAATCAAGCTGGAGCTACCTACCTATCAGCATTTTTCAGACTGACATTGAGAAATGAAGTACAGTTTTTACCCATGTTTAATGGTGAAAATGGGGTTGCTCCATCGATGGGAAGAAGTCAATGGCGTACGACGGCTCAGATGCCGACGAAGAGTCGTGTCGACTTGATCACATTTGACGAACGCCAGTCGGGCATCGTGCCCAAGAATGAAATATTTCTAGAGGGGTTTAGTGAAAGTCAATTGTGTCGTGGCCTTAAACCAGCTAATGACATCCCTAGTATAGAACCGAGTGGTGGAGAGAGTGTTCTGCCAGTCTGTACGGATCAACTAGATTTAACTCAGGCACCACATTGGGCAAAGACTATTTCAACCTTTCCAACGATGAAAAAGCTGGTGTGGAAAAATAAAAATGCAGTATTTAGATTTAAAATTCCAGAAAAAGTCAAAGTTTCGGAGTACGTCTGGCTTACGTTTAGAGCATCCCCATTAGGAGGGGCAGAAAAGGCCTCAGACATGATAATAACTATTATTGATCGGCACGGCAATCAGCATACGATCACAGATTTGTCAGACGCGTTTTCACCATTACCTGGGGGGCATCGCTGGCCATTAGGTAAGACATTGCTACGGCAAGTGACTGTATTTTTGCATAATCTACCCAAGATATCGGTGGATGAAATATCTGAAATCACACTAACTCCAAAAACAGAAGAAGGCGGGATATATCTATCAGATTTTGCTTTTTCTCGTTATGAAAATTTGTTGATTGAGCACGAATATATCTATCTTGCCTATAGAAAGGTCCTTCCACGTGAGGAGTTTCTCCGCCTCATCGGGGCACCGCTTGATGTTAGCATTAAATTGACACAGAACGAATACGAAGGGCTGTATCTTCATCCGGGTCGGCATAAAGTGAGATTGTGTACAAAAACCGGTAGCTGTAAGTACGTCATAGCAGAGGTGTTAAAAGACTGGATTCCACCGATACGACTTCGCACAAAATGGAGTCAAACGATTGAATTCAAAGAAGGTGATATTGTTATATGGCGTGACGTGATGTATAGGGCCAACTGGTCATCAAGAGGCGAACACCCAGACGAAAGTGATGCGTGGGAACCAGCGGATAAAAATTATATCCAACATTGGAATGCCATAAAATCATACAAGAAAGATACTGTCGTATGGTACGACGGTAAACAATACAGGGCAAAGTGGTGGACTCGTGGTGAAAAGCCAGGAGTTGCTCAAGCGTGGAAGATTGACCCGCTACATTAATCTCATATTTATCGTTTAAAAAAAGGCTGTGTGCTTGCAAAGTAGACATCAAGCCAATGAAAAGATATGGTGCTGTATTAGCAGCGTAGGTTGCTCAGAGGTAGGGACGGGAGTTGACTGGATTGGCATTGAGTATTTTGTGTCGATTGCCGTTTCAATGGAATCAATGATAGTCAGCACGGCTAAGGAAAGCAGATAATGTCAACAAACTTCACCTCGAACGCGACCAATTTTAGTGAT
>Ga0308157_10008389_pt1 | contig 11760 bp, 9 predicted proteins | sample PhyBR1_FD_201035 | JGI IMG/M metagenome (GOLD analysis project Ga0308157, IMG submission 201035) | Phyllosphere microbial communities from UC Gill Tract Community Farm, Albany, California, United States - DLSLB.R1 | ecosystem: Host-associated > Plants > Phyllosphere > Unclassified | place: USA...
CATCGCATGGCGAATCAGTGTCACGCGACGCGGGGAACTCATGGGCCCAGGCTAGACTGAACCCATCACCCACCTTTAAAACCGTCCAGAGAGGCGGAGAAGGGAAGTGGCCATTGTCTGCACGTACCGTGCTGCAGGAAGCCGATATCGCGCGCGCTCTGACGCGCATCGCCCATGAGATCCTCGAATCCAATCGGGGACCGGAGGGCATCGTCCTCCTCGGGATCCCCACACGCGGGGTCACTCTCGCCGACCGGCTCGGACCGGTGATCTCCGCGATCGCCGACACCGAGATCCCGGTGGGCTCGCTGGACATCACGCTGTTCCGCGATGATCTCTCCCAGCACCCCACCCGCTCGCCCAAGCGCACCGAGATCCCCGACGGCGGCATCGACGGCAAGACCGTCGTCCTCGTCGACGACGTGCTGTTCTCCGGTCGCAGCATCCGTGCCGCACTCGACGCACTGCAGTCGATCGGGCGCCCCGCGGTCGTGCGTCTGGCGATCCTCGTGGACCGCGGTCACCGCGAACTGCCCATCCGCCCCGACTTCGTGGGCAAGAACATCCCGTCCGCGAGCTCCGAGCGCGTCAACGTGCACTTGAAGGAGTTGGACGGCGTCGACGAGGTGACGATCGAATCATGAGGCACCTGCTCGACACCCGCAATCTCGACCGCGAGACCGCCCTGCAGATCCTCGACGTCGCCGAGGACATGTCCGACACCCAGTCCCGGCAGGTCAAGAAGCTGCCGACCCTGCTCGGCAAGACGGTCGTCAACCTCTTCTTCGAGGACTCCACCCGCACCCGGATCTCCTTCGAAGCCGCGGCCAAGCGGCTCTCGGCCGACGTCATCAACTTCGCCGCCAAGGGCTCCAGCGTCTCCAAGGGCGAGAGCCTGAAGGACACCGCGCAGACCCTGCAGGCGATGGGAGCGGATGCCGTGGTCGTGCGCCACTCGGCATCCGGCGCCCCGCGCACACTCGCCACCAGCGGCTGGATCTCCGCCGGCGTGGTCAACGCCGGCGACGGCACGCACGAGCATCCCACCCAGGCGCTCCTGGACGCCTTCACGATCCGCAAGCGCCGCTTCGGCGCCGACAGCCGCGGCCGCGACCTCGGCGGGCTGCACGTGGTCATCGTCGGCGACGTGCTGCACTCCCGGGTCGCCCGCTCCAACGTCTGGTTGCTGTCGACGCTGGGCGCCGAGGTCACGCTCGTCACCCCGCCGACGCTGATCCCGCAGAACGTCTCGCAATGGCCCGCGCGAGTGATGTACGACCTGGACGCCGCCCTGGCGGCCGGCCCGGACGCGGTCATGATGCTGCGCATCCAGGCCGAGCGGATGCACGCCGCGTATTTCCCGACTGAACGGGAGTATTCGCGGCTGTGGGGCCTTGACGCCGTGCGTGCGGCGGGTCTGCCGGAGGGTAGCATTGTGATGCACCCCGGCCCGATGAACCGCGGCCTGGAGATCTCCTCCGAGGCCGCAGACTCCCCACGATCAACCGTGCTGGAGCAGGTCACGAACGGCGTCTCGGTGCGGATGGCAGTGCTGTACCTGCTTCTCGCAGGGGAGCGGAACGACGAACGAGGGGAAGTGAAGTGAGCCAGACCCTCGTCATCGCAGGAGTCCAGCTGCTCGGTCGCGAGAGCACCGACATCGTGATCGAGAACGGCGTCATCGCCGAGATGGGATCAGGCCTGAGCCGCTCCGGGGCACGCGTCATCGACGCTGCGGGGCTCGTCGCCCTGCCCGGTCTGGTCGACCTGCACACGCACCTGCGCGAGCCCGGCTTCGAAGCATCCGAGACGGTGCTCACCGGCACCCGTGCGGCCGCAGCCGGCGGGTTCACCGCCGTGTTCGCGATGCCGAACACTCAGCCCGTCGCCGACACCGCCGGCGTGGTCGAACAGGAGCTCGCACTCGGCGAGGCCGCCGGCTACGCCACCGTCCAGCCCATCGGCGCCGTCACCGTCGGGCAGAAAGGCGAGCGGCTGGCCGAGCTCGGCGCCATGGCCGCCTCCCGCGCACGCGTTCGGGTGTTCAGCGACGACGGCTTCTGCGTCTGGGATCCGCTGATCATGCGCCGCGCCCTGGAGTACGTGAAGTCCTTCGGCGGCGTGATCGCGCAGCACGCACAGGACCCGCGCCTGACCGAGGGCGCCCAGATGAACGAGGGCATCGTCTCCGCCGAGCTGGGGCTGGCCGGCTGGCCCGCCGTCGCCGAGGAGTCGATCATCGCCCGCGACGTGCTCCTCGCCGAGCACGTCGGCTCGCGCCTGCACGTGTGCCACCTCTCCACCGCCGGCTCCGTGGATCTGATCCGCTGGGCCAAGAAGCGCGGTGTGCAGGTGACCGCCGAGGTCACCCCGCACCACCTGCTGCTGACCGACGAACTGGTCCGCGATTACGACGCGCGCTACAAGGTCAACCCTCCGCTGCGCACGCAGGAGGACGTCCTCGCCGTCCGCGAAGGCCTCGCCGACGGCACGATCGACATCGTCGCCACCGACCACGCTCCGCACCCGGCCGAGAACAAGGCCTGCGAGTGGCAGGCGGCCGCGAACGGCATGGTCGGCCTGGAGAGCGCGCTGCGAGTGGTGCACCAGTCGATGGTGACCACGGGGATGCTGGACTGGGCCGACGTGGCGCGCGTGCTGAGCACGACCCCGGCGCGGATCGGTCAGCTCGACGGTTTCGGCTCGCTCGAGGTCGGCCGCCCGGCGCACATCACCCTGTACGACGCGGATGCGCCGGACGTGTTCACGGAGGCCGATCTGCACGGCCGCAGCCACAACTCGCCCTATCTCGGGCGGGAGCTGCCCGGTCGCGTGCAGTGGACCCTCCACGGCGGTGTCGTCACGGTCGAAGACGGCGCACTGGTCGATCAGTTGGGGCCGGCGAAGTGACGCGCGAGACCGCGGCGCTGGTCATGGCCGGCGTCGCCGCCCTGATCCTGATCGCCATGTTCCTCGGGTGGCGACGACGAATCCGGCGGGACTCCGCGCTGACGGCGCCGATCGGAGTCCCCGAGCACGCCGAGGTGACCGGGCGTCACGAGGTGCTCTACGTGTCGACGACCGCGCACGACCAGCCCCTCGAGCGCGTCGCCGTGCAGCCGCTGGCGTACCGCGCACGAGGCGAGCTCGTGCTCACCGACAGGGGAGTGGCGCTCAGCCTGGACGGCGCTCCCACCGTCTTCATCGCCTCGACACGACTCGTCTCGGCCGATCGCGCCACCGTCACCATCGACCGCGTCGTGGAGCCGGGCGGCTTGATCCGCCTGGTGTGGCGGGTCGCCGACGGCATCCTCGTGGATTCATTCCTGCGTCTCGCATCCGCCGAGCCGCAGCAGATACTTCCGGAGCTCGAGCGCCTCAGCGCCGCCCCGGAGAACGGAGAACAGTCTTGACCAACATGCACACGGGGACCGGATCCCCGCTGACATCCGCCGTGCTCGTCCTCGAGGACGGCACCCGCTTCGAGGGCCGCGCATACGGCGCCCTCGGAACCACGCTCGGCGAGGTCGTCTTCGCCACCGGCATGACCGGCTACCAGGAGACGCTCACCGACCCGTCCTACGCAGGGCAGATCGTGCTGCAGACCGCGCCGCACATCGGCAACACCGGCATGAACCGGGAGGACATGGAGTCGGCTCGCATCTGGGTCGCCGGGTACATCGTGCGCGACCCCGCCCGACGCGTGTCGAACTGGCGCTCCGAGGAATCCCTGGACGACGCGCTGGTGAACGACGGCATCGTCGGCATCAGCGGCATCGACACCCGCGCGCTGACCCGTCGCATCCGCGACGCCGGTTCCATGCGCGGCGGCATCTTCTCCGGACCCGCCGCCGAGCTGGATGCCGAGGAGCAGCTGCGCCAGGTGACCGATGCCCCCCGGATGGCCGGCCAGAACCTGTCCGCCGCGGTCTCGGTCTCCGCCACCCGCGTCATCCCTGCGGCGTCCGACCGGATCGGCAACCTCGCCGTGCTCGATCTGGGCATCAAGCAGTCCACGCTCGACAACCTCGCAGCCCTCGGCTTCGATGTGCACGTGCTGCCGCAGTCGGCCTCCTTCGCCGACATCAGCGCGATCGACCCCGTCGGCGTGTTCTACTCCAACGGCCCCGGCGACCCCTCTGCGTCGGACGCCCAGGTCGCCGTGCTCCGCGAGGTGCTCGACGCCCGGCTGCCGTACTTCGGCATCTGCTTCGGCAACCAGCTCTTCGGCCGCGCGCTGGGACTGGGCACCTACAAGCTCACGTTCGGCCACCGCGGCATCAACCAGCCGGTGCTGGACAGGTCGACCGGCCGGGTGGAGATCACCGCGCACAACCACGGCTTCGCCGTCGAGGCGCCCCTGGAGGGCACCTTCGCCAGCCCGAACGGGTACGGCACCGTCGAGGTCAGCCACGTCGGGCTGAACGACCAGGTCGTCGAAGGCCTGCGCGCGCACGACATCCCCGCCTTCTCGGTGCAGTACCACCCCGAGGCCGCGGCAGGTCCCCACGACGCCCACTACCTCTTCGCCAGGTTCCGCGACCTGGTTCTGTCAGATCTGATCCAGAAGGACGCCAAGTAATGCCGAAGCGCGAAGACATCAACTCCGTTCTCGTGATCGGCTCGGGCCCGATCGTCATCGGCCAGGCGTGCGAGTTCGACTACTCCGGCACCCAGGCCTGCCGCGTCCTCCGCGAGGAGGGCGTGCGCGTCATCCTGGTGAACTCGAACCCGGCCACCATCATGACCGACCCCGACTTCGCCGACGCGACCTACATCGAGCCGATCACCCCCGAGGTGATCGAGACCATCATCGCGAAGGAGAAGCCGGATGCCATCCTGCCGACCCTCGGCGGTCAGACGGCGCTCAACGCCGCCATGGCGCTGCACGAGCGCGGCATCCTGGAGAAGTACGACGTCGAGCTGATCGGCGCGAAGGTCGACGCCATCCGCAAGGGCGAGGACCGCCAGGTCTTCAAGGAGCTGGTCCTGGAGGCCGGCGCCGACGTCGCCAAGTCCGTCATCTGCCACAGCATGGACGACCTGCTCGCCGGTGCCGCCGAGCTGGGGTACCCGCTCGTCGTGCGGCCCTCGTTCACCATGGGCGGTCTCGGATCGGGCTTCGCCTACGACGAGGAGGATCTGCGCCGCATCGGCGGTGCCGGGCTGCACGACTCGCCCACCCACGAGGTGCTCCTGGAGGAGTCGATCCTGGGCTGGAAGGAGTACGAGCTCGAGCTCATGCGCGACACGGCCGACAACACGGTCGTGGTCTGCTCCATCGAGAACGTCGACCCGGTCGGCGTGCACACCGGCGACTCGATCACCGTGGCTCCCGCGCTCACGCTCACCGACCGCGAGTACCAGAAGCTCCGCGACATCTCGATCGACATCATCCGCGCCGTGGGCGTGGACACCGGCGGCTGCAACATCCAGTTCGCCGTGGACCCGTCCAACGGGCGCATCATCGTCATCGAGATGAACCCGCGCGTGTCGCGGTCCTCGGCCCTGGCCTCCAAGGCCACCGGCTTCCCGATCGCCAAGCTCGCGGCCAAACTCGCCCTCGGCTACCGCCTGGACGAGATCCCCAACGACATCACCGGTGTCACCCCCGCGAGCTTCGAGCCGACCCTCGACTACGTCGTGGTGAAGGTCCCGCGCTTCGCCTTCGAGAAGTTCCCGGCGGCGGATGCCACCCTGACGACCACCATGAAGTCGGTCGGCGAGGCCATGGCCATCGGCCGCAACTACACCACCGCCCTGCAGAAGGCGCTCCGCTCGCTCGAGCAGCGCGGGTCATCGTTCCACTGGGGCGCCGAGGAGCGCTCCGTGGAAGAGCTGCTGGAGATCTCGAAGACGCCCACCGACGGCCGCATCGTGGTGCTGCAGCAGGCGCTTCGCAAGGGCGCCACCATCGAGCAGGCGTTCGACGCCACCGCGATGGACCCCTGGTTCCTCGACCAGATCGTGCTGATCAACGAGGTCGCCGAGACGGTCGCCGGGGCACCGGAGCTGGATGCGGAGACGCTGCGACTCGCCAAGGAGCACGGCTTCTCCGACATCCAGATCGCGCAGCTGCGCGGCATCACCGACGTCGAGGTGCGCGGCATCCGCCACGCCCTGGGGCTGCGCCCGGTCTACAAGACGGTGGACACCTGCGCGGGGGAGTTCCCGGCGCTCACGCCGTACCACTACTCGAGCTACGACTTCGAGACCGAGGTCGTCCCGTCCGAGCGCACCAAGGTCGTCATCATCGGATCCGGCCCGAACCGCATCGGCCAGGGCGTCGAGTTCGACTACTCCTGCGTGCACGCGTCGTTCGCGCTGTCGGATGCCGGTTACGAGACCATCATGGTCAACTGCAACCCCGAGACGGTCTCGACCGACTACGACACCTCGGACCGGCTCTACTTCGAGCCCCTCACCCTCGAGGATGTGCTCGAGGTGCTGGACGCGGAGGCCCGCAGCGGCACCATCCTCGGTGTGGTCTGCCAGCTCGGCGGACAGACGCCGCTCGGGCTCGCGAAGGGCATCGAGGCCGCCGGCTACACCGTGCTCGGCACCAGCCCGGCCGCGATCGATCTGGCCGAGGAGCGCGAGCTGTTCTCGCGTCTGCTGGACGACGCCGGACTCGTCGCGCCGCGCAACGGCACGGCGATCGACGTCGAGGGCGCGGTGCGCATCGCCGAGGAGATCGGCTACCCCGTGCTCGTGCGTCCGAGCTTCGTGCTCGGAGGCCGCGGAATGGAGATCGTGTACGACACCGAGTCCCTGCGCGACTACTTCGTGCGCACGGCGGGCCAGGTCATCATCGAGGAGGGCAAGCCGCTGCTGGTGGACCGCTTCCTCGACGATGCGATCGAGCTCGACGTGGACGCCCTGTTCGACGGGACCGACCTGTACATCGGCGGGATCATGGAGCACCTCGAAGAGGCCGGCATCCACTCCGGCGACTCCAGCTGCACCCTGCCGCCGATCTCGCTCGGACGCAGCGACATCGACCGCGTCCGCGAGGCGACCCGATCGATCGCCGAGGGCGTGGGCGTGCGCGGACTGCTGAACGTGCAGTTCGCGATCAGCGCCGGCGTGCTCTACGTCATCGAGGCGAACCCGCGAGCGAGCCGCACCGTGCCGTTCGTGTCGAAGGCGCTGGGCATCCCGCTGGCCAAGGCGGCCAGCCGCATCATGGCCGGATCCACCGTCGCCGAGCTCATCGCCGAGGGCATGATCCCCGCCCAGGACGGTTCGAAGGTGCCGCTGGGCGCCCCGATCGCCGTCAAGGAGGCCGTGCTGCCGTTCAAGCGGTTCCGCACCCACGACGGCAAGGTCGTCGACTCCGTGCTCGGCCCGGAGATGCGCTCGACCGGCGAGGTCATGGGCATCGACAAGGACTTCCCGACGGCGTTCGCGAAGAGCCAGGCCGCGGCGTACGGCGGCATGCCGACCTCGGGCACCGTGTTCATCTCGGTGGCCGACTCCGACAAGCGGGCCGTCATCCTGCCCGCGCACCGCCTGCAGCAGCTCGGCTTCACGCTGGTCGCGACCGAGGGAACCGCGGAGATCCTGGCCCGCAACGGCATCCACGTCACAGTGGTGGCCAAGTACAGCGAGACGCAGGCCAGCGGAGAGCGCAACATCGTCGATCTGATCAACGACGGTGAGATCGACATCGTCGTGAACACCCCGAGCGGCGGCGCGGCGCGCGCCGACGGCTACGAGATCCGCGCGGCGGCGGTCGCCGCGGACAAGGCGCTGTTCACCACCATGGCGGTGCTCGGCGCGGCGGTGAGCGGCATGGACGCGGCGAACGAGGGCTTCTCGGTGCGCAGCCTGCAGGAGTACGAGCTGGATCGCAGGGCGGCGAAGTGAACCGACCCCCTGACTCGTCCCCGTCGTTCGGCCGTCGACTCCGCGCGGCGCTGGACGCGCACGGTCCGCTGTGCGTGGGCATCGACCCGCACGCCGCGCTGCTCGAGCAGTGGGGCCTGCCGCAGGACGCCGACGGCCTGCGCTCGTTCGGGCTCGCGGTGGTCGAGGCCGCCGCGGGTCGGGTCGGCGTGGTCAAGCCGCAGGTGGCGTTCTTCGAGCGCTTCGGCTCGCGGGGCTTCGCGGCCCTCGAGGACGTCATCGCGAGCGCCCGGTCCGCCGGGCTGCTCGTGCTGTCCGACGCGAAGCGCGGTGACATCGGCTCGACGATGGCCGGGTACGCCTCGGCATGGCTCGAGTCCGGGTCGCCCTTGGAGTCGGATGCCGTCACCGTCAGCCCCTACCTCGGCCCGGACTCCCTGCGCGAGACGATCACGACCGCGGTCCGCGCCGACAAGGGCGTGTTCGTGCTCGCGGCGACCAGCAACCCCGAAGCCGCGGCGCTGCAGACGGCGCGCACGGCCGATGTGGCCGCCGACGAGGAGCAGACCGTCGCGCAGCGGGTCGTCCGCGACATCACCTGGGCGAACGGATCGCCCGCCTTCGGCGGCGGGCTGGGGCCGGTCGGCGTGGTCATCGGGGCGACCGTCGACCTCGCCGAGGCGGGGCTCGACGAGCGGTCCCTGGCCGGTACGCCGATCCTCGCACCCGGTTTCGGCATTCAGGGCGCCCTTCCGGAGGACCTGGTCGCGAGGTTCGGCCCCCTCGCCGGCCAGGTGCTCGCCAGTGAGAGCCGCAGCATCCTCGCCGCGGGTCCGGAGGGGATCGCGGCCGTCATCGCGGAGCGGGCCGCACGGTATCAGGAGGTTCTTCGTGGCTGAACATCGCATCGTCCCCGAGGTCGATCGCCAGGCGGCGTCCCGACGCGCGCTGGAGCGGCGCCGGGCGCGGGCATCGATCAAGCGCGACCTGACCACGCGCGTCACCACGGGGCAGGAGGTCCTGCGACAGGCGGTCGAGGATCCGGAGTCGGATGCCGCGACCATGCGCGTGACCGACTTCCTGCTCGCGCTGCCCGCGATCGGGACGGGCAAGCGCGACCGCATCCTGGAGGAGCTGCACATCTCGCCGGTCAAACGACTGGGCGGGCTCGGCGTGCGCCAGCTCGCCGCGCTGTCCGGCTGGCTCGACGAGCGCTTCCCGCCGCACTCGGCACGGCCGGGACGCAGCCGCCTGCTGGTGCTCGCAGGCCCGACCGCGGTCGGCAAGGGCACGGTCGCGGCGCACATCCGCGAGACCCACCCGCAGATCCACCTGTCGGTGTCGGCGACCACCCGATCGCCGCGGCCCGGCGAGATCGACGGCGTGCACTACTACTTCGTCGACGACAAGGCCTTCGATCGGATGATCTCCGAGGGCCAGCTGCTCGAGCACGCGACCGTGCACAACAAGTACCGCTACGGCACACCGCGCGGTCCCGTCGACGCGGCACTGGCGGCGGGGAAGACCGTCCTGCTCGAGATCGACCTGCAGGGCGCGAGGCAGGTGCGCGCCGCCGAGCCGTCCGCGATGCTGGTGTTCCTGCTGCCGCCGACGTGGGACGAGCTGGTTCACCGCCTGGTCGGCCGGGGCACCGAGGATGCCGAGGAGCGCGCCCGCCGACTGCGCACCGCGCGCAAGGAGCTCGCCGCCCAGAACGAGTTCGATTACCTCGTCGTGAACGCCGACGTCGCCACCGCGGCGCAGGAGGTCGTAGAATTGACCTCAGGCTCTGCGCGCTGATCCGCTCGCGCGCTGCATTTCACCGTTTTCGCGACACGTCGTCATCCGATGGCAGCGTCGCCTGACCAGGAGGTCCACCATGGCCGGACACAACCAGGGCATCATCGACCCGCCGATCGACAATCTTCTCGAGCGCGTCTCCTCGAAGTACGAGCTCGTGATCTTCGCGTCCAAGCGCGCGCGCCAGATCAACGACTACTACTCCGACCTGCACGAGGGAAATCTCTTCGACAACGTCGGCCCGCTGGTCGACTCGTCCGTCGAGGACAAGCCGCTCACCATCGCTCTGCACGAGATCAACGAAGACAAGCTTCGCATCCGTCACGCCGAGTGATCATCCGCACCCTGTGAGCCGCCGACGTCCGGGAACGGATGTCGGCGGCTTCACGCATACTGGCGTCGAGCCGAACCCGTCTCCGCACGACAACCCTGCTTTGGAGCACCGATGAGCGCGCTGCGCCTGTTCACGTCCGAGTCCGTCACCGAGGGGCACCCCGACAAGATCTGCGACCAGATCTCGGACAGCATCCTCGACGGTCTGCTCGCGGTCGACCGCGATTCGCGCGTCGCCGTCGAGACGCTGGTGACCACCGGACTCGTGCATGTGGCCGGCGAGATCCGCACCGAGGGGTACGTCGACATCCCCACGATCGTGCGCGAGGTCGTCAACGGCATCGGCTACACCTCCAGCGACATGGGCTTCGACGGCTCGTCCTGTGGGGTGAGCATCTCGGTGGGGGAGCAGTCCACCGACATCGCGCACGGCGTCGACCAGGCGCAGGAGCAGCGCGACGGCGGCTCCACGGACCCGCGCGACGAGCTCGGTGCCGGGGACCAGGGCATCATGTTCGGCTTCGCGACGAACGAGACCCCGCAGCTCATGCCGATGGCGGCGTGGACCGCGCACCGCATCGCCGAGCGCCTCACCGAGGTGCGCCGCTCGGGCGAGCTGGACTTCCTGCGCCCCGACGGCAAGACCCAGGTCACCCTCGGCTACGACGGCTTCACGCCGAAGTCCATCGAGGCGGTCGTGCTGTCCACCCAGCATCACCCCGACATCTCCCAGGACGAGCTGAAGGCGCTCGTGCGCGAGAAAGTCATCGACCCGGTGCTCACGCAGACCGGACTCGACCTGTCCGAGGATCTGACGTACTACATCAACCCGGCGGGTCCGTTCGTCACCGGCGGTCCGAAGGGCGACGCCGGTCTGACCGGCCGCAAGATCATCATCGACACGTACGGCGGCGCGGCCCGTCACGGCGGCGGCGCGTTCAGCGGCAAGGACCCGTCGAAGGTCGACCGCTCCGCGGCCTACGCGATGCGCTGGGTGGCGAAGAACGTCGTCGCCGCCGGTCTCGCCGACCGCGCCGAGGTGCAGGTGGCCTACGCCATCGGCGTCGCACGCCCCGTCGGGCTGTACGTGGAGACGTTCGGCACCGGCACGGTCTCCGACGATGCGATCACCCGGGCCATCGACTCGGTGTTCGACCTGCGGCCGCAGGCGATCATCGAAGAGCTCGATCTGCTGCGTCCGATCTACGCGCAGACCGCCGCGTACGGCCATTTCGGCCGCGAGCTGCCCGATTTCACCTGGGAGCGCACCGACCGCGCGGAACAGCTGCGCCGCGCTGCCGGCGTCTGAGTCCGCCGTGGTCCCGGATCCGGTCGATCCGCCGGAGCAGGCGCCCGTGGGATCGGGCGGTGCGCGCCGGATCGCACGCGTGCTCATCGACTCGCCGCTTCCGCAGCTGGATCGGCTGTTCGACTACGCGCTGCCCGACGAACTCGGCGAGGTCACCCCGGGAGTGCGGGTCAAGGCGCCGCTGCGCACCGCCGGGCGCGTGATCGACGGCTTCATCGTCGAGATCGACGTCGAACCGGATGCCGGTCGCACACTCTCCCAGATCGAGAGCGTGGTCTCATCGACGGTGGTCATGCCAGACCGGCTCTACCGGCTCGCCCGTCGAGCCGCGGATCGCGCAGCAGGCTCGGCATCCGACATCCTTCGACTCGCGATCCCCAAGCGCCAGGTGCGCGTCGAGAAGGCGTGGCGCTCTCCCGAGGCGGCGCCCGTCCCGGATGCGGCGGCCGTGGTGCGCGCTCGCGCGGCCG
>Ga0308157_10008390_pt1 | contig 11760 bp, 9 predicted proteins | sample PhyBR1_FD_201035 | JGI IMG/M metagenome (GOLD analysis project Ga0308157, IMG submission 201035) | Phyllosphere microbial communities from UC Gill Tract Community Farm, Albany, California, United States - DLSLB.R1 | ecosystem: Host-associated > Plants > Phyllosphere > Unclassified | place: USA...
TCGCTCACGGGTTCGATCGAGCAACGTCGATCGGAAAAGCGCAATCAGATGATGGGCGACGTGTTGACCAGCTTCCAGGGAAACAAGGAAGCTCGCCTGGGAACCTACAAGCGCTACCTGAAGCATACCTTCGACTCGTTTGGTAACTTGCGTGTTGGTAACAACGGCGGGAATGGCCGGGTCAGCACCGGCTTCGACATGCCGCTCGACCATCTTGGCCAGCCCACGGACCGGGGTCTCCGCCTGCTGAGCTCGCTGCGTCATTTCGGCATGCCGGACATGCTCGAAAGGACCGTGCATGCCAATATGAACTACAAGTCGGGCAAGAGTACGACGATTCGCGGGGGCGTCGACACCATCAGTGTCAGCGGTAAAATCTTATCGAGCAGCAAGCAGGTCGGGTAGTGCAGCCACGTTCAACCTTCTTCCGACGTCCCATGCAGCAGGCGTACCGCAGATGGTTCGGGACCAGTATGGCGGCGCTGCGCGAGCGGTCCCAGCCCGCCATTCAGGCGGCTGCGCAGGGATGTGCCAACCTCGTAGGACAGCACGGTCTGCATGCGCTGGTCGAGCGGCTGTTCGATGGCGGCCTGTGGCCGGACGCGCGGCGAAGGCGCCTGGCCCCATTGCTGGACGACCTTGCGCCGCCGATCCTGTTCTTCTGGGGAACGGGTTCCCAGCATGGGACGCGCACTGCCTTCGAGCTCGATGACGGCGATATCCTGCGCATTGTCGCGCAACTGAGGGCGGGGACGTTCTCTCATGATCAACAAGTATCGCGCGCCCGATCCAGGCGCGCAAGGAGTAAACATGACCGTCGTTTTTCAAACCACCAGTCCCGGCGAAGCCCAGGTGCGCGTTGCCCTCGTCGCTCGCGGCAAGGCCGACCTGCTGGTGCACCGGGTGTCGTCCCGCGGCCTGGCGCATGGCGACGCGCTGTGGTACGTCACGCGTGACCGCCAGGAGGCAAATGTGCGTATCTGCTTCGTATCGGAAGGCATGGCCGAGGTGTGCATCTGTTTCGTGGACAGCCTAGGGGAGGCGGGCTGGCAGCGTCCTCGGCCGCCCAGGATCAACCTGCGCTAGCGCATTTTTTGCGGCGATGACGCCGGCTGGGCCGGCGTGATGACATTCCGCCACCGTGGCCTAGGTACTACTACTGAGACCTCGACAGGTCGAATACTGAGAGCGCCCCGTTTACCGACAGAGGCCCGCGCAAGCCTGATTTGTTTGGGCTATACTCCGCTCAGTCCTCTATAGGACTTCCCGCTCAATGGACGCCAGGGATATCGACTGGCCTGCCTGACAATCGATGTCAGCGCGTCATATCCGTGTTGCCTGCCAGGTCGGCCTGACTGTTATCCAGTCGGCAGTTGCCTCGCCTTTGCACTGCGTCGGTTGCCGAGTTTTGTTGCTGTTTTCAAAGACCGCGACTGGTCCCGACAACCCGTTCCTTATCGGTGCTTCCACGCCGCCAGCAGGCGGTGCGGAGACATTCCTTTACCGAGCCGTTGAACTTTATAAATCTGATTGCATGCCAGGCCATCGCAAACATTTTTCAGGTGATACTCGTATGCGTACCTCGCTTCTCGTTGTCCTTTCTTGCTTTATCGTTGCATCTTGCAGCAAAGCGCCCGCGCCTTCCAATGACAAGCCGGTCGATGTCGTCCTGATCGGCGCCGGGGTCATGAGCGCCACCCTCGGCACCATGCTCAAGGAACTCGATCCGGAACTCACGATCGAGATGTACGAGCGCATGGATTCGGTCTCGGCCGAAAGCTCCGATGCGATGAACAATGCCGGCACCGGTCACTCCGGTTTCGCCGAGCTGAACTACACGCCCGAAATGCCGGACGGCAGCATCGACACCAAAAAGGCTGTCGACATCAACGAACAGTTCGAAATCTCGAAGCAGTTCTGGGCCTACCAGGTACAGAAGCAATACCTGGGCGCGCCGAACACCTTCATCAACAATGTGCCGCACATGGCCTTTGTCTGGGGTGACGACAATATCAACTACCTGCGCAAGCGCTACGCCGCGCTGCAAAAGGAAAACCTGTTCAAGGGCATGCTGTTCACCGAGGATCACGAGACGATCCGCAAGTGGGCGCCGCTGATCATGAACGGCCGCGACGCCAACCAGAAAGTGGCCGCGACCCGCATGGACATCGGTACCGACGTCAACTACGGCACCCTGACCCGCAGCATGGTGAAACACCTGACCGGCACCCACGGCATGACCCTGAGCCTGCGCAGCGAAGTGCAGGACATCAAGCGTGGCGAGAATGGCCTGTGGAACGTGACCGTCAAGAACCTGGCGGACGACAAGCTCAAGACCGTGAGCGCGAAGTTCGTGTTCATCGGCGCCGGCGGCGGTGCGCTGCCGTTGCTGGAAAAGACCGGCATTCCTGAAGCCAAGGGCTACGGTGGCGTCCCGGTCGGCGGCCAGTGGCTGGTGACCACCAACCCGGCGCTGATCGAAGCGCACCACGCCAAGGTGTACGGCAAGGCCTCGGTCGGTTCGCCGCCGATGTCGGTGCCGCACCTGGACACCCGCATCATCGACGGCAAGAAAGCCCTGCTGTTCGGACCGTTCGCGACCTTCTCGACCAAGTTCCTCAAGAACGGTTCGTGGATCGACCTGCCGGCTTCGATCGGCACCGGCAATGTGCGTCCGATGGTGCAGGCTGGCATCGACAACATTCCGCTGACCAAGTACCTGGTCGAGCAGGTGATGAACTCGCAAGAAGACCGCGTGGCCACCCTGCGTGAATACTTCCCGGAAGCCAAGCTCGAAGACTGGGAACTGGTCAATGCCGGCCAGCGCGTCCAGATCGTCAAGGATGATCCGAAGAAGGGCGGCCTGCTGCAGTTCGGCACCGAAGTCGTGGCATCGAACGACGGCTCGATTACTGCCCTGCTGGGTGCATCGCCAGGCGCCTCGACCGCCGCGCCGATCATGCTGAAGGTGCTCAAGGCATCGGCCTTCAAGGACAAGCTGGAAACACCTGCATGGCAAGCCAAGATGCACGAAATGATTCCTTCGTACGGCCGCAAGCTGAACGACGATCCGGCCTTCGCCAACCAGATCCGCCAACAGAGCAGCGCCGTGCTGGGCCTGAAGGCGGTCACGCTGGACGTGCCGGCGGCTGGTCAGGAGTAATGGTGTAGAGAATGGCTGTGGTGCTTGCCGCAGCCAGGTAAAAAGGCCTCGGTGCTTGACAGCACCGAGGCCTTTTTTTGTCCAGCAGCGACGCGTGCTGCGTCGTTACTTGCGCGTGCGCAGGGCTTCGAGTTCGGCGCGCAGATTGCTGCGCTCGGTGCGCGACGTGTCGAGCTTGATGCGCATTTCCTGGACCTCGGCCGCCAGGTTGTCGCGCTCGGTCGTGACGCCGACCAGCTCCATCTGGGCGCGCAGGCGCGCATCCGATTCGGCCGCCGTGGCCGCCACATTGCGCTCGAGCTGCTGGCGCAGGTCGGCCAACTGGGCATCCTTGCCGTCGATCGCCAATTGATCCTTGGCCTTGCCGACCAGGGCGTCGGCCGCGATCTGGCGCGCATTGCGCAGCTCGGCCGTCAGGCGCTCGATCTCTTCGTTGCGCTCGTCGGCGATCAATTGCGCCTGTTCGCGCGCGACCCGCGCATCCGTCAGATCGGCGTTCAGGCCGTCGCGCTCGGCTTCGAGTTCGTTACCGGCCGCGAGCAGCGTGTCCAGATCGCTCTCGGCCCGCGCCAGCGCGTCGCGCATGCCGGCGCCGGCATCCTGCGCATACTGCTGGGCCCAGCGGCCGAGCTCGGCGAGTAGTTCGGGCGGCATTTCCGCCCTGGGCTGCTCGGCCGGCTTGGCATGGTTGGCGCGCCAGGCGGCCAGGTGCTGGTGGATGGTCTTGGTCGAGCCGGCGCCGATCAGGCCGCGCACCGCCTCGATCGTGACCTGCTGCTTGTCGTTCTGTAGGGTGTCGGCCGCCTCGATGACGTCGTCGAGCGTCACGTCCAGGTGTGCCATATCCGTTTTCATACTGCGCCGGGATGTTCGTTGTAAGGCTCTCCATCATACGCGAGACGATGGTTTAGTTGCTCAAAGGCATCGTAAGAATGCCCCCAAGTGTCGCGGATTTGCCGCTATTTCAAGCCGGTGCTGCCGTGCTCGATGTCATCGAGACAAAACTGGCGTCGAGCCAGGACGCCAGTTCGTCCTGCCCGGCCTGGTCCAGGTGGGCCAGCATGGCGGTGTACCAGGCGCGCCCCTCGGCATCGCCCAGCACCGCGCGCACGATGGGCACGCTGTTCTGCAGGAAGGTGCCGAACAGCGGGATGCGGCGCACGAACAGCATGGTGGGATCGGTGACGCCCAGGCCGGTGTAGAGCGCGCGGATTTCTTCGAGATAGGGCATGGCCCGCGCCGGCTGGCCGGCCTGGCTCAAGGCCGAGATATAGCTGGTCACGATGTGCGGGTCGGGCATCTCGCCCGCATCGGCATTGCGTTCGCGCGCCCTGGCGATCCATGCCTGGCCCTGGACGAAATCGCCCGTCATGGCGCAGCAGCATCCCACCTGCGAGGCGTGGAAAGCGGTGGGCTCGGCGTCGAACAAGGCATTCCAGTAGCGCAGCGATTCGCTCCAGCGGCCAAGGCGGGCGTTGGCAAACGCGCACAGGCGGATCGCATCGACCCGCAACTCGTCGCGCGTCGCATCGGCATGGGGCATGGCGCCGGCCAGCGCTTGCTCGAAGCGGCCGGCGGCCAGGTGGCCGATGGCCTCGACCAGTTCCGGCGGGTCGGGCGGCGCGGGGGGCGATTCCGACGTGGGTACGGCGCAGTATTCGATGAGCCGGTCGGCATCCATTTCCGGCAGGCGCAGGTAGGCCAGGACCGGTCGCGTGCTCGTCTTTTCCTTCTTCGCGTCCCGCCTGGCCTCGACGTTGTCGATCGAGATGAACGGGTCGCCGCCGCCGCGGTACAGCGTCACCGTGCTGTAGCGGGCCGGATCCTCCTCGCGGCAGGCGTCGAGGATGGAGAATAGCTGGCCGGGCGCGGATTCCAGCCGGTGCACCACGACCTGGGGCTCGTCGATCCAGGCGAACTTGCGCGGCAGCGCGAATGGCGTCGCCCAGGTAGTCGTCAGCTCGCAGAACGGCGCTTCGGCGGCGCCACGCGCCAGCGAGCGGGGCAAGATGGTCAGCAGGATGAATTCGACGATCCAGCCGGCGACGAGCACGCTGCTCTCGATCTGCATGCCGGCAATATGGCGCACTTCGCTGTCGGCCCGGAACATCGCATAGCGCCACATGGCCTGTGGATCGGCAAGCAAGGAGCTGAAGCTGCCCGCACCGGCGATGGCCAGCCAGGCTGCCCAGTGGGCATACCAGCCGGCGACGCCGATCGCCAGGCCCAGACACCCCATCCACACGGGATTGCGCGCCTTGCCGCGGCGCGCCGCGCGCTCGGCCGCCCAGCCCATGGCGACTGCGAAGGCGATCATGGCACACCAGTCGAGCAGGACGAAGGGCGAGTGGCTCGTGAGCCAGGCATACAGGCAGGCGGGGACGGCGACCAGCAGCGCGCCGGCCGCGGACAGCACGACGGCCTGCGCGGGCAGGCGGCCCGACGGCGTGTAGTAGGCCGCGCTCATGATCCATCCTGCGATGGCGGGACGGGACGCACCAGGGCCAGCGCGCGCAAGGCCGGGTCGTCGTTGCTCACACAGAGCAGCGGCGCACCGTGTTCCAGCGCCGAATGCGCGGCCACTGCCAGCGCGGCGACGAAGGGCACGGCGCCGCATGCGCCGCAGGCCGGGCCGACGCGCACGATGTCGCTGGCATTGTCCAGGTGCGGCGCGCTGGCGCTGGCGAACTCCATCAGTTCGATCACTTGGCGCGTATCCGGTCCTGTGTCGGCGACGATCATGGCGATGTCGGCCGGCGCCACCGCCGCGCCCTGCAGCAGGCGTTCGGCGAGCGTGTTCAGCCGGCCAGCGGACAGGCGCTTCTGGCTGGCGATTGCAGGATCGCAGGCTTCGACCTCGAGGCTCAGGTGCACGCGCCCGGCGGTGCCCGTGAGCGGCGCCAGCAGCAGGCCGGCCGCGCCTTCGCCGGGAACCCGGCCGCGCGGGTGGCGGGAGGTGAACAGCGTACCGTTCGCCGCCCAGCGGTCGACCGTCTCCTGCCCGATATGCGAGGCGCAGGCGAGCAGGATCGTGGCGACCGGCGTCGCGGACGCCGCCGCTTCACGTGCGAAGCGCGCGATCGAGGCCGGCGGCGATTCCGGCGTCACCACGGCGGCCTGCGCGCCGGGCCAGCCCGACTGGACCAGCACCTGCTGCCACCACATCGATGCCGCCTGCCGCTGTTCGGGAAGCCAGTCGTCCGGCAGCACCGGCGCCAATTGCAAGGTCGGGGCCGCGCCGTCGTGCCGGAGCAGGCTCGCCGCGGCGTGCCCGGCCAGCTCGCGCAGCACGGCGGTGCCGAGCACCAGGGCGCGCCATTGCTCGTCGCCCAGGCGCGGTGCTGGCGTGGCGTGGGCGTCCAGCCAGTCGGCAATTTCTTCCCGCGTCAGTTCATCGATGGCCTGCCCGCAGCGCGCGCTCATGACCGGGAGGCCATCGTCGTCCACCAGCGTGCGATCGAGGTCGGCATCGACCTTGTTGGCTGCGAGCGCAGCGTTCAATTCCCCGGCGGATGCGCCATGGGGCGCGCGCAGCGCACCGGCGAGGACGGCCAAAGTGGGGACCGACGCAGGGCTGCGCCGTTCCTCGATGGCTTGCTGCTGCAGCGCTGGAGTGGCGGCGGCTTGCGCCGCGGGTTGGCGGGCAAGCCTGCCGCCGATCCGGCTGAACCAGCCCTGGGCCGGTGGCGATGTGGTCGTGGTGGACATGGAGTCAGACCTGGTCGATGGTGGTTTGCTGGCCGGCGATCAGGGTGGCGCCGCAGGCGGTCTTGTCGCCATGCCGCGCCGCCGCCTTGCCGTCGACGATCAGGGTCGCATCGCCTTCGACGATCGGTCCGGGACCGTGCATGGGGCAGCTCGTCTTGTCGCCCATGCGGGCGATGCCGACGCCGTCGATATCGCTGTGGGGTGAGGCTTCCAGCACGACGCCGCCGTGGGAAGTCTTGTCGCCTAATCTGATCAGTGCTCCTGGCATGGTTTTCCTCGTCTGTTGAAAAATTCGGAATCGGTTGATCAGTGCTTTCATTGGCAATAATTTGAGTGAACTGGTCAGTTTTGCTGGGTGTCCCACTGCCAGATTGTCTTGCCGTAAGTTGAATCGATATGAGGAAATACTTCTCCGTTAGTGAACCACCGCCGTGAATCGATGCGAGCCGGGGTGAGGTAATAGCCGCTGTGGTCGCAAAGTTCGCCGGCGCTGAAGCGCCGATTTTCGATCGTCTGGAGGGACGAGAAAGACTCAACCTCGTCTTCTATAATTTCAAACTCACCTCTGATCGGTTCAACAAAGTACCAGCGCGTTGAGCGTGAAGTGAATGCATTACTAGCGACTAAGCTTGGTGCAAGAGAAGGTTTTGGCGGCCCCTTGAATGAAGGATCATTTTTTAAAGCAGGGTTTGATAGGTTCGTGCAAACGAAGTCGCGCATCGCCATCTCGTCCACCCAAAGTCTTTTCCTCCCGACCGAGGACAAGGCTGCAAGGCCAAGATCATTGAGTGTCGACGCAGGGATCAACTCACCACCGGGGGCGCCGTTCCAGGCAAATTGCAATGACGCATGCGGGTCATCGACTGAAACATAGACGCCGGTACGGGGTGGAGCCTCACCTGTATTTGCCGTCGCGTCGAAAACAATTTGAAATTTTGGACTGGGCTGTAGGTTTTTTAAATTTTCCGACCATGCTTGTGTAAGACAAAAATCATCCCACCAACTTACCCCGTATCGCTTCTGCGTCGTATAGTCAATATTTCCAGCATAAGCGCAGATTTCGGCAAGCATTTCATCAAACTTCTCTTCCTCTGCCGCCGTTGCCCACTGCATTGAAAACTCGCTGATGGCGCGAGCGCACTGGTTTGCGCCAGTCACATGATAAATATCTGATGGAAGGTCAGCGATCGCTCGTGCAGTTGAAGCTTGAAAATCCGCCAAGAATGGCCAAGCATTATTTGACCAGTTTTCCGTGGTATCGCGAATCCCCCATTGTGCGCTTTGAAGAAACCGATCCCGGCCTTCTGCCCGGCTCTGATCCAGCTTGCTTTCTGCGAACGATTTGAGCTGGTTCACTCTATCTCTCAGGCCAATCAGATATTCCATTGATGAGAAGTAGTACAGCAGAGCGGCCTGTTTTTTCTGCCATTGTGTAAGCGTGAATTTGTGGTTCATTTTTGATCCTTTTACTTTGCTTGCTATTTTGCGAGTCGTGTGACCTGTCCCGGTAGCGTTGGAAGACCGATTCTGTCACTCAAGCCATCGCCTCCGAAATCACTGTAGCCCCAGTTGGTTTCAAATGGGCCGCTGATGTTTGGATGGTTTATCGACTCTCGTATTTCTAGGTAATCTGCCTTGCGCGACTCAGATAAGCTGTCATAGGTGCTGCGGTCTATCGGTTTTTCTAGTAAGTCTTTTCTTCGCCACCTCTCTCATAGAACCTGGTGGCATCGTTCCGCGAGTCCGCTCTGCTTATATTAAAGACGATCTGTTCCCAGCCTCCCTCGAGGTGAGCATCGGGTAAGTCATCCTTGACCTGACCGGCAGCAGGGCCGCTCCATGCTTTCAATGTTTCTCCTGGTTTAACATCGTATATGACGAATTGGCCGTTCCCGTTCCAGTCTGGCCATACGGCTAGGAACTTCCTCCAAGCAGCACGTGGATCCGGAGAATTCTGTATGTCATTGAAAACCTTTTCGCTTATCCAGCAATCGCTCATTGCACGACTGTGCGGCGAGATTATCCGAAACAATCGCGCTGGTCCCTTGATTTCGATATTGGCTAACTTGGAGAACGACTCGATATTTTTGTCGGAAAGAGGAGGCCAGCCATTTTTAACCTCATCATCAACGAAAGATCTTTTTTTGCGTGCGCTCAGGGGTGGATTGGCCGTCAGATCTCTTCCATTGCTTAACCATGGCGGTTTTGGTTTCGTCGTGCGCATCAAGGTAATAGCTGTGGCGAGGAATGTGCTCAACCTTGGCGACGAGCCCTCGTGTCGTATCCAGCCCTTTGTCGAACGCACGCAATAGCGCCCCAGGATTTGTCTTCGCCTTGACTTGCTTGATCTCCTTCGCGAGCCATGCGAATACATCATCGACCTTGAGGCGACGAAGATACCGCTGACATGTCTCACGCCGCAGCAATGCCACCACGCATGTCATCGAGGCATCGACGGCAAGCGAGAATCCCTTGCTTGCCCCCCGCCGGATATACGAGAAGCACACCTTCAACACGCCCTTGACCAGGGATCCCAGAACCGGAAATAGCCCGATGAGCGTCAGGGCAAGTGCAACCCATGCCCATGTATCGTCCGGTTCCTGTCGCAGTTTCTTGCAATTCGCGATTAGGTCCCGCACATCGCAGACTTGATCGACCAGGGGAATCATCGATATCGCGGCGTCGGCCACGATCTGGCCGGTGGACCGGTTCTCATTGAAGTCGCCCTGGATCGCCTCCCAAAACCACTCCCAGGCGCTTTTGTCATCCTCGGTTTCTGCTTCCTGCGCGCCCGTGCTCCATGCAACTGCGCTACGCAACTGTGTGGGATTAATCTCGGCCATTGTTAAAACTCCGGCAGGCGCTCCGTGATGGGCAGACTTCAGCGGGTCAATGCTTCCAGTGGATCGTGTGGATCTTCAGCGTCAGGTTTGCGCGGCTTGTAGATGACCTTCTTGACAGCCTTGTTCTCGACGTTCTCGTGCAAGGCCTTGCCGCTCTTGTCGAGCGTTCCGTTGACGACTGGACCATCCTGAAAATGGATTTCGTAATCGACGTCGGGGATACCCTCGGCGATCTCGGGATCTAGGTAATGCAGGGCGATCCAATGCTGCATTTCAGGCGTGAGTTCGCCCGGTAGATTGCGCAGATTCGCAGTAGTACGATCGCCTTTGTCGAACTGGTGCTTCCCACCCTTCACTGAAAACTTCCCAGGACAGGCAAAGGTAATATCCCCACCTTCGAGCGTGATGGCTGACTCCCCGGCCTGCAGTACGATCTTCTCTTTCGCCTTGATCTCGATCCGCTCATTCACCGAAATCACGGTAACTTCCTTGTCCGCCAGGATTTCCAGCCCATCCGTATGCGCCTGCAGCGACACCGGTCCGTTCGCCGCAATCGCCTGGATCCCACCCGCGTGCGAAAACAAGCTGGCCGCACCTCCCGCCACGGTCGACACCGTATGCCCAGCAGCGATATGCACATCCGACTGCGTCGTCCACTGCATCTGCTGCCCCGCATAGACCACGGTCGACGCCGGCGTCGACCAATTGACGCTGGCCGCCGAATCCATCAGCACGATCGCCGAACCGAACTTCTCGACCGGCTGCTCGCCATCGAGCTCGCGCGAACCAGACTTGGCCTTGAACGCCGCCTGTCCACCAACCGCGCCGTCGTACTTGCCCTTGGCCTTCGGATCGATCTGCTCGATGAACGCTTCCTGCGCCTTCGCCGCATCGGCGCTGAACAGCGCCTGCTGCGCGGTCGCGGCGTCCCGCAGCGCATCTCCCAGCGACTGCGCCGCCTTGAACTGCGCCAGCGCCTCGGCCACATCCATCTGCGTCGATGCGATCCCGCTCCCGAGCTGCGACCGCGCACTGGTCGACAACAGCACGCCTTCGCCACCGCGCACCACGGCCCAGGCATCGGTGCGCAGTTCGAATCCGCTGCCGCGATAACGCCCGCGTTGCGCCGTCCCCGGCGGCTGCTCGATCAGGTAGCCGAGATTGAGTTCGCTGCCCGCGCTGCTGGTCGCCAGCCGCGTGCGCAGCTGGCCAGCCGTATCGTCGACCTGCCATTGGTTGAACCCACCGCCATCGAAGTTCCGGCTATGCATCCCCGACAGCACACCGGCATGCTCCGCACCGGAATCCACACCGGCCGAAAACGGCGGCAGGTCGACGCCGTTATGCAACTGGGCCACGATCACCGGCCGGTCGATATCGCCTTCGATAAAATCGACCAGCACTTCGCCGCCGATGCGTGGCGTGAACACGGTGCCCCAGTTCGGTCCGGCCAGCGCTTCGGCCACCCGTATCCAGCTTCCGCAAGCATCGTTGCCGGGAGCGCTGCCCCGTTCATCCAGGTTGTGAGACACCCCGCCCGGATTCGGATTAACGCCGCGCTGCCACGCGAACTGCACCTTCACCTGGTGGTCGCGCGTGCTGGTCGCGACGGTATTCGGCAGGCCAACCACCATTGCCGTCTGCGGCCCCAGGGTCGTGCATGGATGCGGCGCGGCGATCGCAGCGGGCACCAGCGCGACCACATCGCGCACGCAGGCGAACGCATTGCGGTAGCTGCCGTTCTCGACCTGCTTCTTGGTCCCGGCGATCCCGGTATCGAAGTTGTTGCGTGCCTCATGCTGGACTGACAGCACCGTAAACGCATCGGCCCCGGCCGGATAGCGATCGTGCTGCGTCAACGTAAAGCCGTATCCGGCCGCGAGCCGCCGCACGGCGCCCGCGCCTTCAAAGACCTTGTGATCCGACTCCAGCGCCAGCAGCATCAACTCACTGTGACCACGCATCGCCGCACCGGTATCGCCGCCGATGCGCTCACCGCTGCCATCGTGGACCGACAGCGCAGGCAGCGCGCCCGCATCGAGGTGC